>ERZ773027.1694-NODE-1694-length-11430-cov-6.934945_pt1 | contig 11430 bp, 8 predicted proteins | sample MGYA00511032_ERZ773027 | MGnify/ENA primary metagenome ERZ773027 (study PRJEB29015, sample SAMEA2738138) | human oral metagenome | biome: human oral; feature: human-associated habitat; material: saliva | place: China | collected 2190 ... | reverse complement strand
CTCGTTTGCGTTTGCAAAGGTAATACTTTTATTCCGACCTGACCAAATTTATCCCTAACCTTCTACTGTTAAGAAATGTTGTCCAGCTATATCTCAACAACTTACAGAGAAAAATTTCTTGCCACAACGTAGATGCAGAGCAAATTTTGAGGGGTTCTACTTCTTCACAAAGCGCACAGCGACCATTTTGGCGATTGCTGTTTTCTCTTCTCCAGCCCACAACTCCATCTCCAAAATGGCCTTGCGATCTGTCACCTCTAGCGGACGGGCCACCACCTTTAGACCGCAATTCATCGGAGTCGGGCGTAGATAATCCACTTCCAAGTGCGCCGTAACAAAGCGATCCAAGGCCTCACGACTTAGAGGGATCTGATGCGCTGCCAAATAAAACCCGGCCGCCGAAGCCGTACCATGACAATCGAAAAGCATGGCAATAAACCCTCCATACAGATTCGAGGGCACCCCTCCCGTGTAAACATCCGGTGGCGTGGTGGTACAAGTAGCAGAAGCGCCATCGGGAGCCATGTAACTACGGAGATGCAACCCCGAAGGATGCGCCTGCCCACACCCCCAGCAGTGACTAAACTCGGGGGCGTAATACTCTTGGATTGATAATGATTGCGCCATATAGTACTATATATAATAGGTGTAGATTATTTACAACGGATAAACTTCGCCTGCTGGGTGACGGTCACATCAGAAGGCTTAGCCCCTTCTCCCCGAAGGATGAGATGCGATCGCTCAGAAAGCGTAACCGAATAGGTCTTATCCACCTTCCACTCCGCCTGAGCATCGTGACTCAGGAGCACCTTGATACTCTCGGCAACAAACTTCTCAGCATGCACCTTGCTACGCCCCGACAGGGAGCAATCCACCCGATCCGCCAGACCGGAAAAGTACGCCACCCCAGAGCCCGCCATAGAGAGATTCGTCTCCGACGTAAGGGCATCATACTTTAACCGACCATTCCCCACCGTCTGAACGGAAAGGGTCTTTGAACGGAAACGCCCAGAGCTCTTAAACTCACCGGAAAGCCGAATAGAGGCCACTTCACCCTCCACCTGCAAGCCTTTGAGGCGAGAAGAGTGCTGTACGAGCGTAAAATGATCTACCTCATTCACCCCCTGAGCCGTGAGCGAACTATCACTCAATAGCGTAATAGAGGGGAGGAAAGGAACCGACAAATACAATGTAACCCTCCGCGGGAGCTCGGTCAACAAACCATTGGGAGAAAGGTAAACACGAAGCAACCCCTCATGAAGAGTATAGTTAACCTCATCGAAAATGGCAGAATGCCCTTCCATCACGAGCCCTTCAGACAAGCCAAAACTCAGCTCCACATCGAAGCCCGAACCGACCTCAAGGGATTGAATCGGCGCCGACAAGTCAATCGTGCGCTTTTCAAGAGCAACCTGCCGCCTGCGGTGCATCCAACCCAAAAGACCACCACCCAAAGTCGCAAGTCCGACCCCTACTGCCGCCCAGATAGTAGGCGCACTTTTCTTTGCCGTATGCCCTCCAAGGGAATCTTTTTTCGAATCTAGCGAATCCATAATTTATCACTCTAGAGTGCCTCAAAGCACGTTAATTTAGGATTCAAAAGTACTTCTTTTTGGGCGAATAACGCATCCTACTCCCTCTAACGGAGGCAAACTCGCCGCCCCTCTAGGCCTGTGGGATTATCCGCTGGTAGGCAAGGCGAGGGGAGCCATCCGGCAGAAAAATTGTACCACACGGAACAAAGCCCAAAGAGAGAAAGAGGTGCTGCATCACAAGGTTTTGCGCATGGGTATCCACACGCAGATTGCAAGAGCGCTGTGAGCACCAATCAAAAACAAAACGAGCAATCCCTCTCTCTCGCCCCGAAGAGGCCAAGCGATGTACCACTCCGTAGGGCTCCTCATTGAGCCACGCTCCCTCTATTATAATATAGGTAGGGTCCTCCCCCTCTACAAAAACGAAGGTGGCAACAACCTCATCACGCTGATCGACAACCACATAACTAACGCCCCGAGCTATATCCTCTCGGAGCAGGGCGGAGGAGGGATAGCCCGAGTCGCCCCACTGATGCGGATTGCCCAGCGATGCCATGTAGGCACGTGCTCGCTCATAGATAGCCAGCATGCAAGAAAGATCCGACTCGAGGGAATGACGCACTGAAAGGGACATCCGAAAAACAACTAGCCAATAATAGACGCAAAGGTAGGCTAATTCTCGACAGAAATACAGCTGATTTTCAGAAAAATATCACCCGGTCTTCCCCCATGATTCTAGCCGGAAAACATTTAGTTGCTGCCCTAAAACGGAAAAAGAATAGGGCAGCGTTTTTTGCGTGTTTCACGAGCATTTTGCGCAGCTTCACTAGGCAAGTCGCTCCAATCATAGGGATCTAGAGGGAGGACAAAAGGTCTAATGCATTGGGAGTAAAGCGAGAAAGGAATCGCCGGCCCAACAAGAGAGAAGCGGCCACACAGCCCCGCCGGCATTGCCACTCCCCACAAAAAGAGTACCTTTGCTCTGTGATAATGAAAACTAGTTTTGCGTGTCCAGTATGACAAGAGAACCCAACGAACAAGTAGAAGCCATCCGCAAGGACCTTCGCTACCTTCAGCTTTTGTCCAATAGTTTCCCGACATCAGCCGAGGCTTCCACCGAGATTATCAATCTCGAAGCCATCCTCAACCTGCCCAAGGGCACAGAGCATTTCCTCGCCGATGTACATGGAGAATACGAAGCATTCAACCACGTGCTCAAGAATGCCTCGGGGAGCATCCTACGCAAAGTACGCGAACTATTTGGCCACCAACTGCAGGAGCGCGAGATGGCAGAATTGGCCACTCTTATATACTATCCTGCGGAGAAGCTAGAGCGCTGCAAGAAGGAGCTATCCAACCTCGATGAGTGGTATCGCCTTACCTTGATACGCTTAGTAAAGGTGTGCCGCAAGATGGGAGAGAAATACACCCGCTCCAAAGTGCGCAAGTCCCTCCCCCAGAAGTATAGCTACATCATACAAGAGCTATTACACGAAGATGGGATTAACCCCAACAAAAGTGCCTACATCGCTAGTATCTTCGACACCATCATAGCCACAAACTGTGCCGACGACTTTATCATAGCCATCAGCACCACCATCAAGCGTCTTGCCATCGATAGGCTCCACCTCGTAGGGGATATATTTGATAGAGGCCCCGGTGCTCAGCATATCATGGACACCGTTATGCACTACCATAATGTGGACGTACAATGGGGGAATCACGACATGCTTTGGATGGGGGCCGCGGCGGGCAACCTGGCTTGTATGGCCAATGTAATCCGCATTGCCCTACGGTATGCCAACCTCGACACCATTGAGGATGGCTACAACATCAACCTCCTCCCCCTGGCTCGCTTCGCCATGGACACCTATGCGGACGACCCTTGCGACTGCTTCAAACCCAAGATGGGCGACTCCGACGCAAGCTACGACGAGAAGAGTGTCTACCTCATCAGCCAGATGCACAAGGCCATTGCCGTAATTCAGTTTAAGCTGGAGCACGCTCTGATCGCAGCGCATCCCGAGTATAAGATGGAGGATCGCGACCTCTTTGATAAGATCAATTGGGAAGAGGGGACACTCGATCTCACCCACACTGCCCCCAATGGAGGGTATGGCCATCACCCGATGCTGGATATGAACTTCCCCACGGTGAACCACGACAACCCCTTCGAGCTAACCCCCGAAGAGGCCTATGTGGTAGAGCAATTGAGACTCTCTTTTGCCCACAGTATCAAGCTACACGAGCATATTCGCACCCTCTACAAAATCGGGAGCATGTACCTCGTATGCAATGGCAATCTACTCTACCACGCCTCAATGCCCCTCGACAAAGAGGGTATGCTCAAAGAGGTACACGTAGGCAGTGGTACCTACAAGGGTAAAGCCCTCCTACAGAAAATCGATACGGTAGTACGTGACGCCTACCAAGCTCCCGAGAGCAGTGACCGCAAACAAAAATCGGTAGATTACATGTGGTACTTGTGGTGCGGACCCGACTCTCCCCTCTTCGATAAGAGTGCCATGACCACCTTCGAACGCTACTTTATCAAGGATAAGGATACCCACAAAGAGCACAAAGGATATTACTATAAGTACCGTGATGATGCTCAGGCTATCACACGCATTCTTGCAGACTTTGGCTTAGAAGGCCCCGATTGCCACGTTATCAATGGGCACGTACCCGTCAAGGCCGTAAAGGGAGAAAAGCCCCTTATGGCAGGCGGAAAGCTCTTGGTAATTGATGGCGGATTCAGCCGCGCCTACCAATCGAGCACCGGTATTGCAGGATACACCCTCACGTTCAACTCTAGAGGCTTGCAGCTTGTACAGCACGAGCCATTTAGCAGCAAACGCGAAGCGATTGAGAACCTTGACGACATCAGAAGTGTTACTGTAGTGACGGAGCCTACCTCGCACCGAATACTCGTTGCAGACACGGATATAGGCAAGGTACTTCGTGAGCAGGTCAACAATCTCAAGCAACTCCTTGAGGCTTACCAATTGGGGCTTATCAAGGAACGCGAGTCCAAGTAAATAGAAAACAGACAGAGTACAAACTAGCACTTCCTTATTGATGCGTCAAAAAATAAGAAAGATCCTATGGATTGTATTCGGCTCTTTTTGGGCTTTTGTCTTGCTGCTATTCCTACTTATATGGTTTGGCATCATTGGCTACATGCCCCCTGTAGAGCAATTACAGAACCCCATAGATAAATATGCATCGCAGCTGATCTCGGCAGACGGTGTCACCCTAGGGTCTTATGCCCGTAGCGGCAATAACCGCATATATTCGTCGTACCAAGAGCTATCGCCCGACCTCGTGCGAGCCCTGATAGCGGTAGAAGACATTCGCTTCGAAGACCACTCCGGGATTGATGCCCGAGGCTTGCTCCGTGCTATTGTTAAGCGCGGGATACTAAGACAAAAAGGCAGCGGTGGTGGTAGTACCATCACGCAGCAGCTTGCCAAGCAGCTCTACTCCCCCAAGGCAGACAACGTAATCGAGCGGCTTTTACAAAAGCCTATCGAATGGGTTATTGCCATCAAACTAGAGCGTTACTACACCAAAGAGGAGATCATCTGCATGTATCTCAATCAGTTCGACTTCCTCTACAATGCAGTGGGTATTCGCTCGGCAGCAGAGACCTATTTTAGCAAAAAGCCCAGCGAGCTCAACCTACAAGAGAGTGCCATGCTGGTGGGGATGTGTAAGAACCCGGCGGTCTTCAACCCCATCCTTCACAACGACAAGGACTGGGCATTGGAGCGCCGGAATGTAGTGCTCAAACAGATGGCCAAAGCGGGCTTCCTCACAGAGGCCGAAGCCGACTCTGTAGCAGCCCTCCCCCTTGTAACACACTTCCACAAAGCGCAGAACAACGAGGGTCTCGCCCCCTACTTCCGAGAGTTCATTCGCTTGATCCTCACGGCCCAAAAGCCGGACAAGAGCAACTACAACGAGTGGTCTATAGGACAGTATGTTGCAGACAGCACCGCCTGGGAAAACGACCCCCTCTACGGATGGTGCGAAAAGACCCAAAAGGCAAACGGCAAGAACTACGACCTCTATGCAGACGGGCTGAAAATCTATTGTACCATAGATAGCCGCATGCAACGCTATGCCGAAGATGCCATTCGCGAGCACCTAGGCGGCTTCTTGCAACCCGCCTTTGACCAAGAGAAAAAGGGCTCTAAGTCAGCCCCCTATTCTTCACGAGTTTCTGCAGCCGACCGGGAAGCAATGATCCTACGCGCCATGAAGCAGTCCGATCGTTGGTACCAAATGAAGCAAGAGGGAGCTAGTGACAAAGAGATACTCGCAGCCTTCGATCAGAAGAGAAAGATGCAGGTTTGGTCTTGGGATGGCATGATAGATAAGACCATGTCTCCCCGCGACTCGATCCTCTACTATAAGGGGCTATTGCGCTCCGCCATTATGGCAATGAACCCCTCGAATGGGCATGTACTTGCCTATGTGGGTGGGATTGACTTCCGCACCTTCAAGTACGATATGGTCAATCAGGGGCGCAGACAGGTCGGTTCGACCATCAAACCCTTCCTCTACTCGCTCTTGATGTCAGAAGGAATGTCTCCCTGCGACATGGTACTCCACAACCCCGTAACTCTCTACGACGGCAATGGACGTGCCTGGACGCCCCGAAGCGGAGGTGCCCGCCGCCAGGGCGAGATGGTTTCGATCCGTTGGGGTTTGCAAAACTCCTCCAACTGGGTTACGGCTTATCTCATGGGGCAAACCTCGCCCGTTACCTTCGTACGTCTACTCAAATCGTACGGCATTACGGGTCATATTGACCCGGTAGTGTCGCTGGCCGCAGGTACTCCCGACGTTTGTCTTGCCGAGATGGTAAGTGCCTATACCACATTTGTATCGCAAGGGATACGTGTGAGCCCGCTCTACGTTACCCGCATCGAAGACCAATTTGGCAATACAATCGAAAGCTTTGCCCCCCGCATGACCGAGGTTCTCAACGAAGAGACCTCCCTAAAGATGCTGGATATGCTGCAAGCTGTAGTGAATGGCGGTACCGGTGGGCGCCTAAGAAGCCGCTACGGCCTGGAGCTGCCACTCGGTGGTAAGACAGGGACAACGCAAAACAATAGCGACAGCTGGTTTATAGGATTCTCTCCCGAGATCGTAGCCGGGTGCTGGGTAGGTGGCGAAGACCGCTCTATCCACTTCAACTCCACCTCCATCGGACAAGGAGCTGCTGCTGCGCTTCCTATCTTTGCCAAGTTCATCAAGAAGGTCTATAGCGATAGGACTATAGGTTACTCCCGCGACAAGAAGTTCAACATCCCCCAAGGCTATAATCCATGCGGCTCTGCCGGTGGCGGCAACGAAGGCGAAGCCGGCTGGTGGGATGGCGAAGGTGGCGACACCGATACAGAAGGTGCCGGCAACACCTCATCCCAGAGTGGTACCCGAGAAGGGACCTCTCCGCCCTCCAACCAATCCCAACGAAATTAAGAAGACAAAAGATTATAAGAATACGCTAAACTAACAAAGAAGCACAGATGGAAAAAAAACGAGTTTATTCCTTTGGTGATGGTAAGGCCGAGGGACGTGCTGACATGAGGAATCTGCTTGGTGGTAAAGGTGCCAACCTCGCAGAGATGAACCTAATCGGGGTACCTGTTCCTCCAGGTTTTACAATTACCACTGACGTATGTAGCGAATACTACTCAATTGGTGGAGAAGAGGTACGCAACCTCCTCAACGATGAAGTAAAGTCTGCAATCAAGGGTATCGAAACCCTTATGAGTCATAACTTTGGTGATCCCTCAAACCCATTGCTCGTCTCGGTTCGTTCCGGTGCACGTGCGTCTATGCCCGGGATGATGGACACCATCCTCAACCTTGGTCTCAATGACGAAGTAGTAGCCGGACTCAGCAAAAAAACCGGCAACGAGCGTTTCGCTTGGGACTCTTACCGCCGTTTCGTACAAATGTACGGCGACGTGGTACTTGGCATGAAGCCTGCCGAAAAGACCGAACAGGATCCTTTCGAAGCCATTATTGAGCAAGTAAAAGAAGAAGCCGGAGTAAAACTCGACAACGAACTCTCGGTAGAAAACCTCAAAGACCTCGTAGTTCGCTTCAAAAAAGCAGTATACGAGCGTACCGGTAAGGACTTCCCCGCAGATCCCTATGAGCAGCTATGGGGTGCCGTTATGGCGGTATTCAACTCATGGATGAACGAGCGCGCTATCCTCTACCGCAAGATGGAGGGAATCCCTGCAGAGTGGGGAACCGCTGTAACCGTACAAGCTATGGTATTCGGGAACATGGGCAATACCTCAGCTACGGGGGTATGCTTCTCTCGCGATGCCGGTAACGGAGAAAACCTCTTCAACGGAGAGTACCTTATCAATGCACAAGGAGAAGACGTAGTAGCCGGTATCCGTACTCCTCAACAAATCACCAAGATTGGTTCACAACGTTGGGCAGAACGCGGAGGCATTAGCGAAGCAGATCGTGCCGCTAAGTACCCCTCTATGGAGGAATGTATGCCCGAGATTTATGCCGAGCTCAACGCCATCCAACAAAAGCTAGAAGACCACTACTCTGATATGCAGGATATGGAGTTTACCGTACAAGAAGGCAAACTCTGGCTCCTCCAAACACGTAATGGTAAGCGCACCGGTAGCGCTATGGTTAAGATTGCTTGTGACCTACTCCGCGAAGGTAAGATCACAGAAGAGCAAGCCATCATGCGTATCGAACCCAACAAACTCGATGAGCTACTCCACCCCGTATTCGACAAGGAAGCGCTAAAGAAGGCCCAACTTCTTACGAAGGGTCTTCCTGCATCTCCCGGTGCTGCAACGGGGCAAATTGTATTCTTTGCCGACGACGCTGCCGCTTGGAACGCAGAAGGCAAGAAAGTAATCATCGTACGCCAAGAGACTTCTCCCGAAGACCTCGAAGGTATGACAGCCTCTCAAGGTATCCTCACCACACGTGGGGGTATGACCTCTCACGCTGCCGTAGTGGCTCGTGGTATGGGTAAGTGCTGTATCACCGGTGCCGGCGAAATGATGGTAAACATGGTAGAGCGCACACTTACTATCGGTAAGACCATTCTCCACGAAGGCGATAAGATCTCTATCAATGGTAGTACGGGTGAAGTATTCCTCGGCGAAGTAGCTACGGTTGCTGCCGAAATGGACGACGACTTCCGCACCTTGATGACGCTTGCCGATAAGCACGCACGCCTCCAAGTTCGCACCAATGCAGACACGCCTCGTGACGCTGCAACGGCTCGCAACTTTGGTGCCGTAGGTATCGGCCTCTGCCGTACAGAGCACATGTTCTTCGAAGCAGAAAAGATCAAAGCCATGCGTGAGATGATCCTCTCCGAAGACGAAGAAGGACGTGTAAAAGCCCTCGAAAAGATCTTGCCTTACCAGCGCAAAGACTTTTATGAGATCTTCAAAGTAATGCAAGGCTTGCCCGTAACGGTACGTCTTCTCGACCCCCCTCTCCATGAGTTTGTTCCCCACGATGTAAAGCAACAGAAAGAGATGGCAGAAGCTATGGGTATCGATCTCGCTACCCTCACAGCTCGCATCGAAAAGCTCAACGAGCAAAACCCAATGCTCGGGCACCGTGGTTGCCGTCTCGGTAATACCTTCCCCGAAATTACTCGCATGCAGACGCGTGCCATCCTCGGAGCTTGCTGCCAACTCCAGAAGGAGGGTATTGAAACTCATCCCGAGATCATGGTACCTCTCGTTGGTATCCTCTACGAGTTCAAGCAACAAGAGGAAGTAATCCGCGCTACAGCAGAAAAGGTATTTGAAGAAGAGGGTGTACGCCTCGACTTTAAGGTAGGTACGATGATTGAGATCCCTCGTGCGGCTCTCACCGCAGACCGCATCGCCTCGTCCGCTGAGTTCTTCTCGTTTGGTACTAACGACCTTACGCAGATGACCTTCGGGTACTCTCGCGACGATATCGCCAGCTTCTTGCCTCACTACCTCGAGCAGAAGATCCTAAAGGTTGACCCCTTCCAAGTACTCGACCAGAAGGGTGTGGGACAACTCATCAGCATGGCAACCGAGCGTGGTCGTGCCATCCGTCCCGACCTCAAAGTGGGTATCTGTGGCGAGCATGGTGGTGAACCCTCTTCGGTTAAGTTCTGCCACCGTGTAGGGCTCAACTACGTATCTTGCTCACCCTTCCGTGTGCCCATCGCACGCGTAGCTGCTGCACAAGCTGCTATCGAAGAGCGCAAGTAATCTAGCGAACTAGATACAATCCCAATAAAGGGATACCTGAGAGATGAAAATCTTTTGGGTATCCCTTTTTATTTTACCAGTGAGAAAAACTTGGGAACGTGGCCTATAAGTCCTGAGAAACCAGCCTCCACCCTCAGAAAAACCACCCGGACTTACACGTTATCGGAAGCCGAAGAAGAGCACCCTCACACCCATACGCATTCGACTCCACCCACCTCACACGAATAAAGATAGTTTGTTTGGGACTATAGCTGTGCGATAAGGATTTATCGGTTGGGATAATAGAAAGGGCTGGCTTCTCTTTAAGGAGAAGTCAGCCCTTTTGCCAAGCCCTTAGGAGATCTTCCTTTGGGGGCGGATATGGGTTACCAGCCTTTGTTGTAGCCGTAGCGGAAGTCGAGCTCTTTGCGCAGTAGGTCTCGCACTTCGTTCTCCGAAGATGAGAACGAGAAGATATCGCTCATCTTTATGCAATTCTCAATATCAAACACCTGACTAGCTAGGACTCGAGCGACCACCAATCTAGAGCTATCGAAGGTGGGCACGGAGCAGAGGTCTTTGAATTGCTGAGCCGTCACCCCGGCATCGATAGGATAGAGTGCCATCACCTTTTCCACATCCGACTTGAAATTAGCCCTCTTGAGCTCTTCTCGCAACGCCTGATAGGTCTGCTGAGCGATGGGACGCAACCGATATCCTTTGGAGTTGGTCACAAAGGGGTAGTCTCTATTGGGGTGACCATAATCGTCTCTATCACCCGGGTAAACGTTGTCTCGAGAGATATACCTCTCGGCATCAATGTACTCTGTACCATAGCCCGAGAAGTAAAAATTGCGGTCGTATATAACTCGCTGCCTTGGGCGGAGTCGCTCCAGGGCCATCTCTATTCGCACTCGATAGTTCCCCCTAGGCAAAGCTACATAGCAACTATAGGTAGGGTTGCAAACCTGAGTATTGTCTACGTAAACAACGATAGGGACGCTCCTTGCTTCGACAGAGATCCCCGCGAGACTTTGTGCAGAAAGCGTTGTTGCCAAAGCGAATGTAAGCAACAAGGATAGGAAGAGAGAATAACGTTTCATAGAGGGTTCGTTTTATTCATACTTTTCTCAAAGGTAAAACATTCTCCCCAAAAACCGTCTTCCCCTCCGCAGCGCACGCAATGGAATAAAAGGAGAGCCCCGATGGATGCCTTCTTATAAAGGAGGGAATTATCCCCCAAGAAAGGAGCACAACACAGCACGAAACAACACAAGGCAGCACAATGCGGCACATTTTGGGCGAGGCTATTGCAAGAGGCAAAATCTCGCTTTACCTTTGCAATGCAATCCACGAGAGAGAGGGCACTCTCTAGCACCAGTGGGAATAAGAGCAACAAGCGACTCTAGAGAAGGCTCCCCCCTACCTACATTCTATTTTGTGTGGGAGAGGTGAGATCAAGAGGCTTTGACAAAAGGATGCCGGCTTACCCCAATCAAAGACTCATTCTTTAGTACTACGCCCTACTCCATCCCCCAGGCCCCCTCCACGAGGAGAGCAAAAACATTTTATTAACTATTTATTCCGACAAAAATTATGTCTGTAAATTATCGTGTGGTCCGTCGAACCCTTAACTTCGACAAAGCGAA
>ERZ773027.1693-NODE-1693-length-11430-cov-69.336264_pt1 | contig 11430 bp, 9 predicted proteins | sample MGYA00511032_ERZ773027 | MGnify/ENA primary metagenome ERZ773027 (study PRJEB29015, sample SAMEA2738138) | human oral metagenome | biome: human oral; feature: human-associated habitat; material: saliva | place: China | collected 2190 ... | reverse complement strand
TCGCCAAACTGGAAAAAGCCATGCAGCAGGCAGCTAGGGATTTGCAGTTTGAAGAGGCAGCTGTGTTACGCGATAGAATTAGGAATATTAAAGAGAACTTATTGTTTGGATCGGAATAAATTTAGGAGAATCCGTCTTAGCAGATAAGTATTTTAGGTTGAGGATAACATTTTCAGTTTATAAAATACCGTATTTTATTAAATAGCTGGTTAAGCTTTTTACTTAGAAGTTTTTGAAGCTTAGAATAAGTTTGATATATCGCATATAGTTAAGCCTATGGTTAAATGGACTTGTATATAGGATGTGAAAATTTTTTCGAAGAGCTTGTATAGTTCTATATTAAACGTTTAATTAGTTAATAAACGGGTAGATAGTTACATAGATAATATTAAGAATCTATGTGCTAATATTTAACCAATATGGTTATTTTTATATATAATTGATTTTTTTGAGTATAAGGCTATTTAAAATGCAATGGAATATTCCTGAAGTTCCCGCAACATTAGTTCCAGAAATCAAAAATAAGTGGGGAAAACCATGGATGTGGGCCGCTACTTTGGCATTTGCATGTTGCTGTTCATTGCTATGGATTTTATTGCTGAAAAAGTATGCAATTTATTCGTTGGTATTTCCTGTTATATGGTTCGCAGCACTTTCTTACCGCTATATTTCTTCAGTCCATCGTTATGCCGCTATGGAGGCATGGCAGAAAGAAAAAGACAATATTCGTAGGAAGTGGACAGAGTGGGCTGGTAAGAGGGTAGCTGTAATAGACGCTTATGTAGCTCTGCCGTCTGAAATTGCACTGAATGATGTAATTGCTGAAACTAAAGGTAATGAGAGATTTGATTGTATTGCTTTTATTGATGAAGAAAATAACTTTGAACGACCATTGTGTCATGAAACAACAGTATGGCAACTAGAAGAAAGAATTAGATCTTTGGCTGAGTTTTCAAAAAAATTGACCGTACATATCCATACTCCTGACAACGATATTTATGAAGCCTGGCAAAATAAGCTAATCAATATGTCGGAAACTATTGGTATAGAAAACTTGGATCTGGCCATAATGCCTCTACAGGATATGAGTGAATTTATCGATAATTGGTTTGAGAAATCCGAACCTGAAGGTATCCATGCTGTCTTGTCGGCTTGGTTAAATCCAGATGTAGATGATTTAGAATTTACTGAAACAGTAACCTGGATAGTTTTTTCCTCTCAGCATTTGGCTAAACAGAATAATCTACCAATTCGTGCATGGGTACAACGACCTATTACGCTGGATGATGGAAAACAACCACAGTTATTGAAAAAATATGTGGATTATGGATTACATGGTGAAGCAGTTGATGCAGTATGGTTTGCTTCCTCACATGAGGAAATCCAGCAATATATGGATGGTATTAAGGCAGCAGGAGGAGACTGGCATTACGACAGAAATAGTGTTTTAAGACATAATCCTGGACTTTTTATGGGACCTCTTGCTTCGGAAAATCAATTGCTCATGTTAGGTTTGGCTGTTGAAAATACTGAGCAGAAAAATCAGTTATTTGGTTGGAATACGGATAATGGTTTTTATATGGGGCGTTTGATTCAGGCTTATGGTAATGTCTGAGATCTACAATCTGGTTTATAGGAATTTTGACGGCAAAGGAATGTAAAAATGAAGGGTATTATTAGATTGGGGGATTCTACTACGCATGGTGGTATGGTCATTCAAGCATCTTCCCAAATGACTATTGAAGGAAAACCTGCGGCACTAGTTGGCGATTTAGTTAGTTGCCCTATAACTGGTCATGGTGACAATCCGATTATTGAAGGCAGTCAGTATATGATGTTTGAAGGTAAAGCAGTTGCTGTTGATGGTTGCAAGACTGCATGCGGGTGTGCTCTGATTAGTAGTCTGCCTAGTGTTGGGAGTGATTAAAAAAATCCTCTTTCCTTTTTGGAAAGAGGATTTTTCAAGTTTACCTAATTGCTTATTTCTTTTCTTTAGGCATTTGAGATACCAATGACAAGTTGACATCCAAGCCTTCGATTTGGAAGTGTGGGCGGGCAAACAGGCGGACTTTGAAGAAGCCCGGGTTGTCCTCGATATCTTCCACCAATACTTTTGCCTCTCTTAACGGATGTGTTGCCTGCAGCTCGTCGCTCGGGTCGGTCATTTCCGTTACCAGGGTATTGATCCAATTATTCAGTTCCAACTCAAGCATGCGGCGGTCTTTGGTGGTACCGATGTTTTCACGCTGGATCAGTTTGAGGTAGTGCGCCAGGCGGGAGAGCAGGAAGACGTAAGGCAAACGGGCGTTGATGCGGCTGTTTGCGGTTGCTTCCTTGGTCTCATACAACGCAGGTTTCTGAGTCGAGTTGGCGGAGAAGAAGCAGGCGTAATCGCGGTTTTTATAGAAAGACAGCGGAATAAAGCCCAAATTGGCAAATTCGAATTCTCGGGTTTCCGGAATCAGGACTTCTGTCGGGATTTTCATTTGATTGCCGGTGCCCAGGTCGTACATGTGAATAGGCAAATCTTCAATCAAGCCGCCGGCCTGCGGGCCGCGAATTTGGACGCACCAACCGTTATTGATGAAGCTGCGCACCATATTGGCGGCAAAGGCGAATGATGCATTTGCCCACAGATAGCGGTTATGTTCCGTACCTTTTACCTGTTCTTCATAATTGAAGCTGCGGACAGGTACGGTGTCGCTGCCGTACGGCAGACGGGCGAGGAAGCGGGGAAGGGTTAAGCCGATATAGCGTGCATCGTCTGTTTCGCGGAAGCTTTTCCATTTGATGTATTCGGCACGGTCCATATAGTTGGCCAAATCTTGGATGGCGGCCACTTCTTCCATGCTTTCTTTGCCGAAGAAAGATGCGCCGACCGAGCCGATAAATGGCATATGCGCAGAAGCGGAAACACGCGAGATATTGCGCAGCAAAGCCATATCTTGAGGGCTGCGGTCAAATTCGTAGTTTGAAATCACGGCACCGATAGGTTCGCCGCCCGGGGTGTCGTATTCGTTGCTGTAAGTGTGGCGGTACAGTCCGCTTTGCACGATTTCAGGCGCATCTTCAAAGTCTTGAATCAAATCTTCTTTGGAAACATCAAGAATTTCAATTTTGACATTGTGACGGAAGTCGGTTCGGTCGACCAAGAATTTCAAACCGCGCCATGCGGATTCGATTTTTTGAAATTCTTCGTTATGGAGGATTTCATCCAGTTGACGGCTGAGTTGTTCGTCGATACGGGCAATGTGGTAATCGAGCAGGCTTTTGTCCAGGCGTTCTACTTTTTGGGAAGAGTCTTGGATCATTTTCATGAAGACGCTGACGGCTGCGGCGATACGCTCGTCGGCAGAGGCTTCTGACATTTTCTCGGCACTTTGGAATTGCTCGATATCGATGACGGAGTCAACGGCATTCAGATTGATTTTTTTACACAGATCTTCATAAACACTGTTTGTGCTTTCTTGTTCGATAACTGTAGTTTGGGCTTGGGCCTTTTGGCTTTTTTGCATATTTGAATCCTTACGGGTATTTCAGACGGCCTTTGATGTTACTTATTATTGATAGGTGCGATTTTTTCAAGACGGGCGCGCAGTTCGGCAGACAGGTTTTCGTCACGCAGAATGGCTTCCAATTCTCGACGGAAAGCAGAGTCGTCCAACAAGTTGGATTTCAAATCGCGAAGCAGGTTGCGCATAGCCAGTAAGGCACGCAATTCCGGCACATTCTGGGCAATTTGCTCCGGATGGAAGTCGCGCATGGATTTGAAATCCAAATTCACATTCATTTCGCCGCCGGCAGGAGAGAGTGTGTTTTTGACGGTCAGATTGGCTTTAGGATTGAAATCGGATAATACTGAATCAAAGTTGTTTTTGTTAATATTGACTTTTTCTTTTTCGGCAAGATCGCGTTTATCTTGGCCGTTGCTGTAATCGCCGGTTACCAAAAGCTTAAGCGGCAACTCAACCTTTTTTTGTGCGCCGCCGGTATGCAAGTCCAATTTAATATTGATACGGGAAGGCGGAACTTCGTTTTGAAAACTTTTGCTCACGATGAAATTTATCCTTTTTTGATAGATTAAATGACACTTATGTCATTTTTTCAAATAAAATGCAAGGTATGGGATCAGGAAATATCCTGATTGGTTAGTATAAATGTTAGACAGATAGCTTGTCTATCGTATTCAAATTTACCGGAAAAAGGTTTTTCAGTGAAATTTCACAAGCCGTTATGGGAAGAGGGGGTACTCCTATCGCCTCAACATTTTCAACAACAAGACAAATTCAATAATCATATGCATGCCCTGTTAATGAGAATGATGGGGGATTTTAGATGGGGCTGTTTTCAATGTGAATTTGACCGTCAGGCATTAGAAGTTGGAAAAATCAAATTAGATACACTTCAGGCATGCTTGCCGGATGGTACCTTAATTGATTTGCAGGCCGGCGGACGCCACGTCAATGTGCGCAATATTGAAGGTCTGCCTTTACAGCAACGAAATGTTGTATTGTTGGCACTGCCCGTCTATCAGGCACATGTTTCAAACTTGGTAGATGAGGATGAAACCAAAGATGCGCCCAAGCGCTTTGTTAAGAGCTTTGAGAAGGTGGAGGATATTTTCTCTACCGAAGAAACAGAGTTTGCGGTGGAGGGATTGAATCTCACCATTCGTTTCGATTTTGAACAAAATGACGACTATATTACCTGTCCTATCGGCGTAATAGAGAAAGATGAGACGGGTGCTTTTGTTTGGGCTAAAAACTATATCCCGCCATTGTTATCCATAACAGGGTCGGAAACTTTATTCTCTTGTCTTAACCGCATCACTTTGATGGTATTATCCCGTATAGAGAATTTGTCCGCCCGCCGCCGCTCTCGGAGCGAAAGTGTCGTTGATTTTTCAGTTTCCGATTCGATGCTGTTTTGGTTTCTGCATGGCTTAAATACCATTTATCCGGAATTGAAGCACCTGAATGATTATCCGCAGAAACATCCGGAAGAGTTTTATAAACTTTTGGTACGCCTGCTGGGTATGCTGTATACCTTTAGAGCCAACGAGTCCGTTAAAGAAATAGACTCATATGATCACTTTGATTTGTTTGGAACATTCAACCGTTTGGAACAAAAGATCCGTGATTTGCTGGATGAGGTTATTCCTTCCCCTGTGATCGAATTGTCACTGGAGCATCTGAAATCGACGCATTGGCGCGCCCAGATATTTGATGACCGAATCAATGCTGATGCAGAGTTTTATCTTTCCGCCCATTCCGACTCCGTCGACTTCTTGGAATTGCAAAAACAGTTGCCTTTGGTCAGCAAAATCGGTGCGCCCGATGATGTGGAGCGGGTAATTAATACGGCAGTGGTCGGCGTACCTTTACATTACCTCCATCAAACTCCGCCGGGCCTGCCTTTTAGAATGGACAATGTGTATTTTAGGTTGGATAAACGGCATGTCGCGTTTGATAGGATGATGCAGTCCCAAGTATGCAGCATTTATGTTCCAGCCTCTATTTCTGATTTACATTTAAGCCTATTTGCAGTAGTGAGTATTTAATATGAATAACCAACCCTTAATTAGAACCGTTTTGAGAGATACTGCTTTGGCGGTATCCGCATTATCTGCCGGCTTTACACCTGACCATTCCGAATCATGGTATGCTCATTGCAAAAATCTGATTCAGGATTTAAAGACCAAATTAGCCGAGCTTGGATGGAAAGAGGCGGATATTGAAGAAGTTTCCTATGCCCAATGCGCCCTTTTGGATGAGGTCGCACTGCGCACGCTGAAAGGTAACGACAGGGAAGTATGGGAAAGAAACCCTATGCAGGTTTGTTTTTTCCAATCATATAATGCAGGGGATATCCTGTGTGACCGAATCGAATCTTTGTGTAAAAACCACAAGGATGCCAGCCCCTTGGTGGCAGAAACCTATCTGAGTGTGATTAATTTGGGCTTCAGGGGCCGATATGTTCTGGATGAAGATGCATTGCACACAGCACAGGAACAGTTGAAAAAAATTACACCTGCCTTTCCAAGCAATGCCGTATCGGAAGACGGTAAGTTGTTTTATATAGATCAAAAGGGAACGCCGCTGAAAAAAGCATTCAGCCTCCGTCCTGCCTGGCTGCTTGTAGGAAGCATTGTTGTGGCAACGGTTGCATACTTTGCATTTAGATATTATCTGGATGGTTTGGTTGAGCAAATACAAGCATTGTAATTTCAAGTGTTTATATAATGACTTATCGGAAAATTTCAGTTCTGGCGACCCTGGCTGTTTTTGAGCTCGTTTTACTGTATGTGTTCGCAGTATATTGGCAGACAGGTTGGATAATCAAAGGCTGTGCTTGGGCATTGTCCGTTGTGGCGGCCTTTTATTATTGGCGTTTTTATCTAAAGAAAAAACGCGAACAAATCAATACGGATTTTTGGAAGAAAATCGCAGAAGAATTGGATCCTAACGGAGATTTGGGTTGCTATACCATTCGTCTGCATGACTCTTCTGTGCCGAGAAAGTTGGTAGAGAGGGTAAATGAAACCGTCTATATCAATATGTCGGGTTCGGAAAATCTGCATCCGGTCGTTTCCAATTTGCTTGAAAATACAGCCCATAAGTATGTTTCTGTGAGTCTGGAGCTGTGGCTTTCCCCGGCGGAAAATACTGATATTGCGACCACTTTGCGCACATGGCTGCGTAATATACTTTTTCTGCAGAAGAGCACGGGTTTGACTATCCCGGTGCACTGGTTGATTCAAACGCCGGTGTCTTTTTTGTTTGATAGAAAAAACAGCCATTCTGTTTTTTCTATCATCAATAAGAAAGAACACAACCGTCTGCAGATAAACGAATTCTTAAAGAATCTGAAAACCGCACTGTCCCTTAAATTCCTGCATGACAGCAATGCCCAGTATAGCCATCAATATATTTATCTGATGGAGGCGCTGAATTTTTTAGAAGAAAAATTCTTAAAAAATACAGATAGCGGATGGGAGTATGTGGACATATGCAGTTTAAGCCTTGCCGATTGCGGAAATTTTCAAAATACATCTGAATGGGCCGCTTATCTGGTAAAAAATACAGATGGTCTTATTCCGTCGGCAAAAAGCGTTCAACATGATTCGGTAAGATACATCCTATCCGAATATCTGGATAAATATGCCGTTTATCATAGAAATCATATTTCAGATATGATTTTTAAGGTATTATTCATTGGTGTTGCCGGTTTTTTTCTGGCTGCGTCGTTTTCAACTGTCAACAACAGCCGTTTGTTGGAACAAATCGGCACGCATATAGCGGACTTCCGTATGGAAACGGATAAAGCCGAACAGGATAAAAAAATAGGGCTGTTGAAGCAGGACTTGAAATTGCTTGAAGGATACCGTGATCACGGTGTTCCTGCATATTTGGGCTTGGGACTGTATCGTGCACAGGCCTATATCCCCAAATTAAAAGCCTTAATCCCTGCCGAAGTTCCTAAAGCGCCCGAGCCTGTCAAAAAGCCGGAGCCGGTGGTTCTTACCCTGGACAGTTTGGCACTCTTTGAAACCGGACAGTTTGAATTAAAAAATAATGCCAATAAAGCATTGATTGGCGTATTGAAGGCAATCGAAGCACATCCTAATACCCGCATTTTAATTGAAGGCCATACCGATAATGTCGGAAATCCTGTTTCCAATCAACAGTTGTCAGAAAAACGGGCCCAATCCGTCAAAGACTGGTTGGTGATTTCTTCCAATGTTCCGGAGGGCAGGTTTGAAGTCAAAGGTTTGGGTGATACCAAACCGATTGCAGACAATCAGACAGAAGACGGTAAGGCCAAGAACCGCAGGGTTGAGATTATCCTTATTCCCTCGGCAACACAGTAATTCAATGCAGCACAAGTTGCTTTAAGCCTTAAAACTTAAAGCGTTTTTAATAAAACTAAGGAGTAAAAATATGGCAATTCCTGCTTATATGTGGCTGAAAGACGATGGCGGTTCCGCTATTAAAGGTTCCGTTGACGTTCACGGCCGTGAAGACAGTGTTGAGATCGTTGAGTTCCAACACAATGTTCGCATTCCTACAGATGCCAATACCGGCAAACTGACAGGTACCCGCGTTCATGAACCTATCGTATTGTACAAAGAATACGATGCGTCTTCTCCATACTTGTACAAAGCCGTAACCACCGGTCAAACTTTAAAAGAAGTCGAAATCAAGTGGTATCAAATTGATGCATCCGGTCAAGAGAAAGAGTACTTCAATACCAAACTGGACAATGTTAAAGTTGTCGCAGTAGGTCCTGTAATGCACAACATCAAAGACCCTGCACGCGAGCGTTACAACCACTTGGAACGCGTTGAATTGCGCTACGAAAAAATCACTTGGACTTATAAAGACGGCAACATCATTCATTCCGACAGCTGGAACGAAAGCCGCGCTTAATCATCCACATAAAGTGCTGCCTGATAAAGGTAGCACTTTTTTATAACACATTTTTACATCAGGGATATCAAATGTCTGCACATGATCAAGCCTTATTATTACGTCGTCTGAATACGCATTGCCAACAGGCAATGGAAGCCGCCGCCGGTTTATGTCAAACACGGGGTCATTCCGAAATTACGGTTGACCATTTGTTTATCAAGCTATTGGAATTAGGGGATGGCGATGTCGGCGCCTTATTGAGACGTTACGAAATTGATTCGGAAAACATCTGGAACCCTTTGCTGGACACGATGGACAAACTGCCGCGCAATGTCCGCGGTAATCCTTCACTGTCCAAATCACTGGTCAGCCTATTGTCAGATGCATGGCTTCTGGCAAGTGACGAAGGCGCATCGGAAATCCGTTCCGCTTATCTGTATCAGGCATTGTTGAAATCCCCTTACCGTCTGATGACGCAGGATGCATGGCCGCTGTTGAGTCTGACGGAAACCCAAATAGGCCGTCTGAAAACATGGTTGGATGAAGTCTCAATCGAAGGCCCCAACAATACGTTTGCCCAAACTTCTGCCGAAGAAGGCCAGGACGGCACTCAGGCCGAATCCAAATCACAACCGGTTAAAGCAACCGGACAAAACGATGCATTGGCGCGCTTTACCGTCAACCTGACTGAAAAAGCAGCCCAAGGCGGCATCGACCCCGTATTCGGCCGCGAAACAGAAATCCGCCAAATGATGGATATTTTATCGCGCCGCCGTAAAAACAATCCGATTTTGGTCGGCGAGCCGGGTGTCGGCAAAACCGCACTGGTAGAAGGCCTGGCCTTGAAAATCGCCTCGGGCGAAGTGCCTAAAATATTAGAAAACACACAGGTATTGGTCTTGGATTTAGGCCTGCTGCAGGCAGGTGCGGGCGTCAAAGGCGAATTTGAACAACGCCTGCGTAACGTGATTGAAGCCGTTCAAAATTCCGAAGAACCCATCTTATTGTTTATTGACGAAGCACATACCTTAATCGGCGCCGGTAACAGCGCCGGTGGCGCAGATGCCGCCAATCTCTTAAAACCGGCCTTGGCACGAGGCGAATTGCGCACCATTGCCGCCACAACCTGGAGCGAATACAAACAATATTTTGAAAAAGATGCCGCATTGGAGCGCCGTTTCCAAATGGTCAAAGTAGAAGAGCCCGATGATGAATCCGCCTTTACCATGCTGCGCGGCTTGAAACAGCGTTATGCCGCTTATCATAAAGTCCATATCCAGGATTCTGCAGTTATTGCAGCCGTGCAACTCTCCAGAAAATACATCACCGGCCGCCAACTGCCCGACAAAGCAGTAGACTTGTTGGATACGGCCGCCGCCCGCGTCCGCATGAGCTTGGATACCGTTCCCCATATCTTCGGCTTGATGGAGGCACAGGCTTCCTCGCTGCAACGGGAATTGGAAGCATTGGATGCCGACAAACAACTGGGCCGTCTGAACGCGTCGCAAGAAGAAAACATCCGACAAGTCGAGCAGGAAATTGTCCAGCTGAACGAACAACGCGAAGAAATGAACCGCCGCTATCAGGAAGAAAAACAATTGGCGGACGAAATCCAATCCTTAATGGAAGCCGCCAAAAATACAGAATTGACTTCCGAAGAGCGGGAAGCTGCACAAAAAAGCCTGACCGAGAAACAGCAACAGCTGGATGCCGTCGTCGCAGGCAAACCGCTGATTTTTACCAGCGTCGATGAAACCGTGATTGCCGACATTATCGCCGACTGGACAGGCGTGCCCGCAGGCAGCGTACTCAAAGACGAACTGGCCAACCTGCTGCAGCTCGAAAGTCTGCTTGAGCAACGCGTAGTCGGACAAAGCGAAGCCATCCATGCGATTGCACAAAGTTTAAGGGCCGCTAAAGCCGGCCTGAAAACCAACGACTCCCCGTTGGGCGTATTCCTGTTGAGCGGCCCATCCGGTGTCGGCAAAACAGAAACCGCCCTAGCATTGGCAGACGCACTCTTCGGCGGCGAAAAATCACTGATTACCATCAACCTGTCCGAATACCGCGAAGCACACACCGTTTCCCAACTTAAAGGCTCGCCTCCGGGCTATGTCGGCTACGGCGAAGGCGGCGTATTAACCGAAGCCGTACGTCAAAAACCATACAGCGTCGTATTGCTGGACGAAGTCGAAAAAGCCCATAAAGACATCCTCAACCTCTTCTACCAAGTCTTCGACAAAGGCATGATGCGTGACGGCGAAGGCCGGGAAATCGACTTCAAAAACACCGTTATCCTGATGACTTCTAACTTGGGCGCAAACGAACTGACCCAATTGCTGAAACCGCAAGAGCCAGAAGAAGCCGCAGCAGAAGAAAACCAAGAAGCAAACGGACAAGAACAGATTGCCGATACCGAAGTAGAACTTTCTGCACAAATGCCGGAAACCTCTCCTGAGCACACCGAGGTTTCAGACGGCCCTGCCGAAGCCAAAGAAGCACCCGAATACAGCTTGGAAGAACTGGCGGAAGCCATCCGACCGATACTGACAGACCACTTCCAGGCCGCATTGTTGGCACGTATGCAGGTCGTTCCTTACCGTCCGTTGGAAAAAGAAGCATTGGCCCAAATCGTCAGATTGAAGTTGGATAAAATTGCCGACCGGCTGTATGAAGCTCATCAAACACGCCTCAGCTACAGTGAGGATTTTGCGGCGCTGCTGGCCGATTCCTGTACGACCGGCGACAGCGGTGCGCGCAACATCGACCATCTGCTGAACCGTCAGGTGATGCCGGCGATAGCCCAAAGCTTTTTACAATGGCAGCAGACGGCAGGCCATATGCCGGAACGAGCGAGCTTGGAGGTTGGAGAAGAAGGTATAGACGTTTTGTTTGAGTAAGGCGGATTAGAGGCCGTCTGAAGGGGAGCCGACGGGGTCGGGTGCCTTTCAGACGGCCTTTTTTCCATTCATCCCATTCGCTTTACCATCGGTATAATCCAAGTTAATATATCAAATTC
>ERZ773027.1689-NODE-1689-length-11436-cov-5.946841_pt1 | contig 11436 bp, 9 predicted proteins | sample MGYA00511032_ERZ773027 | MGnify/ENA primary metagenome ERZ773027 (study PRJEB29015, sample SAMEA2738138) | human oral metagenome | biome: human oral; feature: human-associated habitat; material: saliva | place: China | collected 2190 ... | reverse complement strand
TAAAATTCTCCAACGGTAAAAAGGTTGATGCAGCAGCTGTTAAAGCATCTATCGAACGGGCTTTTGAAAAATCCAATCGTGCAAAAACATTCTTCGAATATGATTCCATCGAAGCAAATGGCCAACAATTGGTAATTCATACGACGAAAGAATATCCTAATATGCCTGGTCTTTTAGCTGACCCATTGTTCTTAATTGTTGATGTACAAGCTGAAAAAGATGGCCGTAACTTTGCTAAAGAAGGTCCTATCGGTACAGGCCCATACGTAGTTAAATCTTTCACAAAAGAACGTGCTGACATGGTAGCTAACGAAAACTACTGGGATGGCACAGTACCTTTCAAAACTGTAGAAATTCCTTCCATCGACGATCCTAATACGCGTGCTATGAGCTTACAATCTGGCGACATCGATATGGCTGTTAACATTGGACCTGGCGAAATTGGTTTGTTCCAAAAGAACGACAAGTTCAAGGTTGATGAAATTGCATCCCTTCGCGTAGTATTAGCACGTATTAACCAAAAAGGTGTTCTTGGTGATGACAAAGTTCGTGCTGCTGTAATTTCTGCAACAGACCGTAAAAACTATGCAGACGTATTATTAAAAGGTACATTCATTCCTGGTTCTGCACCAATTCCACCTTCCATGGACTATGGTTTCAAAGATTTGAAAGATCCTAATGCATATAGCCCAGATCGTGCTAAACAATTATTAGCTGAAGATGGTTGGAAAGATTCAGATGGCGATGGCATCCTTGATAAAGATGGCAAACCATTAACATTCAACTTCGTTGTATATAACTCTCGTGCAGAATTACCACTTTATGCAGAAGCTGTTCAAGCGGATCTCAAAAAAGTTGGTATTGACATGAAAATTAAAACAGTTGACTATAACTTGATTGATAAAATGGGTCAAGACGGCGACTATGATATGCTTATCTCCAATATCGTAACAGCTAATACAGGTGACCCAATCTGGTTCTTGGCTAACTATTGGCATACTAATATCGATGGTTCCAACCCACAAAATGGTTCTGGTTACTCTAATCCTCAAGTTGACCAATTGTTAGATGCAGCTGAAACAGAATTCGATCCTGCTAAACGCCGTGAATATGCAATTCAAATTCAACAATTATTGATGAATGATGGCGCTGCTTTATTCTTAGGTTATCCTAAAACTAATATCGTTACTGGTTCTTACTTGAAAGGTGCAGTCATGTACCCAAGTGATTACTACTGGATTACAAACAAAATTTCTAAATAATAAGGAGCTATAATGGCAGAAAACGTACTCACAGTAGAAAACCTTAGTATCGCGTATCAAGGCGTGCCTGCTGTTATGGATGTGAATTTTACCTTGGAACGCGGCAAGGTATTGACTATCGTAGGGGAATCCGGATCCGGTAAAACCACTGTAATCCGGGCCCTTATGGGGTTATTACCAGTCGGTGGTGAGGTGACAGAAGGAAAACTATTATTTAATGGTCAGGACTTGCGTAACCTTTCTAAAGATGAATGGCGTTCTATTCGTGGCAAAGATATGGCCATGATTTTCCAAGATAGTGGTAGTGCACTAGATCCAATTGTACGCATTGGTAAACAGTTCAGAGAATTATATAAGTCTCACATAGAAATCGATAATGACGAATGTGATCGTCGTGCTATTGAGTTATTAGAATCTGTTTCCCTTCCTAATGGTGCGGATATTCTTTGTCGTTACCCCCATGAGTTATCTGGTGGTCAACGCCAACGTGTCGGTATTGCCATGGCGTTAGCCTTGGACCCAGCATTGCTCATTGGTGATGAACCAACATCAGCACTAGATGTAACGACTCAATCTCAAGTTGTTATGCAAATGTTAGAATTGTCTAGAGAACATAACTCAGCTATCGTTATGGTAACGCATAATCTTGGTGTAGCTGCCTATATGTCTGATTACATCATCGTTATGAAAAAGGGCCGTGTTGTTGATGCAGGTGCTCCAAAGGCTATCTTAGAAAATCCTTCTAACGAATATACGAAACAGTTGAAAGACGCTGTGCCGACATTGGGAGGAGGTCGTTACATTGACTAAATACGCTGTAGAAATTAAAAATGTATACAAACGATTCCCTCTTCCGACTGGCGGAGAGCTAGAAGCATGTAAAGATATCAACATTACCCTTGAAAAAGGGCAGTCCCTTGGTATTGTAGGTGAATCCGGTTCTGGTAAAACAACTCTAGTTCGTATGATTATGAAGATGTTACCTATTACAGAAGGTGAAATCTACGTTGATGGTGTTGAGATTCAACACATGAATACAGAACAAACTAGAGAATACCGTCAAAAAATTCAAATGGTATTCCAAGATCCATCAGCAGCTTTTAATCCGCGTATGAAGGTTAAGGATATTATTCTTGAACCACTATATAATTTTGGGCTTCTTGAAAAGGGAAAAGAAGAACAAATCGCTGGGGATTACCTTGAAATGGTAGATTTACCGCGTGAGTTTATGCATCGATTCCCACATGAAATGTCTGGTGGTCAACGTCAACGTGTAGCCATTGCTCGTGCTATCGTATTAGAACCTGAAATCCTAGTATTAGATGAAGCAACAAGTGCTCTCGACGTATCCGTACAGGATTCCATAGCGTACCTATTGGCTCGCTTACAAAAAAAGAAAAATTTAACATACCTATTTATTGCTCATGATATTGCTTTCATTCGTACAATGTGCCACAAAGTGGTTGTTATGTACAAAGGTGCTATCGTTGAAGAATTAGATGCATTCCATTTAGCTGATGCGAAGCATCCTTATACAAAGGTTCTATTGAGTTCTATCTTTGAAATTGGTCAAGATCATAAACCACTTACATTAGAAGAAGCTGCATTAGAAGCATAATAGTATATGCATGAGGCTTACTTTAAAATGAATTAAAGTGTATAGGTTAAGTAAAATAGCAGTTAGTTGAGAGGCTAACTGCTATTTTTTTAGGCTCTATAATAAATGTGGTTCTTAAAACAATATTGGGGCACAGGCGTTGAATATAATAGTTCTGGTTTCTCCAGTCCGCGCTTTGATGAATTGATAGCTCTTGGTGAAAGCGGGGCCAATCCAGTTATACGACGTAATGCCGTTATTAATGCGCAACAACTTATGCTAGATGAATCTGTAGCATTGTTCCTTGGATATCCTAAAATTAATATCGTAGGCAATAAACACATCGATGGTATTAAGATAACACCATTCGAATACTATATGATTACGAAAGATTTAAAACGAAAATAATCGCATCTGTAACAAATTATTTATCCCAGTTATAATTATATAAATAGTTCTCATTTGCTTGACTAAATATTATAGATTATAGTGTTTTTATATTGATATAATAATTTATTTATATCGATAATTATTGAAAAAGTTAAACGTATAGTAGGAGGTTAACATGGGGGTTAAAAAGTATTCATTGTTTGGTGCTTTCATATTATTAGTGGGAGCTTTAATCTTTTCAGGATGTGGAAAAGATACGAATAAAGATACATTAAAAGTAGGTGCTATGTCCTATGCAGAGACTTTAGAGCCTACGGAGAATTACTTTAGTTGGGGAATTGTTCGTTATGGAATTGGAGAGAATCTCGTTAAATTTGATGACTCTATGAAACCACAACCATGGATTGCATCTTCGTGGTCAGTCGGAGATGATTACAAGACTTGGACTTTTTCTATCAATGATAAGGTAAATTTCTCTAATGGTCGTAAGGTTACGGCACAAGCTGTTAAGGAATCCTTAGAACGTACATTTGAAAAAAGTAAACGGGCAAAATCCTTTTTTGCCTATGACTCCATAGAAGCAAATGGTCAGACTTTAACCATTCACACCGATAAGGTGTATCCTAATCTACCCGGACTACTAGGGGATCCTTTATTTTTAATTGTAGATGTTCAATCAGAACGAGATGGCCGTGATTTTAGTAAAGAAGGCCCTATTGCTACGGGCCCTTATGTGCCTATATCTTTTACTAAAGAACGCATTGAGTTAGATAAGAACGAAAATTATTGGGATGGTGATGTGGGATTTAAACATGTAGTGGTAGATTCTATTAATGATGTAAATACTCGTGCTATGGCGTTGCAAGCAGGGGATATTGATATGGCTGTTAATATCGCTGCTGGTGAGTATGGATTATTTAAAGATAATAAGGATTATATTATTGAAGAAACCCCATCATTGCGTGTTGTTATGGTTCGAATGAATCATAATGGATATTTGAATGATATTAATGTAAGACGTGCTTTAGTTGCTGGTGCAGATCGTGAAAATTATGCTACAAAACTTTTTAAGGATACCTTTGTAGCGGGACGAACTCCATTGCCACCATGCTTGAATTATGGATATAACGATATCAAAATTCCTGAAACGTATAACCCAGAACGTGCTAAAATGTTGTTGGCACAGTCTGGTTGGGTAGATAGCGATGGAGATGGTTATGTAGATAAGGATGGTAAAAAGCTACGTCTTAATTTTTATACTTATACATCAAGACCTGAGGTAATCTTATATGCAGAAGCATTACAGGTTGATTACAAAAAAATTGGTGTTGATGTGAATGTAGAAATTGTTGATTCTAGTGTAGTAGATAAGGTGACACGTTCTGGTGATTATGACTTGGCAATAACCAGTGTTTCAACTGCTAGCACTGGTAGTCCTGTATGGTTCTTAAAACAATATTGGGGGACCAACATAGATGGTTCAAATCCGACCAATGTGTCCGGTTTTAGTAATCCTAAATATGATGAATTACTAGCTTTGGCTGAAACTACTGTTGATGATACACAACGATATAATGCTATTGTTGAGGCACAAAAGATTTTGTTAGACGATAGTGCATCCTTGTTCTTAGGTTATCCTAAGATTAATATGATTTGTAAAAGCTATATAAAAGGGCTTAAGATTTCACCTAGTGAATATTACATCATTACAAAAGACTTGAAAAAAGAATAAGGTTTACTATTTATAATGCAATAAAAGGACTAGTCTTTGGACTAGTCCTTTGTGCTGTGCAAATATTATTTTTTACTATCTACCGCATCAAGATCATTCATATCCACCTCGTTGGCACGACTAATCATACGATTATATTTTACATATAATTGTGTATATGCTTCGCCGTAGGAGGAGTTAATGATGATGTAATTTCTTGCTTCTGCAATAAATTCCTTTACTGCATCTTGGTATAGTTTAACAGCGGCTTGCGTTTCAGGTTTAGTACCTGGTTGTAATGCGTTTATGCGTTTAGTAATATCTTGTAGATTTGTTTCTACCTTTTGTGTATCTGTATTACCATCAGGATCGATGATATCTACTGTTTGAGATAATAGGATATTGAGCTCAATGAAGTTAACTGCATTGACACGATTTTCTTTAGCAAATTCTTTCATACGCTCAGAGTACAATTCATTGTTACGGTTTTCAAGGGTTAAATCAAAGGCGTTATAAGCTGCATTGAATTGGTCTGCAAGTGGAACATATTGATTTGCTAAATTATCACTACCCACATAATTGTCCTTTTCAAAGGTACGGTCTGTATAGTAATTTTGGATTTGATCGGATACAGGAATTAATTGTGTTAAAATAGCAAGCAATTCATCGGTCGCTTTATTAACATCCTCATAAGGAGTGGAGCTTTCTTGTTTCGCTGCTTCGAGTTGAGATTTTAACTCTTTGTAATTAGGTAATGTTACAGTCGTATTGTGCGAATGATTACGTAATTCTTCAAGAGTTGGTTGTAATTGATAGGTATAGGCAACACTATTCATATTAAACGTATCGGCTGCCTCAATATAAGGTCGTAAGGCATTAATCTTATCCTCGATAGTAGAACGATATAATATTGTCGTTGATTTATTAGAGAGGAAGTGATATGCACAATAAATCCCGCCACTAATTATAGCAATCCCTAGAATTATGGCTAAGATTAATTTAATATAACCCTTTTTCAATTGCCTATACTCCTTGTAAAATCCGTTTCTGTAAATATTTTTGTAAATATATCTATATTTTATATATTCTATATATTCGATAGTACCTTTATTATAGCATAGAATCAGGGGGCAAAAAAGATACATATAAATGATAAATTATTAAATAAATATAAATATTTTGCGTAAAGTTTATGTTGGGGGGATGAAATATTGAATAGGGATTCTTCTTGTTAATAAAATTGGGAGTAATAGCTTTGGGCTGCTATAATAATATATATATTATTGATAGGGGAGTCTACTATGTTTGATTCAAAAAATATGATTAATTTTTCTACAACAGAGCTCATTGCTAATGGGGAGGGACGTAATGTTTTATCTGCTATTGAGGATGGCTTACGTACATGTGATGAGTTTATTATTAGCGTAGCCTTTATAACTGCAGATGGATTATTGGTATTGAAACCTATTTTGAAAGAATTAGAAGATAGAGGCATAAAGGGTCGTATTTTAACTACAGATTATTTAGGGTTTAATAATCCAGATGTTCTTGATGATTTAGGGCATTTAAATAATATAGAGCTTCGTGTATATTGCACTAGTAATGGCAGTAAACATGGTTTTCATACAAAGGGATATATTTTTAAACAAGATCAGTCATATCAAATAATAGTAGGTAGTTCGAACTTAACTATTAATGCGCTAAAAAAGAATAGAGAATGGAATACTAGAGCTCAATCTCATAAAGATGATACTTATACTAAAGAAGTTTTAGAGGAGTTTGAATTGTATTGGAATTCCGAGTTTACTATGAAATATTCGGAGTTCTTGCCATGGTATAGGCCTAGATGGGAACGGTCCAATCGTCAATCATTACAAAGTATTGCAGAACAAGTAGAGTTAAAAGGCGCCTTAAAATTGGAGCCTAATTTGATGCAGCGTCAATTTATAGATAACTTTAATGAGTTAAGATATAGAAATGAAACTCGTGGATTATTAATTTCTGCTACAGGTACTGGTAAAACTTATGCAGCAGCATTCGCAATGCGTGATATGAAACCCAAAAGATTGCTGTTTTTGGTGCATCGAGAACAAATTGCAAAGCAAGCATTGGGGAGTTTTCAACGTGTTTTTGATGATAAGTCGATTTCGTATGGCATTGTTTCAGGAACTGTGAAACGTTTTGATGCAGATTATGTATTTTCAACTATGCAAATGATGGGGCGCTCTGATATTTTAAAAAAATATAATCCAGATGATTTTGATTGTATTATTATTGACGAAGTGCATCGGGCAGGCGCAGAGAGTTATCAACGAATTATTGACTATTTCAAGCCCAAATTCTTATTAGGTATGACGGCTAGTCCAGAACGTACTGATGGATATGACTTATATAACTTATTCCATCATAATATTGTCTATGAGATTAGATTAGAGCAAGCGCTAGATGAGGATTTATTGTGTCCATTCCATTACTTTGGGATAAGTGACCTTTGGATAGATGGAAAGGAAATAAACCTTGAAGAGGATAATATTAGTTTTTCCAATTTGTCTGAAGGAGAACGGGTCGATAAAATCATTGAAAAAATTCGTTATTTTGGTCATAGTGGACGTCGTGTTAAAGGCTTAGTATTTTGTAGCAATAAAAAAGAAGCAAAAGAGTTATCTGCTGCATTCAATCTTAGGAGATTTAGGACTATTTCCTTAACTGGTGAAGATTCACAAGAAATACGTGAAGATGCAATAGCACGATTGACAGGGACTGGTGATTATCAAGGTATCGTAGATGAGCAATTGGATTATATATTCACAGTAGATATTTTTAATGAAGGCGTAGATATTCCAGAAGTAAATCAAGTTATTATGTTGCGGCAAACAGAAAGTCCTATTGTATTTATTCAACAGTTAGGTCGTGGTTTACGGAAGTTTGAAGATAAGGAATTTGTAGTTATCTTAGATTTTATAGGTAATTATTCTAATAGCTATATGATACCATTAGCGTTATCTGGAGATAGAAGTTATAACAAGGATACTTTACGAAAATATGTACAATCAGGGAATCGTATTATTCCTGGAACGTCAACCGTTCATTTTGATGCTATTGCTAAAAAACGTATCTTTGCTGCTATAGATACAGCTAATTTAAGTAGTGCTAAAATTATTAAAGAAGCATATCTAGATTTGAAATATAAGTTGGGACATGTACCGAGAATTAAAGACTTTAAAGAATATGGCTCTATTGATATAACAAAAATTTTTAATAAATATAAGTCTTACCATCATTTTTTAATCCAAATAAAGGATAAAGACTACAATGTATCTCTTACACCAATTCAAGAACAAATGTTACACTACATATCTCAAAAGTTAGCAACAGGCATGCGTGTGAGAGATTTATTGGCGTTACAGCTTTTATTGTCTGGGAAAGACAAGATTATTCATCGAGTAACAGAATTATTGCATGGTGAGTATGGTCTTGAATTATCTGATAAAGGGAGAATTAATTTAATTAATACATTATCTAACCAGTTTTCTGTATCATCTGCAAAAAAAACATTTAAAGATTGTATTTTTATTGAGGCAGATGGTAATGACTATTCAATTTCTAAAATATTTAAAAAGGCTTTGGAGAATGAAGATTTCAGAAAGCATATAAGTGAATTGATAAGTTTTGGATTAGACCGCTATCATACTAGATATAAACATAGTATCTTAAATAATACGCCATTTGCTATTTATGAAAAATATAACTATGAACAAGTATGTCAATTGTTAGAGTGGCCTCAAAATGAAGTTCCGTTGAATATAGGTGGATATAAGTATCATCGTGAAACAAAAACATATCCTGTCTTTATAAACTATCATAAAGATGAAGGAATTCAGGATAGTATAAAGTACGAGGATAGATTTGAATCCCCGACTTTGATTAAAGCAATTTCTAAAAACAATCGATCGTTCACATCTGATGATGTAGTATCGGCTTTTGATGCTGATAGCCTAGATATCGCAATGCACTTATTTGTACGTAAAAATAAGGATGACGAAGAGTCTAAAGAGTTTTATTATTTAGGGCCTATCCATTCAACAGGAAAGGAAAATGCAAAAGAGATTGTAATGGCGAGTGGCATAAATGCGGTTGAATTAGAATATAGATTAGATATACCAGTGCGTGATGATATATATGATTATTTAATAAATGGATAGGTGTGATATATATAATGAATAGAAAACAAATAGAAGTTGTTGCGGCTATAATTCAAAAGGGAAATGCTATATTAGCTACTCAAAGAGGGTATGGTGATCTAAAAGATGGCTGGGAATTTCCTGGTGGTAAAGTAGAAGTCGGTGAGGCTCATGCTGAAGCTTTAATACGGGAAATAAAAGAAGAATTAGAAGCAGATATTGATGTAGGTAAGAAATTAATTACAGTACAATATAATGGCTATGAAAAGTTTGATCTTACAATGCATTGTTATTTATGTACATTAAAAGTCGATTCCAATATTACCTTAGTTGAGCATGAAGCTGCGAAATGGTTAACTAAGGCAGAACTATACACTGTAGATTGGTTGCCAGCTGATATTGATGCTGTAGATGCTTTATATAAACTTTTATAACTGAGATTAATTGTATATACTTGTCCCCTCGTATATAATGGTATTAACAGATTTGTATTTTTCGATATAATCATTGGAAAGGAGTTATTATGTCTAATTTTATCACTCCTAATGAATTGTTACCTATCATGGATGAGGTTATCATCCTCGATGCAAGAGGCTTTCAAGATTATGAACGAGGGCATATTACGGGTTCTTTCCCCGTGGATATAACTAAGGATTTAACGGGGCCTATCGGTGAGCATGGTGGTCGCCATCCATTGCCAGATATGGACCAGTTGGCTAGAACCTTAGAAACATTTGGCGTTAATGAGCATGCTAAGGTTGTTGTGTATGATTCTTGGATATTCTTAGCCGGTCGTCTCTGGTGGACGTTGCGCTATATGGGCCTTAAAGAAGTACGCGTTTTATCGGGTGGTATTGAACGGTGGGTGAAAGAAGGTCATTTGTTGACTAAGGATCCTACACCTTTGCCTACTGAGCACACAACGTTTAACTATACATTGCAAACATATATGACTATGAGTCATGACGAGGTGTTGGCGGCGAGCCAATCCGGTTCTCATGTTATTATCGATGCTCGTGCGCCTGAACGCTATGATGGATCTGTAATAGATGTAATGGACGGCATGACCGGACATATACCAGGTGCTATTAATCATTTTTATGAAAGTGGTTATACCGCTGAAGGACCACGACCTATTAAGGATTTAGAAATTGAATTCGAGAAGGAACTTCATCAACAAAAGCCTATAGTTAGCTATTGTGGTTCTGGTGTTACCGCTTGTAACACCTTGCTCGTTATGAGTGAGGTTGGTCTTGCGTCTGCCTTATATGTGGGTAGTTCCAGTGATTGGGTAACCTACGATGATTTCCCAATTCAAACGGGGGTTGAAACGCTATGAGAATGTTAAACCATATATTATCTGTCATTGCTTTTGCGTATTTATGTTACCATCTGTACACCTATGGCCCCGGATTGTTTAATGTAACCGTTATGGTTATTTTCCTGCTATCCGTTGTGGCGAATTATTTTAGATATCGCAAGGAAAATGAGCTGAAAGCCAATGAAGCGGCTCGCCAAGCTCGTGCCCAAGCTAAGCATGATCGAAAACATAAACGTGCTCGTGAAAGCTAACTTTCACAAAAATAATAGTGTTTATATACCTAACAAGGAGTATTTATGAAATTAATATCTTGGAATGTAAATGGATTACGTGCAGCCGTAACAAAAGGCTTTATGGACTCCTTTAATGAATTAGATGCAGATATTTTCTGCTTACAAGAAACCAAATTACAACCCCATCAAATCGAATTAGAATTACCAGGTTATGAACAATTTTGGAATAGTGCCGTAAAAAAAGGCTATAGTGGAACGGCTGTGTTCACGCGTGTTAAACCAATTTCTGTAACGAATGGTATTGGCATTGAAGAGCATGATCAAGAGGGCCGCGTTATTACTGCTGAATACGATAATTTCTATCTCGTTTGCTGCTATACGCCTAATAGCCAACGTGAATTAGCGCGTCTTGAGTATCGTATGTCCTGGGAAGATGCTTTCCGCGAATATCTATTAGAATTAGATAAAAAGAAACCTGTTATTCTTTGCGGTGACCTCAACGTAGCACATAATGAAATCGACTTGAAGAACCCTAAAACAAATCGGAAAAATGCTGGCTTCTCCGATGAAGAACGGGCTAAGATGACAGAATTATTAGAGTCTGGTTTTACCGACACATTCCGCTATCTCTATCCTGATGCGGTTGATGAATATAGCTGGTGGTCCTACATGGGGAAAGCCCGCGATAGAAACGTAGGATGGAGAATTGACTACTTTATTACATCTAAACGCTTAGATAAT
>ERZ773027.1688-NODE-1688-length-11443-cov-3.204426_pt1 | contig 11443 bp, 10 predicted proteins | sample MGYA00511032_ERZ773027 | MGnify/ENA primary metagenome ERZ773027 (study PRJEB29015, sample SAMEA2738138) | human oral metagenome | biome: human oral; feature: human-associated habitat; material: saliva | place: China | collected 2190 ... | reverse complement strand
TCGAGCCTGTGATTCCTGCACCTATTATGACTATGTCGTAAAGCATGTTTCCTCCGAGTTGGTTATGGGTTTTAATAACCGTTTAATTATATCATGATATTAATAATCATTTAGCAATTGGAAACGTATTTAACACTGAAATATAAAAAAGGAAGGTGATTAATACCCTCCTTCACTTCTAACTTTGCTAGTTATTTGTTATACCAGTAGTTCATATCAACATTGCCGTTTATTCCGTCGACTCTTCCCTTGCTGGTATACTGCCATACTTCGTAGCTTCCATTGTATGTAACCCTGTCGTAGTACTGAGCTACCCAAACTTTATATTTGCTAAGCTTACTCATGTCTAGATTGTTGTTCAGCCAACTGGTGCTCGCATAGATCATAGGCGTATATCCGAGCGACTCTATCGTCTCACAGAAACCCCTAATCGCTTCAGTTCTCACAGCAACCGAGATTCCGTTTGACCTTGCATTGCTCTGATACTCTGTGTCAATCACCAGCGGGAGCTTCACATCATAGTCCTTGGTGAGAGATACGAGGAATTTCGCCTCTTCGGCACCCTCTGTGTAATCTCTCGCTTCGGTAAACATGTATGCTCCGGCCTTAAGACCAGCTAATATTGCTCCAGATATATGTGTTTCGAACTTAGAGTCTTTTATAAGAGCCCCATTAGTCTTACCACGATATCCAGCTCTAACGATAGCAAAGTCTATTCCTGCGGCCTTTACCTTCTGCCAGTTAATAACGTCCTGGTATGCGGATACATCCACTCCCTTTAGCTGATTAGCAATCACACCAGAGGCATTTGCGAAGTATGTCTCACCGTTTAGTTTAAAGATAGCCCGACAGCATCACACCATCAGAATTGAATGCGTATTTTTTGCCATCGAGCTCTTTGATGGTGTTCTTAACCATCTTGTGATCGTCACCGAAATAATACCAATAGCTACCGATCTGTAGCCATCCAGATACTGCTGCTCCAGATGCATTGAAATAATACCAGTCACCTGAAACTTGCTGCCAGCCAGTCCTCATGGCACCGTCGCCACCTAGATAGTAAAGACCGCCGTCAATGTTTCTGAGGTCAGTCTCCATTTCACCGTACTCTCCAAGGTAATACCAGTAGCCATCGATTTTCTGCCAACCAGTTCTCGCAGCGCCGTCAGCACCTAAGTATGCCCAGGTATCATCTATCTTCTGCCATCCGGTTTTCATTCTACCGTCGTTTTCTGTGCCAAAGTAGTAGTATTTACCGCCAATCTCCACCACGTCGGTCTCCATAACACCGTCCTCGTCGAAGTGATACCAATATCCGCCATACTTTAGCCAGTTGTTCTTTAAAGCGGCTCCATCAGCTCCGTAGTATCCCCATCTGTCGGCAATCTTTTTGTTTGATTCATAGGTTGCACCAACTACCTGCCAGCCAGTCTTCATGGCTCCGTCGTTAGCAGCACCTAGATAGTAGCTCTTACCATCTAACACCTGATTGCCTGTAAGCATTACTCCCATCTTGTCGAAGTAATACCAGTAGCCGCCGATTTTCTGCCAGCCTTTAACAGCTGCGCCGCTAGATCCGAAATAGTGATATGCGTCTGAAATCTTGTGCCAGCCAGTCTTCATCGCTCCGTCATTTGACGCTCCGAAGAAGTAGAGTAGCTTTTCAACCTCCTCTAGTCCGTAAGCCATCGAACCATCTGAATGTAGATAGTACCAAGTGCTTCCCGCACTGAGCCAGCCTGTTCTCATGGAGCCATCTGAACCGAAGTAGTAGTAATGACTACCAATCTGCTGCCAGCCAGTCTTCATGATGCCGTCTGGTCCTAGATAATACTTCTTGCCGTCGATAGTGAATAGGCCCTTCTGCATTACTCCAGCACTGTTATAGAAACGCCAGCCACCAGATTCGCTCTTCCACGTTCCAGAAACAGCAGGTGCAGATAACTCGTCATCACTCACATCATATGCTGCTGCTCTTGCCTGAGCCGCATAACCTGTAGACTGGTCATCTGCTGCCTGATCGGTTGCGTTAGAATCAACCGTACTAGCATCTTGACGATTTTCTGTAGCATCTTCGTTCTGGTTTGATGCTACGTCAGTGCTTTCTTCAGTAGATACGGCTTTGTTATTAGCAGCCCCATTTGCTGAAACATCCTCGTCGGTAGCACTAGCTACAAAGCATGAGCTAACTAGCATCATAGCAAGGCAGGTTGCCATTACTAGCAGGTGATGACGTAGCGTCTTAATTTTAGCCATGCCGTTTCCCTGACTTTCTTTCAACATTTCATCCCTCCTTTTTTAAATTTTTTGTAATATACAAAATGACGCTTTTAGCGTCATTTCATTGTATCATGTTAAATTTTGATATGGCAAGCCTTTGCGCTATTATCTTCTTATCTCGCCGAACTCAAGCACATCAGCTATCCTTTCGCTAGCATGTCCATCGCCGTAAGGATTTGAAGCCTTGCTCATAGCCTTGTATTCGTCCTTATCGGTAAGAAGTCTTGAGAATTCTTTGTATATCGTTTCCTCTTCAGTCCCGACCAATTTTAGTGTACCCGCCTGAATTCCCTCTGGGCGTTCGGTAGTGTCTCTCATTACGAGAACTGGTTTCCCAAGGCTAGGTGCCTCCTCCTGAATTCCACCTGAATCGGTCAGAATTAGATAACTCTGGTTCATGAAGTTATGGAAATCAAGCACATCGAGCGGTTCTATGATTCTAATACGTTCTTCCTTGCCGCCCGGTGAGCTCTCACCAAATACATCCTCTGCAGCCTGTCTTACAGCAGGGTTCATATGTATAGGATAAATCGCCTTAACATCAGGGTTTTCATCCATCACTCGGCGAATAGCTCTAAACATGTTATGCATCGGCTCGCCGAGATTTTCTCTGCGATGAGCAGTGATAAGAATAAGTCTCGAGTCAGAAGCCCAATCTAGATGCTCGTTTCTATAATCTTCCTTTACTGTCGTGCTCAGGGCATCAATGGCAGTATTGCCTGTAATCCAGATTTTCCCTGCATCCTTGCCTTCGCTCACTAGGTTCAGTTTGCTCTTCTCTGTCGGCGCAAAATTATATTCTGCAACAATCCCAACAGCCTGCCTGTTAAATTCCTCTGGGAAAGGTGACTTGATGTTGTACGTTCTAAGCCCTGCTTCCACGTGTCCAACAGGAATCTGTAGGTAGAAACAAGCGAGCGCAGTCACGAACGTCGTGGTCGTATCTCCGTGTACGAGAACTACGTCGGGATTTTCATTAACAAGCACTTCTCTGATTCTCTCAAGAATATTAGTTGTAACATCAAAGAGTGTCTGTTTCTCTTTCATTATAGACAGATCGTAATCTGGAACCACATGGAAGGTTTCGAGAACCTGATCGAGCATCTGTCTATGCTGACCAGTAACGCAAACGCATGTGTCTATTCCAGGTCTCTTTTTCAATTCCTTTACAAGTGGGCACATTTTAATTGCTTCCGGTCTTGTCCCAAAGACCAACATAACCTTTTTCATGATTACCTCTAAATTAGTCATATTTACTGCTTAGTAGTGGTTAGTGACTCGTCACTCTTTCTAAAACCTACTGTCGTAAGTGCCATGTAGTACATCATGGTGATTGAATAAGTCGTAAGTGTATTTATCGTCGAGAATATTCCATTCACGCAAAATGCTATTGCTGCGAGTGATAAGAAAAGCATCTCTAAATTGTTGTCAGTATATTCTTTTTTCCTAAACAATATTATCAAAGCATAAATTCCGGTTGTTATCTCAATAAGCAAGAAGCCAAAACCAGCAATATATCCTCCGTTAAATGTAACCTCCAGAATCGCATTGTGCGACTGTCTCTCGAAGCCCTTCGTATATCCAGGAATGATAAACGTCCTGCTCTTGTGCCCGATAAAACCTAAATGCTGCGAATAAATATACCAGATCCAGATTCTGTGCGTTGTAAGCTTGTCTAAATCACCCCATATTTTCCTCTGTGCTTCTGTCAAGTTTTTCGGCTCCATGTAAGCAAAGTGGTATTCATCGACATCCTTGAAGTTACTCATTTCTTTTATTCGACCGAACATCATCTGTGAAATTGTATAATTCTCCTTAATCTTTAATGCCCTAAGGTCTCTCTTCAAAATATTGTCAGAAATTTTATAGGCAGTGGCTAGCATAGTCACTGTAATAACAAAAATTATAGCGGTATTTTTAAATGTAAGATGCGATTTAAAAATACCTTTCATTACGATAATAGTATAGAACAATAGTATTGATAGTATGCCAAGGAAAGATCCTCTACTTTTTGTCATAAGAATTGCAAACCACGACATTCCCATACCCCAAACTGATATTGAAAAAACTATCAAGCTTGAGACGTTCTCTAATATATTCTTTTCAACAAAAACCTTCTTATAAATGATATATGCATATACAACAATAAATACATTCAGATAAAACCCTAATATTGTAGGATTTGTTAGAACACCAGTGTACCTAGCGATACTAAATGAGGTCTTGGCAACCATAGGTGAAAATATAATATTTAAAAATAAAATTAGCACCCCAAAAATAGCAATTCCTATTGCAATTCCATCAATAAATATTTTCTTATTTTTCTTGCTTGCAAGTCGATATGACATCGGCACGAATATGAAACTGTATATAAAGGCCCAAACTAGCTGCTTTGGTGCCTTCTCTACTATTCCTGTAACCGTATAGGATATGATGACAAGAAAAAGAGGTATCCCTAGCCATGCATTTAACCTAACATCCTTATTATCACTCATATCGAGCGAAGCAAATATCAGTATTAAGAACACGAAGAATATAACGCTACTAGTAATATTCACCATATTTTGATGGATTCCATAATGTGATAATCTTTCCGTAAAATATGAAAATTTACAGAAAGATGTCATCATCATTCCAAATGCAGACACCGATATGATGGTATTTTGTCCTTTTTTGATACTAATCTTGCCGACTAGCCTATCTATGAAGGCTAGTATATGATTTAAGGTTTTAATTTCGTACATGTTTCTTTCTTTTCATCTCCAGTAGTGCACTTACTATGATTCCCACAAAGATACCTGCAACACCACCTGTAGCATAGTAACCTTTCGTACTTACACTCTCCGCTTCAAGTGGCTTGCTCGGCATCGAGACCACCTTTAGTATGTCTTCGCCTCTAACCTCTTTGCTAACTTCAACAACAGCTTTGGCTTCTGCATCTGCTAACTTGAGGGCTTCATCTTCAGTATCAGCAGTAATGTAAATATCTACATACTGACCATCCTTATCAAAATCAACTGCAACTCTTGAATTAAGTGCAATTCTGCCTTTTTCATCGAGCCCTGCGTACTGAGCTACACGGTCGAGAGTCTTCGATGATGTTGAAATCTTTGCATAGAGTCCAACAAGCTCCTCATTCTTCTGTATATCCTCAAGGGTACTTTTCTGATATCCTTCAGCAGGTGTAACTGCTACGGTTAGCTTCGCCTTATATGAAGTTGTAGCCTTAGAGCCTTCAATCTTAGCCATTGCAAATGCGCAAACTGTCACACAGATAATCATTACTATCGCATACTTCTTAACTAGCTCGATAATCCTCTTCTCAAAGCTATTTCCCATCTTGTAAGTCCTCCATACACTTTCTTAAATCAAATGCAAATTCTTCCTGTTTCTTCTCGACTACTCGATCTCCGACAAATGTTTCTATATTTTTCTTGATATCGTTCATATTGTCGTGAACACTCACTAGCGCTTTGCCAATGTCGCTGTCATATGCTCCGATTCCGTACTCGTCCAAAACTCTCTTCATCGGCGGATTATCAGTCGTTGCAACAGCAATCCCTTCATATGCGTATTCATAGATTTTCCCCGACGAACAGTAGAGATTGTTTGAATTCCTCTTGTGATACATCGCTATTCCAACATCACACTTAGAAACGAAGTATTTAAGTTCATCCTGGTTTAGTCTAGGCACGAGTTTCACATTCTCGAGCTTGTTCTCTTCGACGAATGCTTCTATCTCCTGCTTCTCAGCATTTTCCTTGCAGCCAACTAGGTACAATGTGTTATTGAAGTTAAGCTTCGCTGCCGCTTCGATAAGTTCCTTTGTGCCTCTTTCGATTTCGCAGCCAGCTGTTGATACGATTTTAAATGAATCATCTCCGTTCAGATAGTCGAATTTCAGCTTCATTACTTCCTCTGAAAACTCCTTAGAATACGATAGCTTTCGGAAGTTTTCAAACACGAGTATTGCTCCAATCTTGCCGTACTCTTTCTCCATAACCTGCTTTCTCTCTTCATTTGCGCAGATGGTCAGTGCGGCTTTCGCAATCATCCTCGACTCGAAAAAGCAGCCGACCTTACTAGCAAATCCATGAGTTTCTCTCTGCAGATATAGCTCCCTCGCATCGTAGATCACAGCTTTAGGCTTAAGGAGTTTATTTAACTTGAGCGCCGGAACAGTTGCTTTCCTGTTGTCAGCGAAGATAAAGTCCACGTCCTTATGCTCCTTGCCGATTTCTACTGTCTTGCGAATAAACTCTTTGTAGGACTTATAGTTCACGTAATATGAACTGTTATCCACGAAATCATCTTCTTGGGTTGTGGTTATGTCTACGACGTCAGCAAATGAGTTTAGGACATCGAGTAATGCCCTCGTCCTGCCGTCAAAATTTTTATTAGCTGCACTGATGAACAGTATTTTCACTTACTCTCCTCCATATTTTGTAAACCGCGTATATGATGTCTAACACGAGTGCACCGATGATATAGTTAAATATAGCGTTATATGTCGCGCCTCTTCCAATAAGAATAAACAGCGTGCAGACCATACTTGCTTTCATGCATCGCATAGTTGGATCCTTCGTAGCCTTGATAAACTCATCTACGAATGACACTAGGATTCCATATACAATCCCCAACAAGAAACACATGAATCCAAAATTAGCGAACACATCACCGAAAAGTGTTGGATGCATTGTCCCTCGAGGATTATCGACGTGCATCCACTCTTTATACATATCTATAGCAAAATCCCTCGGCTTAAATTTGGCGATGGCCGCTGGAACAAATAGCAATGCAAGTCTCATGTATCCTAGCCCCATACCGAATTTTGGGAAGTTATTATTATGCTCCACAAAGTAGTAGTATGCCTTGATAAGTCCTAGCTCTCCTCCGCCCTTTCTCATATAGTCGATAGATCTCTTAAAGATTTCTCCGATTCCGACCTTAGGCAGTAAAGATATATCTCCTAACCAACGAATCTGCTGGAATACGAACACAGCAAACACAAGAACTATTCCTGCCGATACTCCTACTGCAACCTTCTTTTTATTTTTATTAAAAAGAAAGTAGATGATAAAAGGCGTTATGAAGCCAAGAAGATTATACCTAGATTTTGAATAAAGTGCGCAGAATAAATAAATCGCAAATGCAATCAAGAAACACAGGTGCTTTTTCTTGCATAGGCAAGCAAATCCGATTCCTGAGAAGGCAACCATGATCTTTCCAGCCAAAATCTCTACTGGCGTCTGAGTCATGTTAAGCGTCTGAGTCCATGTTGAGTTAAAAAGAGAATAACCTCTGCCGTAAAACCCTCCAGCCACTATTACGAAGCAAATCAAGTAGACGCAGAAAATCATCCTGAAAAGAGCCTCTGGAGTCTCCTCAAAATCCGAAACCTCCATCTCAAGCTTCTCCGCATTAAACTTTGCAAAATAGAAGAATCTCGTAAACATATACAGCGCCATAAATAGCACCGCTAACATGGTAGCATTGGCAATTGTTATGTCGGAATAGTCTCCCGAATATGCATGCGCCGTGTTAGGAACTGTGAATACCACAAATAACATCGCCCAGAGAACCATCCCCAGCGATTTCTTCCTCCACTCATATATCAGGATCACTATATTCAAAATCCACGACAGTAAAATTAGCACAATCTAGTCCTTTCGCTACCCTACACTAGCGGGTAAATAGCTCCTCCGTCACAGAGACCTCCACGGGTCTGTGCCCCACGCGGTCCTCTACAGGTGGAAGCTGGTTATAATCACCGTACATAAGTGTTAAGTATTCTACGAGTTTAGCTGGTGCATAGAACTCCTCACCCTCAAAATTAATCTTCTGAGGAGGGAACAGTAGTTCATTTGGAAAAATGATTCTATCCACAAAGGAGAAGCATGTGCAAAACCCATGCTCATTTGGATTTGTATCATAACGCATGTACTCTTTTTTTATCTTTCCTTCAAGAAGGCTTTCCGGATAAAGCTTTAAAAGGTAGTACTGCATTCTTCTCGCCGCAGCTCCGAGCTTCCACTTGAAGCTTTTCTGCGGAACACCTACTCTATCTGGAATATATTTTTTAAACTGTAATTTATTGAGTTTCAAGCATTTGTCGATGTGCTCATCGAGCCCTTCTATAGGAAGCCCATCATACGGAAATATATCTATATAAATACCGTGATGCATCTTAATGTTGCGCTTATTCCATTCTATGAACGTTGTACCGTTCTTCCTAACCTTAGCAAATGAGAAAGGAGCGTTGGGATCAGTCTCTCTCGTCTGCACAAAGTATTCATCGCCCAGTTCCTCCTGCGCAATATCCAGAAATTTTTCATAATCCTGACGTGGCATGCCGATATCTATGTCATCATCCCAAGGGATGAATCCTCCATGCCTAACGGCACCAAGAGCTGTTCCACTCTCGATAAAATAAGTTAACCCTCTTTCCTCACAAAGCCTAGCGACTTTTATGAGTATATCTAGCTCAACTCTCTGAACGTCCTTTATCTCTGGAAATGCATCTACATTATAGGTTGTCATCTTCGCTGCTCTCACTCTCAATATCGTTATCGCTATTGTTCTTGTTCTTTGATTTTGATTTCGACTTTGGATGCTCGATTTCTTTAATCTTCTGACGAGCCTTCTTAATGCTTTCTTCATCAGGTTTCATAACATATAGCTGCTGGTTTCCTGCTGAATATACAGTAGAAAATGCATCGAATCCTTCTAATGAATTGGATTCAAACTTCCACTTCGGATTCTTTCCTAGCTGGAACTTCACAAGAGCCTTAACTTCCGCTCTAGTCAGGTTCATCTCCATCGTTGGGGCCAGATACTTAAGAATTTTGTTATATCTAGTAAGCAGTGTCGTCGATCCTGTAAGCTTTTTCACGATGGCCTTGAGAACCTCTTGCTGATTACGAACTCGATGATTATCACCATCGCTGTATGCGTGTCTCTCTCTCGCATATGCTAGTGCCTTAGCACCATCAAGCTGATTCTCACCCTCTACAAAGCGGTATTTCCCGATATACGATATAAACGCTTTATCAGAGTTGATAGTGATTCCTCCGATAGAATTTACGAGATCCTTAAGCGTATTGTAGTTAACCTTTACGTAGTAATTTATCTTAATACCAAGTAAGTCTTCCACATCCGAAGTGGTCTCATCTATACCCATAAGACCTGTATGGGTGAGCTTATCCTTCTCCCCATTCTGCAGTTCAACTAGATAATCTCTTGGGATTGAAGTCATGAGAACCTTGTGAGTCTTAGGATTTACCGTAATAATCATATTAACATCGCTACGAGCTTCTTCTGTAATCTTTCCAGTTGTATCCATTCCACTTATGTAAATGTTGAATGGTTTGCTCGTCACATCTACGGCATCCTCTGCTTTCTTCTTTGCAGTAACCTGTCCTAGAAACTCATGCGTAGCAACCGCATATGCAGTTCCAACAGTATATACAGCCATTAGAATTAAGCTCAATATAAATGCTGTAATCTTTCTAGACCTTTTGATATTGTCTCTAAATAGCTGCACGAAGAATACTGCACTTATTATCAGAAGTACGACAAATGCTCCAAGCAGTAGCTTGGAAGGTACTACGTCTAACACCAGCATAGCTGATACGAATACCAGCAGTGCTATTAGATAAAGCAAAGACCATATTTTAGTAAACGTATTGAATCTGCTTTTTCGATAGTTTCTTGCATAACTCATTTGTTTAAGCTCCATTCCTTATAATTACCAGTCTTTTAACTGTTTTCCGACTCAATTTTCTTTAGGCTACGTATGCTATGTATAAGCGCAGGCATCAGCATTGCAGTTGTAATTACTACGACTGTCAATGTAGCCCATGCAGCACCATCAATACCCATGTACTTAATCAGCACAGCATCGAGAACTATATTGCTTATACCCGCAACAATATTTATGTAAAAGTTAAGCTTCACCTTTCTGAGACTTGCAAGCAGGTTGCTCACGTTAACTCTGAGGGTTGACGATACGAAGTAGTTAACCGAAAGTATTCTGAACACTGTAACGGCGCCCATATACTTAGCACCCCACAATAATTTTATTATCCAAGGAGCTAGAACAAATAGCATCCCAGCAATAATAAAATTCATAATGGCGGTGATTCCAATTAGACGTTTGGTGTTCTGCTTAATCCAGCCGTATTCCATGTTGTGCTCTGCAAAATACGGATACACGAAAATCACTACACTATTAGGTATTACAATCAACGCTTCAGGTATTGTAGCCGCAACCTTATATATAGCGATTTTTTCAGGACTAACTATGATGTAACCTATGAGGAACACATCCATCAGGATGAGTAAGTTCGAAATCATAGTATTCGCACACACATATGCTGAATATTTTATCAGCTCAAGCTTCTGATGCCTCGAGAGATAGTTCGCATTTCTTAGTGCCCTAATCGAGTAATACCTCATCCCAACTAAAGAGGTTATCATCGTCGCAAGGTAAAGCGCAATGATGATTCCACTAGCTTTTAAGTAATACGCACCGACAATCTCAACAGCCATATAAATAAAGGCATTGAGATTTGATAACAGGGCATATCGTTTATTCTCTCGCTTGCATCGCATCAACAGGCAATAATATTGATAAATGTAGTATGTCAATGGATATAATGAATATATCATCAACACATGTCTCGCCTCAGCTACCTTTAATGGTGCAAACATCGCACATAGGAATACACCTATTGCAATTGCGAAGTTAAATGCCATTCCGAACTTGAGCGAAAACCAATAGTAGGCCTCTTTTTCCTGTTCCGGCCTCTGTTCTGAACAGAACTGAAGCATTCCATATATGATACCCATTCCATTCAGAATCAGGAAGAAGGTCATTATATTGTCAGCGTATCCGAAAATTCCGTACTCGCGTTTGGTCAAGAACCTTACAACAAAGACATTCCCGATAAACGTAAACACCTTGTTGAGAAGCCCCGAGCCCATTATATGAACTAGGCCCTTCTGATATATGAATTTAATCTTATCCCGCATGCTTACTGGCCTAAAAACTCCTTGATAACCGATACCACTTCATTCACGTCATCATCGGAGATATATGGGTGAATTGGCAGCGATAGAACTGTATCGCACAGCCTATTAGTAACAGAATAGTCAACGCCAT
>ERZ773027.1685-NODE-1685-length-11449-cov-8.026681_pt1 | contig 11449 bp, 12 predicted proteins | sample MGYA00511032_ERZ773027 | MGnify/ENA primary metagenome ERZ773027 (study PRJEB29015, sample SAMEA2738138) | human oral metagenome | biome: human oral; feature: human-associated habitat; material: saliva | place: China | collected 2190 ... | reverse complement strand
ATCAGAGTTCTACAGAAAAATATAATAATTTTGCACTTGCTGGTTGACTCTACGTGTTCCAATGGCTGCACCTCGGAAGGTGAGATCATCACAAGAAACGAAAGATGTAATCTCTGGCATGATGTCCAATTCGACATCAGTCAAAGTGAAACTAAGAAGACCATTCTCTCTGAGTTCAAGTATGACTGCGATAACACGCTCTGGAGTCATGTTCCAACGCTCTGCAAGATTATAAAGGTCGAAGTAAGCGTCAGGACCACAGATGAGGTCTGGCTCATTTGTCTCCTCGTCATACTTGAAACTGACTCGAAGTTCGGACATGATGTCCATGAAGTACTTGGCGTTAGCGCCGTTCTAGAGGTAATTAACTCCGTCCTGTGACAGCTTTAGTGTCACGCTTTTGATAAAATTTTTCATACTTAAAATTGTTTTGATTAATGATTAAATAGAACGATAAGAACTATTAGTAAACACAATTTTCTCAACCATCTCATTCAGTCTGTCGGCAATGCGGTCGCCATAGTGCTCACGAATGTGCTTGGGAGTGAGATTTGTGGTGATGATGGTGAACAGCTGTTCATCATACCGCTTTGTCAGCATGTCAATGACGGGAGTCACTACATTGCCGAAATCCATGACCTCCTGCGACTCGGTGCCAAGGTCATCAATGCCGAGCATGTCCTTATGAGATAGTTGGAGGAATGCCGAGTAGTCAGTCCTGGCAAGATGAGCAACATATTTGGCATCGGTAATCTGTATGCCATAGTTGCCTTGACCGTCAAGAATCGGAATAGCGAGGAAGTTCAGCAGTTGCTGAAACGCCTTAAGCAAGGTGCTCTTTCCGTTACCACATTCGCCGCATAGCAATATGCCGAACTTACTGCTGTCACTCGTTAGCCAGTCAGCCATCTGATGCAACTGAGCCTTGGCATCATCATTCTCATAGAAACTGCGATGACGGAACTCTACTTCTGCCATAGTTGGGCAAGCAGACAGTTGTATGCCTGTTCTGCTGACATCGGCAACCTAAAACGCTGCTTCATAATCCTCCGCTGAAGCAGTACGGACTTCAACTGCCCTACGTCTATTTTTGATGGAACTTGTATCATAATTAGAATTTTGAGTTTGACCTTTAATATAATCTTTGTCTTTATCTTTATTATTAAGCGTCAAGCCATGCGTCAAGTCTACCTTCAACTCCAGCAGGTAGTAATTGGACGGTAGGAAACGGGACTTTCCGTTAGTAAAATTGATAAGACCTTTCTCTGCAAGATGTCTTCTGGCTGTCATGACGGTCTGCTTCGACATGCGAAGTGCCTCACATATATAATATTATTGCTGTCCGGTAAAACTTTTCTCTCCAATTCATTATTATAAATAATGCTCCTAAAGTATTATTCTGGGTGTTTTTCTCTTAAATTTCGCCCCAATTTCATTCAAATAAGAGTTTTTAGTAACTGTTACTATTTGAAACAAAAAGTAAGCCCCTATTGGCTATATGTGCTTGTAATACTGATAAATAAAGGTTTGTAGAACTTTCAATCAGTTTTTACCGGACAGCAATAATATAATATGTAGGACATGGCACTGGCATTTTCCAGTAGCGGGCATTGCACTCGTTTACGAGAAAAGCATATAGTGCCACCTCGCTTGCGGGAATCGGGTGGACCGATGCGACACGCCAAAACAGATTCATGTACTCAATGTATGTCATAAGGGTATTGAATTAGTCTTTCAGCGTTCCGGCATCCTTCGCAAGACTCAATGCCAGCTCGGAGTCAACGACAATCTTACGCCCCATCTGAGTGATGGCGGAATCGATGATGCCGCTCTTCTTGATTCTGTTGGCAGTTGGTATGCTGCAACCAAATATCTTGGCAATGCCAGCGATGCCATATTCATAGTGCCTCTCTGGTACCACCTCGGCAGGTACCTTTGCCGGTTGCTTTTCTGCGTTCTGAAGAAGCAGGACGAACTCTTCGCCTGACATCATGCAGATGGGCTTTTCGAGCAACTGCTCTATTGTAACTAATCTTGTCATAACACATAATTCTTTTTTGTGGTCCATCAGTTGTACTTCCTGACATTCCGGTTTAACTTCAGTTTTCGGTTCTCGAACCATCTTTGAACTCCCGTGAGTTGGAATTCGATGGTAAAAGTAGTCCGTTTAAGTCAATGAAGAATCATGAGTGCTATTGGTCAAAAACTGAACAGGTTTTTTCTGTATGGTTTTGAAACACAATTTAAGAGTTGGCCAAGGTAAAAAGCTGAAAATGATGGGTAATCGGCACTATGACATGGATGCATAACGAAAAACCGCAGAACCCGATGACGAGTCCTGCGGTGCTATAAAAATCTGCCCCGTGAAGGGCCATTATAAATAATGTGTTGCTGTTGTGGGAAACCACAAAACACGGATGAGAGATTCCGTTAGTGAGGGGACAAATGCCCTAAATTTTGTTTTCCCGAATGTTTTCCCACGCAATTCTGATACTCTGAGAAACCTTATTTACATGCTTTACTTTGGCTGATACGATGCCAAGTTTATCAAAAAATCATGGAGTTTTCAAAAGCAATGTGTTTTCCCAAAAACAAAAAATCAGCAACTTGAATTTCTTCTAAGTTGCTGATTTTCAATGTGGACCAGCCTGGGCTTGAACCAGGGACCTCCAGATTATGAGTCTGTTGCTCTAACCAACTGAGCTACAAGTCCGGTATTCGTTTAATACGGCTGCAAAGGTAATGAATAAATTGGGAAAACGTGTATGATGAGGAGATATTTTTTAGCGTTTTAACACATTTTGCGTACTGCAAGGCATAGTTTTGGGCTATTTGGTGTATCTTTGCACTGCAATTCGTTAGTCTGTTTTATGCCTTTGTAGAGCATTTCACACTTGTATAATACGTTTTGAACGAATGCTTGCGGACTTAGATAGGAAGCGTTTTATAAAATGAAAACAATATTTCTTAAAGATATAAATACTGATAAATTGAGGTTTGAGAAACCGTCAGTTGCCACGATTGGCTTTTTCGATGGTGTGCATCTTGGTCATCAGTTTCTTATCAATCGACTTGTTGAAATGGCAAAGCAAGATGGATTAGAATCGATGGTGATAACTTTTGACCGCCATCCTCGCCAAGTTTTGCAGAGCGATTACCAACCCAAAATGCTGTCTACACTCGACGAGAAGTTAGAGAAGCTTGAACAAACGACAGCCGACCATATTGTTGTACTTCATTTTGACAAAACCTTGTCGGAACTTACATCGAAGCAGTTTATGGAAACCGTACTTCATAAACAACTTAACGTGTGCAAATTAATGATGGGTTACGACAATCGTTTTGGGCATAACAGAACCGAAACTTTCGATGATTACGTACTTTTTGGCAAAGAAATAGGTATTGAAGTGTTCCAAAATACAGCCCTTTCCATGGGCGATTTCAATGTAAGTTCTTCGGTTATCCGCCGATTTATAGAAGCGGGCAATATGGAAGAAGCCACTCAGTGTTTGGGCATTCCCTATTCGTTGCGTGGCAAGGTAGTCGGTGGCTATCGGAACGGACGCAAGTTGGGGTATCCAACTGCCAATATAAATATATGTGAAACCGAAAAACTTCTTCCCGGAATGGGTGTCTATGCCGTGCGTGTTCGTATTGCGAACGATGAGAAAGAGTATGGAGGAATGCTCAATATTGGTACCCGACCCACTTTCAACGGCACAGATTTATCGGTGGAAGTGCACATTTTTGACTTCTCTGACAACTTATACAACCAAACGATAGAGGTTTGTTTTATCAGTCGTGTGCGCTCCGATAGGAAGTTTCCAACCTTAGATGCACTTGCGGAACAAATGCAGTTGGACGAACAACAGATAAGAACTATTTTAGAAAAACAATAGAAATAAATAATAAGAGAAACAGCTATGGAGCAAAAAAGCATTTTAAAGAGCCTGTTATATGTCGCTCTTTTCGTTTCATTATTCTTCGTTATACAGTTCATCTTCCAGTTTTCCGCCATTGGTATCTACGCTTATTTGAAGGGTATAGACTTTAGCGAAGTGGCAGAAGGCATGCAGGCGGGGCAATACGCCGATGTAATCGTAATTTCTTATTTGCTTTCAAGCATTACCATTATTCTTCTTTTTATCAAGAAAGAATGGTCGCCTATTTCCCGCTCTTATCTTCGTTCAAAGCCTTGGGGGGTATTGTTTTGGACAGCGATGCTTGCGTTAGGTCTTATTCTTCCCGCACAGTTTATCTACGAAAAGGTACAAATAACGATGTCAGATTCGATGGTGCAGCTCTTCTCGGGCATTATGAAACAACCGCTTGGCTATCTTGTGTTAGGCATACTTGCCCCAATTGCCGAAGAGTTAATATTCCGTGGTGCTATATTACGTGTTTTGCTCGATGCTTTCGGCAGAAAAGGCAGATGGCCAGCCATAGCCTTAACGGCTTTACTCTTTGCCGTGATACACGGAAATTTGGCACAAGGCACACACGCATTTGTCATCGGAATGGTCTTAGGTTGGCTGTATGTGCGCACTCGTAGCGTACTTCCTGGAATTGTGTTGCACTGGGTGAACAACAGCACTGCTTACATTATGTTCCACCTAATGCCCGATATGGAAGACGGAAAGCTCATCGACTTCTTCCACGGCAACGAAAAAACGATGTATTTAGGCCTGTTCTTCTCGCTCTGTATCTTCGTTCCAGCTGTCTTCCAATTGGCTGCCCGTATGAAGCGAGCTAACGAATAAAGCCACTTTATTTCGTCTGTGCCCCTTTGTAACATAGGCTGAAAGTAGGCGACAGGTGTGTAAGAATTTTTCATAAGAATAATTACTACGTAACAATCTCATCAACAGTGTATTACAAAACCTATTGTTTTGCATTCCAAAAGCGGCTGTTTTGCACGGTAAAAGCGTAGGTTTTGCGTTGCAAAAGAGCCGCTTTCGCAATGCCAAATCGAAATTATTGTTTTCTCAACGAATTATCTTTACAAAATCAAGGAGATTTTCACGTATTGGCTTAAAGGTTTATAGGAACCTTAGGAAGATTAGAAATATTAGGTGAAACATTTTTCTTGGGTGTCAGGAACGTGAAAAATCACCCCACAGCCTGTTCATTGCAGGGTATAAAATTTATGTTTTTGAAATACTAAAGTTGTTTTCAGCATTTCGTATAAGCAGCTAAGTAGAAGTTGTTCCCTGAAAGAAGATTCTATCGAAGAAGGGTAGAAACGAAATAATCCCACAGTCAAAAAGGTATGAGGACTGTGGGATTATTGGTTTTTAGACACTGTAAGGCTATTTTGATGAGGTGATCTTTTTCGCCTTCAGATGTTATTCAACTTTTTCAAAGAGATGTCTTTTCCTGTCTTAGAACCAGAAACCGCTGTTATCGTGTGGTGCAGGCTCGCCGTTCAAGCGATAGTATAGCTCGGTAAGTGCTTCTTTATAGGTCATGTTAAAGCTGAATTTCAATGTGTTGATAAGACGTTTGAAAAAAGCAGGAACTTCGTCTTCCTTCATATCCAAAGTAACGTTTGCTTCGCCCTCGCCCAACTCGTTTCTGTCCATATAAACCATTACAGGAATGGTTATCGTAGGATACCACTTTTCGTTTTTGAGCTGCTCTGGTGTAGGAGTCCAATCAGGAATCTTCGAGTACTTTTCTACGGGTTTTCCCCAATTATCTCTGAACTCTAATTCCTTTAGGCGCACATTCTTCTTATTGTAGCTTTCCATCAACATTATCTTGAGATTGCAAGTTTGGCGGGAATATCCAAACGATGCGATACCTTTAAAGCCGAGTGGATCCTTAAGCCCGTTGTACTGTCCTTCCCCGCTATGAATGGTTTTGTTCCAAGGAGTTGGGTCTACATAATCATAGCGCATAAACTCGCGGTTGGCAGGATTGTCGAGCTTCTTGTCGAAGTCGGAGAATGCCTTTTGGTTCTCTACTACGAAGAAATGTTGATAATGATCGCTCTTTCCGTTTTCTATGAACTGACCATTGATTAGTTTTCCTGCCTCATCGTAGTATTTAATGTCCAATGCATGGCTCACAGTTGCTTCAGAGTTATGCATTTGATTGTAGCTCATTGCATAGAGGTAAGGAGGATTTTTAGCGTCAGCTACCCATTTCCCGTTCTGCATTGTGAAGACAAACACTTGCGGTTTGTCCATAATCTTAACACCATCGTAAGGTTTATTCTCGTGGAAACCTGCATAGCCGTGCAGGTGTCCCTCGTAAACGTTGATTACTACCTTTGCTGGTTTGGGGCCTACAAGTTCTTTTGTCTTATCTGTTGGCTTTACTTCGTCTTCGCTACATGCTGTAAATCCGCCTGCAACTATAAGACTCATTGCTACGAACAGCATAGATTTAAATACTTTTTTCATTATTGTTTTTTATTAATGGGTTATTGTTATATAAGTTTTTATTGTTTAAGACCTTATCAGTCTTCTATCTCTATGGGAAGTTTGACACTCAAATCCCACAGGGCTTTGTTCAGCTGAGAGGGCGATGGTGCCCAGAAAGGAGAGGCTTTGCCGTCTTTACCGAACTTTGTTAAGTTGCCAGAGTGCATCAAAGCCACTTTCAAATTAAACTTTGTGCCTGGCTGTAAGAAACGTATGAAACCGAAAAAGCCCATAGGGTTGCTTTCGCCGATGAACTTTCCTTTGTATGAATCGGCGTAAGTGTATTCGTAAGGCAGCTTTGTGCGGTCTCTTACCAATACATTGGCCGTGCCGTTGTTTACATAATACATAAAGAAATGCTGGTGAATCTTGTCTTGTTCGTTATCGTAGAACTGGTGATTCATATGCTTTCCTTTTGCATTGTAGTAGTCCATACGCAAGGAATAAACCACATCGGGGTGCTTCTTCGTGTTTTTTACAACGAATTTGGTCTGTCCTCCGTCGCCTGTTTTGAAGTTTTCGCCTTTCACAACTTCCCAAACAATTTTCTGAACATTGCCTGTCGGCACGAAATCTGCCTCTTGTGGCATATTCTCGAATGCTGCTCCGCTGCGCAGTTTGCCTTCTGTGAGTGTGAAGACAGACTGTGTAGGGTCTTCGTGCAACTTGTTTTCCTTCTCGTCTTCTGGCTTTTCAGGATTGCAAGCAGAGAAGAAACCAATACTGAGCATACCTAATAAAATAGGAAAAATACTGTTTTTAATTTTCATCTTTTTACTTTTTATTGTTTACTTATTATACTTCTGTTTTTATTTAATGTGAGTTCGATGAATTGTAATTGTTTGTAAATTTATTGTTGCTGTAACCTACTCGTGATATACAAACGTATACCACGAGTGGGGTACGAGCATATACCACGAGTGGGGTGCAAGTGTATATCACGAGTGGTATATAAACGTACCTTACTTGTGAGGTGTGAAAGCGGTTTAGCACACGATGAAACAACCAATAAATTCATTGAACTCACGTTATTTAGAACTTCCACCCCAAGGTGAGCCTGATGTCTCGTCCGAGGTCGTGCGCATAGTATCGTGCACGGTTGGTATATTCCTTATATTCTTTATTGAAAATATTGTCGGCTGAAACGAATAGTCTGAGAGCGTTGTGCGCATCTATTTTCCACTCTGTTCCCACTTCAAAGCCAAACAAACTGTAAGATGCAGGCGCAAAGTCGATAAGGTCGGTGGCTGCATCGAAGCGGTGCTGGCGTGCAACGAAGCGATGTTTAAGTTCCAACCATGGCGCATACTTTCCTAGAAGCTTAGGTGTATATGTCAAACTGTGGTTGAAACGGAACGACGGAATATAGGGCAAGTAGTTGTTTGTATGTCTTTCGTTTGCCCAAATCATTGCCGAAACGAAGTGATATTCCACTTCTGCAAGAGGACGAATGCGCAAATCAAGGTCTATTCCCCGAACAAACGCATCGGTTTGCATATATTGGAACAATGGATAAGTGCCCGAAATAACCGTTACGTGTTGGCCTTTCATCGGGCGGTCGTATATGTAGTTTTTCACCCACTGCAAGTAAGCGTCGAGCCGAACATCAAGAAATGTGCTGCGATATTCAGCCGATGTAACCCACTTGTAGCTGTTCTCGGAATTCATAGTAGAGTCGCCACGCACGAAACGTCCCGAACCCAACTCGTTGCCGTTGCTATACAGCTCGAAAACGTGGGGCGCACGCCATGCCAAACCCAAGTTGGAAGTCAGCGTCAGCTTGTCGGTGGCATGGTAATGGCCGCCTATGCTGTAAGTGAAATTAGAGAAAGTGCGATGCCCGCCATAGTAGTCGCCCGTCCAGTCGTAGCCTGCTGCCTTCGTATCCTGCCAATCGAAACGAATGCCTGCCTCTGCTCCGAGCCTGTTGCGCTCGTACTTTTGGAAAGCGTAAGCCCCTAACTGGGTTTCCGTATGGTTCGGAATAATGGGCACAACGCCTGTTCCTCGCTGGTTGGAATGGCTTGTATTGGTGAGCTGCGCGCCTATTTCGCTTTCCCAAAGTCTATAACTCTTGCGCCAACGCAAATGGTTCTGCAACGATTTAAGGTGCATGCTCACAGCTGGAATGTAGGAAAGGTTCATACGTCGAATGCGATTTTCCTCCCTATCGTCCTTCTGAAACGCTGCCAACCAATAGAATCTGCCATACTTCTCACTATCGTAGAACAGTTTCAACGTGGCGTTTGTATGAATAATGTGCTGGAATGGGTAGTCGATATGGCGTGTGTAAGGCGTTATATCAACTGGTCTTCCTATCTTGATGCGCTCTGCAAGCAAGTCCTCGTCGCCCATCTGAGCATTGAATAGCACACCTAACTTCAGGTCGTACCGACTGAGATAGCCTTCTATACGGAAGTTCTTAAGGCGGTAGCCCAATGCCGTTGAGAAGTCAAACTCGCGTGTTCCCGTGTTGTTCAGCAGGTAATTGGCAGACCGTTGGTCGCCACTGTTGGCATAGGTAGCCTGAATGCGCCACGCCAACGAGGGCAGAAAGGGCATAGAACCTTCGGTATTGCCCACCACCTGATAGCGATAGCCGTTGGAACCGTACATACTCGACAACTTCCCGCTTACTCTTTTCTGGTTGTAAGGCAACATATCTTGCTCCATTACCACAATTCCGCCGAGGGCTTCAGAGCCGTATCGCACCGCTTCAGCCCCTTTCACAACTTCTATCTTCGAGCTGCTGTTCTTATCAACCTCTGGTGCGTGGTCGGCACCCCACTGCTGTCCTGTAAGCTTGGCACCATTATTGACGAGCAAGATTCTATTTCCGTACATACCATGGATAACGGGCTTCGACACGGTACTGCCTGTCTGAATGGAGCTGACACCGCTGACACGTTCCAACATCGCACCCAACGATTGCCCCATGGAGCGTTCTATGATTTGACTGTTAAGCTGTGAACTTACAACATTGTTGCTAACGAGTTTTCGAGTGGAGGTTACTTCCACTTCGTCCATAAGGTGGGCTTTCTGCATTGCAGTATCTGCATATGCCGTAACATTATTTTGTGGTTGCTGCGCAAAGCCGTTTGCAGGCACGCCAATATACAATCCCACTACGCCCATAACTGTGTAGACGAGCTTTTTCATATTCTTCACTATGAAATAATAATAAAATAAATGGTTAAATGCTGTTCTCTCTGTATTGCAAAGCAGCGTAACAGTGCGGTATCTACTTGATATATAGCCTCACAGGCATATACACTGATGCGCAAAAAGGTACTATGACAATACAGCAAAGCCTACAAACACAACGTGTTGCAAGCATAAAAAGCGTTCTAAAAACTATTTAGAAACTAAGCAAAAAAGGGAGGAGCGTGTGCGTTTACCGATTCTACCGACCTGTAAACTATAATGGGTTCTAACGCTTGAGGCTTGTGAAAGAGGGCGCAAACCGTTATCGGAACAAAGCTGAACAGTTTCACTGCATCGGCTTTGTGCATCGTAAAATCGCAGACAAAACAAGATGCGCCTACCTCCGCTTTGTTCGTGGTAGCCAGTTTCTCTATGTGAACCTCTTCATTGTGGTGGAAGTGCAAATCTTTTATAGCAAGTACAGTCGTGAACGTTATCAATAACATCCACGCCATAAGCATTTTCGAAAGATTTGTTCTTCTCATTTAAGTTCTGTTTGCGTTCTCTAAGGATGATTTGGGTATGCGTAATCCTATCTGTTCATGGGGATTTTATGCCCTGAAACATTCATCTTAATGCCTGTTTATCGCATTAGACACTTTGCAAAAGTATAGAAAATAGTGGAAACAAAACAAGTAATTCTGTCTTGTTTATATCTTTTTAACGCTACACGCACGTATCTGTTATAAAAATTAACCCATTCAGAAAACACCCTTATATATAAGGTGTAAAACCTAAAAATAGCGGTAAATTGACAGAAAACACCTATTAATGAAACATTTTCAGCAAATAATTGCAAAAAAGTTAGGTGGTTATTGGAATATTTGTACCTTTGCATCGATTCTATTACTATAACAATTTAATAAAAAATATCACACAAATACTATATGGAGAACTTAGAAGCAACAAAGGTTTCGGGAGAGTCAGTGTCTTCTGAACATCTGAATGCAAATAAAGTTTACTTCGCAACAGAAGTTTTAAACGATAGCAACGTAATGCCAATTTACAATAAATTGTGCATGGTACTTGACATCTACGATGTTAAGCACGAAATCGTTGAAGACCCTACAACGCATACTTGCAAGGCTTTGAAACCTGCTTGGCTTGCCAACAGCGGAAAGATGGCAGACCATGTGGAATGCCTTGTGCGCTACATTGGCAACAAACGCGTGCTGATGACCAACTGTGCAGAGTACAATGCAGAAGTGGCAGCAACCTTGAAAGAGAAGTTAGAAGCCGATGGCTACGAGGTTGTGGAACTCAGCTATTCGTCTTGTGCAGGTGTTCGCGACGCCAAAGATATGAGTTGGGCATACATCAACTACATTCAAACATCGAAAGTAGTAATCGTACCTATGCAGCGCGCAAAGGAAGACAAGGAAGCCTTGCGCCAAATAAAGGCTTGTTTCCCCGACTTGGCGGTAGTGGGCGTCTACGCAAAGCCATTCTTCAGCGACGAGGGCGAGTTTATCTGTTACAGCAAGAGCATTAAAGAAAACGCAATATCGTAACATCAATTGAACGCTAAAACAAAGAAATAAAAGAGGCTGTGTCGCAATATCGCAACACAGCCTTAATTGTTATATACCCCGCAGGTATCATAAAGAAACAAGAGAAAAACAGTTCAGCAAAGGTTTATTAGGCGAACAGTTTTCTCTTTCTTCCTAAAGGCGAATATAGAGAAACAAGCTTTATATTGTAAAGATAATTCTGTTAAAAAGTGGTAACTGCGCTTTGGCGTTGCGAAAGCGGCTCTTTTGCGACGCAAAACCTACGCTTTTACCGTGCAAAACAGCCGCTTTTGGAATGCAAAACAA
>ERZ773027.1683-NODE-1683-length-11455-cov-4.061228_pt1 | contig 11455 bp, 8 predicted proteins | sample MGYA00511032_ERZ773027 | MGnify/ENA primary metagenome ERZ773027 (study PRJEB29015, sample SAMEA2738138) | human oral metagenome | biome: human oral; feature: human-associated habitat; material: saliva | place: China | collected 2190 ... | reverse complement strand
TGCAGCAAACTTTGCGCAGTTAGCGCTCTCCTTACTGACAGAAAATCGCAATCAAAACATCAACGAGGTGGAATACCAATAGGGCTTCAACTTTCGCTCCACCTTCAACCGCTGCTTCCGATCCTACTACAGCATGTCACCATCGGAATACAAGGTCATCTCCAAAGAAAAGAAGATAGGGAAGTAACTCTCAAGAGGAAAAAGAGCTGAGGTGACAACTTTTTCCTCATTCATATTTATTTGATTTAGAGTGTCTTGCAAATATGAGACACTTTTTTTCAGATATGACACGTCCCCCGAATTCCTCTTTTTTAGTTTTGCACCGTCATCAAAACGAAAAAAGAATGAAGACGGGAATGCTAGATATGAGATAAAGAGTCATAGCGCACATATAAGTTTAATGTAATAATATAAAGTATGGTTCAAATGAAAGCAAAAGTTTTAATGACAGGCTTGGTTTCTCTTGCCCTCTTGGCTGTTGGCTGTAAAAGTAACAAAGAGGCAGAGCCCAAGGAAAAAGGTAATGCCAAAGTTAGTATTGTAGTGGCAGGTAATGCCTCTGGGATGCGTGCTTATGGTGATGAAGGTCAAGAAAAGCAGATTCAAAAGCTTACAGCAATTGTCTACAAGGGCGAAGTGCAAGAAGCTTTCAAAGAAGGAGAGCCTGGTGCTGCTGAGGTAAAGAACATAGAGTGTACAGCCGGTGAGCGCACTTTGGTTGTGCTAGCTAACGTACCCGAGTCTATGGATCTTGTAGGGAAAACCATGACAGAACTTAAGCAGATGACTTATGACTTGGCAGAGGATGCTAAGACTCATGGTAAGCTACTTATGACTTCAGAGTTTACTCCTATTACCCTCAAAGCAGGAAATAACTATTATGGTTATGATAATACTGTAGGCAATCCTGCTGATGAGCATATCTCTGCAGGAGCCCCCCTTCAGATTAAGCGTGTGCATGCTGCCATCGCATTCGAAGGTGTAAAAGTTCAGTTCAAACCCGAGTATAAGGACTTCAGTGTAAAGTTTGATGATGGTCTGGTATTAGCCCTTATCGCTAAGAAGAACTCCATGATCTTTGGTTCAAGCCTTTACAATGCTGCAACCCAAGATTACCTCTATGGTGCAGCTGTTCCTCACGGAACTCTAACACCTACCAACTACACCGAGGCTGCTTGGCTCAAGACGGCTATCAACCAAGTAGACATCAAGGAATCTGATATGAAGAAGGGTTTCTATGTACTCGAAAACGCAAGTACAGAACACCCTACGATCCTCTGCCTCAAGGGTACTCTCGTGCAGAAGAGTGGCGAAGCTTTAACTTCCGAGCAAATGGCGAAAGCTTTTGCCGCAGGCTGGATTGTTGGAGCAAACGATGCTACTACCTACTATCCTGTAATCATCAATGCAACGTCTAACCACTACAATTATAATGGTGGTGATGGACAGAGAGACAAAATCGTTCGCAATACGAAGTACAATGTGATGCTAACAATTACAGGTCCTGGTACGAACAAGCCCGAAGTCAAGCCCGATGAAAAGGCTAACCTCGATGTTCTATGTGAGATTGTTGATTGGGTTATCATTACTCAAAATGCTACTTGGTAAGAAAGAGATATCCTGATTACCTACGGGAGAGAGAAGAGGGGTATATGCCTGCTCTTCTCTTCCCCAACCCTTTATAAGATAGAGAGCTTCTTTGATAGCTCCCTTTATTAGTGAAACAATAGTATGCGCAACACAAAGATTTTATTACTGACTTTCTTGAGTCTCTTTTGGGGTGTGACTTTCTTGTTGACAGGTTGTATATACGATGACCTCTCAGAATGTCCCCGTCCCTTTTACCTCAAGGTGAAAGCTATTGATGCAGATAACAAGGATATAACCTCCGGCGGGGCAGTGCAGAGTGTTGTGCTATTCTTTTTCGATGAGGCGGGCAATTGCCTCCAGACCAGAGAATTGAATGCTGCGCAAATCGTTGCCCAAAAGCCCGTTTTTGTGGAGCCGAAAGGCGCGTCGAAGATAACCTGTGTAGCTTGGGGTAACCCCTCAGAAGACGATCGAAAACGATTCTCCTCAATCACTCGTTTGAGCGACCTGTATGTACGTCTTGTATCTCAAGATGGTATTGCCGAATCCCCCACAGATCTATTTGCCGGCAGCATAGAGCACGAGATGGAGTACGACCTTAATAAGAAAAATAGTACCATCACAGTAGAGATATCACGCCGCACAGCAGAGGTTACCGTCACTGTCCTTGGGTACAAATCTTGGGCAGAACATCTTAAGACTTCTCCGCTACGCGCCTCTCAGACTATTGCAGATGCCATCACATTGGGGACTACCCCCGATACCTATATCTCCCACCAACAATTGGGAGGGCAACCTGTATCTTATCGTCCTAAGGGCGTGATAGAAGGGAATGGCAACCTAATTGTTGCTCCTTTCCGCATATTCCCGACTTTAAATGCTGCTCCATTGGTGCTCGATCTTTACGCCAATGGCAAGAAGCAGCTCTCCTTTACAGAGAGCAGTGATGGTAAGAAGTTCGTCCCAGAGGTAGGGCGAATGCTCAATATCCTAATCGATATGCGTTCGTCTTCACTCAATACTTTAGTGGTAGTTACCCCTTGGGATGTTGTACATCAATTTGCAACTTATTAGTCACCCCGTTGTATAGGATGCGAAAACCCATGCAAGAAACAAAATCTAAAAGATGAAACTAAATAGCCCTATAGCCTTCTTGAAGGTTCTGTTGTTGTTCGTCACAGTACTGATCGCCTCTTGTGCCCGAAAGGGGGAACTTAATGTTGCCGAAGACCAAGAGGCTACCATCAATTTGTCGTTGCCGGAGACTCGTCTTCGGGGCGGCTCCCTTTTCGCAGGAGATCAGGAGATTACCAAAGTGCGTATCCTTGTCTTCAAAGGAGAAGGGCTCGACGTACAGCAGCTTTTTATTGCCAATACAAGTGCATTCACCAATCCATTTTCTCTAGTTGCCCACGCCGGTCTTCGTAAGATATACGTTGTGGCAAACGAAAGCGACGCCCTCGGTACACGTCTTTCGACCATCGTTTTTGAGCGAGAGCTCAAGAAGGTATTGTCGGACGAGCTGTCCGCTTCTGCCGTGTTGCCCCTTATCTTTACAGGCGAGGCTGAGGCAACCCTTCGACCCGATCAGTCTGTACAAGCTGTAGTCCCACTCCGGCGTATCGTTGCTAAGGTCACGCTTTCTCTCAAGCATCACTCTGCATTGAGTACAGATCAAGTGCAGATCCGAAAAGTGCTTATCAACCGATTGGCAAAAACGGAGCCTCTTATTCCTCGTAGTATCGTCTTTCCATTGGGTACTCCTTGGGAATGGACCAAGGTAGAGACAATGGCTCTTGTCAATAATGATACCGAATACAAACCCTACATCAAAGAGGAGGAACCTCTCTATGTCTACGAGAACTTAGGTTCTTCGGCAGACTCTACAGGCCGTGCTCCTATCCTTATGATTGAAGCGTTGTACAATGGCATTGCCACCAATTATTACGCTTATGTCAATGACAAAAATAGCTCTGCCGATCATCATTACTCAATAAAGCGTAACCATCACTACATGCTCAAAGGGGATATTACCAAGGTGGGAGAGTCTCCCTTCTTGATGCTTACTACCGAAGTTTTGCCTTGGGATGTGGAAGAGTTAGAGCATAAAATCTTGGAGCCACAGCAGGGCAAGCTGGAACCTGGTAGTGTATTCCCCGGCCCTAATTACACATCCAAAGAGCATCCTTTCTCTGTAACAATCCGTATTAAAGCTACAGAAGGAAGTCACTGGAAGGCTACTCTTACCAATGGTTTGGAGTTTGCTCTTCAGGGGGATACCTCGGGAGATACAAATGTAGACAGGGACTATACGGTTACGATTGTCCCTTTGAAAGTCCCTGGCAATAAGCCCCGTAAGACTGAGCTTTACTTTACAGTGGATGGTAAAGAAGTCGTGCTCAAAAAAGAGGGAGGGTTACGCCTTACCCGCATTGAGATTATACAGAAATCTAAATTTTAGCTACTACTCGAAATGATGATCCGTAAATATATATTCCCTCTTGTCCTTACTACAATTGCACTTTTCTTTGCAAGCGTAGGGTGTACTAGAGAGTCTCTTGGCGATGGAGGGGCTCATGTTGGAAAAAACTCTTTGCTGCTTCAATTGCAAGTCTCACCAACAGACCTTCGCGCTACAGAGGTGGGAGAAGATGCTTACAACGAGAATACCGTATCTTCCATTACCGTCCTTTTCTACAAAGGTGGGCAACTCTTTTGGCAAAGTAAAGAGAGCGGACAAGGAGGGATCACTCCAAATGGAAGTATTACCACCCCAGGGCGTCACTACATCATACCGGTGCCCGATGATAAGAAGGCGCAACTCAATGGTGTTAATGGCATCAACGTGTACGTTGTGTGCAACAAAGCCTCTTTTGTAGCACCTGCCACCGAAGCCGCTCTACTCAAGGAGGTGGTTGCAGATGAGCTTAATGCCACGGCTCCCGCTAGCTTTGTGATGATTGGGAGTGCGACTAATAAGAAGATTGACATGGCCACTCAAGCCGGTCGAAACTTGGGTTCTATTGGTCTCAAGCGCGTGGCTGCCAAGATACGACTATTTCGCCCCACTGTAGACGTTGCCGGCTACGTGCAAGTGGGGGATGCCCAAGTCAAGCTTCGTAACTATGCAGATCGGGGGTATTTGGCAACTGCGGAGAATCTCCCTACTGCTGAATACAAAACAACAGACTATCGGTCTGTAACTGAAGTCACCGCCGGAGGAAAAAAATCCGCACACTTCTATTCGTATTACAATGAGTGGGCTTCGTCTACAGCTTTAGACCGGCGCCCCGAGTTCTTGGTGCAGATTAAGATGAAGAAGGTGGGTGAAAGCGACAATATGGCTAAGGACTACTACTACAAAGTGCCTTTGGAACCTCAGCAAAAATCCCTACAGTCTAATAAACTCTATGAGCTATCCCTCCGAATAGAAATCATTGGCTCTCCCTCCCCCGAAAATCCGGAACTTGTAACAGGGGCTATCTCGATAGAAGAGTGGAGCAAGCACGAAGACTCCTACGGTCTACCCGCAACCCAGTTCCTCGTTGTTGCTGAGCATGATGTGGAGATGAAGAATGCGACTCAGTATAGTCTTCCTTATCAGTCGTCAAAGCACCCCATCACTATCAATATCAAAAAGGTGTATGCGACTTATGTAGATGATAAGGGGGTACTACAGACGATCTCCTACGGAAGTGGGCAGTCGGAGTATCCTACCATTACCAGTGATGCCAATTCAATTTCCATTAGCTCCTCTATCCCAGAGAATAATATCCCTAAGTATATAGAGTTTGAAGTAACAAATGGGGTTTCCGGTCTCGTCGAAAAGGTGAAGGTAACACAAGTTCCCTCAAGTTTTATAATCCATACCATGGGTACAAGCTCTAGCCTCAATCCCGATGGAAATTTGCCACCTCACCTCCATAATAAAGCAATGTATCACATTCGTATCTTAGTTCCCCCAGCGAATATGATACTCGGGTTCCCTCCTATGGAAGAAGTAAAATTCTACGAGAGAAGTTCCTATAAAGAGTCTCATGATCTTACTAAGGATGACCTGGAAACCTCTAGGATGGTATCTCCTTCGTTTGAGTTGGCGTCTCAGTTGGGGGCAACTCTCACCTGGCCTTACTATAGATTTACTTTCTTCTATTCAGGAAAGCCGCAAATAGATACTGAAAATAAAAAGAGTGCAACTTACAATTGTGCGACTTATGTAGAGTATCGGGTTAAAGGTGGCGTTACTGAGGAAGTCAAAGGCTGGAGGCTCCCGACAGAGGCAGAGATTGAACTGATTGATCAATTGCAGAATGACACCAAGAGTGCCGTAAAACGAATTATGACGGGGAGATATTATTGGGATTCTTATTCGGCAAATGGTGCGAAGCTGATGACCCATCCTGAATCTGGAGGATCCTCTTCTGATAGGGCTCATATACGCTGCGTCCGTGATGTAAAAGATAATACGATTTAGAGATGAAGGCAATGAAACAAATACTTTTATACCTAGTAGCTCTACTGGCACTCTCGGCATGTGCCTCCAAAGAGTTGCCCTCTCCCACAGGTAAGGAGCAGGTACACTTCTCTATAGATATGCCCGACTTCTCGACAGCACGAGAGGGCGGGCTAGACGAGAGTGGCATCAGTAACCTTGAGTTGTGGGTCTTCGACCGCGATGGTCACTTTGTGGAAAAAGCAACGGCTACGCTCACCTCTCAAGGCTCAACGAGAGCGTACACTGCCTCTATTACACCCTGTGTAGAACCTCGTATCATCCATTTTGTCGCCAATGCATCTCTTACGAATGAGAGTGAATGGATAGGGCGGGACGAAATGCAGATGCTTCCCTCCTTCAAGGCTGCTGCCCACACCACCATCCCCATGTGGGCGCGCAAGAAGTATGATAGCGTACAGAAGAATTCCGATTTGGGAGCCATTCTGCTTCTTCGTAATATGACAAAGTGCAATCTAATTGTGGATACGGATGCCATCAAAGAGGCTACCTATAGTATCTACAATACGCTGGCAGAAGGTACATTGGCACCTTTCGATCCCTCTGCCCCCAATCGGGACCAGGCCTTTAAGAGACCGGTTACTATCCCCACAGAGCCTGCAGGAGTTCCTTTTGCCAACAATAAGCCTTGGCATGCTACGGATGGGGCAAGCCCTTTCTACGTGTATGAGCGAGATAACACCCTCTCTCCATCTGTACCCTGTCTCATCCTAAAGGCAAAATTTGGGAATGATGCCGATTTTTCGTACTACAAGATAGACTTTGTTGATAAGAATGACAAGACTAAGCGCCACCACCTCCTGCGTAATCATTATTTCAAAGTCACGATCAAGGATGTGCGTGTAAAAGGTTATGCCACCCCCGAGCTGGCTCTTGCTGGAGCAGCTGCCAACAATATCGCTCTCTCGGACGAGGTACAGATGTTTCCCTCTTTCTCTGATGGCAAAGGTCGCTTGGAGGTTGATAGAACGTACTTTTCTCTTACCAATGATGAGCGTGAGGCTACCTTCAACGCCCGCTACTTTCCCAATCAAACTTCCTCTACTCAAGATAACAGTAAACTCACGGTGAGGCCTACAGGAGACGCTGTTACAAGTGCGACTGTAGACGCTAGTGGTAAGATTACGCTCCATTTTGCGCCTCAGCCTGCGGAAGGTGAGGGGGTCCTTGTCTCAGATGTGGTTGTAGGGGTGAGTGATAATGATGACCTCAAACGCCTTGTGCGCGTAGAGGTTCGTAGGCATTACGAGTATAAGAGCTTTAAGGCAAATGATCAAACGAACCTCTCAAACGTAAGGGTCGCTAAGACGCAAGGATCTGACTTAAAGATTGAGTTCGTTCTCCCGGATGAGTTTAGCGAAGCATTGCTCCCCATTACTTTTAGAGTCTTTACAGAACATTTCTATCCATCCAATGGGCAAGGCTTTTCTTTCCAACGAGTAGAAGGAAGGACTTGCTATGAGTATACTCTCTCCAAGCCTATGCCTGCAGGGCGACGTATAGAGTGCAATCTCAAGTCAAATAGGTCAGGCTCAGCAGAGACTATAGAGGTACGTTCCGTTGAGGGGTATTTTGCTCCTAAAGAAATTCATATCACGAATTAATGTTGTTCATTTTAAGAGTGCTTTTGAAGTCCCCCTCCTTTTTTGTTCGAAAGAAGGAGGGGCTTCTTTTTGGGGGAGTGCCTTTCTCCACTCCCCTTTTTGCCTGATTTTCACTCCTATTACAGGGTATAAAATATTTTTTTGCTGCCTGAAAAAGAAAAACTTTCTACCCTGTGTACCTACTGGATATTAGCCTGTTTTATTTTCTCTTTCCCATGAAGAGATTTTTGCTTTTCTTGTCGTTTTGCACACAAACGCACTTTACGTAAAATCTTTTTGTAACTTTGGACAGAATGAGAGATCTCTACTTGGTAGTACTTTCCCTATTTGAACTCTCCTTCTTTATCGTTGTTTTGAATATAAAGAAGTTATTAGAACTCTATGAAAAGAAGAACTACAATTATGAGCCTCGTGGTTGCGATGATGGCTCTTTTTTCCTCTGCTTTTGGGCAGCAGCTCTCTCAGCAGACTAAAACAAAAACTCCATTTCTTGTTTCTCTTCGGACGAAGCATCTTCTCCCCATGGGGGATAAGGATAAGAATGTAGAGGCTCGGAGGTCGCCTCTACGAGCTTCGGAGGCGGGAGTTATTACGATGGAGCACAACAAGCCTAAAGGGCAGACTGTCGTTATTGCCGCATCTATCCCCGACGGGCAGATGGATGGAGTGGAATTTGACCACAGCGAGTGGGATGAGTACCATATTAATGAAACTCGTTACTACAAATTCATCTCGGACAAGGTCACCTTTAAGGGGTCAGATACGTACCCTCTTTCCATGCTCTCTGTGGAGAATTGTGCTATCACGAAAATTGACCTTACGAAGTGTCCTGAGTTAGCGGAGCTTTACATCAATAACAATCCGGAACTGAAGGAACTTGATTTCAGCAAAAATACCGAGATTAAGACTATTGGAGCCGGATTTACCGGGCTTACTTCCGTAAATATTGCCAACCTAAAGAACCTGTCGGTGGCCTCTTTTGCTCCGGCTGCTCTAGAGGGAATTGACATTACGGGTTGTGATGATTTGCGATTCCTTCTCCTCTTCGGAAATAAAATTAAGGGGGAGAAAATGACCAAGTTGATGAATGATCTCCCCGATCGTAACAAAGATGGAATGGAAGAGGGTTGGGTCTTTATCACAGGTGATAATCCCCGGTATACTGAAGGGAATGTGTGTCTCGTGAGCGATGTGAAAATTGCACGAAAGAAGCATTGGAGAACAAAGACCGAAGACCGCAAAGACTACAAGGGACAAGACTACGTGCCGTCTTATACAGAAGATAAGATCACCTTTACCACCGAGATCCCCGTTCGTAAGGAGATCCATATGCGTATTGAGGGCGTAGATGATGCCGATTTTAATGTCGAAGGTGCCGAGTTTTGGCAATATCACTATAGGCGTGATGAGTATATCCTGACGAGCCAAACTGTTACCATCACAGGTAAGGTCGGCTACCTCGATCTCACAGAGTGCCAGATCTCCTCTCTCGACATTTCCGGCAACAAGGAGCTGGAAGTGCTTATTTGTGCGGATAATCCAAAGATCAATTCTCTCGACCTTTCTCAGCATGTAAAGCTAAAGCGAGTGGACGTATCTCGCTGTCCTGTTACGGAATTAGATCTAAAGAATGCAAAAGACCTCGAAGCCTTTGTTGCTCTCTCAACCAAAATCAACAAAATAGATGTTGCTCCCTCGGATAAGCTTATAGAGTTACAATGTAGCAATACTTCGCTTTCTGGCGTAGACCCTTCTAAGTGGAAAAATCTTGAAAACTTGACCTTGGCAGGGTGCAACTTGTCTCAAATCAATCTTTCTGAGAACAAGAAGCTGGAGATGGTGCAGCTACATGCCAATGAACTTGATAAGGTTGTTTTTGCAAGTCCTATGCTGTATAGTGCCACCGTTTTCCTGAACAAGATAAGGGGAGCAGATATGACTCGCTTGATGGAGTCTCTCCCTCGTCGTTATGAAGGCGCTAATCCCCAAGCTGCTATTGTAGTGTATGGTACGGGGCTAGAAGATGAGAAAAATGAATGCTTAGACACCGACGTAAAGATCGCTCTAGATGCATTCTGGAAAGTCTATCAGGTAGATGCAGACTTCAAAGAATCCCCTTACGACGGCATTCCCACCGCCAATGCTCCTAAGATTTCGGGAGAGAACCCCATTGCAGTGTACCCCAATCCTACGAGTGATTTCATTTTCATTTCGGGGTTAACTGCCCAAGAGCCTGTCCAATTGTATGGTTTGGATGGGCAGATATTGCTCCAAACCCGGGCTATAGAGGGCTTTGCTCGCTTAGATGTACGAGCAATTCCCTCGGGTGCCTACGTTGTGCGTTGCGGTAAAAATGCCTATTCGGTACAAATCTCTCATCGCTAATGCTCTTGGTGTAGCAAGATAAATTTGATAGAGAGAGGGGGATGCTCTGTTGTGGAGTGTCCCCCCTTTCCTGTAAGAAGGAGATATACAGAGCTTCTCGTTCGGCCTAATCACAATAGGCAGAGCCCCCCGTGCGTTGTATTTATATGATTGCCTATATAGAAGGAAAAATAGATCGACTCTCCCCAACAAATGCCCTGCTTGATGTAGGAGGAGTGGGGTACGATATAAACATAACACTCACGGATTACACCGCTTTGCAGGGGAAACCCTCTGCTCGTCTGTGGATAACCGAGATCATTCGAGAGGATGCCCATCTCCTCTATGGCTTTGTGCGGGAGGAGAGTAGAGCTTTTTTTGAGAAACTCTGTTCTGTTTCGGGGGTGGGGCCTAGTACCGCTCGCCTTATTCTCTCCTCGTATACGCCCAACGATTTGGCAAGTATTATTGGTAACGGAGCCGTGGATTTGCTCAAGAATGTAAAGGGGATTGGGCTTAAAACAGCGCAACGTATTGTGGTGGATCTCAAAGGAAAGATCGACCTGAGTGCCTACGACCTCTCGGAGGGAATGCCCGAGGGAGGAAATGCTCCCGAGGTAGCGGCTGTGAGCGACGAGGCTCAACGCGCCCTCAAGATGCTGGGATTCCCCGAGGCAGCTATCCGCAAGGCGGTAAAGGCAGTGCTTGGGGCGGATGCTCATCTCCCTGTGGAGGAGGTGATCAAGCAGGCTCTAAAGCGTCTTTGATTACCCTTTTTGCTAGCCGGTTCCCCATATGTCGCAGCAACAGAGACGTTGGTTTTTGGCTGTTCTAGCCCTGGCTCTTCTCGCTTTCTCTTCGTGGTGGGGAGGGGGAGCCTTGGTGCGTTCTCCTAGAGTGCCCTACCGCATTACCTCTGTTGCAGACACGACCCATCGTCCCAAAGTACAGAAGACGCATCCCCAAACTGCCGAAGATATTGCTCGGAAGCATCCCATGGATTTGCGCAATCCATCCCAGCTAAAGAGCGAATTTATCTACGATGGAGCCACGGGCTGCTACCTATACGTGACCACCCTCAATGGAAAGCGCATCGGCACTCCCATTATTTACACCACAGAACAGTACCTCGCCTACCTCAAGCGACGCGACGCCACAAGTTACTTTGCACAGCGCGATCGTGAGGGTGCCAAGGAGGAGGGCAAGCAGCAGTTCAATCCCTTCGATTTCGGTTTTGAGCTGGGACCTGCCGAAAAAATATTTGGTCCCGGAGGGGTGAAATTGCGTACTCAGGGATCGGCAGAGCTACTATTTGGTGTAAAAACCAACGCAACGGACAATCCCTCCCTCCCTCAGAATGCGCGCAGTCATACCTTCTTCGACT
>ERZ773027.1681-NODE-1681-length-11459-cov-3.750526_pt1 | contig 11459 bp, 18 predicted proteins | sample MGYA00511032_ERZ773027 | MGnify/ENA primary metagenome ERZ773027 (study PRJEB29015, sample SAMEA2738138) | human oral metagenome | biome: human oral; feature: human-associated habitat; material: saliva | place: China | collected 2190 ... | reverse complement strand
AGGTAATATTGAATGGGCAGGTGCTAAGGATATATTATCTCATGGAAGAACAAAAGAAGCCCAGAAGGGCAAGGAGGAAAAATGTTCAATAAATTTAGAACAGCGCGTGCTTATGCAAGTGCTCGTAAACAACAGAAAACTGCTCAACGCAAGTTTTTCTGGGATAACATTGGGGAGCTTACTCCTAGTGAGTGGGCAAGTGCCAAACTATCTATGGATAAGCTATCTTCTGAAGATCCTGATTTTAAAATTGGGGTTTCAAACGATAGCATCAAGGGTAGAGCAAACCTTCCTAGATTGGATTACAAGCTAGGTTGGTTGCCAAACGGACATCGTTACCGTTTAGATGCGAAAAAGAAACCAGTATCCAAGATCGTGCCTTTTCAACCACGGAAAGACGATGACGACTTGATGAACCCAGAAGAGTTCGAGCAGTTGTTAAGTACACTTTAAAAAGTGTTCTGTTGTTAATTTATTTATTTATTTATTTTAAAAGCCTAAAGATAGGCGAGGAGGAAAACATATGTTTAATAAAGTTATTTTGATCGGACGTACTACGTCTGACGTTGATTTACGCTACACGCAAGGTGCAAACCAAAAGGCTGTTGGTCAAGTGTCGCTTGCAGTCAATCGCTCATACAAGAGCGCTAATGGTGAACGTGAGGCAGATTTTATCCGCCTTGTAATCTGGGGAGAGCAAGCAGAGCGCTTCTCGAGCTGGATTAAGAAAGGCTCATTAGTGCAAGTTGAGGGTGAGTTACGTACTCGCTCCTACGATGACCAGCAAGGGAGACGTGTCTACGTGACCGAGGTACTTGTTCAACACTTTAACAACTTGGAGAAGCGTGACAATAACCAAGCAAATAATGGTTTTGAATCATTTGCAGGGGAAAATCCTTTTGCTGATGAAGATTTACCATTCTAAAAATAACTTAGTAAATTTAAGGAAAAATAAATAAAGAGATAGGACACTTAACCCTGTCTCTTTATTTATCAGTGGAGGAAAGAAATGAGAAATAATCTAGTAAAAGAAATTCGTCAAAAAATCGCTTTAATCAAAAGTGATAATGCCAAAAGTTTGTCACAAGGTCAACTTGACCTACTTGTCAATACTAATGCGTCAACACGCGCGTTAGAGGACTTCCTTGAGGATGTTACTTTCGTAGTCAAGTACCAATAATGGAGGTAGTTTTATGGAAATGGAACTACCAATATTAACGGAGAAAAACTACTATGATGATGTATTCTATATGTCTAATAGTAGGTTCAAGGAGTATATAGCTTGTCCGTTAAGGCAGCAAGCTATTGACCTTGGGTTCTGGAAAGGGAAAAAGTCTACGGATGCACTTTTGCTGGGAAACTATGTTCACTCTTATTTTGAGAGTGAAGAAGCTCATGCCAAATTCTTAGAAGAAAATGGCTCAGAGTTGATTTCTACCAGAGGAGCAACCAAAGGGCAGTTGAAAACTTCCTTTAGGATAGCTGACACTATGATTAAATCCTTAGAGAAAGATGAATTGTTTAATGCCATTTATCATGGATCAGAGGACGATGTTGTAGTTAAAGAAGCTATCCTTACAGGTGTGTTGGCAGGTATCCCTTTCAAAGCAAAGGTTGACAGTCTGAATATTTCCAAAGGATATTTTGTCGATTTAAAGACAATGGAATCCATTCGGAAAGAAACGTACTCACCTACTCTTAAAACGTACACAAAGCAAGCTATCTACAACATTGTAGAATATAGCTATCACATGCAGATGTACGTATATAAGCAGTTACTAGAACAACAATATGGGTATGAATTTACACCGTATATTGTGGCAGTAAGTAAAGAGGGAGTACCAGACAAGGAAATCCTTGCTATGACAGACGATATTCTTGAAGTGGGCAGAGAACAATTTGAAGCACACGCTGAACTTATTCGCGAAGTGTTCCTTGAAAGTGCTACACCAGATGGTTGTGGTCATTGTGATTTTTGCCTAACTCACAAGAAATTGGAAAGAGCTATCACGCTCGACGAATTACTAGAAAATAATTAAAATTGAAACCTATCAAGTCAGAAGGATAGGCAGGAGGAAAAAGATTATGAACAATACTAATACAAACTTTGAAAACACTGATTTACTTCAACGTCTTATCGACGCAGAAGTGGCTCTTCAGGTGAAAAATAAACTTGAAGATATCAATAAACCTATTGATAATTCGGAGTTATTTGAGGCTCTAGCACGCGCGCAAGCGAACTTTGATCAAGTTAAGAAAAGTGGTAAAGCTAATATTCCTACCAAATCTGGTGGAAATTATAGCTACAACTTTGCTAAACTTAGCGATGTGTTAGCTGCAACAGTACCAGCATTGAATGCTGAGGGTATCTTCTTTAGTCAGAAGCCTAACTACTCTTTGAGCAGTAACGCTCCTATGGTGACTATCGTAAGCACCCTCAGTCATAAGTCTGGTGCTTCAATCTCTTATGAAAGCATTCCATTATTCTATAACATGAATGATGCGAAACAGGCAGGATCAGTAATGACTTACTTACGTCGTTATGGCGCGTGCCAACTACTAGGGATTGAAGGAGATGACGATGATGACGCTCACGTAGCAACGATGAATGACTCATCTAACTACAATAACTACAAGAGCAATCAACAAACACGTCAGCAAGCTAAACAGCAATTCGCTACTAAACAAGGGACTAGTAAGCCAGTTGCATCTACACAAAAAACAGTAGAGCACCAACCAAAGCCAGAGCCAAGTAAGTCAGTTGAACCAGTTGCAGAACAAACTGCTGAAAAACCTGTTGAAACAAAACCAGTAGAACAAGTGGAAACACAAACATCTACTGTACAATCAACGCATCAAACTTGTCCTCCTTCACCAGAAGGACAAGTACAAGCAGAGGAATCTGTGACTGAATCAAAGGAAACAGAAACAGTTACTATCCCACAAGCGCCTAAACGTGACATGAGCGCTGTCTTTCAGAGTGGTTTAGAGAGTGCCAAACTTTTTGGTGCTACTGATGAACAACTCGCAGAATGGCAAGCAATGGAACACAAGCAGGCTATTAGCGAAATGAGTGCATTCGTTCGCGATAAAGCAAGTGGTAAGTAATTAAATTAGTATATGGAAAGAAAGACTATGCAAGTGTTATATCATCACGCGCATAGTCTTTTGGTTTTATAAAGAGAGAAACCTATCAGTCAGAAGGATAGGTAGGAGGAAGAAAAATGAAAGAAACAGAATACACAAAAAATATTCAAGCAGTAGACAGTATGAGTGATACAGAATTGCTTATCACTATGCTAAATGCAGTAACACACGGACGTTTAACAGAAACACATGATCTTGCCAGGGAAATTGTCGAGGATAAAACCTTCTTTTCTCGCATAGATACTGTTTCTGTACCAGAGTTCATGGGACTTGGTCTTGAAGAACAGGAGGCAGTAGCACTTGTTTCGATGGCTGAAGTCCTAAAACGCTCATTGGTTAAGAAGTCAGAGAGAGAATCAGTTTTCAGTAGCCAATATTTAGGTAAGAAACTAATTGATCAGATTGGCCACAAGGAGCAAGAGCATCTTATGGCGATTTATCTGAACTATCATAATCAAATTGTGGACGAACGTGTTATTTCCATCGGAACCAATAATCGCTCAATCGCATCGCCGTCAGACATTCTACGGTATGCAGTAAGATGCAATGCGTCCTCTATCATTGTGGCGCACAATCATCCGTCTGGTTCTGTTGCTCCAAGTGGAAATGATAGAGATTTCACTAGAGATCTTATGGAGTGCTGCAAACTGTTTGACATTGTATTGTTAGACCATGTTGTAGTAGGTAGAGATACTTACTACTCATTTAGAGAGAAAGACTATCTGTTTGATTAAAGGAAGTCCGTAAATACGGATATGGAGGAAGTTAAAATGGACTATATTCAATTACAAACCTTGTACTATCATTCAATGGTGCAAGTGATGACTAACGTGTTCTTTGGGTTAATCGTCTTTATGGTGATCCGTAGAATGCTTCAAAACAAAAAAGTATTTAGACTGCTATCTATCGTAGTTCTAATCATTCCTTTCTCAATCATGGCTATCTCATTGTCTATTCTGGACTATGTACGCCATTAAGGAGGTAATGATATGGCTATGACAGATTTAGAAAAAGCTAAGTGGCTAAAAAAGAACTATCGGGACTACGCTCTTGAATGGTATCTTTCAGACCACGCGCGTCTGAGTGCTATCTTCCGGAAAGAATATGACAAATATCTTTCCAGCCTTAATAACCAAATTGTAGAAGAGCAGCAATCTCAAATCAATCAGATTGAGGAGAGAATGTTCAAAGCCTACAAAGAGGTTTACGGTTCTGACTATCTCGTAGATACGTTAATTGACCGTAGAGGTACTTTTGAAAGAGTACAGGAAATCAGAGAGCTTTGGTTTCCTGCACCTGCTCATTAAAAGGAGGAAGAAATGGAGCGGAAAGAACAAATTGAACTGGTTTATCGCTTGTGTCAGAGAAAAAACTTCTCTTACTACAACCTAGAAGATAACTATAACGGAACTGGAATGGTGCTATTTACTGCATATAACGCAGAAAGTACCCCCATCATCCGTTATAGCTTCTATCCTAGCGAGGTTAGTGACGTTACTAATTTCCTAGACAACTTGTTGATTGAACGAGCTGAAGAAAAGAGAAAGTTTTTATCTTTCAAGGTAAAGAAGTAGTGAAGTAGTTGATGAAATAGAAACCTATCGGAAGGATAGGTAGGAGGAAGTTATATGTTACATTGTACTTACTATGACGATGAACGCTCACGCAGAGCGTCTAAGCTACGATATAAAAAACTGCTTGATGCAGGATATAGTGTTGTTCTGCATAAATTAGATGATGATGATTTTGATAACTTTGAAAGGCTCAAAATAAACCCATTTGCTCACACAGAGGAGGATTGGGAATTTATCATCTATGACGATGTTTCTGGTAAATTCTTTATTAACGGCATGGATGAACTCCTTGCTAAAGATATGCCGGATTATTTTCGACCAAGAGCAGAACGTCGTCTCGCTTTAGAGGTTGCGCTGGAGCGCGCCTACTCGTTTGGAATGTAATAATGTTAGATGGAAAGAAAGACTATGCGCGTGATGATATAACACTTGCATAGTCTTTTGGTTTTAGAAAGTCTGCATCAGCAGATATGGAGGAAGAAAGAATGTTTACAGAAGATAAATACTACAAAAATAACAACACTGGCCAAATGATCCAAGTGTACGCAGAGTCTAATATAGACGTAACTTCCAACCCAATGAGTTTGGATACTGCGTTTAACTTTAATATTTTTCATAGTGGGTACGAAAGTATGCAAGAACACTCTTACAAAGGAGTAGATGATTGGTTTGATGCTCAGACGAGCGAAGGCGCATACTACTTATTGAAAGAGCAAGCAAGTTCAGAAGGGAAATCTCTTAAAGAATTTGTCAATATGCTTTGTACCACTTTGGATAAAGTAGGGATTATCGCCTTTCCTATCCGAGTATATGAACAATCTGACAAAATCACTTATTATTTAGGTGAGTTGTTGGACCGTAGGTCTGGTAGCTTAGTTGGGTTTGCATGGCAGACGAAAGAGAATCTTTACAAAGAATATGGTTGTGAACGGATTACAGATGAACTCCGTCAGACACTTACTTCTAATGCGAAGCAGACTCTTAAAGACTACTCTAACTATTGTAACGGTTACGTTTACGGTTATAACCTTTTTGACCGTAACGGAGTGGAGATCGATGGAGGCAGTGGTTTTATCGCTGATACTGAAGAAGAATTACTGGAGTATATTATCCAGTACCTTCCGTCAGATATTACCGATAATAAGTTTGTAGAAATGTCAACTGAAGAAATGGAGAAAGCAGTAGCATAAGCTGCTGCATGGAGGAAAGAACAATGAATGATAATGTTAAATACTACAAAAACAATAGTGGGGATATCCTAAAAGTTATCGAAGATACCTGCCCGGATGATTCATCCAATCCAATGTTGTATTGCGATTGGATGAATTACTATACGTGGTTACGAAGACATAACAGTATACACGAACAATCCTATCGTGAAATTGACGATTGGTTTGATGTACAGGTAGGAGAGGACGCTTATTATAAGCTACAAGAAAGGGCTACTAGCTTTAAGCATTTTCTTGAATTACTTACAAGCGCCTTAGATAAAGTAGGTATTGTTGCTTTCCCTATTCTATCGTATGAACACTCAGCTATTACTTATTATCTTGGTGATAGCATTGACCGTTGGGACGGTAGTTTAGCTGGATTTGCGTGGCAAACTAAAGAAAAACTCTACAAAAACTATAAATGTAAACGGATTTCAAGTAAAATCCGTGAAAATATTAAGGGTTGTGTAGAAACTGAGTTGGCAACATACACACTTTATTGTAACGGTGAGGTCTATGATTTTGAACTTTATGACCGTAATGGTATTGAGTTAGACTGTGCTTATGGATTTATTGCCGACGGTTACGAGGAAATGCTCAAATGTGCTATTGATGATATCAAGACTATTGTTGACGATATTGATTTTGTAGAAGTAACTGAAGTAGAGAAAGCAGTAGCATAAGCTACTGCATGGAGGAAAGAACAATGGAATTTAATAAACTAACAGAATTATTGGCACAAAAAGGCGTAAAATTTGTTTGTCAAGATAGTCGAATCAATGATTGGACTGTTTGGACACCAGATAATGATTTTACAAACTACATTTATCTTGAAAAAGACCATAGACGAATTTACTTAGACCTCGTTTCACGTTGTCGATTATGGAATAGTAAAGGGGTATCTCTTTCTGAACTATTAAAAATCCGTCTAGCGTTGGAAAGTATTAACGCAGACAAGGAAACAATTCCTTTTGTGGAGTTGGTTCGTCACCTCATTGATGAAAATGGTGGCTGGTCTGACTATGTTAAGGCAGTGATCCAAATTGAGAATGAGCAAGCATCAAAAGAAGCTATCGAAAGAGCTTATGACTTTTTCGTAGAAACTGATGATTGTACTCTCATTAGTCCAATGATTGATGAAGTAGTTTGGAATGCTGAAGTTAGTTTAAATGGAGATGAAGCAGTAGCATAAGCTACTGTATGGAGGAAAAAACATGACAGAATTTATGGATAAGATTGTTGTTAAATCAGAAGTAAGACCAGAACAAGCGAAACGCTTGGAAAAGTTGGTTGAGCTTTGGAACAAGCATCATTCTGCATCATAAAATAAATAAAAAATCCGTAAAAACGGATATGGAGGAAGTTAAATGGTAAATTTATTAAAGGGAAGAAAGAATCTTGAGAAAGCACCTGCTTTCCCAAGATTTACAACACAAGACGACGTACACAGTAAATTCAAGAAACTCGTGCGATACTATAACAAAGTTATGGATATTAGCACAGTTGACTTAACAAATGTCCTTGAAGGATTGGATGCTGCTTATAAATGTTATCGTAACCGGCCAGAAGATTATTCTGGTTATAAATGTTACGACCTAAAAGGTAGTGATGTTCCAGAAATCGTTTATTTGAGCGTAACAAGTATTCTATCATGTAGAGCGAAAATTGAAAGTGGTGATTTTAAACACACTAAAATCTTTACTGCTGAAGGGAAAAAGCAAGTGTTTGCGATTGTCCCTCGATTAGCTTTTTCAAAGGAATCGGAATTTTACTCTATTGGGAAAGATACTGATGAACATCATCTTGTAGGTTTTAACTCGGTAGGTTATGCCTTGCTTAGAAGCAAGATCGCTGAACTGAAACGAGAAAAAGGCTACGACTTTGAAGGGGCAGTTAATCATATTGCCTTTGTGGAGCATAACTTTGTTTTGAACCAAAAATATTCAAGTCAAAGTGGTGCGACAATCGCAACAATCCAGACGGATAAAAAATACCAGGATAGCGAGTTGAATAAGAGTACAATCTTTAATCAACTAGGCTTTCGTAAGGTAGAGGTTGACACGCAGAAGTACGAGGGTAAAGAGTTTGACTACAATCTTTTCAGAAAAGTCGAAGAGGACTTTGAAGAAATCTGTAACAAACTACCTCACGCATCTGCTCAACCAGAATTGAAGTTTAGAAAGTTAGGGAAGCACAAGGCAAGTGGTCTATATGCACCGTTTCTAAACATTCTTGCAGTGGACGTGCGTAACACGGAGAGCTTTATCCATGAATACGGTCATTACTTAGACTATAAGCATGGTGTCAAGGAAAACTATTCTTTAAGAGATGATTTTGAGCATATTATTACTTCTTATAGCAATAATTTCAAAATCACCTTCCAAAAGAAAGAAGATGAACTCCTTACTCGTTTGATGAAAGCGAGCAAAGAGTCAGCTTCAGGTACTAGTATTGTTTCGCTAGAAGAGAAGCGTTTGTCAGCAGAATTGGAACTATTGAAGAAATCCAACAAAATGTTTGACTACTTCACAACGCCGACAGAAATATTTGCGAGAGGGTTTGAACTTTGGGTATTTGAAACAATTACCTCAAACTCTTCATTGTTGAAGAGTAAAGAAGAATACTCTCATCGCATTGAGTATGTTTCTTTCAGTGGGATCAAAGAAAGTCTATTCTCGTTCTTTGCGACAATCTTCCCAGAAGCAACAATCCAGATGAATAGCTTTGCAGCAAGCAGAACTATTCTCACACCTAAACGTGAATGGACGCTAGTTTCACCTACAAATGTAGGAGAACAAATGAGTTTATTCTAGTCTAGGTTAGAGTAACAGGGATTATCCTTGTTGCTCTTTTTTATTTTTATTATTTCTTTGCACAAATAGTTGCCTTATGGCATATATCGTGGTATAATACTTATATAAAGAAAGGGTAAAAAGCCTTAGAGGAAGAAAAGATGAAGAAAAAACTATACTTTATTGTTACAACATTAAATGGCTATGTCATTGAACGTATAAAACTAGCAAATTATGAAGAAGAGTCAGTTGATGAGATCATCGACAAATTATATAATGAAAGCTTTACTTCAAAGAAAATTGGAGAATTTAATTATGTTGATGACGTGGCAGGAAATGTAGATGATATGGAGTCTTTTATCAAATATAGGAACAATCGTAAGTGTGAAGAACTAAGTAATCTTAATTTTTCAATAAAGGAACGTTGTTATATTGAAACACATCACACTGATATTGGATATTACCCTGATTTTTATGTTGGACTTGAAGTGAAATAACATCATCATTTATGGAGGAAGAAAAAATGGCATTTGGGAATAGCAGATATAACGCTTATAGGAAGCGCAGTTTTATTCGTAGTGATAAACAACGGAGAGAATATGCGCAAGCAATGGACGAACTGGAGCAAGCCTTTGATGAGTTAGATGGGTGGTATTTATCTAGTAAGATGGATAGTGCTTATAAGAACTTTGACAAATATCAAGTTCGTTTATCTAACCACTCAGCAGATAATCAATATCATGATCTAGAGAACGGATACTTGATTGTCAACATTAAGGCAAGCAAATTAAACTTTGTCGATATTATTGAGAATAAGTTAGATAAAATTTTGGAAAAAATCGATAAACTTGACCTTGGCAAGTATCGTTTTATCAATGCTACCAATCTGGAGCATGATATCAAATGTTATCTCAAAGGTTATAAGACGAAAAAAGAAGTAGTTTAAAGATAAAAAGAAACAATGAGCAATCATTGTTTTTTGATTGTGAACTAAAACTTAGATTGTTTTGTTAATTTAACAAAATATCCCATGATCACGCGCATCAAATTAAGATATTTCTTATTTAAAAGACCATAATGTACTTTTTAAATAGATTTTATTATATAAGAAAAGTGCATTTTTTTGTTTACAGCATGATTTATCGTTGATATAATGGGGTTATGGAGAAAATAGTTATAAAAAATAAAGAGAGAATAAATCAAGACTTATTTGTTAATTTTTTTAAAAGTTCTAAAAACGATATTTTACCAGAAATTGATTTAAAATCTGACAATATACCTAAAAAAAGTTTTATAAACAAAATGAATTATGCCTATTTATTTGCCTTTGATGGGAATAGTTATTTATCTGCAGAGCAGTTGAGAAAGAAGCAGGAAGAAGTTCTGGGGAAATTTAAGGAAATATCTGCCTTTATAAAAACAAGTATTGAAATCAGTAACTCCCCTTATAATTTCTTGCTTGTGGAGGTTAAGGAAGAATGTTTAATTCTCAGTAAATTTACCATAAATCTGGTTACTTTTAGTAAAGAAGAGGGCGGAGAAGTAAAAAGTTATTTTCAGTTTAAAGAAGAGGATAAACATATTTTATTTTATGAAAGTCTTGATGTAATGTTTGTAAAAGATAAGCACCATAAACCTGTACGTCTAGGATTCGGTGGGATAGGGGCTACTGAAATGAAAGAAACAGTATTTAAAGGAATGCCGCTATTTTATCAAGTAGAGGATTTTGAAAGGGATAAGGTTAGAGATTGGCCAACAACCCTAACTTATGGAGACTTACTAAGAGCGCAGAGAGATCTGCTGACTAGAAAAGAACTATTGCAGAAACATTTAAAAAAGGCAAGTGACCTAGATGGAGTCATAAACTTCAACAAGTTTACAGTAACAGAAGTCTATACATTAGTAAAAGCAGCCACCGAGTTTGAAGAAAAAACTTTTATCAATTTTGTTAAGTGGTTTAGAGAAAAAGGAAGGTATATAAAACTTTTTTCTTATATCCCATATGAATTTAAAAATTATCGTTTAGAGATAATGATTGCTTTTGTATTGGATTCAATAGGAGAGAGTGGAATTTATGAGGATGATGACATAGCTTTAGAGGATACTTCTTATTATTTGGCGAGAGATTATATAAGAATGTGCAGAACGAGAAGAAGAAAGGTGAAAATTGATTTTTCATCAAGGAGAAAACTAGAAGAAAAGCATGATAAGCTATTTGCATCTATTGAAAACAAAAACTTAAAAGAAAAGCATAAGGATTCAAAGTTTGAAATATATGCTGAATATCGCCCTTTGATAGATGCAGTTAAAAAGCGTAGCAATCCCTTTAAGTATTTACAAAAACCGATTGATCTTGTAGTTGAAGGGAATAAGATGGGACATTGCGTCGGAACTTATATTGGATCAGTAGAGATGGGAGAATGTGTTATTTTAACTATCGATTTAGATGGCATCCATTATACTCTAGAGGTTAGCGCTGTTGTGAAAGAGGAAGGCTTAGTCGGCTATCATCTGTGTCAAATGCAAAGCAAATATAATGGTGGTGTAAAAAATCCTGAACATAGAAATCAAGTTATTACCTTTCTTAACAATATTGATTTAAGCATTAAAAAAAGAAAAACAAAAAAGAAATAAGGATTTCAGAGCTTTGAGGTCCTTTTTTTGATAGATATGTGTAGTTTGATGATGCGCGTGATTGAACAATAATGTTGAACGAATATTATTTTTTAAAGCAA
>ERZ773027.1680-NODE-1680-length-11463-cov-4.709765_pt1 | contig 11463 bp, 8 predicted proteins | sample MGYA00511032_ERZ773027 | MGnify/ENA primary metagenome ERZ773027 (study PRJEB29015, sample SAMEA2738138) | human oral metagenome | biome: human oral; feature: human-associated habitat; material: saliva | place: China | collected 2190 ... | reverse complement strand
TACGCAAAGATGTGTTGTCGATGGACGAAATCCAATCACTGATTCAATGCCATTACGATAACGAAAACCCTAATGTCAGACGAGCATTTATCCTCTGTCTATATTGCGGTCTGCGCTTCTGCGATGTGAAAGACCTAACCTATAAAAACATCGACTATACCAATCGCCTCCTGAAATTTGAACAGAGCAAGACCAAAGGACATTCTGCAAATAGTGGTGTAGTTATTCCTATGAACGATGGATTGCTATCATTGATAGGCGAAGCTCCAGACGATTTGGATTCTTCTATATTCAATCTTCCCTCGTATGAGAGCTGCTGTAAATCTGTGAAACGATGGGTAAAACGTGCAGGAATCAACAAACACATTAGTTGGCATTGTGCTCGCCACAGTTTTGCTGTGAATATCCTCAATAATGGTGCGAACATCAAAACTGTTGCGAGCCTATTGGGACATAGTGGATTGAAACACACAGAGAAATATACTCGTGCTGTGGATAAATTGAAGTCTGAGGCGATAAATAGTTTGCCAAAATTGAAAATTTAAGATGAAAAAATGAATTGAAAAACATTTTTTTGATTTAATAAGACTACATTTCTATTCAAAAAAGCATCGTTTTAAGAAATAATAAGTAATTTTGTGGCGTAATCAAGTTACATAAGCATGGAACGCAAGAAAATCAATCGTCTGAAGGTGGTACTCGCCGAAAAAGGTATGACGAATAAGCAACTGGCAGAAATCTTAGATAAAGATCCTGCTGTTATATCGAAGTGGGTAACGAATGTTGCCCAGCCCAATGTTGAAATGTTCATTCAGTTGGCAAAGATATTGGATGTAAGAGTTGATGATTTGTTACGGGTAGAGTAAATATTTTTTCTGATATTTATAGACTAAAGAAATAATCTATGAGATTTTCATTTTAGAAATGGGAGGACTATTAGCTTTCAGAGTAGGAAACTACGACAATACAGCAGAACGAGAGCAATTTAGATTTCTCTGTCAGCAACTGAAAACTCATTTTGGGGATTCAGGTGAGTTTTGTGTGTTTGCGGGTAACTATAATATAGGATGTGAATTGGATGCTCTTTTCATCAAAAAAGATGCGATAATCTCCATAGAATTTAAAAATTATGGAGGTAATGTTGTTGCCAATGAAAATGGAGAATGGACTGCGGATGGAGTAGCTATTAAGGGAGGATCTCGCAAAACAGTTCTTCAACAAGCAAGAATTAATCACTCAACTGTCAAACGTGAGCTGAAGGCTTTGGGAGTTGAAAGTAAGCATATTAAAGATGTTCCTCACTTGATCATTTTCCATCAACCAATAGAACTAAATAATAGATTAAGTTCAACCAACAAATCTTGGCTCCATATTACTGATGATAACCACTTTATAGAGAAATTGGATGATATTACATGTCCAAAGACAGATTTAGATCCGCTTGGAATTGTTAATCTTGCAGAGATGCTTAATTTGAATTCTTTTTATCTTACTGAATTTAGCAATGCTAAATACGAACAATCAGCGAAGAAAAATCAGAAAATTGATGTAATAGAAGACATAAAGTTAGATTCAGAGGCAAACTCAATCCGAAATACTAATACTCACAAGGATGAGTTTGATAAAGAATGTGTAATTATTGAAAAAATAGATACACTTCCTCCCAAATCTGATAATAGTGCAAATGCTATCCCTGGAGATAGTTACACAGAAGACCAGATAGGTATGATAAATTTTACCAAAAGCATTCTTTCTGCAATTCATAAAAATTACGATTATAGCATTGAACTTTATGACACTAATGATTTTATAAAGGCGGTCAATCTTTCAAATGCCCATTTTACGAAATCAAATGTCATAGTTATTCGTTCTAAAGGAATAGATTGCATTTCGAGTAAGCTATCCAAGTTCATTGGGAAGGATGTAATGGTTTTGGATTCCAATAGTATTTTTTGGGAATTGGGAGCCGAAATCCCACCAATTGTTCGCCAGGCTTCTTTGTCTATTCTACAACCATCAGAGGTTGAAGCCCCAAAAGTTCTATTTAGAAAGAATAGAACAGTATTACCCCATTGGTTGGACAAATACATTTTTGAGTCATTTGGTGCTGAGTATAGCCCAGAATATACCAGATATGAATATAACTTAGACCTATCAAAAGAAGAAGTTAAAATTTACTTGGGAACATATTTTCCAAGAAGTTATTCTGAATCATTTTGTATCTATGATAATCTACTCAAGAATGAAAATTACAACCAGATTATTGGTTCTCATAATATTATCAAAATTCTTGATATAGGATGTGGTACTGGAGGAGAATTGGTAGGTTTAATTACTGCACTGACAAAATATTTGTCAACATCCATTATAATTCATATTGATGCATTTGATGGTAATGAGTACTCGTTATCTGCGTTAAGAAATATAATAATGATGATGAAGAGTCAAACTCACCATACGATAGACTTAGTCACTCATTTTAAGAAATATGCCCTAAAAAGCAAAATTGATACTAACGACTTGGAAGATCAAGTCTATGAATTTATTTTCTGTAACAAGATGGTCTGTGAATTAATATCTCATGATGTTATTCCAACAGAGGCATATAGAAAGATTGCAAAAAGTCTTTGTCCACTATTGTCAGAAGATGGAGTGTTTCTATTGTTGGATGTTACTACCAAAGATACCAAAGCAGGAGTATTCTATCCACTAATTATGAACAAAGAATTAAATGATTATGTTAACGAGCATCTAGAAATTTCGACATTGCTCCCTTTGGCCTGTTCCAAAGAGCATTGTAGTGATTCTTGCTTTATGCAACAGACTTTCCAAGTAAGTCATTCCCGTAAAAGCAATGACGAGAGTAAGGTCTGTTATCGTATTCTTTGTCATAAAGAGTTAAAGGATAAAATTGTCATCAAATTAGAAGAGGACATTCAGCATATTATCCATCCTGTAAAATATAAGGATGGTGACAAAACAGCGATATGCTATAAATCTCATGGAAATAAGGTAATTGATTCATTTAATATAAATTTGTAATAATATGGCAAAACGAAGTTTTTATGTCAAAGACTCCGAACTAGATGATTACCAAGTAAAGGTAATCAACAAAAAAACGGATAATTCCTACATTGTGAAAGGATGTGCTGGAAGTGGTAAGTCTATTTTGGCTCTTTGGAAGGCCAAACAAATACAGGATGAACATAAAGGTTCATTTCTTTATATCGTTTTCACGAAAGCACTAATGCAGTATATGTCAGATGGTATTCATCAAGTTGGTATCGCTCAACGTAATGTTGACTATTATTGGCATTGGCAGAATAGATCTGGATGCCCAAGTGCTGACTATATCATTGTTGATGAAGCTCAAGACTTCTCCAAAGAAGATATTGATCTATTCAGAAGTAAAGCAAAGAAAGCTCTTTTACTTTATGGAGATACTGCTCAGCAATTATACACATTTATTCAAGACAAACAGACAGTCTCAATGGAGGATATTCAATATTTTACAAAATTCCCTGTTGAGCAATTGGTTTTTAATCATCGCTTGCCAAAGAAAATAGCCAGAGTTGCTCAGTATCTCAACTCTGAAAGCGATGAACTCGAAGAACGTTGTACGGAAGAAGGCGTAGAAAAGCCCAAAATTCTTGAGTATAATTCTGTTACAGAACAATATGATGCTATAATCTCATTAATAAAGAATAAAAACATGGAGGATGTTGGCATTCTGTTTCGTCATAATGATGATGTACAGCGTGCTTATGAGTACTTTAAAAACCATGAAGTTAATGTAGAAGCAAAATATGGACAATTTATGGATCTGGATTTTAATTCGGACAACCCAAAGATGATGACATATCATAGTTCAAAAGGACTTCAGTTTGAGCATGTATTTATCCCTGAATGTAATGTTGAAAATGAGGATAATAGGAATCCATTATATGTTGCTATCACAAGAACTTATCGCTCACTTTACATAATGCACTCTGGCAACTTGTCTAGTTTGTTTGATGATATTCCCAATGCATTATATGATTCGAGTTTATCTTCAGGCACAAAGTTAACGTTATAACAAAGTTAGATATGAAGTTATATATTCCTACTTGCACACTGAATTTTAATAATATATTCTCAACAGAATCAATTTCTCCTTCGTCATATTATCAGAAGAGAGATTTTGGTAATAAGAGATTCTATTCAGTTAAATCAAATAATATTGATGATGCAATTGTGCTTTATTCCAAATTTCCACGGTATAGTGTAGATAATTTGGATATAGAAAATTCTCCTATGGTAATAGAAGTAGAAACTGATGATTATTCAGAAGAGTTTTTTCTTAAAGTGTCTGAAAAAGAAGACGTAGAGGTTTTTCTATGCCAGCATACGATTTATCTTAATCCATTTCATAGTTTCGTTTATTTTGATAGTTATGAAAGTCGTCAAGGAGTATTAACGAAGGCAGAACAAAGTTTAGAAAACAAATTTAGTAAACTCTATTCGGCTAATCTATTGGTTAAGACTGAGTCAAAAAAGAATCTATTCGACAAAACACTAGATTTTTTTTCACAGACAGAAAGCGATGATTTCAGTTGGTCTTCTTCTTATTTAAACTTTGATGTGCCAGAGCTCATTTCTGACTACCAAAAAGATATTACAATAGATAGACTAAAAGGATTCCTTTATAGTTACTTAATTGGTGCAAATCAATCTGTTAGCAGTGAAACCGGTCAACTTAAATCCATTGCTAGGAATTTGAGAAATATTCTTTCTGCTGTTGTTAACTCACCAGAAAAGAAGCCTACAACACATCAAGACGAGGCTCTTGTTGAAGGAATAAAAGAATTCAATAGAATTTACTCATTAAAAGATGAAGATTCTATTTGGAATAGAAACTCTTTGAAAGAGCATCTTAGTACAAATCCTATTGGGGCAAGCATAGAAGATTGTGTAAAATTACTGAAGGCATGGAATTTGTTTGATGTATATTGTACAAGAATTCAATTAAGAAAGACCTATGATGCCAATGAGCTATGGACTTGTTTGGAGTATGCTAATAGCGACGCATTTAATAGAGTAATCGGCAATCTCCAGTATGCTGTTAAGAAGATAGAACACTACGACTTGGCTTCTAGAGAAAAAAAGTCAATAGGATCTTTGATAAAAATCGAAGACGGCTCTTCTGTAACTATGGTTGATCCGAGTTTCAAACACAATTTTTATCAAGAACTTATCCAGTCTCAAATAAGAGCAGAACATTTGAAGATTATGGAGGAAAATGGTGTTGAAGAGCCTCTTGCTCTTGCATTTAATGGAGGTGGTATTCTTAAAAGGATAATGGGAGACAAATGGGAAACTTCAGATGTTTCTACATACGTTAATAGCTTATTAAGCCATTTCCAAGAAAACACTTCATTCGATTTGTTCTCAATAGATAGCGATGTTGTTACTTCATTCGCTGCTTTCTGCCAGAAGGGAGATAACATAGATCGTCTTTCTGAATATCTTGTTCAGTGTGGTTTTTCAAATTACAAACTAGCTTATGGTATTTACGGTGCTACAAGAGGCTTTGCGTCTCTTCCTAAGACATTTACATCTTCTCTGATAAATGGAGAAAGAGAATATTATAAGGTAACTTATCTGAATATTCATGAGCAACTATTTGGGACAATTATTGTGAATGCAGAACTGCCTTTGCCAAAGCAAGGAAATCAGACAAATGTGTTTACAAGCGAGATTGGCTCTAAAATTATTAGCAATATTTCAAAAATCGAACCAAAGCCTGCTAAACAGACAAATGTAGTAAATGCTGTTTCTCAGGCTGTGAACTTGGAAGATGCTGTACAAAGTCCTCGTGCCTTTATGTACATTTATGATAGTTTCAAAGGTATTAAGAATACAAAAGCTTATAAGAATCTTCTTGCTGCTAACTTTGAAAACGACAATGGTGTGTATACCCCAGAAAACTTCAAGTCGAAGATTTACCAAATTGTTGGTAAGGATGGTCTGAAGAGTCAGAAAGAAAAAATAGATAAAGCTATTGAATTGGAGGCTAAGCGTCAGGATTCAGAAGCCTTCTTGAGAATACTTGATAACTTTTTGAAACCAACTGATACAGCTTATAAAAAAATAGCATCATTATTATCTAATGCAAGTATCAGCCAACATGTAGTATCAAGTGAGAATAAAAAAACAGATTTTCAAAATACATCTACATACACGATAGGTAAAATCTTTGTTTCTGATAAGAATTGTTGGAAATTCTTACAGAACAATATACCTCAAGCATATCGGCAAGAGTTCATACAAGACTTAAATTGGTTCCAAGATGAATACGCTAAAGGTGATGCCTCTAGATATTACGCACATGCAAGTCATGAGAATTCAGCTACTATCTTAGCTTTTATTAGATATATTAGCAAGAAAAAGTATGCTGGCGCTCTCAGATTAGATGAGATAGAAACATATTTGCGTCGGATATATGTCAGATAAAGTTGTTATCAGCACTGATTTTGGTCAGAAAATAGAGGCTACTGCTCCAATAATTATCTCTGCGAGTCGTTCAACAGATATACCAGCCTTTTACGCCAAGTGGTTTTTTAATCGCTTGGCTAGAGGGTATTGTGTATGGTACAACCCATTCAATCAACAGCCCATGTACATCTCATTTGAGAGATGTAGAGCTATTGTTTTTTGGACAAAAAATCCAAAGCCAATATTACCATATTTACATGAATTGGATGAAAGAGGTATCCACTATTATTTTCAGGTTACCCTTAATGACTATGTTAGGGAAGAATTTGAACCTAATGTGGCTTCTATTGAATCTAGAATAGGAACTTTCAAGGAATTGTCTAACATGATTGGAAAGGAACGTGTGATTTGGCGTTTTGACCCTCTTATTGTTACAAAAGAGATTACTCCACGTGAATTGCTAACCCGAATATGGAATATAGGAAATAAACTAAAAGGTTATACTGATAAACTTGTTTTCAGTTTTGTAGATGTCAAGGCATACAGAAAAGTGCAGAATAATCTTGTAAAAGAAACCGGATTGTTCAGAAAAGAAGATGTGGAATCTGCAGAAATGAATGAAAAGCAGAGGTTGGAAATTGTGGAAGGGCTGGTTAGGATTCGTGAAGCGTGGAAAGCAGAAGGGTGGGATGTTACCTTGGCTACGTGCGGAGAAGAAGTAGAACTTAAAAAATATGCCATAGAACACAACCGCTGTATCGATGGAGAATTAATGAAAAGAATCTTTTCAGAAGATGAGGAATTCTTTTATTATCTCCATACTCTTAAATGGCCTAAACGAGATATGTTTGGTCAGTTACCACCCTTGCCTACAAAAAAGAAAAATGCCAAAGATACTGGACAAAGGAAAGTATGTGGCTGCATGGTAAGCAAGGATATTGGTATGTATAATACTTGCAGGCACTTCTGTGTGTATTGTTATGCGAATACTAGTAAGGAGTGTGTCATAAAGAATGCAGCAAAGCATAATAATGAGAGTGAGAGTATCATAGGTTAGATGATAATAAATCATAAGATTAAATTAAAATAGATGTCTGTAAGAGTATGACTATACAGGAAGTAACAACTCGCAAGGAGGATTAGGCGTTTGACAGCAAAAGCATAATTCATAGAGTGTAAATTCAATAGAACGATAATGGACAAGATATACTTATACAAAACAGCGACCAAGTCAATTGCTTATGATGATGAACATTGGTATATTGATGATATTCCTCAGCAGCAAGATGATGGAGACGGAATAATCAATTTTAAGGAATATGCTGCTACTGAAGCTTTTCGCCTAACTGCGAGTGATATTAGTAGATATACAAATCATTTTAAAAATCTTGCAGTCTTAACGGCGGCAGGTACTTCTATGGAAAATGGAGGTCACGGAGGAAAAACGAGAACAGAATTATGGAAAAGTTATGAAGAAGAGATAAACGCCATTAGTTCTGTGCTAACTAATAATAATGATAATTTAAAGGAGAAGTGTCAAACAATTATTGAATCCCAAAATATTGAAGATTTCCTATCATTCACTATCTTGTATGAGAAACTGAATGGGGAGATTAAGGATGAAGAAGGAAATTCTTTAAGGTGCAAATTGGAGAAGAAAATTGCGGAAGCATGTAAATTACCCTTAGACGAGACCAACAGACATCATCAAGATTTTATTAGAAAATTAACAGCACGTAAGCCTACCGAGCCAAGAATCCAGTTATATACAACAAATTACGATACATTGTTTGAGCAAGCAGCACAAAGAATGAATTATACTATTATAGATGGCTTTTCATTCTCATATCCGCGTATATTTAATGGCAGCAACTTTGATCATGATATTGTCTATAGAGAACATACAAGAATTAAGAATGAAGAGAGCTTTATTCCTAATGTAATACAACTATTCAAATTACATGGCAGTATTGATTGGGAAAAAGTTGGAGATAAAATATATCAGAAGGAGTCAACTGACCATCCCTGCATTATATATCCCGCGAGTGAGAAATATGAAAGTAGTTATGAGCAACCATATTTTGAAATGATGTCTCATTTGCAGAGTACCCTTCGGAAAGAGGGAACTTTTCTAATTGTAGCAGGTTTTGGATTTCAAGACAAGCATATTCAAAATGTAATCAAAGAGGCTGTGATTCAAAATCCCAATTTTCATTTAATTGTAGTGTGTTTCGGAAAGAATAAAATCTCAAAAGATGGAGAAGAAGACAAGTGGGAAGAAAGTGGCATAACACATAATTTAGTTCCTGATTTTGTATCGACAGACGGGCATGTAGTACAAAATGTTACAGTTCTGTTTTCTAAATTTAAGGCTTTTGTCGAGAATTATCCTTATAATAGTTCTTATGAAGTAGAAAATTCGAATAACGATGAGACCATTCGACCATAACAAATTTGTTGGATATGTATGTGAGGTTACCCCACAATATGTTAGATTGCAGATTCCCTCTGCAAAGCTGTTACGTACATTCTATTTTAATGGGGAAATATTTTTAGGGGGGGCTGTTGGAAGCTTTGTTGTTATTGAAGGGCAAGAATTTGGCTTTTTAGGTAGACTATTTGAATTGAATCTTCCACAAGGAGAAAGAGTGGAAATTACAAATCAAAGTATAAATGAAGAAGATTCTCAGTTTCATCCTATTGCAAAAGTTGAATTGCTTGCTCTTTTTGATATTTATAAGCCTGACTCTATAATTAAAACAGTTTCTCGTTATCCATCTGTAGGGGCAAAAACCTTTTCTTGTTCTGACGAACAAATAGGCGCATATATATCTGCATTTGGGGTAAAAATGGACGATATGGACGTTCCATTTGCTCCTCTAGGGAAATTAACATCAAATAACGCCTTGTGTAATATATCTCTTAATTCCCTTTTTGCTCGTCATTGTGCAGTTTTGGGAACTACTGGAGGCGGAAAGAGCTGGACGGTAGCAAAACTTATAGAACTTGCTTCAGATTATACTGAGAATAAGTGTATTCTTATTGATGCTACTGGCGAATATAATAGCATCAACAGTAATATGCAAAATATTGAATTAGGAACGGGAGAGTATATTTTTGATTACACCAATCTTTCAATTGACGAATTGTATTATTTGTTACATCCATCTTCTAAGACACAAGTTCCAAAACTTATGGAAGCTATAAGGTCTTTGAAGATCTCTAAACTTGATAATGAAACGGAATTAGCTCAGTATTACAAGCAAGATACGCAGGGGAATTCTGTTAGAGGGAACATATTTAAAGCCAAAAGAGCAAAACGGACATTTGAAATTTTTTATTATAAACACATTATGCAGATAGAGGATAAATGTTGTAATTTTGATTTCAATCTTCTTGCTGCACAGATTACTAATGAATGCAATTGGGATTCAGACAGGAATAATCCATCTTTGTGGGGTGATAGAAACGAAACAGATGTTTCCAACTGTATAAGTTTAATCTCTCGTATAAATAATGTCATGTCAACATCTGAATATAATAAAATTTTTGGTTTTAGGAAAGAGGTTATACCTGAAGCGAAAGATTTAAAAGATGGTATACAAGAATTCTTGCAAGGTGAGAGCAGCATTTTGCGTTTGGATTTTTCCAAAGTAAGTTTTGATTATCAAGTAAGAGAGATTTTAGTAAATGCAATAGGAAATTATTTATTAAACGAGGCAAGAAATGGAAATTATAAGAATAGTCCCATAATTGTGTTCATAGACGAGGCTCATCAGTTCTTGAACAAAAGTATTGCTGATGAATATTTTTCGGCTAAACCTCTTGATGCCTTTGAGCAAATATCCAAGGAAGCGCGAAAGTATGGTCTATTTTTGTGTATAGCGACACAAATGCCACGTGATATTCCCTTAGGAACATTAAGCCAAATGGGAACATTCGTTGTCCATCGATTAATAAATGAACAAGACAAAAAAGCTGTAGAAAATGCAGCATCTGCGGCAAACAGAAACAGCTTGTCCTTTTTGCCGATTCTTGGTGAAGGAGAAGCTCTCATCGTTGGTGTTGATTTTCCTATGCCATTAACTATAAAAATCAATGCACCTCAAAGAGTTCCAGACTCTCAAACACCAAGGTTAAAGAAAAAAGACAGAAGCCGTTTCTTCCCTCTAACAGAAACTCAAACTGGCGAATAGAATAATAGCGTAAAAATACTCGTTAAAGTTATATGAATCTACAAGAAATAATAACTCGAAAAGAGGATCAAACATTTGACTGCAAAAGCATTCAGATTGAACCGAAGGCATTGGCTATTACTATCGTGGCATTTGCCAATGCTGACGGTGGTGTTATTGCAATTGGTGTGTCTGATAAGACAAGAAAGATAGAGGGTGTGAATCAACATACAGAAAAGCTGAATGAGTTGTTGCGTGTTCCTTTAGATTTCTGTAATCCTTCTGTGCCTATTACCAGCGAATTGTTACCATGCACAGATAAGGATGGAAACAAGAATCATATTTTATTGATGCACATTCCTGCGAGTTCGGAGTTGCATGCAAATCAGGCAGACGAAGCCTATATGCGTGTTGGCGATAAAAGTAGAAAGCTGTCTTTTGAAGAACGCATACAGCTGATGTATGACAAGGGTGAGCGTTACTATGAAGATACAGCCGTGTATGGTGCTACAGTAGATGACATTGATATGGCTGCTGTCGAAAGATATACAGAATTGATTGGCTATACCAAATCAGCAAAGCAATATCTACATGAAAATAATGGTTTTACAACTACCAATGCAAAGGGAGAGGAGCAAGTAAGTGTGGCTTGTATTCTGTTGTTTGGTAAATATCCTCAAAAGTTCTTTCCTCGTGGGCGTACTCGCTTTATCCGTTATAAAGGTACAGAAGAGAGAGTGGGTGCAGAGATGAACGTAATTAGGGATATTCAGTAAATATCTAACTAATTGTTTGTCACTGTAATATATTATTT
>ERZ773027.1675-NODE-1675-length-11492-cov-11.806505_pt1 | contig 11492 bp, 8 predicted proteins | sample MGYA00511032_ERZ773027 | MGnify/ENA primary metagenome ERZ773027 (study PRJEB29015, sample SAMEA2738138) | human oral metagenome | biome: human oral; feature: human-associated habitat; material: saliva | place: China | collected 2190 ... | reverse complement strand
CGGAAATTATTCGCATGCTGTTCCGCTAAAATCTCTGTTGGCGCCATTAAAGCCACTTGTTTGCCATTATCAATCGCTAATAAGGCAGCTAAGGCTGCCACTAATGTTTTACCCGAACCTACATCCCCTTGAACAAGGCGCATCATTGGATAATCTTTCGCTAAATCCTGTTCAATATCCACCACGACTCTATTTTGGGCATTCGTTGGTTGAAAAGGCAAAGAGGCAAGAAAACGTTGCTTCAAATCGGTTTGATAATGCAATGGCAACGCTAAAAACTGCTGCGTACCCAACCGCACTTTTTGCATCGCAAGATTATGCGCAAGAAGCTCTTCAAAGATAAGTCGTTGCTGTGCGGGATGTTGTCCTTTCTCCAAAATATCTAATGAGATATCTGGCGGTGGACGATGCAAAAATCGAATAGCATCCTTTAGGCTAAAAGGATGTGGATTAAATTCATTAGGTAAAATTTCCGTTAATTGGATTTTATCGAGTAAAGCCAATGCTTGATCGGTTAGCTTACGTAATGAATTTTGTTTTAAACCTTCCGTTGTGGAATAAATAGGCGTAAGTGTTTCCTCTAAAACCAATGGCGCATTATCCCGTATGATTTGATATTCAGGATGATGAATTTCCGCCATAAAGCGTCCACGTTTAATTTCGCCAAACGCTTTGACGCGCGTACCAATCTGAAAACTGTTTTTCATCCCCGCATTAAAATTGAAGAAACGGAGCATAATCTTGCTCGTTCCATCAGAGAGACTGACGGTTAAAATAGGACGGCGTCCAAAGGCAACTTCACAGGTTTGGACAACGCCTTCAATGGTGGCATATTGTTCAGGAAGAAGATCGGCAATGGGTGTAATTCTCGTGCGATCTTCATAACGGATAGGTAAATGAAAAAGCAAGTCTTGGAGATTATGAATTCCAATACGGCTTAATTTATCGGAGATTGCCGCGCCTACACCGGATAAAGTGGTTAGAGGAACGGCATCAAGAAGTTGTGTGCTCATTATGCTTCATTAATATTGCGCTTCAAACGAATCACACTGGTAATTTGTTTGATTTTTCGCATAATGTTTTCTAAATGATAGATATCTCTCGCGCCAACTTGGATAATGACTAATAGCAGATTATTCTCTAATTCTTCAGTCCAAATACTTTGAATATTACTTTCACAAGTCGCGACGGCTGTCATGAGACTACCTAATACATTTTGTTCATTAAGCATTTCAATGTGTAATTCGGCATCAAAATTGACCGCACTTTCTGCCTCTTCCCATTTTGCAGCTGTAAAATCTTTGGTATTACTTGACGTTAAATTAGAACAAGCTTGATGATGTACAACCACACCTTTCTTCGCAGTACTTAATGCCACGATCGGATCACCCGGAATTGGATGACAACATTGAGCGAAAGACGCTTTCATTTCGCCATCTCGGCTTAACGTTAGCGTACTTTGTGTGTTTTCAGACACACCATCCACATCAATTTCAATGGCCTCATCCATTAATTGATGGGCAATGACACTCGACATTTGATTACCCACACCGATTTCCATAAAAAGCTCATTAAGACTTGAGAGATTCAATTCATTCAGTACTGCTTGGATTTTCTCTTCAGAAACCTCAGAGAGATAATGTGGTTTTAGGGCCATTTCTAGCTGTTTTTTACCCGTCTGAACGGCATCATCTGCACGCAATAATTTTAAGAAATGACGAATACGGGTTCTTGCACGAGCCGTCACTACAAAGTTTAACCAGCTAACGCTTGGATGAGTATTTTCACTGGTCACAATCTCAACGGTTTGACCAGATTCTAAAGCTTGTGATAACGGATAAGGTTTATGCTCTACTACTGCTGCAACACAATGATTTCCCACATCAGAATGCACTGCATAAGCAAAATCGACAGCTGTTGCGCCCATTGGTAATTCAACGATACGACCTTTCGGCGTAAAGACATAGATTTCTTTCGGGAAAAACTCAGATTTTACGTTCTCAATAAACTCAAAGGAGTTACCCACGTTTTGTTGAATATCTACCAGGCTTTGTAACCAACGTTGTGCGCGTACTTGAGCTGTGGTGCTATCGTTTTTACCACCTTCTTTATACACCCAATGAGCGGTAACGCCCATTTCAGCAACCTGTTCCATTTCTTCAGTCTGAAGATGAACTTCTACGGGCACTCCATGAGGGCCAATCATTGAGGTTTGTAGTGCTTGGTAGCCATTTGCACGTGGCACAGCAATATAATCTTTCACTTTACCAGGGCGAGGCTTATACAAACTATGCATTTGCCCCAACCCTCGATAGCAATCATCCACCGAATTCACAATAACGCGGAAAGCATAAATATCCATAATGGAATGGAATTTCTGATCTTTCGTGCGCATTTTTTGATAAATTTTATAGAGATGTTTTTCACGTCCCCAAATACGATTTGTAATGCCTACATTATCAAGACGTTGTGAAATATCATTAGAAATGCGTTGAATCAATTCTTGACGAGAGCCACGCGCTTGTTCGACGAGCTTTTTAAGTACTTCATAACGGCGAGGATGCATTGCTTCAAAAGATAAATCTTCTAATTCATTCTTGATATGCTCGATGCCTAAACGGTGGGCTAATGGACAGTAAATCTCTAGGGTTTCTTTTGCGATACGACGACGTTTATCCGGACGCAATGATCCCAACGTTCGCATATTATGGGTACGGTCAGCCAGTTTGATTAAGACGACGCGAATATCTCGAGTCATCGCTAAAATCATTTTGCGGAAGTTTTCAACCTGTGCTTCTTGGCGGGTACGGAATTTCAATTTATCTAGTTTCGATACGCCGTCAACAATTTCGGCTACGCTAGCACCAAATTCATCTTTTAATTGTGATTCGGTATAAGGGGTATCTTCGATAACATCATGCAATAATGCTGCCATGATTGCTTCATGGTCTAAATGCATTTCTGCAATGATTGAGGCTACCGCAACAGGGTGAGTAATGTAAGGTTCGCCGCTTGAGCGAAATTGTCCTTCGTGAGCATCTCGCGCAATGACGAATGCACGTTTGATTAATTCAATTTTATCGGCGGGCAAATACCCCTGAATAATTCGATCTAAATCTGCAAACAATTCCAAAGGACACCTGACTTTTTGTAGAGAGAAAGACTAGGCGATCAAAATACTTTAATTTTGACCGCACTTTAATGAGATTATTCTGCGATTAACGCTACTGCCACTTCTTCATTACGTTGAGAAGCTGCCGCATCTAAATACTCTTTTGCATCCATGATTTCTTGGTTGATTAACCCTTTTTCGATTTCACGTAATGCGATTACAGTTGGTTTATCGTTATCTTCCGGCACTAACGGCTCACTTTGATGTAACTCTAATTGTCTCGCACGACGAGCGGCGGTTAAAATTAAATCAAAACGGTTACCAATTTTTTCTACTGCATCTTGCACAGTCACTCGAGCCATGTTTTACTCCGATGTTAAAAATAATGTCTATAAAGGGAAAATATTGTACTCAATTCAAGCTTATTTTGCTAGTAGCTGTTGAATTAAGTCTGCATTTTCTGTTTGTTGATAAGCTTTGGTCAAGCGCTCTGCCTGCAAAATGCTTTGTAAATCTGCCAATGCCTGTTCAAAATTATCATTCACAATAACGTAATCATATTCATCATAATGCGAAATTTCGCTGATTGCTTTTGACATTCGCTCAGCAATAACCTCTTTGCTATCCTGTCCGCGGCCAACCAAACGACGCTCTAATTCAGGCAATGATGGCGGCAAAATAAAAATACTTTTTACAGAAGGTACTTTTTGGCGAATTTGCTGTGCACCTTGCCAGTCAATATCTAAAAACACATCAATGCCTTTTGCTAAGTTTTCTTCAATTGCTGGCAATGAAGTGCCGTAATAATTGCCACCAAACACTTTTGCATATTCTAAGAAATGACCTTTTTCAATTAAGGTTTCAAATTCTTCTACTGAAACAAAATAATAATGCACACCATGACTTTCGCCTGGACGAGGTGAACGCGTTGTGTGTGAAATAGACACCATTTTTTTCGTGCCTTGATTTTTTTCTAATAACGCGGAAATTAATGATGACTTGCCCGCCCCACTCGGTGCAGAAAGAATATATAAATTACCTTGAGACATAATTGAAACCTCTTCTTGTTGTTTGTTTTTATTATACAAAAAGAAAATGAAAAGTGCGGTCAAATTTTCATTTGTTTTACCAAATTGTTAAAAAGTGATCGAGATCACAAAAAAGTGGTATATACCCTTTTTTTTATCAAAATGCCCATGCTATAATCCACGAGAACTCGTTAGAGCAACGATTTTGTTTAACTTAAAAAAATAGAAGGTGAAAATCTTATGGCTATTAAAATTGGTATCAACGGTTTCGGCCGTATCGGTCGTATCGTATTCCGTGCAGCACAACATCGCGATGACATCGAAGTTGTAGGTATCAACGACTTAATCGACGTTGAATACATGGCTTACATGTTGAAATACGATTCAACTCACGGTCGTTTTGACGGTACTGTTGAAGTTAAAGACGGTAACTTAGTAGTAAACGGTAAAACTATCCGTGTTACTTCTGAACGTGATCCTGCAAACCTTAACTGGGGTGCGATCGGCGTTGATGTTGCAGTTGAAGCAACAGGTTTATTCTTAACTGATGAAACAGCACGCAAACACATCACTGCTGGTGCGAAAAAAGTCGTATTAACAGGTCCTTCTAAAGATAGCACACCAATGTTCGTACGTGGTGTAAACTTCGGTGCATACGCTGGTCAAGACATCGTGTCTAACGCTTCTTGTACTACAAACTGTTTAGCGCCTTTAGCACGTGTTGTTCACGAAACTTTCGGTATCAAAGATGGTTTAATGACCACTGTTCACGCAACCACAGCAACTCAAAAAACTGTTGATGGTCCATCAGCTAAAGACTGGCGCGGTGGTCGTGGTGCGGCACAAAACATCATCCCTTCATCTACCGGTGCAGCGAAAGCTGTGGGTAAAGTATTACCAGCATTAAACGGTAAATTAACTGGTATGGCGTTCCGTGTTCCTACTCCAAACGTTTCTGTAGTTGACTTAACTGTAAACTTAGAAAAACCAGCAACTTACGAACAAATCAAACAAGCAATCAAAGATGCAGCTGAAGGTAAAACTTTCAACGGCGAATTAAAAGGCGTTTTAGGTTACACTGAAGATGCTGTAGTTTCTACAGACTTCAACGGTTGTACTTTAACTTCTGTATTTGATGCTGATGCGGGTATCGCATTAACTGATTCTTTCGTTAAATTAGTATCTTGGTACGATAACGAAACTGGTTACTCAAACAAAGTATTAGACTTAGTTGCACACGTTTACAACTACAAAGGCTAATCAAAATCACTAAAAAATTAACCGCTCTTTTTAGAGCGGTTTTTTTATTTCCAATCCATTTCACTTAATCAATATTTTTAAATTCTTTATTTCTCATCCGGAGATAAAAATAGAAAAATAAATATGTCTATTATTTATTCTATATTCACAAAATAACAACATTTCACTAGATTTTAAATTTATTTCGTTTATATTAGCGTACACTTGTTCGCTCAAATAAGGCTTATATGAATTTAGAACGTCATTTCGTCAATCGAATTCGCCAACAGGCAAAAACTCGTCAAAATGCAACCGCACTTCGCCATAAAATTAATGGCTTATGGAAAGATATTTCGTGGAACGCATTTCAACAACAGCTTGATCAGCTTTCATTAGCTTTTCTTGCTTGCAATATTCAAGTACAAGATAAAATTGCGATTTTTGCGAACAATATGTCACGTTGGACAATCGCAGATATTGCTGCGCTTCAAGTCCGTGCCATCACCGTTCCAATTTATGCAACAAATACCGCACAACAAGCTGAATTTATTTTAAATCATGCCGATGTCAAAATTCTGTTTGTCGGTGATCAAGAACAATATGATCAAGCGTTAGAAATTGCGCATCAGTGCCCACAATTACAAAAAATTGTGGCCATGAAAGAACAAATTCAACTGAGTGAAAACACTCTTTCTTGCCATTGGGAAGATTTAATTCAATTAGGTACAGAAGAATTCAAAACTGAATTTGAAACTCGTTTAGCAAATAAGACGATGGATGATTTATTCACGATCATCTATACCTCAGGCACAACAGGTGAACCGAAAGGCGTAATGCTTGATTACAGTAACTTGGCACATCAACTTGAAGCCCATGATATTGCATTAGATGTTAATCAAGATGAGGTTTCACTTTCTTTTTTACCGTTTAGCCACATTTTTGAGCGTGCTTGGGTTGCCTATGTGTTACATCGCGGAGCAATTCTTTGCTATCTCGAAGACACCAATCAAGTACGTGAAGCATTAACGGAAGTGCGTCCGACCTTTATGTGTGCAGTACCGCGTTTCTATGAAAAAATTTATTCTGCTGTACTGGATAAAGTCCAAAAAGCGCCTTTTATTCGTCAAATGATTTTCCACTGGGCAATTGCAGTGGGACAAAAACGTTTTGATCTTCTCTCTCAAAATAAAAAAGTCCCGTTCTTCTTGCAAAAACGCTATGCGCTTGCCGATAAACTAGTACTTTCTAAACTACGTTCATTGCTAGGCGGACGTATTAAAATGATGCCTTGCGGTGGCGCAAAATTAGAACCAAGCATTGGGCTTTTCTTCCATAGCATTGGGATTAATATCAAACTCGGTTACGGTATGACAGAAACCACAGCAACCGTTTCTTGCTGGGATGACCATCATTTTAATCCGAACTCTATTGGTAAATTAATGCCAAACGCAGAAGTTAAAATTGGTGAAAATAACGAGATTCTGGTGCGTGGTGGCATGGTAATGAAAGGCTACTATAAAAAACCTGAAGAAACGGCTCAAGCCTTCACTGAAGATGGCTTCTTGAAAACGGGAGATGCGGGTGAATTTGATGCTGAAGGTAATTTATTTATTACCGACCGTATTAAAGAGTTAATGAAAACGTCTAACGGTAAATACATTGCGCCACAATATATCGAAGGTAAAATTGGCAAAGATAAATTTATCGAACAAATTGCGATTATTGCCGATGCAAAAAAATATGTTTCAGCGTTGATCGTACCTTGTTTTGATAGCGTAGAAGAATATGCGAAAAAACTGAATATTAAGTATCAAGATCGCATGGAATTACTCAAACACTCTGACATTATCAAAATGTTTGAACAACGTATCGAAAGTCTTCAAAAAGAACTGGCGCACTTCGAGCAAGTGAAGAAATTTACACTACTCTCTCAGGCATTTAGCGTCAAACTTGGTGAAATCACGCCTACGCTCAAATTACGCCGAAAAGTAATTATGGAACGTTATCGTCATATTATTGATTCGATGTATTCCAACAATAAAGAGAACAAGGAAAATAAAGAATAAAAAAATGCGGTGAATTTCACCGCACTTTTTATTTTAACAAAAATGATTTATTCGACTTCGATCAGCACACCTTCTTGGTGAGGTTTCAATACACCAACCTCACTAAGCTCAATACCGGCTTTTTTCGCAATCTCTAAGATTTCCGCTTCACTTTCAGGTTTAACCGCAATCAACAAGCCACCTGAAGTTTGAGGATCGCAAAGTACCGCCTTTTGATAATCCGTAAGAGGACCAATTTTATGACCATAGCTTTCAAAGTTACGGTTGGTTCCACCTGGTACACAACCTTCTGCAATGTAATCTGCCACGCCATCTAATAATTTGATTTTATCAAAATGCACAACCGCATTAAGATTTGAGCCTTCACAGATTTCAGCTAAGTGTCCTAATAAACCAAAGCCAGTTACATCCGTCATGGCGGTAACACCAGCAACTTCCGCAAATTGGCTACCAATCAGGTTCATTTGACACATTGCTGCCGTTGCCAGTCCTTGATGTTCTGGTTTTAACTTGCCTTTTTTCTCTGCAGTAGTTAGCACGCCAATACCTAATGGTTTGGTTAAATAAAGCTTACAATTTGCTTCTGCTGAAGCATTACGTTTTACACGTTCGGTTGCAATAACGCCCGTTACGGCTAAACCAAAAATGGGTTCTGGCGCATCAATCGAGTGACCTCCAGCAAGGGAAATCCCCGCTTGATGACAAGCAAAACGGCCACCATCAACTATTTTCTGTGCTACTTCTGCCGGCAATTTATTAATCGGGAAACCTAAAATGGCAATCGCCATAATCGGCTTTCCGCCCATTGCGAAAATATCGCTAATGGCATTGGTCGCAGCAATGCGGCCAAAATCAAAAGGATCGTCCACAATCGGCATGAAGAAATCCGTGGTACTGATAATTGCAGTACCATTACCAAGATCATAAACCGCTGCGTCATCCGCTGTTTCGTTCCCGACCAATAAATTCGGATCGGTAAATTTTTCGATTTCTGTCTGTAAAATTGTCCCTAACACCTTAGGCGAAATTTTACAGCCTCAACCTGCGCCGTGGCTGTATTGTGTTAAACGAATCTCATCCGTCATATTCAATCCTTTGTAAAAATAATGTATTTCTTAAACAAAGAGCGGTCAGAAAAAGCCGTATTTAAGAGGCTAACTTCTCCACTTTTGCTTGCTTGATCATGTTATCGCTGACTTCTAAAATAGTAATTCGTAAGCCATTGATTTCACAAATGGTTCCTTCATCAGGAATATCTTCAAGATGTTCAAGAATTAAACCATTAAAGGTTCGTGCATCTTCTGTATCTAATTCCCAACCAAACATTTTATTCAAATCACGAAGATTTGCCGAACCTTCAATAATCATCGAACCATCAGATTGTTGCACCACTTCTTGTTCAATAGTCGGTGCAGTAGAGGTGGTAAAATCCCCCACTATTTCTTCTAAAATATCTTCAAGCGTGACTAATCCTTTAATGTCACCATATTCGTCCACCACTAAACCGATACGTTCTTTTTTCGTACGGAAATTCGCTAATTGTGTTTTTAGTGGTGTCCCTTCTGGAATAAAGTACACTTCATCGACGGCACGTAATAAAGTTTCTTTGGTAAATTCATTTTTTTCTAATAACAAACGAAACGCTTCACGCACACGCAAAATACCTAAAACTTGCTCATCAAGGCTGCCTTTATACAGCACAATTCGATTATGTGGTGCATGATTAAGCTGGCGCATAATGGCTTTCCAATCGTCATCAATATCAATCCCTGCAATTTCATTACGTGGCACCATGATATCGTCGACTGTCACCGTTTCCATATCTAAAATAGAGAGCAACATTTGTGGATGCTGTTCATCCGGTGTGGCTTCTCCCGCTTCCGATACAATACTACGAAGTTCTTCACGACTAATCACTTGTTTTTGCATATCGGGTTTTAAGCCGACCATTCGCATTAAGGTTTTCGTAAAAATATTCATCAACCAAACTAATGGATAGAATACTTTTAACAATAACGACAAAATGTGACTTGAAAATAATCCCACCTTTTCTGGGTGCATCGCCGCAACCGTTTTAGGGAAAATTTCAGAAAAAACGAGCATCGCAAAGGTTAATAAACCCGTTGCGATTGCTACTCCCGCATCACCATATAAACGCATACCAATCATGGTTGCAATAGCTGATGCACTGATATTCACAAGGTTATTAAAGATCAGAATAAAACTTAACAAGGTATCAGGCTTTTCAAGCAGTTTTTCTGCTTTTTGCGCGCCTTTATTACCTTGTTCCGCCATAAAACGGAGGCGATATTTATTAAGAGAGAGTAATCCGGTTTCTGAGCCGGAGAAATAGGCTGATAAAACTAAACAAATAATGAGTGTAATAAATAAAGTACTAAGGGGGATACTGTCCAAGGGTAAATCCTTTTGTTCGTTAATCAACAAAAAGTGCGGTCATTTTCACCGCACTTTTCACCTGTTCTTTGATTTTGATTAAATCAAACGGCTGCCAAAATAGCCAATCGTGAGCAGAATGATACCTGAAATTGCGTAAATAATCATCCTTTTTCCACGCCAGCCCAATCGCCAATGACCAAAACAAGCAATACCAAAACTAATCCAAGCTAGAAAAGAGAAAATTGCTTTGTGCAGATTTTCTGGCGTCACCGCTTGTAATACATGATAAGTACCCGAAATTAAAGTCAGCGTCAATAATGCTTCTCCCATCGCAAATAAACAGAAGAAATGGCGTTCTACTGCCATTAATGGTGGAATTGCTGGCGAAAATTGGATTTTACGCTTTTTCAAATTACGGTCTAACCAGACTAATTGGATCACATAAAGCGTTGCAATAAAACAAACTGCATAGGTAAACAGCGACAACCCGATATGGAATAACATCAATGTATTTTGATTAAGCATTTGAATGATGTGGCTTGATAAGAATGTCGCAAAGATCAAGCTAATGATCGAAAACGCATACACTATCGGTAAAACAAACCACATCGTGGAAACAAGAAACATTGAAAGCATCGCCAATGCCGCAATAATTACGCTCATTAAGGAAGCAATTTGCATTAGCGTAAAACTTTGCCCTGAGGCAAGATCCTCTAGCAGAGGGAAAGTACTAACCGCATGCAGAACAATTGCTGCAAGTGCGGTCAGAAAAAACGGGATTTTACTTTGACTCAACTTCCCTTCTGATGAATTCATCAAAAACGGGGCGATCAGCAATAGACTAAGAATGTAAAAAATAATCGAAAAAAGGGCAAACCACATAATGCGTTCTCTTTACTAGGAATTATTCTTATTTTAACGGATCTTTTCTCTAGATCGCCATAATTTTATTTGAAATGATGAAAAACGCCCAAATTTCGGTATAATCACGGCAATTTTTTAAGAAAAAACAGGATTTAAAATGTTTGAGAATTTATCGGATCGCCTTTCCAAAACGCTACGCAACATTAGCGGTAAAGGGCGTTTAACTGAAGATAATATTAAAGAAACCCTACGCGAAGTGCGCATGGCGTTATTAGAAGCGGACGTTGCTTTGCCTGTCGTACGTGAATTTATTGCCAAAGTAAAAGAAAGCGCATTAGGCGAAGAAGTCAATAAAAGCTTAACACCAGGCCAAGAGTTCTTAAAAATCGTTCAGCGCGAACTCGAAAAAGCCATGGGTGAAGCCAATGAGAGCTTAAACCTAGCAACACAGCCACCTGCAGTTATTTTAATGGCGGGTTTACAAGGTGCGGGTAAAACCACCAGCGTGGGTAAATTAGCAAAATTCTTACGCGAACGTCATAAAAAGAAAGTGCTTGTAGTCTCTGCCGACGTATATCGTCCTGCCGCAATCAAACAGCTTGAAACCTTAGCACAATCTGTTGGCGTGGATTTCTTCCCCTCTGATGTCAAACAAAAACCGGTAGAGATTGCAAAAGCGGCACTTGCTGACGCTAAACTCAAATTCTACGATGTATTAATTGTGGATACCGCGGGTCGCTTACACGTTGATAGCGAGATGATGGATGAAATCAAGCAAGTTCACGC
>ERZ773027.1672-NODE-1672-length-11503-cov-4.219602_pt1 | contig 11503 bp, 6 predicted proteins | sample MGYA00511032_ERZ773027 | MGnify/ENA primary metagenome ERZ773027 (study PRJEB29015, sample SAMEA2738138) | human oral metagenome | biome: human oral; feature: human-associated habitat; material: saliva | place: China | collected 2190 ... | reverse complement strand
ACCTAAGCGCAGGGACTTAATTTCAGTCCCGACGAGGACCATCCCAGCAGTATAGGTATCGAGGAGCTCGTAGTCGAAGCGAGCACGACGGTTCTGAATGGAGACGGCTCGCTGTATCTTTTCTTTCATATACGGGATATCGTGTTATTGGGGAGCCTTACGCCAGAGGAAGAGAGCCGCTAGTACGAAGGCGATATTCGGTAGCCAAGCGGCGATCCACGGCGCCATAAGCCCGACATTAGAGACCTGCGCCGTCAGCGAAGTCGCTAGGATGTACGCCAGACATAGTGAGAAGCCGATGACTAGATTGATGCCGAGCCCGTTCTTTACTTTCTTCGCCGAGAGGACAGCGCCGATGAAGGTCAGGATAAAGGCGGAGAAGATCGCCGCATATCTATTATGCAGCTCGGTTTGGAAGAGACGTGTATTGCTCGCACCTCGCTCTCGCTGTCGGTCGATATAGCGACTGAGCTGGTCATTACGCATCTTCGCCACGTCCTTCTCATTGACTAGGAAGTCCGATGGGCGGATACGCAGGTTCGTATCTAGTTCATAGCCGACGGTATCAGTAGCCTTCAGCCCTTCGAAGCGACGGATATGGAAGTCCTTGAGATGCCATCTGTCGAGCGTGTCATATACCGCTTCGTCCGAAGTCATCCGTGAGACGAGGCTGTGCCCTTTGAATTGGTCCACCGCCAGTGACGTCGCTACCCGGGAGAGACTCTCGTAGTCGCGTATATAGAGATAGGTATCCTTGGCGATGGCTATCTGTATGTTGGAGGTGTAGCTTTCGGACTTGCTCTTGAGATACTTCTGCTCGAAGTCGAGGCGCACACGGTTGCCGGCGGGGATCACAAAGCCATTGAGCACGTAGGTGAAGGAGGCGATGATGAGCGCAGTGACCATGTAGGGGCGCAGGAGACGGCGGAAGCTCATCCCGCTGGCGAGCATGGCGATGATCTCCGAATTGCCAGCCATCGTCGAGGTGAAGAAGATCACCGAGATGAAGACGAAGAGCGGGCTAAAGAGATTAGCGTAGTAGGGGATGAAGTTGAGGTAATACTCGAAGAAGATCGACGACAGGGGCACCTCGGGCTTGAGGAAGTCGGTGATCTTGTCATTGACGTCGAAGACCACCGCCACGGCTAGGATCAAGCCGATGGAGAAGAGAAAGGTCGTCAGGAAGGTACGCATGATGTACCTGTCCACCCGCCCAAGCCAAGGGCGGTACGGCTTCTTCAGCTCGGGCTCGGACGCAGGAGGCTCGCCCTCTAGCGCAGGAGGCTCGGGCTCCGTCGTGGAGTGCCCACCGGCAGAAGCATCTCTGGGCTCTGCAATATCGTGCACTTCGTGGAGCTCTTCGTCGGAGTGGGGAGTGGTACTCATAGCGAATGCAGGGCGTGGGGGCTTAGAGGCGGTTGTCGAGCTGGCGCACCATCTTGTCCTTCCATTCGGAGAAGTCACCCTGGAGGATATGCTCACGAGCCTGGCGGACAAGGCGCAGGTAGAAGGCTAGATTGTGGATCGAAGCGATCTGAAGACCTAAGATCTCGTCGGCTTTGATGAGATGGTGCAGGTAAGCTAGGCTGTACTGCTGGTCGACGAAGGACGTGCCCTCGGGGTCGATCGGGCTGAACTCCTGCGCCCACTTGGCGTTGCGGATATTGATCGTGCCATAGCTGGTGAAGAGTTGGCCGTTGCGCCCGTTGCGGGTGGGCATGATGCAGTCGAACATATCGACGCCTCGGGCGATGTTCTCCAGCAGGTTGATCGGCGTGCCGACGCCCATCAGGTAGCGGGGTTTGTCCTTGGGCAGGATGCTGTTGGTGAGTTCGACCATCTCGTACATTTTCTCCGTTGGTTCGCCGACGGCAAGACCTCCGATGGCATTCCCTTCGGCGCCAAGGGAGGCGACGAATTCGGCCGCCCGAGTACGTAGCTCGGGGTAGACGCATCCCTGCACGATGGGGAAAAGGCTCTGGTGATAGCCGTAGTGCGGGTCGGTCTCGTTGATGCGATTGACACAGCGACGGAGCCAACTCTCGGTCAGCGCCAGCGACTTCTTCGCATAGTGGAAGTCAGCGTCGCCGGGGCAACATTCGTCGAAGGCCATGATGATATCGGCGCCGATGATTCGCTCGATGTCCATGACTCGCTCGGGGGTGAAGAGGTGCTTCGACCCGTCGATGTGGGAGCGGAAGGTCACGCCTTCGTCCGTGATCTTACGTCGGTGCGCCAGGCTGAAGACTTGGTAGCCACCGCTGTCGGTGAGGATGGAGCCGTCCCAGCTATTGAAGCGGTGCAGGCCTCCCGCCTTGTAGAGCGTATCGAGACCGGGGCGCAGGTAGAGGTGATAGGTATTGCCGAGGATGATCTGCGCGCGGATATCGTCACGCAGCTCGGGCATATGGACGGCCTTGACCGAGCCGACCGTCCCGACGGGCATGAAGATAGGCGTGAGGATCTCTCCGTGGTCGGTCTCTATGCGTCCGGCACGTGCGGCGGTCTTCGTACAAGTCTTATGGATATCGAATTTCAGCATCGTTGTCTTTGATTGGCAAGGGGCGCTCCCCGAAGGAGGTCGGACAGGGCCACCCAAGCTCTTGTGGAATGCAAAGATACGGCATCTAAGGCAATATCTGCCGATGGCCTCGAAGGCTTTTCGCCAAGCGCTCTTCCGCCCTTCGGAGCGCCCCTTCTCCAGCCCGCTCTTACGAAGGCTCGGAGAAGGCTTCAGCGGGGGGCAAAAAGGGCGCTCGGCGAAGGTCCAAAATTTTCGTACGTAAGAAAAATAATTTTCGCACGTAAGAAAAAATATTTTCGTACGTAAGAAAATTTATTTCCGTACGTGCGAAAAAAAAAATCGCCCTTCGGACAACGCTTCTTTTCCCTTCGAACGCAAGGCTTTTTCCCTTCGAACGGAGAGGCTTTTTTCTTCGGAGAAAAATCAATTTCCTGAGGCAGGAAAATTTCTCTTCGTCCGAAGGAAAAAAGGGCGCTCTTCGGAAGGAAAAACGCCTTCTTCCGAAGGGCGAAAAACTTCCGTGCGGAAGGAAGAAAATTTTCGTATATAAGAAAATTTATTTCCGTATATAAGAAAAAATATTTTCGTATATGCGGAAATTTATTTTCGTGCGCATAGAAATTTTTCGCCTTGCGGAAAGGACTTTTTTGCCACCCGAAAAACGAGGGTCTTCCACCCGAGAAAATAGACACGGAAGCTCCAAAAGAAGGTAGATCGGAGGCGCTTCGGGAGAGAAAAACCCCCATTTCTAGGTATTTCACGAGGGGGCTAGATGCTCTACCTTTGCGCCCGTGATTGCTTAGATTGGTGGGAGGATCCTCTTTCTGCCCCATCGGACACGTAGCCTTTAATCTGCAACAGACAGTCGGGCCCCTGCGTGCGCCTCAAGAACACAAGCGACAATACTTACTGATAGATATGCACCATACAGCTAGACGACTAGCCATCACTCTGTGCCTTGGCTCGGCGAGCCTAGGGGCGAATGCGCAAGTATCCCCGACAGATAGCCTGGGGGAAGTGCGGGACTCTGTGCGACGCCTTGACGAGGTCGTGGTATACGCACGGCAGATACTCGGGAGCAAGTTCGAAGCGCGCAACCGTACCGGTTCGGCTTACTACCTTTCGCCAAAGGAATTGATCAAGTTCGGCTACACCGACATCAGCCGAATGCTCCGTGCCGTGCCGGGCGTAAACATCTACGAAGAAGACGGCTACGGCCTGCGCCCCAATATCAGCCTTCGAGGGACGAAGGCCGAACGAAGCGAACGTATCTCCCTGATGGAAGACGGAATCCTCGCTGCCCCCGCCCCTTACGCTGCCCCTGCCGCCTACTACTTCCCCAACGTCGCCCGTATGTACGCTATCGAAGTGCTCAAGGGCAGTAGCCAAGTGCAGTACGGCCCCTTTACCACCGGGGGAGCCGTGAACATGGTATCGACGCCCATCCCCAAGCGCTTCCAGGCAGGACTCCGCACCTCCTACGGGAGCTTCGGCACCTTCAATAGCTACGCCCATCTAGGCAACGACCACAAGCATATTGGCTACCTCGTCGAATACCTTCGCTACCAATCCAAGGGATTCAAGAAGGATGAGCCCAACGAGCGAACGGGCTTCTATCGAAACGACGTCGTAGGGAAGATCCGCCTTCATAGCGACGAAGAGGCAGAGACCCGCCAAGCCCTAGAACTAAAGCTCGGCTTCTCCGACGAAGTCTCCGACGAGAGCTACGTCGGCCTGAGCGAAGGAGACTTCGCCTCCCGCCCCTACCACCGCTACCGGGGCGCCCAGATGGACCAGCTAAGTACCCGCCACACACAGACGGCGCTCACCCACTTCATCGACTTCTCTAGCCGACTGAAGGTGACGACGAGCGCCTACTACAATTACTTCTGGCGCAACTGGTATAAGCTCAGCGACGTGCGCATCGGAGACCAGAAGGGCGAGAAGCGTAGCATCGAAGAGATCCTCGCCGACCCCGAGACCAATGCCCGCTACCTCGACATCCTCACCGGCGCCACCGACCGCTTAGGCGAAGCGCTTATGCTTCGTGCCAACCAGCGCTCCTACCATTCCCGAGGGGTACAGACGAAGGTAGAGTACCGCCTGCCCTTCCTAGCGAGCTACCTCCTTCTTGAGGCTGGCGCCCGCTACCATGCCGACCTAGAAGACCGCTTCCAGCACGACGACAGCTACTCCATCGAGGGCGGGAAGATGAGCCTCTTCCGCGCGGGCCAACCCGGCTCGCAGAGCAACCGTATCACGACAGCCCATGCCTTCGCTTCCTACCTTCTTGGGAAGTGGTCACGGGCTGGCTGGACCATCACAGCTGGCCTTCGACTAGAAGACGTAGAGCTGTACAAGCGAGACTACACGACCAAGGATCCAAGACGCACCGGCCACCTACGCATCGAGGGAAGCAACCACGCTACCGCCCTCCTGCCTAGCCTCGGGATCAACTACCGCATACTTCGTCCCCTTTCGATATTCGCTGGCATTCATCAGGGCTTCGCCCCCCCAAGCGTGATGACCTACTACAAGCAGAAGCCCGAGAAGAGCATCAACCTTGAGGCGGGGATACGCCTCACGACAGAGGTGCTGCAGGTAGAGGCGATCGGCTACTACAATGATTACTCCAACATGCTTGGCAGTGACCTCGCCGCAGCAGGCGGACAGGGGACGCTCGACCAATTCACCGTCGGAGCAGCACGTGTACAGGGCTTCGAGTTCTTAGCCTCTTGGCAACCCTTGCCTAAGAGCTGGGAAGTACGCCTCCCCCTGCAAGTCAGCTACACCTTGACCGATACCGAGATGAAGAACGAATTCTACTCCTCCGCTTGGGGCGAAGTCTTCGCTGGGGACGAACTACCCTACATCTTCCGACACGCCGCTAATGCCCAGCTCGGGCTAGAGTACAAGTGGCTCGAGGCGAACCTCAGCGTCCGCTACAATTCAGACATGCGTACAGCCCCCGGGCAGGGACGTATCGCCAAAGCTCATCTTATCCCTAGCCATACGATCATAGACGCATCGCTCAAGGCCCGCCTCAACCGCCACCTCACCCTTACCCTCAACGCTGTAAACCTAGCGAACAAGGTATATCTCGTCTCCCGCCACCCCTCAGGCCTCCGGCCCGGCCACCCCTTCGGTATCTATGGCGGAGTACGCATCAACCTCTAACGCCTCTTAGCAAGACATGAAGCAATCATTTAGACATATCATACGCCTCTGCCTCCTGCTCCTCCTTGCCCTTCCCCTCGAAGCATTTGCACAGCAAGGCGGGCAGATCACGGGGATCGTGCGCAGTAGCCGTGGAGAAGCCGTGATCGGCGCCAGCGTACGACTTGTAGGGACAGCGCAGGGTACGCTCACGGATAGCCTGGGGCGGTTCACCCTCACCGCCCGCATAGGAGATACGCTACTACTCACCAGCGTAGGGATGCAAGCCAAGAGAGTGAAGATCCAGAGCGCACGGCTCACCATCACCCTTGAGGAAGACAACAAGCTCATAGAGGACGTCGTGGTGACGGGCTATCAGAAGATCCGCAATCGAGTCTATACCGGTGCAGCCTCATCAGTGAAGATGCGAGACATCCACCTCGAAGGGACACAGGACATCTCTCGTATGCTCGAGGGGCGAGTACCAGGCCTGTCGATCCAGAGCATCTCCGGTACGTTCGGCGCTGCACCCCGTATCAATATCCGAGGGGGAGCATCCATACTAGGTAATGTACAGCCCCTTTGGGTAATCGACGGGGCTGTCTACGAGGACCTCGTTCGCCTTAGCCTCGATCAGCTAGCGTCGGGAGACGCAGCGACGCTGATCAGCTCCGCCGTCTCTGGCCTCAACGCCTCCGATATACAAGACATACAGGTACTGAAGGACGCCTCCGCTACCTCTATATATGGAGCACGAGCCCTCAACGGGGTGATCGTCGTGACGACTAAGTCTGGACGTAGGGATACGCCACTGAGGGTAAGCTACTCCACGGAGAACTCCATGCGCCTAAGACCTAGTTATAGCCAGTATGACCTATTGAACTCGCAGGAGACGATGGGGATCTACGAGGAGATGAGACAGAAGGGCTACTTCAGCCTCGCAAGCAGCCTATATGGTCGTCGTGGTGGGGTATACCATCTGCTCAATAAGGCACTCTCCGAGTACAACCCCGAGACGGGTACTTATCAGCTGAAGAACACACCAGAGGCGCGTAGAGCCTTCTTAGAGGAGCACGAGCGAGCTAATACCGATTGGTTCCGGGAGCTCTTCCGCCTGACACCTACGACGAGTCACACCGTGAGCTTCAGTGCTGGTGGGCGTAGCAGTGCCACCTATGCTTCGCTCGGCTTCTTCTATGACGGAGGCTGGACAGTAGCAGATCGGGTACAGCGCATCACGGCCAACCTCAAGAATACCTTCTACCTCGGAGATCGCCTGCAGGTCACACTATCCGCTCAGGGGAACATCCGTTCACAGAATGCGCCAGGCACCCTGCCTCAGCGCAAGAATACTACGCTAGGGACCTTCGAGAGAGACTTCGATATCAACCCCTTTAGCTATGCTCTGGGCACGAGCCGTACGCTCCTACCTTCGGAGCGGTACCGCAACAACTGGGCCCCTTTCAACATCCATCAGGAATACCGCTCCAATCACATGGATATCGGGGTGCTCGACTTCAAGGCTCAAGCTGAAGCCAGCTACAAGGTATCCCCGCATCTCGAAGCTCGTGCCCTCGTCTCCACCCGACAGGCCTATACCTCTATGACCCACGAGATCTCAGAGCAGTCCAACCAGGTCCTAGCCTACAGAGCCATGGAGACGCCCGAGGTCGCCTCGGCCAACATCTACCTGCTACGTGACCCCGAGCACCCTGAGCGACTTCCTCAGGTTGCCCTGCCTCATGGGGGGATACTTAAAAAGGATGAAACGAGCCTGAAGAGCTATCTAATGCGTCTGGCTCTAGACTATGACCGCCGTATAGGCGCACATGATATCAAGGCCTTTGGTTTCACTGAGATCCGCTATGCAGATCGCTCGCATACCCCCTTCACTGGCTACGGCTTGCAGTACGATCGAGGCGGGCAGATCAATACCGACCCGCGCATATTCAGTAAGCTCCTTCGTGAGGGGGAGGATTACTTCGCTTACTCTAGGCGCTACGACCGAGGAGTGACGTTCTCTGCGAGCTCGACCTACGGCTACGACGGGCGCTATATCCTCAATGCCCTGATCAACGTAGAAGGCTCAAATGCCTCGGGGCGCAACGCTCGTACCCAATGGCTCCCCACGTGGAATGTCGGGGGGAAGTGGAACGTCGACCGAGAAGCCTTCTTCCATTCCTCCTCCCTACTCTCCCGCCTAGCTCTACGCATGAGCTACGGGCTTACCGCCAAGATGAACGAGGAAGCCGTCAATGCGAACTCGGTCTATCAGGGCGGTACCACCACGCCTCGTCGCTATCAGGATCGAGAGAATGCCCTGCGTATTCGCCACCTGGAGAACCGTGACCTTACCTGGGAGAAGATGTACGAGCTCAACCTGGGCATCGAGACTGCCTGGGCTAGTGACCGAGTGCGGGCTACAGTAGATCTCTACCAGCGCAATGCCTTTGACCTCATCGACTTGGTCCGTACATCCGGCATCGGGGGGCAGTACTACAAGTATGCCAACTTCGGGGATATGCGCACCCAAGGGATCGAGCTCTCCCTCAGCACGACGAATATAGAGACGAAGGAGCTCTCGTGGAGCAGCAGCCTTACCCTGAGCCTCATGAACCAGAAGATCACGAGACTACGCAATACCCCCAATGCCCTAGACATGGTCGCTGGACGTGGGCGAGGCAATCTCGTGGGCTACCCTAAGGGTTCGCTCTTCTCCTACAACTTCCAAGGGCTGAATCGCCACGGGCTTCCCACCTTTGACTTCGGACTCTACCCCACCAATCAGACTGAGGATGCCAACGTCTACAGTGCAGACTTCAGTGACACGCAGTACACTAAGAGCTACCTCACCTACCACGGGCCTATCGAACCTCAGGTGATCGGTGGGCTATCGAATACCCTGCGCTACGGCCTGTGGGATCTCTCCCTCTTCATCACGGCACAGGCGGGCAATAAGATCCGACTCAATCCCACCTTTGACCCCACCTTCGCTGACCTCAATGTCTTCTCAGGAGAATACCGCAATCGTTGGATGAATCCTGGGGACGAACAGCATACCGACGTCCCTACTATCCCTTCGCAGGATCTAATAAATGCAGTGGGGAGGGAGAATATTGAGCGTGCCTACAGCACCTACAACTACTCCCAGCTACGTGTCGCCGATGGGAGCTTCGTGCGACTGAAGCACGTCTCGCTGGGCTATCGGGTCTCCGAGGCCTTCGCCAAGAAGCTTCGTCTGCAGTCAGCTAAACTACAGCTTAGCCTGACGAACCCCTTCCTCATCTACTCCGACAAGCGTCTTCGTGGGCAGGACCCCGAATATTATCGTGCCGGCGGGGTATCTCTACCTACTCCTAGACAGTACACGCTCTCGCTACAGATAGGATTCTAAGACCGAGGTATCGACCCAGCGGTAGCTACCCCCTAGGACTTCTAGTAGCAACACCTCAGAGGCACCAATAGAACTACCTCAGAGGTAGCAGTAGAAACTCCACAGAGGTAGTACTAGCGCCTCTCAAGCGACGACAAGCTCACCGCCAGAAGGGTCAGCCTTCTACTTCAAAGTACGTACGACAACGATGATAAAGCGATCACTACTACTCGTCTCCTTCGCTATCCTGCTCGGCAGCTGTCAGGGATACCTTGACAAGAACCCCGATGCAGCCCTAGACATCAGCATAGACACCGAGGATAAGCTACAGGAGCTACTCACGGGAGCCTATCCCACGGCCAGCTACATCCCCTTCCTCGAGCCCCGTACCGACAATGTCGAGGAGCGAGTCAATGGGATTCAGTCCCGCCTAGGGGAGTCCATGTACCTCTGGGAGGATTACGATCAAGAGGATCTAGATACACCGCTCAACTATTGGCGAGAGTGCTACCGAGGGATTGCCCAGGCTAATAAGGTGCTGGAGCTCCTCTCGACTTTCCCCAAGAATGAGCGTACACGAGCCCTCTATGGCGAAGCCTTCCTCCTGAGAGCTTACCTGCACTTCATGCTCGTGAATATATGGGCAGAGCCCTACGGGCGCTCTGCTTCTAGCCCGGGCATACCCTATCTAACCAGACCCGAGAAGCACGCCTTCGTCGACTACAAGAGAGGGACTGTCGAGGAGGTATATGCCCAGATCGAGCAAGACCTCAAGCGAGGGATCACCCTCGTCTCTGACCGCTACTATCAGCAGCCGAAGTACCACTTCTCCAAGCGAGCAGCCTATGCCTTCGCCTCTCGCTTCTACCTGATGAAGGGTGACTGGAAGCAGTGTATCGACTACGCCGACTACGTGCTCGGCCATGCCCCAGGAGTGACCCTTCGCCCGTGGATCAGCTACCAGAGCCAGCTGGAGGGACGCAAGGAGCGTCTCTATGAGCTCTACTGCTCACCCCAGATCGAGGCCAACCTAATGCTGGCCTCGACAGAGTCCCGCCTCTCTCGCTCCATCTCCACCGATCGCTATGGAGCGACCGTGGCTATCGTAGACAAGATCTTCAAGCGAAAGACCATCAAGGACGATGACCAATCGGGGGATGCGACACTGATCTATCCCTTCGTTTACGCTCCTGAGCCCTACCGCACGACACGCTATCTGGCTAAGTTCGACGAGCGTGCTACCCAGCAGGAGACCTCAGAGACACACCCCCGTGGGCTAGCGGTGACCAATGTCCTCTTCACCACAGACGAGGTCCTACTCAACCGCATGGAAGCCTACACGATGCTTGGGCAGTATGATCGTGCTATCCTTGACCTCAAGGCCTACACGCTGAGCAAGCTAGGCTACGAGCCTGCTGTCCCCAATGACAGCTACACGCAGGGCTCTACCTCCGACTACGCACTCTATGCACCCTTCTACGGGCTCACTGTCCGTCAGCTACCTATGATACGTACGATCCTGCACCTGCGTCAGATGGAGTTCTTCGAGGAAGGTCTACGTTGGTTCGACCTGCGTCGCTTCAACATCGAGGTCACACGTAGCTCCAAGAGTAGCTTCTATCGCCCCCTCAAGAAGGACGACCCTCGTCAGTGCCTTCAGCTCCCCACCGAAGCGATCACCGCTGGACTAGAGCCTAATCCTAGGGAGGGCAACAACCATCGTATACGTCACTAACTATCCCCACGATGATGAAACAATCCATATACCTCACCCTCTCTCTTGCGCTCGGCCTGACTCTAGCCTCTTGCTCCAGAGATCAGCTCAGTGAGCGGAGCGTCCTGCCCCCCGTGAGCGAGCAGAGGAGCGAGCTAGACCGCTGGTGCCAGGAGCATATCACTCGCCCCTATCAGGCCGAGGTGATCTATCGATGGGATCGCAACCACGCCGAGCGATCTACGCATACCTATCCCCCACGTCTGGAGCAGGTACGCCCCGTACTCGAGGCGCTAGAGGCGACGGTACTCAGCCTCTACCGAGACAAGCAGGTCTTCACTAGTCACGACTTCATCCCCGCCCACCCGCTACTACGTATCTACCTCTATGGTGGGCCCAACAGAGACGGGCAAGGTGTAGATCTCCTCTTCAACCGCAAGGCTCCCTCCGTCGAGCTCTACATATACAATGTAGACAGCTTCTCCCCCACCAGCCGGGATCAGGTGTACCGCCTCGTCCGCAGTGCTCAGCACCAGATCGGGCGCCACCTGATGACGATACACCCCTACGACCATGATCGCTTCCTGGCATTAGGGGCAGACCGCTACAGTGCGACTACCGAACCCTTTGCCGATGCCTATCGTAGCTATGAGAAGGCAGGCAGGCTTAGAGAAGGGCTTGGGCTGAATAGGTACGCCTACAGCAGAGGTTTCTACTCCATCCTCGGGATGCTGGG
>ERZ773027.1668-NODE-1668-length-11521-cov-5.626112_pt1 | contig 11521 bp, 11 predicted proteins | sample MGYA00511032_ERZ773027 | MGnify/ENA primary metagenome ERZ773027 (study PRJEB29015, sample SAMEA2738138) | human oral metagenome | biome: human oral; feature: human-associated habitat; material: saliva | place: China | collected 2190 ... | reverse complement strand
CATATTCGGCAAGTAAAACCAGTGCCGATATGTTTGTTATGGCATACCACGATACATATCACATGCCCGTCAGCATCACACGTTGCTCAAACAACTATGGCCCTTACCACTTCCCAGAGAAGTTAATTCCATTAATTATCAACAACATTCTTGCTGGCAAACCACTTCCTGTATATGGCGAAGGCTTAAATGTTCGCGACTGGCTGTACGTAGAAGACCACTGCAAAGCTATTGACATGGTGGTTCGCGAAGGTCGTGTAGGACAGGTTTACAACGTTGGTGGACACAACGAAATGAAGAATATCGACATTGTTAAGCTCACTATCAAAACCATTCACGATATGATGGCTGAAGATAAAGAGCTTCGCAAGGTTCTGAAAAAGCAGGTTAAAGACGAAAATGGCGACATCGACATCTCGTGGATCAACAACGATTTGATTACCCATGTAGCTGACCGACTCGGTCATGACGCACGTTACGCAATCGACCCTACAAAGATTAAGAACGAATTGGATTGGTTCCCTGAAACAATGTTTGCTGAAGGCATCGTGAAAACCATAAAATGGAACTTGGAAAACCAATCTTGGATTGAAGAAGTAACCAGCGGCGACTATCAGAAGTACTACGAAAATATGTACGGAAACCGATAAATAAAACCTTTCCCCTGCCCTTTTAAACAGGTCAGGGGAAGTTTTCAAACGCACAAATATGTCAAAAATAGGGAAGATAATAGAACTGCCTAAACGATTAGACCACCGTGGCAACCTTACCGTAGCAGAAGAAATGAAAGACGTTCCTTTCAATATCTCGCGCGTTTATTGGGTCTACGATGTGCCAGGGGGCGAGAATCGTGGTGGACACTCGCACAAACATTGTCGCGAATTAATTATTGCGGCAAGCGGTTCTTTCACCGTTACACTCGATAACGGCACTGAAAAAGAGTCGTTCTTGCTCAATCACCCCTATCAAGGCCTGCTTGTAAACACAGATACGTGGCGAACACTCGAAGATTTCTCTTCTGGTTCGGTTTGTTTGGTGCTCGCTGAAGACCCATTTGACGAAGACGACTACATCAGAGAATACGATGAATATTTAAAATTTATCGGCAAAACTAAATAAGAGCCATAATGAAAAACAGATTCAAAACGAAGGTTGATACGTGGTTTTCTATCGTTTTAAATCCTGAAATAGAGTATATTAAATAATACCATAATATGATTGAAATTAAACAATATAACCTTGATGATGCAGCGAAATGGAACGAACTTGTAACCATTTCCAAGCAAGGCACGTTTCTTTTCAATCGAAACTATATGGACTATCATAGCGATAGATTCGCCGACTGTTCGTTTCTTGTAATGGAAAAAGGGCGCATTTCTGCTGCGTTACCTGCCAATCGGAAAGGCGACACCTTATATTCTCATCAGGGACTTACCTATGGCGGATTGCTCACTACAGAGAGAATGACAGCTGAGAAGGTATGCAACATTTTCTCGGAACTCAATATTTTGCTTAAGGAAATGGGCATAAAGCAAGTGGTTTACAAAGATATTCCGTGGATTTACCACCGTATTCCTGCTGAAGAAGACCTCTATGCACTTACCAATATATGCCACGCACAACTCGTCAGCCGCGATATTTCATCATCGTTCAGCCTCCACGATGTGCGAAAGTTTACCGAAAGCCGTAGAAGCGGTATGCGGAAAGCTGTCAAAAACGATATTCTCGTAGGAGAGAGTCAGGATTTAGCAGCATTTTGGAATATCCTCAACAACAATTTAACTGCCAAATACGATGCTCGCCCTGTACATTCTTTAGATGAATTACAGCTCTTAAAGGGTCGATTCCCAAAGGAAATAAAACTTTATATGGCTACAACAACCGACGGCGAGCCATTAGGTGGTACGCTCATCTACGAGACACCAAATGTTGTTCATACACAATACATCTCGGCATCTCCCGACGGAAAGGCAATGGGAGCATTGGACTTGCTGTTCGACTATATAATAAATAAGGTGTATAAGGGCAGAAACGGCTATTTCGACTTTGGTAAAAGCACTGAATCAGGTGGCACTGTGCTGAACCAACAGCTTATCCATCAGAAAGAAGGGTTTGGTGGACGAGGCGTTTGTTACGACACTTACGAATGGAAAATATAAGCCTTATGATAGAATATTTATCACTCAAACGCATCACGGCGATGCACGAAGACGAAATAAACAAGGCAATTTCAGACGTCGTGGAATCGGGTTGGTATCTTAATGGCACTGCTGTTCAACGTTTTGAAGAGCATTACCGCACCTACATTGGTACACAACACTGCGTCAGTTGTGGTAACGGACTTGATGCATTGCACCTTATTCTACGTGCCTACAAAGAACTTGGGCAACTCCACGATGGCGACGAAATAATTGTACCTGCCAACACTTACATTGCCACCATATTGGCGATAACCGAAAACAACCTTACACCCGTACTCGTAGAACCCGATATTACAACGCTGGAAATAGACGATAACCGCATAGAGGCAGCAATTACGCCCCGCACCCGTGCGATTATGCTTGTGCATTTATATGGTCGTTGTGCTTATACTGAAAGAATAAGCAACATTTGTAAGCATTATGGAATCAAGCTGCTAGAAGATAATGCGCAAGCACACGGCTGTACCTACAACGGCAAACTTACAGGAAGTCTTGGCGATGCAGCTGCCCACAGTTTCTATCCAGGCAAGAATCTTGGCGCATTGGGCGACGCAGGTGCTGTAACCACTAACGACTTGGAGCTCGCCAAAGCAGTCCGTACACTTGGCAATTATGGTTCGAGCCGCAAATACGTATTCGACTATCAAGGCAAAAACAGCCGTATGGACGAAATTCAAGCTGCCGTTCTCGATGTAAAATTAAAGTATCTCGATAAAGATAATGCACGCAGAAAAGAAATTGCCCATTACTTCGAGCAGCATATAAAGAACGACTGCATCACCATTCCTACAGCTTTAAACCGCGATAACGTTTATCATATATTCCCAATACTCTGCACTGAACGCGACAGACTGCAAGAATATTTAAAGAAAAATGGTGTGCAGACGATGATACACTATCCCATTCCATCCCACAAACAAAAAGCATACAAGGAATGGAATACCCTTTCATTTCCAATAACAGAACGTATCCATCGGGAAGAACTTTCCATTCCTTGCAACCAGACAATGTCGTTAAACGATGCCGAACAAATTGTAACACTGCTGAACAACTTCCATTAATCAGAAAATATTATTCATTATCAGTGCCCACCAAAAGCAGAAAAGTTGCCAACTTGCTATTTGAGAAAAGTGCTAAAACACCTTTGCTTTTGTAAAGATAATTTCTTTAAAAAGTAGTGTTTTCGATTTGGCGTTGCGAAAGTAGCTCTTTTGCAACGCAAAACCTACGCTTTTACCGTGCAAAACAGCCACTTTTGGAATGCAAAACAATAGGTTTTGCAACATGCTGATAACGAGGTGGTTATGCAATAGTTACGCTTGTAAAAAATATTTACACTTTTGTTGCCTATAAAAAAGAACTTACTTCCTATTTGATATATTTATAAATGCAAGTTGAAAGGCTTATGTTGAGGGAATAAAAGCTATAAAGTCAGTGTTTCACTTGTGTATTTTTATACAATGCTTGCAATGCATCAGAGACGATAGAGGCAAGAGGAAGTTGGAAGAATGTTTGGTAAAGTGGAATTTAATACGTAACTTTGTAAACAAACAATCAAAACCGTAAAAAAACAATGGAAAGAGATTTTTTAAGAAAATTAGCCTATCGGAATGGGCGAAATACTAAACGAGCAGTATATAAAATCAACAAGAAAGACCTTTTGACCCTGTACAAATTGTGGCTTATCGAAAAGAATGAAGTAGGAGAAGGGTCTGTTCCTACTTATATGAGCTTTATAGAAGTACTTGATTATTATGTTTTTGTTGATTGGCAGTTAGATAACAGTTATGAAGATGATTATCTTTTGCAGTTAGTCAATGCTATAAGAGAAAATCAAGAAGCTAAAGCAAATCAGATAATAAAAAGGCTTGATGATTATTTGACCGAACTTATCAATCAAGCAAAGAATAGCGATACTGTAAGCAAATTCCCTCATAAATATTATAGTGATTTACGGTCGGGGTGGAGAAAGTTCTCAAAGTATCTTTTATCTGGACAGTCTTTATCTCATATTACCAAAGAAGCTACTGAACAACAAATACCTTCTGTCATAAACTTTAAGGAGTGGTTGATAGAGGAAGAAGGATTTACACCAGCCTCAGCTTCTACTTACAGCTCTCGAGTTCTGAATATTCAGAAGATGCTTTTTGACAAATTAAAACTCGAAAATGTCATTACTGTTGTTCAGGGAACAGCGTTCAAAGAGCCAGAGGTTGTTGAAACAATGATGATAAATCTGATTGATATTGTTGAAGAAGAAGTAAAAGAAGGCTTGCCAATAACAAATTGGAAAGAAAATGTTGCTCAAAGTAGTCTTGCTACTATTAAAAAATATCGTGATTTCATACTTTTCATAGCGTCAGAGTATGGAACGAACAGAAAGTGGAAAGAGGTTATTGACCAAACTATCGAACAGAAAGACACTGATTTGAATAGTGTGAAACAGCTTGTTGATAAGTCTTTTGGGACTGTTAAATGTGTAAATCACGATAAATTGTTTAATATCTTTTCTCTACGACTACGCAGCCAAGAAAGAACATCGCTCCCTATTAAAGACATTATAAGATTACTCAATAGCAATAAACACGATACAATCTGTTCTAATTATAGCCGTCGATGGTTTGTCGATAGTCTTGAAAAGATGTTGGTCTATACAAGTAATGATGAAAAACACCTTTTTAAAGACGTAGAATCTATTAGTATTAGAGAAGATAAGAGCGTTATGGTAACAATAAAAAACAAAGGCTCTAAACAATTGTTTACCCGTACACGGAGTGGAGAATTTGCCCCAATGGAAGCCAAAGATTTATCGGATATATCCATAGAACATCAACCAGCTATTTCAAAATTCCTAAAGGATAATGACGAAGAGTTACGCATTCTGCCATTATCAAAGGAAAAAATGAATCGATTTGATGAAAGTAACCAAGATGATGGGGAGGAAAACGATTACAGGAATGCTCAATTCTTATTGAATATAATCTTCGACCTTGACTTCATTGCAAAAAATATTCAACTTGAATTGATGCAGAGAAATCAGAACGTAAATCCAGGTAAGTAGTCAATATTATATAATGATAGGGTAAGCAAAATATTAGCTTGCCCTATTGTTTTGAAAGTACTTGAAAAGGCTAAAATTCACTCCGATTTTGTAAGGATAATTTCATAGAAAAACCGTAATTTCGATTTTGCGTTGCGAAAGCGGCTCTTTTGCAACGCAAAACCTACGCTTTTACCGTGCAAAACAGCCGCTTTTGGAATGCGAAACAATAGGTTTTATAAAGCGTTGATGTATTGGCTGTTATGTAATAGCTGGAGCTTTGAAAAATGTTTACAGCTTTATTATCTTCTTTTCGCCTACAAAATAAGTATACCACTTACTTTTTACAGTTTACAACAACGCCTCTACATTAAAGAATGCAGAGGCGTTGTTGTAATGTTATATATAAGTAAGAAGCGGTTTATAGTTTACCCGCCTCACCGAGATAGCTGTCTTTGAAGCCTAAGAAGTAAAGAACGCCGTCGAGACCGATGGTGTTAATGTTCTGTTCGGCAGTCTCGCGCACACGTGGTTTTGCGTGGAATGCAATGCCTAAACCAGCTTCTGCAAGCATTGGCAGGTCGTTGGCACCATCACCGACAGCAATGGTTTGTTCCAAATTAACTTTCTCAACCTGTGCTATAAGTTTTAATAATTCGGCTTTTCGACGACCATCTACGATTTCTCCGACAAAGTTTCCTGTCAGTTTATTGTTTTCATCTATCTCCAATTCGTTTGCATAGACATAGTCGATGTTGTATTTTTTCTGCAAGAACTCGCCAAAGAAAGTAAATCCTCCACTAAGAATAGCAATCTTATAACCGCAGTTTTTCAGCACCGTCATTAGGCGGTCTACACCTTCTGTTATTGGGAAATTGTCTGCAATCTCTTGCATTACGTTGGCATCAAGACCTTTCAAGAGTGCAACACGTTCTGTGAAACTTTCCTTGAAGTCTATTTCGCCACGCATAGCACGCTCTGTAATCTCTTTCACCTTGTCGCCTACACCTGCCTTTTTCGCCAATTCGTCGATACATTCTGTTTGGATAAGGGTTGAATCCATATCGAAACAGATAAGACGACGCATACGACGATACATATTATCTTTCTGCAAAGAGAAATCGATGCCTTGTTCTTGGCTCATTTTCATCAGGTCTGCTTGCATTTGAACATAGTCGTTAGGCGTACCACGGAGCGAAAACTCTATACAAGCGCGAACGCTATGGTTTGCCTTCTTTATGCTTTGGCGACCTGTGAGGCGCACAATGGAGTCGATGTTCATACCCTGACTGGCAATTACCTTAGTGGTAGCTTCTATGTTTTCTGCAGAAAGCGACCGACCAATAATAGTTAAGATGTATCGGTTCTTGCCTTGTTGGTTTACCCAGTCTTCGTATTCATCGTCCGAGATTGGAGAGAAGCCTATGTTTACACCTAATTCGGTAGCTTTGAAAAGTAAATCTTTCATTACTTTACCCGAATTGTCTTCGTTTGTTCGGATAAGGATACCGAGTGAAAGTGTAGCGTGAATATCTGCCTGACCAATATCGAGAATACGTGCATCGTACTTTGCCAATATTCCCATTATCGATGCTGTAAGTCCTGGTCTGTCTTGTCCTGTAACTCTAACTAAAATCTGTTCTTCCTGAATTATCTTTTTACTTTTCATAAATCATCTGTTTTTTATATTGTTATAGGTTCTTTATCTTTAATATCTCTTCATTCTTTTAGGGCACTTTTCTTATCTCATTTTCATTGATAGGTTGCCATCTGTTGTTATTCTAATGGCAATGACATAGCTTGTCGAAGCGTCTGGAATACCTATGATGGCATCGAAATACAATGCTTTTTCGTCGGTATGGTTAAACTCGAACTTGCGTAAAATACTTTTTTCCAAGAACTTCTTATCAATAAGTGAGGCAAATTCATGCTTTCTGAAATCGTGCATATAAACGAGTTTACCTTGGTTTGATATTGAAAGCGAAGCTACATTGTCAAGATAAGCATTGTCTACTTCGATTCCATTTTCATTGTAAGTAGATTTTATAACCCTATCTGAAGTTGTCTTTACTGTAATTTTGCTTTCAAAATACCCCATACTTGTTCTTACCACCGTATCGGTTTGTGCGTGTAGAAAGGTATTCAACGCATATACTTGGTAGCTAAACGATGCGCGCAGGTCTTTGTTCTTGCTTTTTACAAGACGCACTTCGTCGCCGTTATCATTAATGAGGACAAATACATTCTCCGACTGTTTTGCTATCTTGTATTCGTTTTGGTTTCGCCCTTTCAAATAGAGAGAATCCTTATAAATCCAAAACTGCATAGGCATACAGGCGGAGTCGGGATAGAAAACGCTGTCGCCTTTCGCCAACAGTGCAGGTTCTGCATTATCGTCAGACACCCACAACCCTTGAAACAATTCCTTTGCCTTTGCATCTTCGGCTGGGGAATCGCCTTGTTTCGTCTTGTCGGTACACCCAATGATGAACAGACAGAAAGCGAGTATGTAGAAACTCTTTAGCTTCATCACTGCATTTAAACGTTTTTAAAAGAGGTCTGCATCTTTCCAAGCTACGGCTTTGTTCAAGTCTTTATCGGAAATGATAATGTCTTTTTCGTCAATAGGCCATTCAATACCTACAGTTTCGTCGTTCCAACGTAGACTTGCCTCGCTCTGTGGTGCATAAACGTTGTCGACTTTATATGTGAAGACCGCCTCGTCCGATAGTACTAAGAAGCCGTGCGCAAATCCACGGGGAATAAAGAATTGTCGTTTATTTTCTTCCGACAGCTCTACCATAACATATTTGCCTAATGTTGGTGAGTCTTTTCGTAGGTCTACAGCTACATCAAGCACTTTTCCTTTTAGCACACGCACCAATTTAGCTTGCGAAAAATCGCCTTTTTGGTAATGAAGTCCGCGCAATACGCCATAGCTTGACTTTGATTCATTGTCTTGAATAAATTCTATATGCTGCCCAATGTGCTCGTCGAAATCAGCTTGTTTCCATACTTCATAGAAGTAGCCGCGATTGTCGTTAAACACTTTTGGCTCTATTATCCAAACACCATCAATATCGGTTTTCTTGTATTCCATCTCTTATTTGTAATAGTATTATGCATTGCAAAGTTACGAAAATATATTGAATTGCTAAAATAAAACAACTATTTATTAATGTATTTAATCCATAAAAATGCGTTGAAAGTTCTAACGGAATGTTGTAAAAATAGGAGCAAAAGGGAGTAAATGATGTAAAATCGTACAATATTCGTGTACTTATCTGTAAAATAAACGAATAGTTGTGTATTTTGTATTGATATTTTTCTTTATTCTGCCATTTTATTTTTACTTTTGTGAAATAAAAAGCTAACAAGATTATAACTATTTTATGAGAGTAGGATTATTTATTCCATGTTATGTCGATGCATTGTATCCAGAGGTCGGTGTGGCTACTTACAGACTTCTACGCAAACTAAAACTTGATGTAGAATACCCTGAACGTCAAACGTGTTGTGGGCAACCAATGGCTAATGGAGGCTTCCAGCGTATGTCAGGGGAGTTGGTTGAGAAGTTCGAAGATATTTTCAAAGATTATGATTATGTAGTAACGCCAAGTGTTTCGTGTGCTGCTTTCGTGCAGAAGAATCACCCGCAACTTCATAAACATAAATGCTCAACGCCTGAAAAAACAATGGAGCTGGTGCAGTTCTTACACGATGTCTTAAAGGTAAAGGAACTACCAGGGAAATTCGAGCACGTTGTCTCGGTGCACAATTCGTGCCATGGTGTGCGTGAGTTAGGCTTGAGTTCGCCCACCGAGGAACATGTTCCACCTTTTAATAAGATTATAGACCTTTTGAAACTAAAGAAAGGTATTACAATTAAAGAGCCTGAACGCGCCGATGAATGTTGTGGCTTCGGTGGAATGTTTGCCATTGAAGAACCCAGCGTAAGCAGTAGAATGGGCGATGATAAGGTAAAACGACACATGGCAACAGGTGCTGAGTTTATTACGGGACCCGATTCTTCATGCTTAATGCACATGCAGGGAGTGGCAAAGAAGAAGAAATATAATGTTCAATTTAAGCATGTGGCTGAAATTCTGGCTGCTGGCATTTAGTTTATAAGGAGGAGAAAACATGGCAACAAGTCATTCTAAGAAGGCAGCAGCATTTCTATCAAACCCTGATAAGGTAACTCGCCACGACCAAACCTTTTGGGGAATTAGAGAAAAACGCGATATTCAGGCTGCAATGCTCCCTGAATGGGAAGATTTAAGAGAACACGCAAGCCAAATAAAAGAGCATACGCTAACCCATTTGGCAGACTACTTGGAGGAGTTTGCAAAGAATTTGGAAAGCAATGGCGTTATTGTTCATTGGGCAAAAGATGCGCAAGAACTTAACGAAATAGCATACAGCGTCTTGGCATGCCACAAGGTAAAGAAGCTGGTGAAGTCCAAATCAATGCTCACTGAAGAATGCGAGACGAACGATTTCCTTATTAAAAAAGGTATTGACGTTGTAGAAACCGACTTGGGCGAACGCATTTTACAGCTAATGGACTTGAAACCTTCACACATAGTAGTACCTGCTGCACACATTACACGCGACGAAGTGGGCGATATGTTTGAAGAAAAAGGAATATCAAAAGATATTGGCAACCACGACCCAACCTATCTCACACAATGCGCACGTTACAGTTTGCGTGAAGAGTTTATCGAAGCCGAGGCAGGAATGACAGGCTGTAATTTCGGTGTAGCTGCAACGGGCGACTGCGTAGTTTGCACCAACGAAGGCAATGCAGATATGTGTACGGCTATTCCGAAACTGCATATCGTGGCAATGGGCATCGATAAAGTCATTCCAAACTACGATTCCTTGGCTGTGTTCCAACGCTTATTATGCCGTTGTGGAACAGGTCAGCCTACAACAGCCTTTACTTCTCATTTCCGCAAGGCTCGTCCCGATGGCGAAATGCACGTAATTCTGGTAGACAATGGTAGGAGCGATATAATAGCAAATCCGCTACACTGGAAGACGGCAAAATGTATTCGCTGCGGTGCGTGTATGAACACGTGTCCTGTTTATCGTCGTTCTATGGGCTATTCATACAGTTATTTCATTCCTGGACCTATTGGCGTGAACCTTGGAATGTTGCGCAATCCGAAACAACACAGCGGAAACGTTTCGGCTTGTTCGCTCTGTTTAAGCTGCGACCACGTTTGTCCGACGAAGGTAACTCCAGGCAGTCAGATTTATTCTTGGCGTCAGGAACTCGAAAAGTTCGGTACGGAAAACAAGCAAAAGAAGTATATGGCAAAGGCAATGACTAAGTTGTATGGCAACTATACAATTTACGACATCGCAACAAGGTATGCTTATTTGGCGAACTATGTACCGAAACAGATGCTTGAAAACAAGTTAAATCCTTGGAGCGAGGGGCACGAAATGATGCAATTTCCCAAGAAACCATTTCACAAGATTTATCGCCAAGCGATGAAAGAATTGAAAGAAGAGCAGAAGAAAAAATAGTTATAAAAGGCGCAAGTTGGAAGTTTTGCGTCTTCATAAAGACGAACTATAATGAAGAAAGAACAATTATTCGACAAGTTGCGTGGCGGTATTACACAGCAATTTGATATGCCAGCCGAACCAGTAAAGGGCATTGTTTACGAAGATATTATAAAACAGTTTATCGAAATTTCCAAGACCGTTGGCGGAAAGGTTATAGAAGTTAAGGCTACCGACGATTTAAATGCTGTAATTCGCAAGGCTTATCCCGATGCAAAGGTATTCTCATCAAATGTGAAAGGGATTCAGGCAGACTTAAACCCCGACACTGTGGCAACTGCAGCCGACCTCAATGGAACTGATGTTGGTATCATTCAAGGTGAAATGGGAGTCGCAGAAAATGGTTGTATATGGGTGCCGCAGACAATGAAAGAGCGGGCTATATATTTCATTTCTGAAGAATTGGTTATCTTGCTTGATAAGAAAAACATCGTAAATAATATGCACGAAGCCTATAAGCGTGTGGAAATGAACAACTATGGCTATGGCGTTTTCATTTCAGGGCCAAGCAAAACTGCCGACATTGAGCAGGCTTTGGTAATGGGTGCGCAAGCTGCTCGCGGCGTTACGGTGATACTTATCGGCTAAGCAAGAAGTGTAAATATTTTTCACAAGTATAACAATTATCTAACTTGCTATATTCCAACACATTGCAAAACCTATTGTTTTGCATTCCAAAAGCGGCTGTTTTGCACGGTAAAAG
>ERZ773027.1664-NODE-1664-length-11532-cov-4.803520_pt1 | contig 11532 bp, 9 predicted proteins | sample MGYA00511032_ERZ773027 | MGnify/ENA primary metagenome ERZ773027 (study PRJEB29015, sample SAMEA2738138) | human oral metagenome | biome: human oral; feature: human-associated habitat; material: saliva | place: China | collected 2190 ... | reverse complement strand
TTCTGCTTTCGTCATAGTTGATGAAATATTTTAATTGTATGAATATCATTCTTTTGCCCTGCAAATATACGGTAAATCTTTGAATATACAAGGAGAAAGAGCCCCCTACAGCACTGTGCCATAGGGGGCTCTAAATGAATATTGAGGAGGGTATTTATTTCTTATCCGTGATCGCCTTGAAGTACGAGTCGAGCAGGCGCTGTGCTCCGATGAAGGAGGATAGCTTGTCTGAGAGGATTTCTCCTTCGATGATCGGGCGGAGTGCCTGTACTTCGGGATTTTGGTAGAAGGAGTTCTTCAGAGCTTCATTGATACTTTCGTACATCCACCACTTAGTCTGACGCTGTCGCTTCTCTTCGAAGTAGCCGGAGTCTAGGGCAAAGTGTCGGTACTCATCGATCATATCCCAGATCTCCTTAATACCAAGCCCATAGAACCCAGAGTAAGTAAGGACCTTAGGACGCCAGCCTGACTCTGTGGGTGGGAAGAGATGAAGGGCGTTTCTGAAGTGTGAGGCTGCTAGGTTAGCCTTATCGATGTTGTCACCATCAGCTTTGTTGATGACGATCGCATCAGCCATCTCCATGATACCTCTCTTGATACCCTGGAGCTCATCTCCTGTACCAGCAAGCTGGATGAGAAGGAAGAAGTCGACCATCGAGTGTACGGCCGTCTCACTCTGTCCAACCCCTACGGTCTCAACAAAGATTGTATCGAAGCCTGCTGCTTCGCAGAGGATGATCGTCTCTCGAGTCTTACGTGCCACGCCTCCGAGAGAGCCCGCCGTAGGACTAGGGCGAATGAAGGCACTCTTCTCTCTGGAGAGCTGCTCCATACGGGTCTTATCGCCGAGGATACTCCCACCAGAGCGCTCGCTACTTGGGTCAATGGCTAAGACAGCTAGGCGTCTACCCTGCTTGACTAGGTGCATCCCGAAGGTGTCGATCGATGTGCTCTTGCCCGCACCTGGTACACCTGTGATCCCGACACGCATAGACTTACCGGAGTAGGGTAGGCAGCGCTCGATGATCTGCTGGGCGATAGCCTGATGGTCGGGGCGATTACTCTCGACGAGTGTGACGGCTTGGCTCAAGCAGGTGATATCGGAGCGGAGGATTCCTTCGACGAATTCGTCCACCGTATATGTACGGCGTGCTACTCGTCTCAGGTTAGGGTTGACCATGGGCTGAGCAGCCACACCTTGATTGACCTTGAGTCCCAGATAAGCAGGGTCGTTCTCTGGATGGTGTAGGCGTTCTTCGTTGATGTCCATATCGCTTGCTTTGAATAGTGCTTGTTTTGTGTACGTGGTGAAGGATTAGGGAGTGTTACTCATTCCCGAGTACATTCTATCCTTCTTCAAAGGTACACAATTTCGCCTGTGCTACGCTTATGCTCCGTATTCGTTTGTATGTGGAGCATTGGCAGGTATAGTCCTATGAGAGACATTACACCATACTTTGGTATATCTGCCTCCTAGTTGATCCTAATGCTTTTTAGCTAGCTTCATGAATAGCTGAGTGGAGCGCTGCAGGATTGGCTGGAAGAGTACACCTACAATAAGAGCCCCCATGATAAACATAAGCACACTGAGGTAGTGGGAAAGATGTAGTTTTTTTGCTACGGCGAGGCTGAGCTGTCGCACGATTGGGTGACTTACGAAGATTGCAGCAGATATCCCTCCAACCCAAGCAAGCGGTCTATTCTGCTCCTTAGGTAGAAGTTTGGCGAGGGAGATCCCAAGTGTGCAGACAAAGATAGGGGTCACAATCCAAGAAATAAAGGATAAGCTTGTCGCAAAGATTAGTGTGAGTGAAGCGAGGGCAATGAGAACATAGGAGGTCTTGCTGAGCTGAATTTTCTCTTCGTAGCGTGCATAGAGCAATCCTAGTCCGAAGGGAAGAATACTTCCGATAAAGTTGTTTCGTACCCACACCATTGTCTCACTCGCTGGAGAGATAATAGCTTGGATAATACTGCACAGGAAGATAGCTCCAACAATTATGCTCCATGAGCGACGGAAGAAGAGGAGGCGGTAGATGGCGTAGAGCTGGAATGTGAGCCCAAAGTACCAGTAGGGGCCAGGAGCATAAGTCTCAGCGGGGAAGATCTGTAGATTGCTTAGCATGCTGAGTTGGTTCAGTATACCGAAGACTACAGAACTAGGATAGGGTGTATAGTAAGCATTGAGGAGAAGGTATGTAGCATAACCTACGATACATATCGAGAGGAGCTTGAGGTAGTGAGTCCAAATGAATGGAAGGATGTGTACCTCTTGGGTGCTACGTCCATACTTCTTCTCCAGACCATAGGCGCTGAGGAAGACGAATATTACTACCCCATAATGTCCGAAGAAAGAGAATAGCTGTAGAGGGAGATAGATATCGGGGTGAGCTAGGTAGTGGAGGAGCTTAGATACGTGCCAAGACTGGTAAGTAAATTCATTCTCGAAGATGGCCCCCTTTAGCCAATGGCAGTAGTTGTGGAGGACAATACTTAGGATAGCTACACCGCGGAGGACCGAGCTATCGAGACTTGCACTACGTCTTTCAGGGGTAGTGGGTCCTATGTTGGTTGCCATGAAAGTTACTTAGAGATTATAGTATGTAGGCTGGGATGTCTACCACCCCTTAGTACAGGAAGCCGAAGAGCCAGACAGGGATGGTCTTCTCGCGGGAGAGATCGCCCTGCTCAAGGATATAATAGCGGTCACTGCGGTAGCGACCGGTGAGTTCTTCTTCGATCTGCACGGGGTACTTCCCGTCGATCTCGAAGAGTGCGAGCGAAGAGCGAGCACTCAGACGAGCGTCATGCCCCTTGCTGAGCTGGTTGAAGACGAAGGTTCTCAGCAGTTCAGCCCGATCGCAGGCCTCTTGACCTAGGAGGTGGTAGAGGTTAGGGTTGCCCAGGTAGGCGATGGCTGGCTTGCCTGACTCGGTGTCCTCGGCTCGGTAGATGGAGCGCAGGACACGGGCGTCGGACAGGTAGCGGATATAGTTCATCACCGTGCTCCGGGAGGTCTCTATCTCGGTGGCGAGTTGGGAGACATTGAGCATCTGCAGCGCTGGACGCTGGGCAAGGATGAAGATGAGCTTCCGGAGCTTGTGCAGGAGACGCTGCTCAAGCTGCTTGATGAAAAGGAGGTCTACCTCGAGGGTCATATTGAGCGTCTTGAGGAGGTTCTCCGAGTAGAGGCGAGGCTCTAAGTGGAAGGGGTAGTAGCCGTACTCAAGATAGCGATCCATCCACAGACCGGGATTGATCGAGGAGAAGACATCGCCGAGGACTTCGTCGGTATGCTCCATGATATCCTCGAGAGAGAGCGCAGGCAGGGTGAGGCCATTATCCAGCTGGATAAATTCCCTCAGGGAGAAGCCTGCTAGGTGATAGACCGAAGCTAAGGAAGCTAGCTCGGGATCCTCCTCCTCGAGGTTCATCACAGCCGAGGCGGTGAAGACGATACGTAGCTCAGGATACTTGTAGTAGCACTCCTTGAACTCCGCCATCCAGTCGGGATACTTGAAGACTTGATCCAGGAGGAGCGTACGCCCTCCCTGTCGTACAAACTCCCCAGCGAAGTCAGCCAGGCGGGTGACTGTGAAGCTGAACTGGTTCAGGTTGATGTAGAGGCATTCGGGTGCATTCGGAGCGTAGTAGCGCCGAGCATAGTCTAGGAGGAAGGTGGTCTTACCGACACCACGTGATCCTCGGATTCCGATGATGCGATCGTTCCAGTCGATCTCCTCCATGAGTGCACGCTGCAGGCCTGGCTTCCCCTGCTTGATGAGGGCGTTATGTGTGCGATGTAAATAGTCCACTAAGTCTAAAACTCGTTCTTCTTCGATCAAAATGAGGAGGAGGGGTACCTCTGGGTAACCACCTCCTATACTCTTGCTGTGGGTAGGGGCAAAGGTTTGCCTAAGATACCAGCACAGCTCTTGTGGGGTACTTTATTATTATATGTAGAGCTTGAGATCAGTTCCTCTTTTCGTCCCGAGCCTTGTCTTCCTTCCCTCCTTATATATTAAGGGGTAAGAGCTTCGCTCAGCCTCGGGGGATTGCATAAGCCCTAGCAAAAGTACTTAAACTTTTCGGAGCAGGCTTCGGAGCAGTGTCCGGGAGGGGAAGAGTCGCACGTCTCTAGATGCTGGAGAATACCGGCTGTCTCGAGGGCCTCTCAATGGGCTACAGAGAACCCTATGGTGCATCGCCTCGACGACCCACGGTAGGTCGTCGATGCGACCTACAGTAGGTTTTTTCGACGATCTACCGTAGGTCTCTTTTGGGCCTCTCTGATAGGGGCGAAATCTCCCGCTGTAGACAGCTATTCTGAGAGCTTGGTTGCCCTTCGTCTCTCCCCACCCAGCAGGACTGGGGCTTCCCTTGGCTAGCTCCTTAGACAAAATACTGATAAGTGCTCATTATTACGTACATTTGTATGCAATTCAATGGGAATGTATTAAACATTAAACAGCTAAGATTACTCTATGACGATTGATCAGTTCAACTTCGCTGGTAAGAAGGCTTTCGTCCGTGTGGACTTCAATGTCCCCCTCGACGCAGACTTCAATATCACCGATGACACGCGTATTCGTGCCGCTCTACCTACCCTGAAGAAGATCCTTGCCGATGGGGGCTCGGTCATCATCGGTTCGCACCTAGGTCGCCCTAAGAAGGTCGAAGACAAGTTCTCCCTTCGCCATATCCTCGCACACGTCTCCCAGCTCCTGGGTGTAGAGGTGAAGTTCGCTCCCGACTGCATCGGTGACGAAGCACGTGAGCTCGCTAAGAACCTCAAGCCAGGTGAAGCTCTCCTACTGGAGAACCTCCGCTTCTACGCCGAAGAGGAAGGTAAGCCTCGTGGTCTAGCTGAGGATGCTTCCGAGGAAGAGAAGGCCGCTGCTAAGAAGGCCGTGAAGGAGAGCCAGAAGGAATTCACGAAGAAACTCGCTGCCCTAGCTGATGTCTATGTCAACGATGCCTTCGGTACGGCTCACCGTGCACATGCCTCTACGGCGCTCATCGCTGCTTACTTCGACGCTGACCACAAGCTCTTCGGCTACCTCATGGGTAAGGAAGTCGACGCTGTCAACAAGGTCATGCAGGACATCCGCCGTCCCTTCACCGCTATCATGGGGGGCTCTAAGGTATCCTCGAAGATCGACATCATCGAGAACCTCCTCGGTAAGGTCGACAACCTCATCCTCACCGGTGCTATGACCTACACCTTCGCTAAGGCTGCTGGTGGGAACATCGGTGCTTCACTCTGCGAAGATGATAAGCTGGATCTGGCTCGCGAGATCGTCGCTAAGGCTAAGGCTAACGGCGTGAACCTCATCCTCTCTACGGACTCGAAGATCGCTGATGCCTTCAGCAACGATGCTAAGACGGCCTTCGCTCAGAACGACAATATCCCCGCTGGCTGGATCGGTATGGACATCGGCCCCGACAGCATCAAGGCTTATCGCGAAGTCATCCTTGGCTCGAAGACCATCCTTTGGAACGGTCCTACGGGGGTCTTCGAAATGGACAACTTCGCTGATGGCTCACGTGCTGTAGCTGCTGCTATCGCTGAAGCTACGGCTAATGGTGCCTTCTCGCTCGTCGGTGGTGGTGACAGTGTCGCTTGCGTAAACAAGTTCGGTTACGCTGACAAGGTTTCCTACGTTTCCACGGGTGGTGGTGCCCTCCTCGAAGCTATCGAGGGCAAGAAGCTCCCCGGTATCGCGGCTATCGAAGACTAAGCGAAGACGTAGCTTCGGCTACCTCTTTTCATAAGACGCTCCCCGCATTCGGCTGTCTCAGCTGGATGCGGGGAGCGCTCGTTTTTCCTGTCCAAGCTCTCCGATTACGTCTGTCGGAGGGAGGGCAAAGGGGCTTCATCGTGGATCAGAAAGGAAGAAGAAAGATGCGCGTATATACGGCGATTTCCTTGAGTATATGCGGAAGGAAAGTTCCGTATATACAGAAATCTTTTTTCGCATATGCAGAAATTTATTTTCGTATATACAGAAATTTCGCTGCGCATATACGGAAGTTTCCCTCCGCATATAAGGCACTCTTACCAGGGCTTAGCGCGCCCAGATTGGAGGAGCTGCCTATTACCCTCCAGCGAGGGGAGGCGGTCGGTGTGGGGAGGGAGTGCGAAGATCGGGCGGTGGTATCTTTCGGCGAAGCGCACGGTGTGCATCGTGCCGCTTTGTGTACCGCATTCAATGACGAGAAGCTCGGCGCTGAGGGCGGCTTGCAGGCGGTCACGAGCGACGAGGCGGTACGTGTCGACGGGCGTAGCCAGCGGATATTCGGAGAGCACAAGTCCACCCGAGGCGATGATCCGATCTTGGAGTGCTTGATGTGCTTCGGGATGCGCGCGGTCAAGGCCCGTGGCGATGACGGCGATGGTACGCCCTGTTGCCTCGAGTGCCCCGTGGTGGGCTGCGGCGTCACACCCATAGGCCAGGCCGCTTAGGATGACGCGCCCCTTCTCCGCCTCTTCGTAGGCGATGCGGTGGGCAGCGGCGAGACCTTCGGGACTTGGCTGGCGTGTGCCGACTATGCCGAGGATGGAGGCGGGACTTTGAAGTAAACCAAGGTCGCCCTTAGCATGGAGCAGCACGGGGCGCGATCCGCCCAAGGCGTGAAGAGCTACGGGGTAATCGCTGGCGAAGTAGGGGAGTAGCGTGATGCCCGCTTGACGACAGCGAGCGAGCTCCTCCTCTGCCAGAGGAAGGGCTCGCTCGATCATCCTGCGATAGCAATCGATGTCAGTCGGTAGATCTAAGGGAAGTTCGGCAGGCTTCGCTTCGTCAGAGAGGAAGAGGCGAAGGAGCTTGCGTGGCGGAAGGCCCGCTGCACGTAGCGCCATAAGCTCTAAGAGCTGGGCTTCGCTGGTCGCTCCTTCCTCGTTGAGCATAGCTGGGCTATTCTTCGGCTTCGCCTTCCTCCTCGTCTTCGGCGAGGGTGAAGATGGAGAAGTTGACCGAGCCATATTCGCGGTGCTCTGCGAAGTGGGGGAGCTCGGAGAAGTCATACGTGCCTGGGTGCTCTACGACGACGACGCCGTCGCTCTTGAGGAGCCCCGAGCTAAGGATCATCTGCGGGAGGGTAGCGATCTCCTTCAGCTTGTAAGGCGGGTCAGCGAAGATGAAGTCGAACTGCGGCCTTCCGCCCTTCGAGGCCTGGAGGTAGCGGAAGACATCGGACTGCAAGACCTGCAGACGCCCTTCCTCCTTCAGCTCGCGAGCGATGGAGCGAATGAAGAGCGCGTGCTCCCGTCGCTGCTCGAGCGCGATCACACGGCTACAGCCTCGGGAGATGAGCTCTGCCGATATGCTGCCCGTCCCGCTGAAGAGGTCAAGGGCTGTGGCGTCCTCAAAGTCGATATAGTACTGAAGGACGTTGAAGAGGTTCTCCTTGGCGAAGTCTGTCGTGGGGCGGGCGTTGAAGCTCTTGGGTACGTCGAAGCGGCGGCGCTTGTACTTACCTCCGATGATGCGCATGTTCTCTTAAGCTTGTGGGGATGTGGCTGTCTCGCTCCCAGCGTGTGGGAGGCTACGGTAGCCCTGGATGGTGATCTGCGAGATGTAGGGGCGAAGCAATTCGCTCGCCTCGCGGGCCGCTCCTTGGAGCTGTGCAAGTGCAGGGGCTTTCTCCTCCTCACTGAAGGCGATCGTGAGGAGGTCAGTATTCCCCTCGAGAGCGAAGTGGCGCCAGAAGGCAAAGGTATAGAAGACGACTTCGCCTGCTACGATCTCCTCATTGTGCCCCGCGATGATGGGAGCACTATTATACGCCTCGACTTCTCCGCCTGCGATGATGAAAAGATCCATTGCATTAGGACGAAGGAGGAGAAGGAGCTCACGTCCTTGGGCCGCTCTACTCTTTGACCGCTCTTCCTCTACAATGGGAGCGAAGTGTGGCTCGGGCTTGACAAGCAGGAGCGTGCGGCGAAGGAACTGATAGGCCTCGCGCTGCCAGCTGAGGACGAAAGTCTTCGTGTCGTCAGGGAGCGTGTAGCGTAGGGCGCTCAAGGCCTCTCCCTGACGTGACCCTGCTGCATCCTCGGAGTGGGGGAGCCAAAGCTCATCCCTTCCCTCTTGGAGAAGAGACGTGGGGACGAGGACAGCCTGCTCAGGCTCGTAGAAGAATTGGATGGAGTGGTAGGGATAGCTGAGGAACTCATACGTGAAGTATAGCTCCTGCAGTACCTCGTAGACGGAGCGTGCCGAAGCCGATGCCTCGAGCCTCCCGCTATGGATGCAGCGGGGAGTATCGGCACCCTCCGTCCCTTCGGAGGTGATACAAAAAGCAAGTCCACCCGAAGTGGTTCGGATGGACAAGCTGTAGTGAGCAGCCTCAGCTGCTGTGATCTGTGGGATCGGAGTCATTACTCCCAGTTACCGTTCGTCTTAGCTTCGGTCAGAGAGCCGACACGAAGACCGGGGAAGGCGTTCGTCTTAGCCTTAGCAGCTTCGACCTTCTCACGTACACGACGCTCGTTCTTCAGAGGGTTCAGGTAGCTTTCGTAAGAAGCTGATGCCTGGAAGACGGGCATCTGGATCTTCAGTTCGCCCACTTCCTGCTCGATAGAGCTGGCTACGACCTGGATAGAAGAGTCGGGGTTGTTGGGGATGGTGAAGAGCTTAGCCAGATCCGTGCCGTCATTGAGCAGGGTATCCTTAGCTGCGACCCAGACGGTGTCACGACGGATGAGCCCGCGACGAGCTGCATCTTCTTCGGTGAGGCCCTGATCACGCATAGCACTGGTGTAGTCGCCCTCTGCACGGATGTAGAATACACGACCATTCTGTACGAAGTCGATCAGCTCTTCCTTGTTGGCGTACTTGTCGTAGACGCTCTTGTAGGCTTCTTCAAGGCTTGCGATCTTCTTGAGCTGCTTCTGGAGCTCTACCTCAATCTTCTTCTGCTTCTTGTCGAAGGTTACTGGTGCCAGCACGCTCTGGATCGTGATGTAGGCAAGTGCCACTACGGCCAAGGCTACTAATGCGAGGATAACTTTCTTCATTGTTGGATCTATGTAGTAGTTTGAGTTAGACGAGTCTCATTGCGTGGAGCTACTAAGGCCGTTCCTATGCCTATAATTCGTAACTTCACACGGACAAAGATAGAAATTATTATTACATGCCGTATACAGCGCTCCTTAGCGCCCTCAGCTCTCTTCCGCTGGATGGCTATACCAGCGACCAGCGGGAAGCACTGGGTACCCTCTACGAATATATAGAAGAGCCCTCGCCCTATGCGCTCTTCCTTCTCACTGGCTATGCCGGTACGGGGAAGACGTTCCTTCTGCGTACGATAGCTGATCTGGCTCATCGAGCGGGTTTGCGTGTGGAGCTCATGGCTTCGACGGGCCGAGCAGCAAAGGTCTTGTCTGCCTCTACGGGGCGCCCTGCCTCGACGATTCACCGCACGATCTATCGGGCTTCTACTCAGATGCAGGAGGAAGGAGGGAGCTTTCAGCTGGGGCGAGTAAGTGGGGCGACTCCGACACTCTTCATCGTCGATGAGGCCTCGATGATCTCAGGGGATACGGGTGAGATGACACCCTTTGGCTCGGGCAATCTTCTTGATGACCTTCTGTCCTACGTCTGGTCTGCCGATGAGGCTAAGCTGATCTTCGTCGGCGATACGGCCCAGCTCCCTCCCGTGGGCACTCCCCTCAGCGATGCGCTCAATGCCGAGGTCCTTACGTCACGCTATGGGCTCCATGTCTACGGAATGGAGCTGCGTGAAGTCGTGCGTCAGAAGCGTGGGGGGATCTTGCACAATGCTACCCAGCTCCGTGAGCTTCTGGACGAATATGCCGATGAAGATCCCGAGGAGATCCTGCCGATTCACCTGGAGACGGAGGGTTGGCGAGGAATCTTCCCCGTCGAAGGCGGTACGTTCATCGAGACGCTGGATGAGGCTTACCGTAAGTATGGGGAGGAAGAATGCTTGGTCATCTGTCCATCAAATAAGCTCGCCCTGGAGTGCAACCATGCTATCCGTAGCTCCGTCCTCTTCTATGAAGAAGAGCCTGTGGTGCGAGGTGAACGCCTCATCGTCGCTCGTAATAACTACCATTACACCAAGCGCCCCGACCGATCTGACTTCATTGCCAACGGTGAGATCATCGAGGTGCAGCGTATCGGTCGCCACTACTACGAGTATGGCCTGCACTTCGCCGATGCTACCATTTACCTCCCTGATCGAGATGATTCACTTGACGTGCGCCTCCTGCTTACTTCGCTCGAAGATCCCACCCCTCAGCGCAGTCAGGCTGAGCGTCAGCGACTCTTTGAGCTAATCGCAGCAGACTATGCTGATATCCCTTCGATCACTGATCGCCGCAAAGCTATACGCCGTGATCCCTTCTGGGGGGCGCTGGAGGTGAAGTATGGCTATGCCGTCACGGCGCACAAGGCACAGGGGGGACAGTGGGCTTGCGTCTTTGTTGACCTAAGCTTCGTCGGATATCTCCCCGAGGATCGCAATTTAGTACGCTGGATTTATACGGCGATTACACGTGCTACGAAGCGGGTTTACCTTTTGGGATATCCCGCAGGTCTCGTAGACTAAATTCCCATTCTTCTCTTTCTTAATCCTAAGATTGAGCTTGCCTGAGTATGGTACGCTTTCGGGAGCTGTATAAGGGTGGAAAAAGAACCAGTACTGCTCAGCGGTCGGACCAGTACTGGTCGCAGCGGTGACCAGTACTACTTCATATATGTGACCAGTACTGGTCAACTCGTCGACCAGTACTGGTTCGCACTACCTCCCTTCTGATATTGCTTTGATACTCCTGTTATCTTGTTCATTTGTAGTTGTATATGATACGTGTTCGCTCGTGGGGTAAACTTCACTCATCGCAATGGAAAAAGGTATGACTGCCTGCACATCAAATTGGGTTATCTAATGCGTCTCTTTGGCTTGCCTTCAAAGCCTGCTGAGATCCACTGGGGGTAGGCGCTTTTTTGCTATCTTTAGGCGCTTCGAAATTGGAATAATAGCACGCTTACACATCATTATTATTATATGGAAGAACAAACCCTTACTACAGAGGTGTCCCGCGCGAAGCGACGTAACCCCATTGCTTGGGTACCCAGCGTCTACTTCGGTATGGGGCTACCGTATGTCGCTCTCTCGCTTGTCTCCGTCCTCATGTTCACTGACCTCGGTATTGACAAGGAGGCTGTGACTTTCTGGACCTCGCTCTTAGTCCTACCATGGTCACTGAAGCCCCTCTTCTCCCTCGTCATGGAGCTCTTCGGGACGAAGCGGCAGTACATCTATATCACTGAAGCGATCTCAGCCCTGATGTTCGGCTTAGTTTGCTTCTCGCTTCCCCTGCCGAGCTTCTTCTCTATCTCTATCGCCTTGATGGGGGTGCTGGCTATTAGTGGCTCTATGCACGATATCGCTGGGGACGGGGTATATATGCAAGAGTTGAGCCCAGCAGAGCAGGGACAGTTCGCTGGTTGGCAGGGTGCCTTCTATAATCTCGCTAAGATCTTGACTAATGGCGGGCTT
>ERZ773027.1663-NODE-1663-length-11534-cov-9.515463_pt1 | contig 11534 bp, 9 predicted proteins | sample MGYA00511032_ERZ773027 | MGnify/ENA primary metagenome ERZ773027 (study PRJEB29015, sample SAMEA2738138) | human oral metagenome | biome: human oral; feature: human-associated habitat; material: saliva | place: China | collected 2190 ... | reverse complement strand
AATTTGAAGAAGATTTAGAGAAATTGCACAACCAATTCTATGCTATGGGACAAGAGGTTCTTTCCCAAATCAATCGTACAGTACGTGCCTTTGTCACCCATGACCGTGACTTAGCAAAGGAAGTTATCGAAAAAGACGCAGATGTCAACGAATATGAATTGAAACTTGAAAAGAAATCATTTGAAATTATTGCCCTTCAACAACCAGTTTCACAAGACCTGCGTACAGTTTTAACCGTTCTAAAAGCTGTTTCTGACTTGGAGCGTATGGGAGACCACGCTGTATCTATCGCTGAAGCAACTATTCGTATGAAAGGTGAAGAACGTATCCCAGAAGTTGAAGAAGAAATCAAAAACATGGGACGTGATGTGAAAGATTTTGTAGAAACAACACTTGAACTCTACCTTAACGGATCAGTCGATAAGGCCTATGAAGTTGCTTCATTAGATGAAAAAATTAACCAATATTTTGAGAACATCCGTGATCTTGCTACTTCAGAAATCAAGAAAAACCCAGAAGCTATCGTCACAGGTCGCGATTACTTCCAAGTGATTTCATACTTGGAGCGTATCGGTGACTATGCTAAAAATATCTGTGAATGGGTTGTTTACTTTGAAACAGGTAAGATTGTAGAATTATAAAGTATTTAAATAATAAAATTACTGTGAAAGCTTACTTTTTAATATAGTAAGCTTTCGTTGTATTGATGGTTTACTTTGTCAGAGGTTAATAATGAACTACATACAGAATATATGAAGGCACAAGTTATGTAGATTTTGGTGAGTTTGAAAGAATTATAAAATCTGATGTTAACTTGGGTTATGAGGTGTTCGTAGTTGATACCTTTTCTAAGATAAAATATGGCAGAAAATATAATGCTAATGACTACAATGACACCTATGAAGTGATGGAAAAATACTATGATTTGATAGATAAGTATGGTTGCACATTTATTATGATGTACCATACAAAAAAGGATTCATTAGTGAAAAGTTTAAGCGAAAAGGTCATCGGTTCACAGGCATTATCTGGTTCAGTAGATACTATTATAGCCATAGATAAAGCATCTGAATTTGACACCGAATTCAACTCGGATGTTACAAGCAGGATCTTTGAGTCAAAGATATATCAGGTTAAAATTCGTCCGTTAAAGAAGATTTTAGAGCTTGACAAGATTGATCCAATAGAAACGCTTGAACCGTCAATTCAAAGATTAGTGCAGGTCATGCCTAAATTAAAAGAAATCGAAGGAACAATCGTAGATATTTGTTCCAAAATCAATTTAGAAATTGAGGAATTGCAAACTAAACAAGAGGAGATAATCAAGAAACATAATTCATTAGCAGTTCAGTATGCGGAATTGGAACATTTAAAAAATAGCATGAATGAATATTTCGGAAGAAATAAAGCAGAGAAAAAAGAATCAGTTATTGGTGCGATTAAGAGTCAGCAGATCGAATATATGGATAAGCATAAAGAAAAGAAAGAAGTAAGCAAAGAAGTTGAACGATGAATTATGATTGGTGCGGTCTTAGGTCTATACCAATTTTTTTTGGTATCCGATTTATTTTTGCAACTATATATAGTATGTGTTATAATATAATGTATAAAAAATCCATTTTTATGGAATAAGGAGAAATAAAAATGAAATTTAACTACAATGGATTGTGGAAGTTGTTGATAGATAAGAATATGAAGAAGAAAGATTTAATTGATGAGACAGGAATATCACCAACAACGATATCAAAGATGGTTAAAGGTGATGCAGTATCTCTTTCTGTAATCGGTAAAATTTGTGAAGAATTAGGCGCAGATATAGGGGATTTGATTTGTATTGAAAAAGACATAGAGGACGATAAATAAATGGCATTTACAATTGATGTAGATGAGGGAAAATGGAGCAAAAAAGTTCTGGAAACCCTCCTTATTGATAGAACTACGAATAGAAATATTATCTGGGGAACAGATGAGTATGAGATATTAGGTAAAGAGTACTATTCTCACTATCCTATTCTTTTTAGCCTTATTACTGGTGATAATTTAAATGTTATTCAACCTAGAATACTAAAGACTAAGGAAAGTCAAGGAAATAGAACAAAGGAAAAAGCTGAGGTATTTACACCTAGCTGGGTTTGTAATGCTCAAAATAATCTGGTTGACAATGCATGGTTCGAAAAAACTTCTGTTTTTAATATAGAAAATGGAAAGTCATGGATTGCAACAACAGATAAAATAGAATTTCCACATAAAAAGAGCAAAACTTGGAAAAAATACGTTGATGAAAGAAGACTTGAAATAACTTGTGGAGAAGCACCTTATTTAGTGAGTAGATATGATACTGTAACTGGCAACCCCATAGATTTATATGAAAGAATTGGTATCTTAGATAGGAAAATGAGAGTAGTAAATGAAAATGCTACTAGTGAAGATGAATGGCTTAAATGGTCAGAAAGAGCGTTTCAAAGTGTTTATGGTTTTGAGTTCCAAGGGGACAGTCTGCTTATAGCGAGAGAAAATTTACTAATTTCGTATTGTGACTATATGCAAGAAAGACTTAAAAGGGAACCGGAAGAGAAAGAGCTTTTAAGGATAGCCAAGATAGTCTCGTGGAATCTATGGCAGATGGATGGTCTAACATATACTATTCCATATAGAGAACCGACTGAACCAAATGAACAGATGACACTGTTTGAATTTATGAAAAAAGAAGAAAATGCTTTTTGTATTATAAAAGATTGGCGAGCAAGAAAAAATATCATTTTTCAAGACTTGCTAAATAAAGAGGATTATGCAAATGAAAGAAAATAAGATTGAAGCTATAGATATACTGGATAGGATTATCATTGGTCGTGTAGAGCCCCATATCTACGCATTTACGACAAATACAGTACCAAATTATTTAAAGGTTGGCGATACATACAGACCAGTATCAAAAAGATTAAACGAATGGAGAGAATTTTTCCCAGATCTTGAAAAAAAATATGAGAATAAAGCCACAATTGATGAAGAAACTTATTTTAGAGACTATGCCATTCATCAATATCTTGAGAAAGACTTAAACAAAGAAAGATTAAAGCAAGCTGATTTAGAAGATGACATCTATTACAGTAAAGAATTTTTCAAAGAAACAGAAATAGAAGATATTGATAATGCAATCGAAGATATAAAGGAAAATTATCGAGCTAATTCAAGCAAATATGAATACTATAGTTCAAAGAATAGACTGCCCCAAACATATCATTATGAGAGGGGGGAAAATTGGGATTTAAGACCAAACCAAGAAGCTGCTGTAGATAGATTTATTAATGCTGTTAAAAATGGGCGAAGAAATCTACTAATGTATGCCGTTATGCGTTTTGGAAAATCGTTTACTTCACTTTGTTGTGCTTTAGAAATGAAAGCTCAAACTGTCTTAGTAGTGTCAGCTAAAGCAGATGTTAAGGATGAATGGAAGAAAACCGTTGAAAGTGCAGGAAACTTTTCAGAGTATGTTTTTATAGAATCATCTGATTTATTAGCTAGAGAGAATGTGATTTCTGAAAAACATTCAGAAGGCAATAAAGTAGTTATATTTCTAACTCTTCAAGATCTTCAAGGGGATAGCATTAAGGATAAACATAAGGAGCTTTTTGAAGAACAAATTGACCTTCTTATTGTTGATGAAACACATTTTGGTGCAAGAGCAGAATCCTTTGGTAAAATTTTAAAAAATGCTGGTTATGATAAGACTGATGAAAAGAACATAAGTAAACTTGAAGATGAAAATATAGATTTAGTAGACGCTGATATTGAAATTAAAAAAATCAACGCAAAAATAAGATTGCATTTATCAGGAACACCTTATCGCATTTTGATGGGAAGTGAATTTGAAAAAGAGGATATTATTTCTTTTGTTCAATTTTCTGATATTGTGAAAGAGCAGGAAGAATGGGATAGGAAACATCTTAATAATGATAATAATAATGTAAATGAATGGGACAATCCATATTATGGATTTCCTCAAATGGTTCGTTTTGCCTTTAATCCTAACGAATCTTCTCGTAAAAAAATGGAAGCTTTGAGAAAAAGTGGTGTTAGCTTTGCTTTTTCAAAATTATTTGAACCGATTTCTATTAAAAAAGATGCGAGTAATCAAGGACATAAGAAGTTTATAAACGAGTCTGAAATTTTTGATTTGCTTAAGGTCATTGATGGAAGTAAAGAAGACGAAGAGTTATTAGGATTTTTAGATTATGACAAAATCAAAGAAGGCAAGATGTGTAGACATATGGTTATGGTTTTACCTTATTGTGCTTCTTGTGATGCTATGGAAGAACTTATTAGAACAAATAAAGATATATTTAAGAACTTAAACGAATATGAAATTATAAATATTTCAGGTGTAGAAGCTAGAAGAGAGTATAGTAAGCCTGATGATATTAAGAGAAAAATTAAAGAGTGTGAAGAAGAAAATCAAAAAACATTAACACTGACGGTAAATAGAATGCTAACAGGCTCTACTGTAGAACAGTGGGATACCATGCTTTATTTTAAAGATACAGCCTCCCCTCAAGAATATGACCAATCTATTTTTAGGTTGCAAAATCAATATGTTAGAACCTTATCTAGTGAAAAAGGATTTATCAAAGAGAATTTGAAACCGCAGACTTTGTTAGTTGACTTTGATCCGAATAGATTGTTTAGAATGCAGGAGCAAAAGTCTCTTATTTACAATGTAAACACAGAAGAAAATGGAAACAGTAAGCTGAAAGAAAGAATTGTAGAGGAGCTTCGCATTTCACCGATTATTATGATGAATCATAATAAGATTAAACAGGTAGATGCTACAAATATTTTGGAGGCGGTAAGTGAATACAACAACAAAAGAAGCGTTTTAGATGAGGTAGTTGATATACCTGTTGATTTAGCTCTTTTAAATGATGCTGATATACGAAAAGTGATAGAAAGTCAGGCTGAATTTAATTCTAAAAAATCATTGACAATAGAAACAAATCAAGGAGATGGTGATGATTTGGATATTGAAGAGAAGGCAGACGAGAATAAAGCAAATGAATATAAAAAAGATAAGTCGAGTGAGGATTATTCTGGAACAAAAACAGATGATGAAGTTAAAAAGCTAGAAAGTCAGATTAAGACGTATTATCAAAGATTACTTTTCTATTCTTTCTTAACAAAAGATAAGGTATCTTCTTTAGATGATATTTTAAATACATTGGAAAAACATGATAACCAAAGAATTGCAAGTAACTTATATTTAGATAGAGTTGTTCTGCAAAAGATTAGCGATATGATGGATCCGTTTAAGAGAAGTAGTTTGGATTATAAAATTCAAAATATATCTATGCTTGCATCAGATGAAAGGCTTACTCCTCTTGACAGGGCGATGACCTCAATTAAAAAATTTAATCGAATGTCAGAATCTGAAGTTATCACTCCTTCAAAAGTGTGTGATGAGATGGTAGCATTACTACCGGAAGAGAGTTTAAGAGAAATAGTAGATAAAGAGGACAAGTTACTGGATATTGCAAGTAAATCAGGAGAATATGCAGTATCTTTATATAAGAGATTAACAACAGAACTTGGATATTCCCACAAAGATGTAGAAGACATTATTTATTCAATTCCTACATCATCAATAGCTTATGAATTTACGAGAAGATTCTATGAAATATTGAATTTGAATGTAGATAATATAGCGAGTGGGTTTAATGCGTATGATTTGATTGAAGTGAAAGATGAAAATGGAGAAGTAGACTATAAAAAAATTAATGATTTGCTTAAACAAAATAGACCATTTAGCAAAATTAGTGTAGAAGATGCAATAAAGGAAGGTGAGACTAAAGTGAAATTTGGAGCAGTAATTGGAAATCCTCCTTATCAAATAAGTGATGGTGGAGCACAGGAAAGTGCGAAACCAATTTACCATCAGTATGTATTTTTATCAAAAGAATTAGAACCAGAGAATATTTCTATGATAATTCCGTCTAGATGGTTTTCTGGAGGGAAAGGACTTCAAAAATTTAGAAAAGAAATGTTGAGTAATAAAAGAATAAAAACACTTGTTGATTTTGAAAATTTTAGGGATGTATTTCCTGGAGTTGATTTAGCAGGTGGAGCTTGCTATTTCCTTATAGATAATGCACATTTTGGAAAAGCTGTAATCGTAAATAAAAGCTCAGAGGGGGCAAATAGTTCTGAACGAAGTCTTGATGAATTTGATATATTTATAAGACAGAATTTGGCTGTAGACATAGTAAAGAAAGTTTTGAAACAAAATACTAAATTTCTTAATGATAGAGTTTCATCAAGAAAGCCTTTTTCACTACCAACAAATTATAAACCAAAGGAATCGGGAGTCCCTTGTTGGTTTATACAGAGAATTGGGAAAAAATATGCAAGTAATTCAGATGTTGTAGATAGATTTAATATGTTGGATAAATGGAAGCTTTTAGTGCCTAAATCGCCTATTGCAGGACAAACAGATTTTTCCAAACCAGTTCAGTTTTATTATGATGGTAATACCATAATTGCTAAACCAGGAGAGTGTTGTACTGAGTCTTTTATTGTTTTAGGAGCATTTGATACTGAGGAAGAAGTATTATCATTTAAAACATATATATTTAGTAAAGTTGTGAGATTTTTATTATTACAAGCTGTGGTATCTCAGGATGTAACAAAGAAAAATTATTGTTTTGTCCCTGATTTGATTCATTATAATCAAAACTATACAGATGAATTTTTAAGAAGGATTTGGAAAATAAATGATGATGAATGGAGTTACATCGATTCTCGAATAAGATGATATTTTACCAGTTAAATAGTATGTACAAAAGCAAAAGATATTTAAAAACTCAAGAAAACATATAATGAGGAATATAAAAATGAGCGTACAATCTGAATTAAAAAAATTCAATGATAAAATCAGAGCAGATTTTGTGACAAAAAAAGAATTAAGTGAGAAGAGAGATATATTGCTTGGGAAACTGAGGAATAACGATGATTTACCTTCATTTAAAGAACTGAATCAAGGTAGTTATGCAATGTGTACAGGTATCGAACCTGAAGATGACAACGAATATGACATTGATGTAGCTTTAAGATTTTCTGCAAATAAGGATGATTATGATCCAATTGAACTAAAAGAAAAAATTTGTGAAATTCTAAAAAATCATACAGACTACGGTGCTGAAATTAAGAAACCGTGTGTTACAGTTACTTACAAAAAAGATGGTGAAGCCAAATTTCATGTTGATTTAGTTACTTATCTTCATGCTGATAAAGATGATGAAAATAGTCAATTGTATATATCCAAAGGAAAAAACAAAGACTCACAAGAATGGGAAGAGGCAGATCCTAAAGGATTGGTTGACTACATAAACGATAGTGTGGAGGTTGGAGAAAAAAGAAATCAATTTAGAAGAGTTGTTAGATATTTAAAGAAATGGAAAAATATAAAATTTTCAAATACTGGTCATGCTAATCCACCTAGTATAGGTATCACGTTGATTGCTGCTGATAATTTTAATTATTATGAAGAAGATGACTTAAATTCTCTAATTGATGTTGTAAATACCATAGTTAATAAGTTTAGCTATGTTAGGACAAATGAATATGGAAGGTATATGTATAGAATATCTTTATCGTTACCATATATCTTAAAGTTTAAATTTGGTAATGATGTTTTTGAAAAAATGAGTGATGCTCAGATGACAGATTTTAAGGATAAAATTGAAAAATTAAAAAAAGATCTCGTAGAAGTCAGAGATGAAGCAGATGAACTAGAACAATATAAGAAATTAAATAAAATTTTTGGAGATGATTTTGAAATACCTGAAGCAAAGAATTCAGCTAAAAAACAATTTGATTATATTCCAGCTTCTAGTGCTTCTGGAATGGAGTAATTAATGGTGAACTACACTGATATTAGCAATGTTGTATTGGATAATAAGCATATTTCTGAATCATATGTTAGGCAAAATGAAATATTTAATGGACAAAGTTATGCTTGGATTATTAGATGCAAGCTTGATGTATTGAAGAAGTGGATACCTATTGTAATAGGTATCCCTGATGATTGGAAATTAAATTTGTTTGATTTCTATTTGATTGATGAATTGCCGTTTATACCTCATATAGATAAAAAAAGGAAATTATGCTTATTTGATTTAGAAGGTAAAATAATTTATCCGGAATTTGCAGGGCTTTTTAAGCAATGTGTTTTAAAGGCGAAAGAGTTAATTGAAGATGGAATTTCAGGTAAAAATAAAGAGGATTTTATAAAGGAATTTGATTCGTATTTTGCACTGCTCAGTGATATATCTATTGCTCATGTATCATTGCCAACTGAGAAGAAAGATACAAATATAAAATTTTGTGAAATAGCATCGAAAAGTAAACGAAGAAAGAATGAATCGTTTGCAGCGTATATAAAAAGAAAAAAAGATGTAAAATATTTTGCTTCTACCAATCAAAAAGATTTTGATACTTGGGGGAAAAAAGGTACACAAAAAAACGGCATATATCTTTACATTAATCCACTTGAGTATATATATCCTCCTAATATTTTTGATTATAAGCTTGATGAGTTCTTAAATAGACTATTGAGTTTTATAGACTTTGAGTGTTTCAATAAATTAGAAGGTAAATGCAGTAATAAATTAATATTGGTTTTTGAAATAAAACAAGATGATAATGCAGTAAATACTTGCGGATTTATGGTTGAGAATCCAAAATTTTTAGCAAAAAATAAAGTTCAACTCGTATCTTTTACCAGAATAATCCCCCTTTCAATTCATAGACTAGATTTAGATTATTTATCTAGTAGAACTTCTTTTTTGCAAAATGATATTGTTAATAAATCTATTTTATTGATTGGATGTGGCTCTATTGGCGGCTATGTATTTCATGATTTAATTAAATCAGGGTGTAAAAACATAACACTCGTTGATAACGATATATTAAAACCAGAAAACGTATTTAGGCATTTTCTTGGGATAGAATCAACTTATGGTTATAAGGCAGTATCTTTAGTTAACTATGCAAAGAGGACATTGCCAGAAATAAATGCAAAAGCAATTTCGGAAAAAATAGAAGATGCAATAATTGATTGTGATTTAAATTTTGATGATTTTGATTACATTGTTTCTGCCACTGGTAATCACACGCTAAATATATGGTTGAATAAATATCTATTGGAAAATAAAATTCTGAAAACAGTATTTTATATATGGAATGAACCTTTAGATATAGGTTGCCATGTTGCGAGAATTAATATTAAAGACGGAAATGATTATCGAGATATTTTTACTATCAATCATGACGGAATACTAGATTTATCTTCATACGTTAAAAATGGACAAGCTTTTGCTAAAACGTATTCTGGATGTAATGGTACATTCATACCTTATGGCTCAACGTTATCAGTTGAAAGTTCGATTTTGTTTATGGAATTATTTAAGCGAGAGATAGATGGCAGGGTAAGCAATAATGTTATTACTTCTAAAAAGGGAGATGATTACTATCTTACTAAGGAAGGTTTTCTTGTTTCGGATAGATATATAAATCAAAAAGAAAAATATCTAGAAGTATCATTATGTGATTTAGGAAAGGATGATATATAGGGGTGAGCAATGATATTGAGATTATTGTAAATAAGAGAAAAATCAAAGTATGCCACAACATAACACATACCTTACTTGAATATATGCAAAAAGGCTTTTTCTCAAAGGAAGCTGGTGGGATTTTGATAGGCAAAGAAAATAAATCTAATGAAAATATAATAATTAATCATATAACTGTTCCGATGCCTAGAGATGAAAGGAAACACAACAGATTTATAAGAAAAGATAAAAGGCATATAGAATTGTTTGAAAATCTTTATAAAAAAAGTGATGAGACTCTCAGATATATAGGCGAGTGGCATACTCATCCTGAAGCAATACCTAATTTTTCATGCATAGATTTAAAAAATTGGAAGAAGATCAGCAAGGATTCAAAGGGGGATGTTAAATTTTATCATATAATAGTAGGATATGAAGCCATTAGAATGTGGGAAATAAATAATACATTACAAGTTAGATTAATAAATACTGTTTTCTGGAAGGATGTGGGTGGAAATTGAGAGTGAAAAAATATATAAAGAACTTTATATTAGATTCAGCAAGAGAATTAATGCAAATATTCTCTCTGATTATTTGTTTAATAGCTCCAACGATTGTTAATCTGGCTGGAATAATTAAAACACTTTTGGGTGATGTGAGCCCTACGATAGAAAATGCAAAATATTATTATTTAATGATTTCTGGGAATTGGACTATGGGATGTCTAATTGCAGTATATGTTTTATTTCATGTCATTAGAAAATCAAATAAAGAGAAAATTTATAATAAAGGGAACATTTATCACAATAAACCATATTGCTGGTATTGGTTGTGTTCAAAGATACTAGGATATGAAAAATGCAACTTAATCTTAGTGCCAATATATACTCAATATAAGTTGATTCTTAAAGACACCTTTGAAGAATATCCTTTTGAAGAAAGTGTTTTTCCACAGAAAGAATACCAGATTAATGTTGAAAGAAAAATGAATGAAACAAATACTAACTCTAAAGATATTAATTTAATAATACAAGATACTTATCCTATCTCTTACAACCAAATACCTTCCAATTTTAAAACCAATATGACTATTTCGGTGAAAAGAGATTTTTTAAGATTTGGTGAGAGAGTATATTCTAAAGAACTTGTTGATACTATTGTTGAAGAGATAAGAGAATTAAGCGATGGTGTAACCCTTAATATTTTTTCAACGACGAATCCTAAAAATACATTTGAAATTGTTAAAAAAGCTATATCTCTTGCGGAAAGAGGTAATGTTAAACATGTTAATGTATTTCAACAAAATAAGGATGGAGAAAGAATTTTTGCTAATAAACCTCATAAAGTTATGTAGGTGTTTTTCAACAACATGAATTTCATGCTTGCAAAAAATCGGATAAACAGAAATAAATTGGATAATAAGTCTAAAATCGATAATAAAACCTTGATTTTATGCCATTTATACAAAACGAAATCAATGGACATATTGAATTAGGTGAATCGGCTTTAGAAGCTTTAGTGCGAGAGTTTTATGAAGAAACGGGAATCGAAGTGAGAGTGGAAAAACTCTTAAATGTTTATACAAAATATTCAGATAGTTATCCGAATGGTGATGAGGCTCAAGTTCTTACAATTTTGTATTTAGTTTCGTCTGAAACTTCTATCTCTACAAATTTTTTTACAAGAGATGAAACTTTAGAATTAGGATTTTTTGATCATAGGGACATATAAAATATTACAATTGTAAACCAGCAACATCAAGATATGATAAATGATTTTTTTGAAAATAAGTTCCCAATAGATAGATAAACTAACCACTGTATTTCTATTTTTTAGTAAATATATTTTATGAAAATGTAAGAAAAATACTTGACAAGCAACTTGGATAGCGTTATAATTATACAAAATTAACAGAGAGGTTGTTTATTTATGAAA
>ERZ773027.1655-NODE-1655-length-11556-cov-15.584036_pt1 | contig 11556 bp, 10 predicted proteins | sample MGYA00511032_ERZ773027 | MGnify/ENA primary metagenome ERZ773027 (study PRJEB29015, sample SAMEA2738138) | human oral metagenome | biome: human oral; feature: human-associated habitat; material: saliva | place: China | collected 2190 ... | reverse complement strand
TTGGAGAAACAGACTTCAATGAGATTTCCGAGAAATCTGTAATGGAAAACATTACATATATCAGTCATAGCAGTTATATATTTAAGGGAACTGTTAGGGATAATCTTTTGATGGCTAAAGCTGATGCTAGGGACGAAGAGCTTTGGGATGTGCTTAAAAAGACCAATCTGGCTGATTTCTTTGAGGCTGACAATGGTCTTGATTTTGAAATTGCAGAGGCCGGTGGAAACCTTTCAGGAGGACAGAAGCAGAGACTTGCACTAGCCAGAGGTCTTTTGCATGATAGCAGGTTCTATATCTTTGATGAATCGACATCAAATATTGATGTGGAAAGTGAAGAGGTTATTCTAGAGCAAATCAAGGAGCTTGCAAAGCACAAAGGCGTTTTGATGATTTCTCATAGGCTTGCAAATGTCGTAAGCTCAGATAAGATATTTGTCCTTGAGAGGGGCCAGCTAAAGGAAGAGGGAACTCACGAAGAGCTCTTAACTACGCATGGAATCTATAGCACGCTGTGGGAAACTCAGCAAAGCTTAGAAAATATGAGAGGGGTGTAGGATATGAAAGTAATGATAAGACTGCTTAAAATGATAAATCCCCTCAAGTATGTGATGCTTTTAGGAATATTCCTAGGAACTCTTGGTCATCTTGCTGCGGCATTTATTACCATCCTTGGAGGATTTGGAATAGTTAATTTTGTAAATGGTGATATCGATGGTTTGACTTTTATCTTCATAATCATGGGTGTTTCAGCGCTTGCTAGAGGCTTTCTCAGATATGGAGAGCAGACATGCAATCACTACATTGCTTTTAAGATACTGGCTATAATTAGAGACAAGGTATTTGTAGCGCTCAGGAGGCTCTGCCCAGCAAAGCTTGACGGTCACGGAAAAGGAAATCTAATTTCAATTATTACAGCAGATATTGAGCTTCTAGAGGTATTCTTTGCACATACTATTTCACCGGTTGCAATAGCGACAATCTTTTCGATTATAATGATTGCTTTCATTGGAAGCTATGGATGGATTCTAGGACTATGGGCTGCAGTGGCTTATATATGCGTAGGCTTTGTAATTCCAGTGATTATGTCAAAGCTAAGCGCTGGTATAGGCGATGAGATGAGAGAAAAATCTGGAGATATGAGCAGCAATATGCTTGATAACCTCAGAGGATTAAAGGAAATAATTCAGTTCTCTTGCGGTGATGAGCGTATAGAGCAAATGGCAGAGAAATCACTTCAGCTAAGTGAAACAGAGAAAAAGCTCAAGGCAAATCTTGGAGCGAATATAGCTCTCACAAGTGGAGTTATAATGTTCTTTGATTTTGGAATGCTGTTTATTGCAAGCTACCTAAGCAAGGGTACAGGGAACCTCGAAGGAGTTGTAATACCTGTATTTGCCATGTTTTCATCATTTGGACCAGTAATTGCCTTAGCAAACCTAGGAAGCTCTCTAAACAATACTTTAGCTTCAGCAAGAAGAGTGTTTGGTATCTTAGATGAGAAACCTGTGGTAGAGGACATTGCTGGAAATGAAAGTGTTGAATTTACGGGAGCAAGGGTTGAAAACCTGGATTTTTCGTACACGGAAAAGGATCAAGATAATATGATTCTTGAAGGCATCAATGTGGAAATCAAAAAGAATGAAATTCTGGGAATCATAGGTAAGAGCGGTAGCGGTAAATCAACATTACTAAAGCTCCTAATGAGATTTTGGAAGGTCGATAGAGGACATATCTATATTTCAGATAGGGATATTGATAAGGTTAATATATCAAATCTAAGAGAACTCGAAAGCTTTGTAACTCAGGAAACAGAGCTGTTTAGAGATACAATAGAAAATAACATTAAGATAGCAAAGCTTGATGCTACGCGTGAAGAAGTTATCGAAGCCTGCAAAAAGGCATCAGTTCACGACTTTATCATGACTTTACCAAATGGATACGATTCAGAGGTAGGAGAGCTAGGAGAAACACTATCTGGTGGAGAGCGTCAGAGACTAGGTGTGGCAAGAGCATTCCTTCACGATTCACCGCTCATTCTCATGGATGAGCCTACATCAAATCTAGATAGCCTAAACGAAGGTGCCATACTCAAGGTGCTCAAAAATGAGGCGAACGGCAAAAGTGTAGTGCTTGTATCACACAGAGAATCAACGATGAAGATAGCAGATAGAATTTATAAAATTGATAATGGCAGAGTAAGCTAGGAGGATAAAATGACTATTAAAAAGGTGTTCCTCGTTATAGTTGGATGCATTAGCCTTGGAATAGGCGCGGTAGGTGCTGTTTTACCGTTTCTACCAACATTTCCATTTTTGATGCTGACAATGGTTTGCTTTACGGCAAGCTCTGAGAGGCTAAACAATTGGTTTAAGTCGACCAAGCTATATAAGAATAATCTAGAATCATTTGTTGAAAAACGTGGTATGACCAAGGCAACAAAGATAAAAATAATGGTTATTGTAACACTGCTCATGGGCTTTGGCTTTTACATGATGCACGCAGTTCCGATTGGAAGAATTGTCCTAGCCATAGTTTGGCTTGGACATATGCTTTACTTCGCATTTAGAGTAAAGACAATAGAATAAATTAATGAATTAAATAAGACAGGCTATGCCTGTCTTATTTAGTCTACAAGTTTTCCTTGCCAGGAATCTCTTTCCTTCAATTTTTGATTTATGGTATTTAGGACGAGTCTTTTGCGATATGCCCATTTTGGTGCTATTAAAGTCTTGGCTGGCGAATCTGCAGAAAGTCTGTGCATAACGATATTATAAGGAATTATTTCTAACAAGTCGCATACGAGCTCTGCATATTCGTCCATTGATTCAAATGGAATATAATCAGGGTATTGTTTGGCTAGTTTAGTTCCAGAAATTATATTAAGAAGATGTAGCTTAAGACCCCATGTATTGCTCTTTACTGCGTGTTTTACGCTCATTTTCATATCTTGCTTTGATTCGCCTGGCAGTCCCAAAATAAGATGGGTAACAGCCCTTATATTATGAGCATTTAACTTTGATATAGTCTCGTCATAGTCTTGCAAGCTATGGCAGAGATTAAGTTTTTTTGCACTATCTTCGTGTATTGTTTGTAGTCCTAGTTCAACCCAAAGAAAATGTTTCTTGTTTATTTCATCTAAAAGAGCAAGACAATCATCGTCTATGCAGTCGCTCCTCGTTGCAATGGCAAGTCCCAAGATGCGAGGATCATCTAAAGCACCATAGTAGAGCTCTCGAAGTTTTGATACAGGGGCATATGTTCCTGAGTAGTTTTGGAAATAGGCTATATACTTTGCGTTTGGCCATTTTTCGGAGAGTAAAGCTATCTGTTCATCTATGTTTGATGCGTTATCTCCGCTACCGCTTGCAGAACAAAAAGTACAGCCACCAAAACCCTTGCTTCCGTCTCTGTTTGGGCATGTAAAACCGGCGTCAATCGAAAGCTTGACGACTTTTTCTCCAAACTCTTTTTTGAGCGCTTGATTAAGCGTATTTATTCGCAATAGGTCTTTTGAAAAATTATCAGAAGAACGTGTAAAATCAACATTATTTGGGGTGTAGCTGTTCATGGTTAATCCTTTTATTTGAGCTATCTATATGCTATAATATACTAATATACATTGACTGAAATGTGAAGACAAATTTATCGGGAAGATTGGCAATGAATAAGAATAAATGCAGACAGGAAAGTATGGATAACTGCTGTTGTAAGAATGATGAGCTTTGCGGAGAAATAGTCAAGCTCGGCAAGGAACATATCAAGCCAAAGGTTTTACTACATAGCTGCTGTGGACCTTGTAGTACGGCAGTAATTGAGAGGCTGTTTGGTGACTATAGAATAACAGTTTTTTACTATAATCCATGCATTACAGAAAATGACGAGTATGAGAAGCGTAAGCATGAGCAAATTCGCTTTATAGATGAATTCAATAAGGATTTAGACGAAGAACAAAGGGTTAGGTATATAGAGGGTTCGTATAGACCTGAAGAGTATCTTGATCTAGTTAAGGGACTTGAGACTGAACCTGAAGGCGGAGCAAGATGCACAGTATGTTTTAGGCAGAGACTAGAAGAGACTGCAAGAACTGCTAAGGAGTACGACTTTGATTTCTTCGCAAGTACTTTGACTGTAAGTCCACACAAAAATTATGCTTTGATAGCTGAGATAGGTAGGAATTGCGAGAAGAAGTATGGAGTTTCCTTCCTAGATATGGATTTTAAGAAGAAGGCAGGATTTCAGAGAAGTATTCAGCTTTCCAAGGAACACCATCTCTACAGACAAAATTACTGCGGATGTAAATTTTCTAAAAGATAGACAAGAATTCGAAAGGATATAGATATATGTCAAAACTAATTAAACCAAAGAACTATGCGCCTACGATACCCCCAATGGAAACGCAGCGCGCTATAAAGAAGATAAAGGACTACTTTCAGCAGGAACTAGCTTACGGCCTAAACCTGCGAAGAGTTTCAGCACCACTTTTTGTTGCACCAGAAACAGGACTAAACGATAACCTAAACGGTGTGGAAAGAAGAGTAAGCTTTACCATCCTAGACATGGATGAGAAGCAGGTTGAGATTGTACAGTCGCTTGCAAAGTGGAAGAGAATGGCTCTAGGCAAGTATGGAATAAAACCTGGTCACGGTATATATACAGACATGAACGCTATAAGACGAGACGAGGAGCTAGACAATATCCACTCGCTTTATGTTGACCAGTGGGACTGGGAGAAGGTTATAACCAAGGAGCAGAGAACTACGGAATACCTTCATGAGACTGTAACGACCATATACAATGCAGTTAAGAATCTAGGCGATTATGTAAATAGACTTTATAGGGATATACAGACAGAGCTTCCTAACGAGATTTACTTTATAACATCTCAGGAGCTAGAGGACCTATATCCTGATAAAACACCTAAGGAGAGAGAGCAGCTGATAACTAGGGCACATGGGGCTGTTTTCATAGAAAAGATAGGTGGAACTCTCAGATCTGGAGAAAAGCATGATGGAAGATCACCTGACTACGATGATTGGGAACTCAATGGAGATATCCTTTTGTGGAATGAGGTGTTAGAAATCGCTTTTGAGATAACTTCTATGGGAATCAGAGTAGATAGCGATGCCATGGAAAGACAGCTTAAGCTTGCAGGTGCAGAGGATAGAAAGAACCTATCGTTTCAGAGCGCTGTCCTAAACGGTGAGTTGCCGCTTTCAATAGGTGGAGGAATTGGACAGAGCAGACTATGTATGTTCTTCCTGCGCAAGGCTCACATTGGAGAGGTTCAGGTAAGCGTTTGGCCAAATGAAATGGATGAAGAGTGTCGTAAGGCAAATATATTCTTGTTGTAATGAAATATGCGAAGCTTGTTATAGAAAATAAGAGCAGACATACAGATAGGCTCTACACATATAGATGCGCTGATAACACTAGGATTGGTCAGGTTGTAAAGGTTCCCTTCAGCAAGGGAGATACCGAAAGGCGAGGTTTTGTCTTTGATATAATGGATGAATGTGATCTTGATGAGTCTAAGCTTAAGGAGATAAGCTCAGTTCAAGAGGACATTTCTTTGACAGAGGAGATGGTCGAGACTGCCGAATGGATGAGGCAAAGATACGGAATCAGATACCTTGATGCAGTGAACTGCTTTATCCCTAGAGGAAAGGCAGCAAAGAAGGGCAAGGAGAAAAATCCGCTAAACGATGCACAGGCTGAAGCACAGGACATAGATAATCTTACTGATGAGCAGAAAGCAGCATGCGAAGAGATAAACGCAGCTATTGACGCTAATAGGCAGGAGAACTTTCTTCTCAAGGGTGTTACAGGAAGCGGTAAGACCGAGGTATATATGCAGGCTGCTGCAAGAGCTATATCAAAGGGAAAGACAGTTATAATGCTGCTTCCAGAGATAGCTTTGACAAAGCAGATTACCGAAAGGTTCATAGGAAGATTCGGAAAGGGAAGCTGCGCTATACTTCATAGCCATCTTACGGGAAGAGAACGATTCGATGAGTGGAGCAGAATAAGAAGTGGAGAAGCCAAGATAGTAATTGGAGCTAGAATGGCCGTCTTTGCACCACTCGAAAACATTGGGCTTATAATATTAGATGAAGAACATGAGTCGACATATAAGTCTGATATGACGCCTAAGTACGAGACGGTTGACATAGCCTTTAAACGCCTTATGCATCATAAGGGAGTGCTTTTGCTAGGAAGTGCAACGCCTTCGATAGTTTCATACCAAAGAGCCAAGGAAGGTATATATAAGCTCATAGAGATGAACACGAGATATAATGCAGTCGAGCTTCCGGACATGTCCATAGTGGATATGAGGCAAGAGCTAAGAAAAGGTAATCGCAGTATATTTAGTGACAAGCTCTATCAGAGCATGGATGAGCACTTGCAAAACGGAGAACAGGTAATACTTTTTCTTAACAGACGAGGATATTCGAGCAGCATAAGCTGTAAGGACTGTGGAAATACTTTGATGTGTCCAGACTGCGGCATAAGTCTAACATATCACAAGAAAGAGAATGCAGCTGTTTGTCACTACTGCGGAAGGCATTTTGATATACCTAAGGAATGTCCAAAGTGCTCAAGTAAGTTTATTAAGTTCATAGGCGTTGGAACCGAGCAAGTCGAGGAATTCGTCAAGAAAGAGTTTAAGGATTACGAGACAGAGCGTTTTGACCTAGATACTGCCAAAAATAGCAGGGAGGTTTCGGCGATACTTAATAGATTTGCATCGGGCAAGACTAAGATTTTGGTTGGAACCCAACTTGTTGCAAAGGGACTGGATTTTAGGAATGTAGGGCTTGCATGTGTAGTATCTGCTGATACAACGCTCAATATACCTGACTATAGGTCGGCGGAAAGAACATTTCAGCTGATTACGCAGGTTGCAGGACGTGCAGGAAGAGGGTTAAAGAAGGGTGAGGTTATAATTCAAACATATAACCCGGAAAGCCTAGCGATAACTGCAGCATCCAAATATGACTACGAGGGTTTCTTTGCTGAAGAGGTTGGCTTTAGAAAGTTAATGAAGTATCCTCCTTTCAGCGACCTTATACAGGTACAGTTCATAGGAGAAAATGAGTCAGAGGCCGAAAAGCTTGCTCTAGAATGCAAGGATTATCTTAGCAAGAAGGAAATAGACAAAAGCGAAAATGAGATATTTGGGCCTAAGGGAAGCCACCAAATATCAAAGGAGAAGGATGTATTTAGATACTCAATCCTAATTAAGGCTTCTAAGGGCAGTAGAAATAAGTATATATATTATATAAGCAAATATGGAGAATATGTTACATCTAAGACCAAGCTAAGCTTTGTAATAGATGTTAATCCGTACAGCGGATTTTAGGAGGAAAGATGGCACTGAGAAAGGTTGTTGTTCGAGGCGACGAGATTTTATCAAAGAGATGCAGAGAAGTAAGCGATATTACAGATAGAATAAGAGAAACACTTGACGATATGGTCGATACAATGAGAGCGGAGCTAGGCGTTGGCCTTGCTGCACCTCAGGTAGGCGTCATGAGAAGAATGTTTGTAGCTGAGCCTGAGCCAGGTAGAGTTTATTACATGATTAACCCTGAGATTTACTTTGAAGAGGGAAGTGAAGAGGAATATGAGGGATGTCTTTCAGTTCCAGGCCTTATAGGAATAGTGGAAAGACCTCAGAAAATCAAGATTAGAGCTCTGGATAGAGATGGAGTTGAGCAAGATTACGAGTTTGAAGGTTTTGATGCCAGAGTTATGTGTCACGAGAACGATCACCTAAACGGCATTCTATATACAGATAAAGCACATGATATCAGATCTGCAGAACCACAAAGTGATGAGGAATAAGATTTATGAAAATAGTTTTTATGGGTACGCCAGAATTTGCAGCACCTTCCTTAAGAGCACTTGCAAAATCAAGGCATGAGGTCTGTCTTGTAATTTCACAGCCAGATAGAGCAGGAAATAGAGGAAAGATGACCATGCCTATAATCAAGGAGATCGCCCTTGCTGAAAATCTTCCAGTAATGCAACCTGAGAGGATTAAGCAAAATGAGAAGCTCATGGATACTCTAGGAGAGATAAATCCAGATATGATTATTGTGGCAGCGTACGGCAAGATACTTCCAAAGGAACTTTTAGATTTACCAAGGTTTGGATGTATTAACGTTCATGCCTCGCTACTCCCTAAATTCAGAGGTGCATCTCCAATTCAACACGCAATTTTGACAGGTGAAACACATGCAGGTGTCACTATAATGAAGATGGCAGAAGGATTAGATACGGGAGATATGTACTCTCAGGCTTCATTAGAAATTGCAGGATCTGATTATCCAAAGCTTAGTGAAAGACTCGCAGAGCTTGGAGCAAAGCTTCTGCTAGAGACCATGGACGAGATAGAAAGTGGTAAGGCACGTGCAGAGGTTCAGGATGAATCAAAGGCCACACACACCGGAATCATCAAAAAAGATGAAGGCAGGGTAAGCTTCACAGATGAAAGCGCAGATGAGATAGAGAGAAAGCTCAGGGCATTTACACCTTGGCCTGGCATATATTTTGAACTAGGAGAGCTTAAGATTAAAATTAAGGCTGCAGAGGTTTTAGATGATGAGGAGCTAGTTAAGGGTAAATCCCCTGCGGAGGTCATATCTGCAAATAATGATGGCATAGATGTTATCTGTCGTGAAGGAATTTTAAGAATTAAGGAGCTACAGGCTCCAGGAAAGAAAAGTATGAAATCTGGAGATTATCTCAGAGGGAATAAGCTAGAGATTGGAACCATACTTGGGAGGTAATTTATGTATTTGGACAGCACAATAATAATACTTATACCTGCTATAATATTTTCTATGATAGCATCGGCAGGAGTAAAGAATACATTTGCGAAATTCTCATATATAAGAAACAGTCGAAACATGACAGGTGCAGAGGCTGCACAGAGAATGCTTAGAGCAAATGGACTAACAAATGTTGGAATTAATCATATTCCAGGAAACCTAACTGATAACTTTGATCCAAGAACTAACACACTAAATCTATCAGATTCAGTATATGATAAGACGACAATCGGTGCGGTTGCAGTTGCCTGTCACGAGGCTGGCCACGCACTTCAGCACGCATACGGATACAAGGCTATAACGGCAAGAAATGCAATAGTTCCGGCTGCGAACTTCGCATCTCACACTTCATGGATTCTAATTATTATAGGTTTATTCTTGGGAGCTCAGGGTGCAGGTAATATGGGCTATATTGGAGATACGATTTTTAACATCGGTGTAGTAGCATTTGTACTTGTACTTGCATTCCACATTATCACGCTTCCAGTTGAGTTCAATGCCAGCTCAAGAGCGCTTGCAAATATTCAGGAGCTAGGGCTTGTAGATGAGAATGAATATCAGGGTGCTAAGAAGGTTCTTAGAGCAGCAGCTATGACATATGTTGCCGCTACTGCTGTTGCAGCAGCAAACCTAATCAGAGTACTCGCTATCAGAGGAAGGCGAAATTGAAGATAGATTTAGATAGGGAAGCAGCATATAAGGCGCTTTTAGCAATCGAAAGAGATGGTTCTTATTCGAATCTTGAACTTTCTAAAATGCTAGCAAGTGATGGGCTTTCAAACAAGGGCTTCATAAGAGAAATAGTTTATGGAGTGACCGAAAACAAAATATACCTAGACTATATCCTAGATAAATTCATCAAAAAAGGTGCAGCTAAGACTAAGCTTCAAGCTCTTATAATACTGCGTATGGGTGTTTACCAGATTCTCTTTATGAACTCGGTTCCAAACTACGCAGCAGTGAATGAATCTGTTGCGCTAGCTCGTAGGTTTGCTAGGGGCACGGACGGATTCATCAACGGGGTGCTAAGAAATTTCATTAGAAATATGGACAGTGCATCTGAGATTGATGTAAAGGGACAGCTTGAGCACCTTAGTATTCGACATTCATGCCAGCTAAAGCTTGTAGAGGAACTTGTGAGCATGCTTGGATTTGAACATGCTAAGGTGCTTCTAGAGCACGCAGGTCATAGGCCGCCGCTGAGCATCAGGGTAAATGTAGCGAAGATTTCAGTAAAGGAGCTAGCTGATAGGCTTAGAGCAAATGGCTTTGAGATCGACGGCTCAAAGCTGAGCGACAGGGTCTTGCTAGTGAAGGGCGGAGCCCTTACCGAAGCGAATGAATACAAAGAAGGGCTATTTTCGATTCAGAGCGAGGAGTCGTGTGCCATTGCGGATTTTGCGGACGCAAAATCCACGGAGCTGGTGGTCGACCTTTGCGCAGCTCCGGGCGGCAAGGCCGCCGCAATGGCCGAACAAATGCTAAAGCCAAGCACTTCGACGGAGTCTTTGACCGAGACAGAGCCATGCAAGAAGCCAAGCACTTCAACGGAGCCTTTGGCCGAGACAGAGCCATGCAAGAAGCCAAGCACTTCGACGGAGCCTCTGACTAAGACAGAGCCAGGCATCGCAGGAGGTAAGGTTGTAGCACTTGAACTTTATGGGCATAGGGCGGCTTTGATAGAAGCAACAGCTAGGAGACTTGGACTAGAAAACATAGAGGTTAGATGTCAGAATGCGGTAGAGCAGATAGATGCGCTAGTTGGAAAGGCAGATTTAGTTCTTGCAGATGTTCCTTGTAGCGGGCTTGGAGTCATCAGACGAAAGCCCGAAATGAAGTATCGAGACGAATTTGATTTTGATGAATTAGTCGAAATTCAGAAAGGTATTCTTGAGACAGGTTCAAGCTATCTAAAGCCAGGAGGGAGACTCATATATAGTACATGCACTATAAATCCTAGAGAAAATGAACTTATGGTTAAGGATTTTTTAGAGAGGCATGAGGAGTTTATCTCAGAAAAAGAAGTGAAACTGTCACCATTTGATAATGGATATGACGGATTTTATATGAACAAATTAAAAAAGATAGAAGGGAGATGCCCTAATGGATGTGGGGTTTAGGACCGATAAAGGTCGACGCAGATTTAATAATGAAGACGCATTCTTTGTAATGAAAAACGACAGGGTCTTTGTTGTGGCAGATGGAGTTGGTGGAAATAACTCAGGAGAAATTGCCAGCAGGACTGCAGCAAATCAGATAGCGAACTTCGTAAAAGAAAATGACATAGAGAGCATGGATCCGGTAGATTTTCTGCTAAAAGCTATAGTTCAGGCTAATAGCAAGGTTTATGACCTATCGCAAAAGTATGCAGAAAACAACGGTATGGCGACAACAACTGTAATCGGTTACCTCAAGGATTCGTGGCTATATATACTAAATGTCGGTGATAGTCGTGCATACATATATGAGCAAGGCTACCTAAGGCAGTTAACAGAAGATCATACATATGTGAATACCTTAGTTAAACTTGGAATAATAACTAGGGAAGAAGCTGAGGTGCATGAAGAGCGTTACAAGATAACAAAGGCTGTCGGCGCAGAAGCCGAAATCGAGCCAGATATATCTCGAATAAAGATAAGCAAGGGAGATAAGATAATCCTTTGCAGTGACGGTCTAAGTGGCGAACTAGGCGATGAGCAGATGGAGGAGATTCTTGCTA
>ERZ773027.1646-NODE-1646-length-11596-cov-3.347630_pt1 | contig 11596 bp, 9 predicted proteins | sample MGYA00511032_ERZ773027 | MGnify/ENA primary metagenome ERZ773027 (study PRJEB29015, sample SAMEA2738138) | human oral metagenome | biome: human oral; feature: human-associated habitat; material: saliva | place: China | collected 2190 ... | reverse complement strand
TTTTGAATAATAAATATTGTCATTTTCAAAGGAAACTTTCCAGTTTATCATTCAACTGTTTGGGTGCTTTCTTAGGAATTCCAAAAAATAGGTTTAATCAAGTTAGGACAACAACTGACAAAACAGATAGAGAAGTTCTCCAATTTTTATTGGAAACTTATAAAAAAAATAGTGGGATTAGCGCTGAGTTAAAGAAAAACAATATTTCAAAAGAGGTTTATTATGCTAGATTGAAATTAGGTTGGGATAAAGAAAAAGCTAAAACCACTCCTGTTAAAAGTAATGGGAAAGCATACGACCATAAAGGAAGGGAATTCAGCACCCAAAAAGAAATGTTTAAACACTATGGAGTTTCGCAGGCACAATTTTTTAGAAGAAAAAATAAGGGGTTGAGTTTAGAACAATGTTTAGCACCTACCGACCAAAAATTTAACAATAAAAAGCAGAAAGGAAAATAAGAATGACAGATGAAGTAAAAATCTATGCTTACAAGCTAAGAATCACAGAGGGCGATCTTACGAACTATTTGACAGAAAACTACGGATAAAGTATAGAAAGAGAGGTGAGTAGTATGACAGTATTAGAAATACATGACAATGAATGCTTTAAGGTTGCTAATCGCATTTATACTTATGAGAATAGTCTGTTTGCTTTTGTGAGAGAATAAAGGAAGAATTGTTGAACAAATGAGGAAAAATAATGAAAAAAACAGAAACAAATAAAGATTTTACGAATCTTGATTTTAAAAGCGTGGAGAGCGCTTTTGGGATGCCGATGCGTTACGCAAACAATTCATCGCATTTGGTAGCTTGCTTGGAGAAAAGTAAGCTGATGTTAGATGACATTTTTCAAGAGAAAATAAATTTTCTTTTAAACGGTCTGTTTTACGCAGACGGAGAGGTGAAAAAGAGCTTGTTTATCGAAGAAAATATGAGCGTTTTCTTCGAGTTGAAAAAGTGTGTTTATGATGCACACATTAAGAGCTTAAATAAAATTTAAGTGTTAAAATAAAAAACCTCAGAAGAGGGTAGGAGGAAATTACATGATTTTTGGGTTTGTATTGCTTGTTGTAGGAGTGTGCATTTCGTTCAATGGAGTATTGATCATAGCTAAAAATACAGATATCAGTACACATATCGAACTTAATTGTTTTGGTAGTTTTGTTGGTGTTAAAGATTTCTTTTCACATCTAACTGTTTGGGAATGGATTTTAAGTATCTTTTTAATTATTGTAGGAGGGGGAATGATGTACTTCTCATATATTGAGTTGTTACCGTATCTTATAAGTTCATTTGAGTTAAAATAGGGGGGATAGCATGACAGTATTGTATTATTATCTTTTTATAAACAAGGGCATCTTGAAATCCATAAGAGAAAACATTCTTTATTCTAAGAGTGTATGGAAAGTGCTAGCAAATGTTATTTATTGCTCTATCTCGCTTATCGTTATCCCTTTATCTTACTCTTGCTTTCTAATATATGTCAACAACAACTGGATTTCAATGTCGCTACTAAATTCTGGAGTGATTGAGAATAAAGCAATATTGCTTATATTAGGGTGCATTTCAATTATTACTATTATTGAAATGGCAGGTATGCTTATTATTTCATTGTTGGGGATTTTGGCTTTATCTTTTTGGATACTGGCAAGGTACTCTGACGAACTATTTGATAGAGAACTACGGATAAAGTATAGAAAGAGAGGTGAGTAGCATGACAGTGTTAAATCTACATAAAAAGGAGTGCCTAGAGATTGCTAAAAGGATTTTGGATTGGAATTTTATCAATCCAATCTTAGTCAAAACAAACTCACGCAGTCACATGGATACTCTAATGATTATAGACGGAAAAAAACTAGCTGAAAATCTAGAGTTGGAAATCAAGAGCAGTCTGGAAAGGAGTGATTTATCGAATAGCTATCTTGTAGAGTTTGATTTTGATAACCCAAATTTACAAAGCGATAGCTTATTCTTTGAGAAAATAATTGAATCAGCAGTTTTTTATCAAGTTCCAGAAAGTGTTTCTGAAGCTAATAAGGATTTACAATGGTTCAAAAAAGTTATCGAGGGGAACGAATACTCAAAAGAGGGATTGAGGAAAGCGTTTGGAATAGTCGAGGTCAATCCAAAGTTAAATTTACAATCTTTAGACCTTGTGATTGCGTCACCGATTGGAGTGGAAACTGTTTTCCAAAGACGGACGACAAAAGTTGAGACTGGACGGATTCAACAGTACATTTTGCCACACGAAAGAGGGTATGAGCCACCTGTCGAAATTAGCGAAAATTATGTATCAAGTCGCTTTGACCGAAAACTCCCATTTCAAATTCTTTCTACAAAAAAAACTACTGTAACAGAGACGTTATCTAATGGATACCCTGCTAATAACTTTATTGTTCAGGAACTTCTTGAACTTATTTTAAAGAAAATCGAGAACACTATTGAATATCAGACAATGGCTGAATTGACTGAAGAGCAATACGACTTTGTGAATTGGGCAATGCAGATTGCAAAAACAGTAGATGAACGTATTCGTCAGTTTGATAATTTGTGTTATACGAAGGAAGAGCTAAAGGATATGACCGATATATCTAGTAGCATGATAGATAAAGTAGAATATGTTTATCTGATTGAGTTTTACGGTAGCGACCAGGACAACAGTAATCGCTTAGTGAAAGCTGAACGCTTGCAAAAAGCCCTTGCTGACGGTAGCCTTTTAGGTCAGAAAGAAGAGATTGAACTGAAAGAAACAAGTAAAGGTCTTGAAGTGAAAGATACAGACATTGAACGCTTAGAACTATCTTATCAAGGCTTGTCTATCAATGCAGTACCACTCTATCTCTAGAATAATAACAGATTAGCGCTTCTGGAAATCCCAGAGGTGCTTTTTGTCTATGATAGCTTAACCTTTAGAAAGGCTTATAGTATAATTGTAGTATGATTATAACCGCATTAGCAGAGAAAGAGAGCCAAGGGGTTGAATACTACCTAGCCTTATCAGAAACCACAAGCACGCGCGAAAAAGTCACTAAGACTGCAAAGCAACAAGGGTATCTTGAAATCAAAGCGTGTAAATACCTTAACAACAACACACTCATTATAACGTGGGCAAAGGGGCATCTAGTCCGATTGAAAGAGCCAGAGGAATATAATGAGAAATGGAAAGACTGGTCTTTGGAAAATCTTCCTATCGTACCAGGTAACTTTGAGTATGTGGTTGATGAAAAGCGCAAGAGACAGTATGAGATAGTCGAGAAGAAACTGAAGATTGCTCAACAAATTATCTGGGCAGGCGACATTGATCGTGAGGGTTCTTATATATCCTATCTTATTTGTAAGCAAGCGAAAGTCTGGAATGACGAGCGCAAGACATTTAAGAGCCTTTGGATTGACGACCTCACGACCAAGCCTATTCGCAAAGGTTTTCAAAATCTAAAGGATATTGACTACCGTTACTTACAAGCACAAGAAGCACAAGCACGCGCGATTGCTGACTGGCTTTTAGGAATGAATAGTAGTAGGTATCTATCGAAGTCACTAGAGAATAAGCTAGGCTTACGAGTTCCAGAGAAAGAGGGTAAAATCGCATCTGGGCGTATCATTGGTCCGACTACCTATTTTATCTACCAGAGAGAGCAAGAGCGAGATAATTTTATCGAGAGAACCTACTATGAACTAGAAGGGACTTTCACACATCCAAACGGTACATACACTGGTAAATACATTCCAGCCGATATAACCTATACAAAGGGAGACCGGAAAGGGAAGAAATGGAAAGGAGATTGTGATACCAGGGAGCAGTGGGAGAAGTTGATCGCCAATCCGTCTTTTGTCGGACAATTTGATAAAGGAGAGATAGTAGAGTTAGAGAAAGAACTTAAAGAGTCACGCTCACCTCGATTATATAGTCTGAGTGATATGCAGAAAGCAATGGATAAGAAGTTAGGTATCAGTCCGTCTGAAACACTTGCTATCTTACAAGAGTTATACGAAACGGATAGATACGTGACTTATCCACGTACATCATCTAATCATATATCAGTAGAGAGATTTGAATACTTACATGAGAGTCTATATACTATGACACAGTTAGTCGATATCCCTCTATCTGAATGCGTACAGTCTGGCAAAGTTGATGGTTTTTACGTCAATAACAAAAAGGCAGCAGTACACGCTGGCTTAACACCGACCACGGAGTTTCCTACTATGGAGGAACTAGCATCATGGAGCAATGAAAAGCGTACTATCTACATGGAAGTATTAAAGCGTAGTCTGGCTATCTTCTTACACAAATACCAGTACGAGCAGACCAAGATTATCACGCAAGTTGGAAATGGTAAGTTCCAGACCATTGGGCGCGTGACTGCTCATAAGGGATGGAAAATCTTGTGGGAAGATAAAGAGGCTTTGTTTGATATAGATAGCGTAGAAGAGAAACCATTGATTAAAGTGGCCTTGAATGACCTAGTTACGCCTCAACTAGCACCGATTGAGAAACATACCTCAAAACCTCAACTATATACAGAAGGAACATTGATCGATGCTATGGAAACCGCCGGCAGACATTTTGAAGATGAAGAGCTGAGAGCCATCATGAAAGAAACCCAAGGTCTAGGAACTGAAGCAACCAGAGCGCCTACTTTGGAGAAAATCAAGAATTATCATTGGTATGTTGTTAAGAAAGGGCGTATCCACTTAACAGAGTTAGGAAGATTACTTTGTCAGTCTTATTCAAGCGTAAAAATCCTTAGTGATGCACAGACTACTGCTTTGTGGGAGCAATCACTTAAAAAAATCTCAAATGGTGAGAATACCAAGGAGCGCTTTTTGTCAAATATCATTAGATATTTGAATAGAGAGAGCGAGAAGAACTTATTTAATGATCTTGACAATTCTATGAGTAAGGTTGATTATCTTCCATATAAAGAGTATATGGAGAAATTGAAACAGTCTGCAACTGGAGAAGTAGGAGAGTGTCCGAAGTGTCATGCACCAGTACGCTATATCACAAGCAAGAATAAGAAAGTTTTCTTGAAGTGTCAGAATGGACTACTTACACAAGAACAACTAGCGAATGGAGAAGTGGCATCTTGTGACTTTTTCTTGAATATGGAAGTGGCCAGTAAAAAGCTCACGGAAAAAATGGCGCGTGATCTTCTTGCTAAGAGAAGAACAAACGTAGTGAAAGGATTTAAAAAATCCAACAAACAAGGTACGTTTGATGCACGAGTTGTCCTCAATGATAACCTAAAATTAGCCTTTGAAAAAAGCTAAAGTGCGATTTTGGCTATCATAGGCAAAATTGGCCTATGATACTTTTACTTTTGGATAAATTTAAGGTAAACTATTATTGTAATAGAAAAAAAGAAAGGTTTTTATTAAATGCAAACTAAAGATTTAGTTAGTGATGGTAATTCTACCATCATCCAGAAATCTCTAGCTGTGAGTTTAGTCACAGGTGCTATTCTAACTGCCAATGTAGGAGTTAGTGCAAGTGCAGATGGTACGGTTGCTACTACAAGTCAATCTACTACTGAAGTAACGCCTGCATCAGATACACCAGTAGTAGATAGTTCTACACCTGCATCAGATACTCCAACAGTTCCAGATGCACCTAAGACTGAGGAAAAGCCAGAGGTTAAACCGTCTGAAGAAGTTCCAACAACTCCATCAGACACTCCAGTAGTGCCAGAGACACCTAGGACTGAGGAAAAGCCAGAGGTTAAACCGTCTGAAGAAGTTCCAACAACTCCGTCAGACACTCCAACAGTTCCAAATGCACCTAAGACTGAAGAGAAGCCAGAGGTTAAACCGTCTGCAACTGAAGTGACAGAAAAGCCTAAACCAGCAGTCTATGTTCCTAAGCCTTACGAAAATGGAACAGGTTCAGAAACAGTTCTACATCCGCAAGTTTCTGGGACACCTACCGTTACACCTACTGATGATGAACCAGTTATCACGGATGAAGGATACAAGATTGTAGATATCGCCAAGTCAATTCTCACACTTGAAAATGCTGACGGTTCACGTATCCAAGTTAAACCAGAGCTTATCGGAGGAGTAACGAATGAGGATGGAACAGTCACTATCAAGAACTCTAAAGGTGGGCTTGAAACACTCCCAGAAACTGGACTTGTAGAAAGTATGTTAATGACACTCATTGGATTCTTAGTTTTGATTTTTGCTTTCTCTTTGCTAAACAAAAGAAATCAAAATGCTTATACTTATTTATAAACAGAGAGGTAACAAATGAATAAGAAAGAACTTTTTAATAAATCATCAGAAACACAAGCACGCGCACGTTTGGTTAATACCAAAGCCTATGGATTGGTTAGCGCAGTAGTATTGGCAGGAGCAGTTAGCTTGGCTGTCGGAACAGGAAATGTAAGCGCAGATGAACAAACTGTAACAATCACATCAGAAACAACATCAGCACCAGTTAAGGTTGAGGCGGTTTCTGAAACTGGTTATCCTTCAACAAACCTTACTGAAAAACAACCAGAACCTACTGCTGAACACGTTGAAATGACAAACAACGCTAACAAGGCTGGTAAAGAAATTGTTACACCTGTTGAAACTCCAGAACTTGATAACACAGTTAAAAAAGCTGAAGGTTCAGGAGTTAAGGCTACAGAAAAACCACAAGTTGCTTACGATACGCTTGCTGAAGCGAAAGCTGATGAAAAGAATCAAGTAAAAGCTATTGATGAAGCAAAAGCTGAAAAAATTGAAAACACTGAAGCGATCAAAACAGCTAATGACACAAATGCGAAAATTAAAAGGGACAATGAAGATGAAGACAAACGTGTTAAAAAGCTAAACGAAGATGAAGACAAACGTGTTAAAAAGCTAAATGACGATGAACAAGCGCGTGTTAAAAAGCTAAACGAAGAAATCGCTAATGATAACAAAGCGAAAATGGAAAAACTTGGTTTAACTTACACAGGTGACTTTGAAAAAGATAAAAAGGCTATTGATGATTATCTTGACAAAGCGAAAAATGACAATAAGAAAAGAGAGGAACAGTATAAACTTTCTTTAAAAAATAATGAGGAAATCCATAAAGCAAATAGAGCTGTTATGGAAGCAAAAGGGCTTAAATATACTGGTGTTTGGAAAACCGATAAGGCAGAAGTTGATAAGTGGAATAAAGAAAACGCTGGTGAAAAGACAGTCACAACTAAAGAAACAGGTTTGACTGCAACTGCTAGTACAACTTTTGAAGCTATTTCTGGCGCTTCTAAGGTTACACCACCAGCTTATGTTCAAAATGTTATCCAAGGTTATGCACGTAACACAAATTTAGATGCCAAGTTTGATAACGTTTTCTTGTTTGATTATAAAACTGGAACTGCAACTATCAAAGTTAAAAACACTTCACATGGAGATGTTACTGTTAGCTTTGATAAAGTGACACCTTCTGCAGAATCTGGCTTCATCCGTTCATATGTTGCCTTATGGGCTGCAGAAGATGGAGGAATTGGTTATGGGGTATTCATTTCCGCTGGCGCAGGAGCTGCTAACGGAGGCGGAGGTGTTGATGGTCAAGGTGGTGGCTACGGAGCTAGTGGTGCTTATCTAAATGACCGTCAAGGTTGGGTTAAGAAAGTGACTGTTGGAGTGATTACTGATGCTGACGATGTTAGCGAGTTAACTCTCAATGACGTAGATAGTAACCAAGTTATTGAGGCTTCAACAATCGATGGTGCTAAAATCACAACTGGAGCAAACATCACCCAAAGTGGCAATACATTTACTGCTAACAACTCTGCACAATCGCAGAGTACAGCAGGGGTTCTTGATAGTAACGGTATTGGTTGGAGTTTGGATAAAGGTCAGAAAATCAACTTCTCATTTGACCATATCAACACTTCTGACACTTCTTACTCAATCGTCGGTGGTATCTTTGGACGTGCTTCTCAAAAAGAAGTGAAGGAGAAGGTTGAACCAATTTCTATTAAAGAAGTTGAAGAACCGAATTTTTCACCTAAAGATGTGAAACCAGTTGAACTTAAAAAACCAGTTGTACCTGAAGTATTTAAACCTGAAGTATTTAAACCTGAAGTATTTAAGCCTCAAAAATTTGATCCTGAAAAATTTGATCCTCAAAAATTTGATCCTGAAAAATTTAAGCCTGAAGTATTTGAGCCAACTATTAAACCTTATGTGCCAGTTCCAGATGAAAAGAAAATTTCATTGGAATATCATAAGACTGCCGTGAAGTACGCTCCGAAAATCAGCAAAGGAGTAGTGAATGATGATAATGTTAATATCGATGGCAAACTCGTTCCTAAAGGTTCGATTGTAACTTGGACTCTTAATACAGGTATGCTTAAAGCAGGGCGTGAAGCGATGTCTGCTATTGAGTTGAATGATCCACTTGAATCTGGCTACCGTTTAGACACAGAAGCAACTGCAAAAGCAAACCCAACGTTTGAGTTCACTCACAACGGACAAGGTAGAACACTTATTAAGTTCGGTGCTAGTGAGCTTGCTAACGCAAATGCAAACCTTGACAAAGACTATGTTATGCCACAAATCAAATTGATTGGTACAGTCTTGAATGACAATGGTTTCTACAACAATACTTACTCTATGACTTTGACAACTAAGTCTAAGAAGAAGTACACAGTTACATCTAACACACCGAAAGTTAAGACTTCAGGTTCAAAACCAGTCAAAGATGTAGTTGATGATAAAGGTGTATCAATTAACGGTAAGTCAGTTCTCCCTACATCAGAGTTGAACTACACACTTACTCAAAACCTTTCAAATTACAAAGGGGTTGAAGCATCTAAGTCAACAATTATGAAAAACTTTGCATTGATTGAAGATCCAGACGAAAACGCTCTTGATACAAGCACAATGCACGTTAAGTCTATTACTGCTGGCAACAAAGATGTGGCTGAATTGTTACAAATGCACCATGTTCTTTCAATGGATACCTTGGACGCTAAACTTCGTCAAATGGTTATTGATTCTGGTATCTCACCAGTAGGTGAGTTCTACATGTGGGTTGCTAAAGACCCTCAAGCATTCTATGAGGCTTACGTTAAGAAAGGTTTGGATATTACTTATAATCTTTCATTCAAAATCAAGAAAACATTCACTGAAGGTGACATTGTGAATGCAGTTCACCAAATTGATTTTGGTAACGGATATGCAGGGAACAAAGTAGTCAACCATCTTCCTAAACCAGTAGTTCATAAAGACGTATTGAATGCGAAAGGTGAAAGCATTGATGGAAAAGAAATCCAACTAGGCGATACGATCACTTATAAGCTAGAAGGTTGGGTTATTCCAGCAGGACGTGGCTATGACTTGTTTGAGTATCGTTTTGTAGATACACTCGATGTTGAACATGACGAGTATCAAGGTTTTACAATTAAAGCTATTAAAGACTTAGTACTGCCAAATGGTACAGTTATTAAAGCTGGTGATGACCTCAAAGGTTACACTGAAACAATCTACAATGCACGTACTGGCTTATTTGAAACACGCTTCACTAAAGATTTCCTAGCTTCAATTCCTCGTACAAGCGAATTTGGAGCAGATGCTTTCCTAGAAGTGAAACGTATTAAGCATGGTGAAGTGTTCAACGAATACACTCTGTTTGTAAATGGTACACCTGTACTTTCTAATGAAGTTAAAACATACAGTAAGCCAAAACAAACTCCACCAACTCCACCAACTCAAAATGAACTTCCAAATACTGGAGAAGGTTCAAGTATGTTAGGAGTAGCAGGAGTGATTATGTCACTATCAACTGCTGGATTTATGGTTACACTGAAACTCAAAGAAAATTAAGTAGAATAAAGGGTTAGCCTGTGCTAACTCTTTATTTTTAAAATCATGTCTCTTTTTCTTGCAAAAATAATCGAATTATTATATAATTAAATCATGAAATTCTTAAAGATAAGGAGGAGTTAGATGTCAGTAGTTGTCAAGATAAGGCTAAAAGAAGTTTTAGCAGAACGTGGCATGACGCAGAGTGAATTAGCTAAGTTATCAAACCTAAGTGAAACTGCTGTTAGCACGTTTGTAAGGGGACAAGGAAACTCAATCAATAAGGAGCATTTATCAAAAATCGCTAGTGCTTTGAATATTTCAGACATAGGCGAAATTTTGGAATTACAATTCATTTAAGTTAGTTATGAAAAAGGAGTTAATACTATGCTTTATAATATAAAAATAGGAGCATTGGTTGTAAAAATCTTTATTTGGAGTTTAATTCCAGCTATGCTTTTATATCTAATTACTGGTAGTTTTTGGTTTTCGTTCATTTTGTGGTGCTTAACATTGGTTTCTGAGTATCTAGCAGTTGCTGATTTTGAAGTATCTACTGAATCGGAGAAGCAGAATAAGAAAAATCTTGAAATTGTAGAAGATTTTGGAAGAATGGAGTAAAGAATTATATGGATAAAAAAATTACAATGACAGTAGTAGGAGCATCAGCTCTTGCTCTCGGTTTAGGAGTTACTGACGCACACGCTGAGGAAGTAACAACAGTAGCACCGACAACAATCGACCAGACTGTTTCTAATAAAGAAACAAAACCAGAGGTTAAAAAGGAAGTCACAAAAGGTCAAGTTGACGATGCTAAGGATAAACTTGATAAATCTAAACAAGCAGTAGAAGATGCACAGGCTAAGAAAAAACAAGCGCAGTTTGAAAAGGATAATGCTCAATCTGAAGTAGATAATGCCCAATCTGAAGTAAATAATGCTCAACAAGCCAAGGATAAAGCTACTCCAGGAAATATTGAAAAGCAAAATCAATCAGTTGCTAGTGCTAAAAATGATAAATCTGACGCAGAAAATCAAGAGAAAAATGCTGAAGATGACCTTGACAAAGCAAAAGAAGTTGTCGAAAACCAAGAAAAAGTAGTGAAGAAGTCTGAGGACAATGTAACGAATGCTGAAAATGATGTTAAAGACGCACAGACTAACGTAGATAACGCACAAGCTATTCTTGATGGTACAGGACAAACGAAAGTTGTCGAAGAGAAGGAAAATGCTGAGACTGCTCAAAAAAAAGCACAGGAACAGTTGACGAGCGCAGAGAAGGCTTTTAACCAAGCTGAGTTAGACGACAAGGAACGTGCAGACGAAATTTCAAGCGTTCAAAAAGAGTTGACAGATGCTACTAAGGTAGTAGTAAGCACAGGGGCTAAATTAACTGATGCTATTATTAAAGCTGAGCAAACACAAACTGCTCTTGAACAAGCACAGGACACATTTACCATGGCTGAAAGTAGTTATAAAGCGATCAATACAATTCAACTTACCGATGCTTATGTTAAGGCCTTGAAAGACTACGCGACAAATCCTTATCATCCTGTTAAGCAGGAAACACAATGGCAAGCACACTATGATAAGGCAGTCAAAACTCTAACCGCAGAACAAAAACCAAATATTAACTTGAACTCATTCAAGTCTAATGTAAATGATAAAGCTATCAGTGTTGATGCTAACAACTTGACAACAGAGCAAATGACAGAACTTTCTCTATTTGCGAGTGACCTACTTAACCAAATCCGTGAACGTTTTGGAACACCTAAGACGGTTGTAACAAAAGGCATGCTTCAAGTTGCTGAC
>ERZ773027.1643-NODE-1643-length-11612-cov-2.655360_pt1 | contig 11612 bp, 10 predicted proteins | sample MGYA00511032_ERZ773027 | MGnify/ENA primary metagenome ERZ773027 (study PRJEB29015, sample SAMEA2738138) | human oral metagenome | biome: human oral; feature: human-associated habitat; material: saliva | place: China | collected 2190 ... | reverse complement strand
TTTGAACTGACTCCTATTTCTCGTGTCCAAGAAATGGGAGGCAGTTAAGACATGAGAGGTTTTTAAAATCGAAACTACTAACTGTTAGAAACTGTTAGCTGTTACTGTCTTGCTTTAACTTCATCAACAAGCTGATCAGCAGGCACCTGTACCTGCTCGTGAGACTCCATATCACGAAGGGTTACCGCACCAGCTTCAACCTCATCTGGACCAATAACCACGCAAAGCGTTGCGCCCATCTTATCTGCCTGCTTAAACTGAGCCTTCAGCGAACGACCAGTACGATCAGCCTCGCATCTAATACCAGCTTCACGCAATGCCAGCACGGTATCAAATACAACAGGAGCCTGTTCAGCACCTGCGCAAGCAACATAAACACAGCTTGGAGCTGCAGGCTCAGCTGCAACACCAAGAGCTTCCAGCGCCAGCATAATGCGCTCAAAGCCAACAGCAAATCCAACGCCTGGGGTTGGCTTTCCGCCTTCAAGCTCAACAAGACCGTCATAACGACCGCCACCACCAATGGCGCCAACACCAGCGTTTGGAATCTCTACCTCAAAGACAGTACGCGTGTAGTAATCCAGACCACGAACAAGCGTTGGATCCTCAACGTATGAAATACCCGCAGCATCCAGATATGCCTTAACCTGCTCATAGTGAGCGCGGCAATCATCACATAGGTTGTCAGAAATCAGTGGAGCGTCCTTCATAACCGCGTGACAGCTCTCGTTTTTGCAGTCAAACGCACGCAGTGGATTAATCTCAGCGCGCTCAAGACAGTCCTCACACATCTCATCCTTGTGATCAAGAATGAACTGCTTGACCTTCTCGCGATATGCTGGACGGCACTCCGCATCACCCATGGAGTTAATCATGAGCTTCATATCAGCTGGCGAGAAACCCATCTGCTCGTAAAACTTCATCAACATGATGATGGACTCTGCATCGGCAGCTGGATCAGAGGCTCCAAGCCACTCAACACCTACCTGGTGGAACTGGCGCAGGCGGCCCTTCTGAGGACGCTCTCCCCTAAACATTGACTCGGCGTACCAAAGCTTTGCAGGAGTTCCTCCCTGTGGCACAAAGTTGTGCTCAACGGCAGCACGGACCACACCAGCAGTTCCCTCAGGACGCATAGCCATACGCTGACGAGGCTTAAGACCGGACTCATTGCCGGCAGCTAGCAGGTCCTCAAGCAGCGCACCTGAAAAGACGCGGAACATCTCTTTGCGTACTACATCGGTTGACTCACCAATGCCGTGAACAAAGGTGTCTACCTGCTCAAGTGCAGGAGTCTCAATGCGGTCAAAACCATAAGTACCAAACAGATGGCGGGCAACATCTTGCATATGCTCCCAAGAGCGCATATAGCCGCCGTAAAGATCTTCGGTACCTTGAATTCTCTGACCCATGAATCCTCCTTGTTACAAACATAGATGTTTCTAGTTTACCCATGAGAGACAGCTCTGGCGCAGAAAAGCTTTTATAACTTTTGAAACCTATGAAAAAATCCGATTATTTTCTAGAAAACGTGAAAAAGTGCGTATGTGAGGGTTGCTTTTTAATTCCTACCATTTAGTATGAATTAGCGGATTTTGGGGTATGACAAAAACATCGGTGACATTGGCGTTTGTCTTTGCCACAAAACCGCACTAGCACAAGGTTTTGCTCGCCCTAGAGCTGCCCAAACTTGCTAGTCACAAACGTATCACGTGCTTGCACGTAGAGATATTTGGAGAGAGATTTATGGCAACTGAGCTACTCCGTGTAAACGGAATTTCTGCAGGTACCGAGGAGAAATCCATCCTGCATTCAATTGATTTGAGCATTGGTGATGGCCAGGCTCACGTTCTGATGGGACCTAACGGCGCAGGTAAATCAACACTTGGCCGCGTCATTATGGGTGATCCTACCTATAAGATTACCGAAGGTTCTCTTATCTTTAACGGCGAGGATGTAACTGAGCTTGCTGCAGATAAGCGCTCCCTTGCGGGCATCTTCCTCTCCTATCAGGCACCTGTTGAGGTTCCTGGCGTTCCTCTTTATTCATTCCTGCGTACCATTACACAGATGCGCCCTGAGCTTAAGATGACTGCTCGTCAGTTCCGTCAGCGTGTTGGTCAGATTTCTGATCAGCTTGAGCTTGATCAGGGCTTCTTGATGCGTGAACTTAACGTTGGCTTCTCTGGTGGCGAGAAGAAAAAGGTTGAGATGCTCCAGCTTTTGCTGCTCCAGCCTAAACTTGCCATTCTCGACGAGACAGACTCTGGCCTGGACGTTGACGCACTCTCTGTTGTTTCAAAGGGCATTCAGGCTTATCGCGAGACCTGTGACGGCTCGCTGCTCATCATTACTCACAACACCCGCATTCTTGAGCGCCTTGAGATTGACCGCACTCACGTTATGGTTAAGGGTCACCTGGTAGCAGACGGTCCTTCTGACCTCATCAACCAGATTGACCACGAGGGCTTTGAGCGTTTTGAGAACCAGGCTGATGAGGGCGGTGCTAACTAGTGAGCGAGAAGAAGCGATCTGAGGTCGCTGACGTAGACCGCTCGCTCTACGACTTCACCAAGTCCGAAGAGGGTTACGAGCGCTACGATGATGGCCTTACGCCAGAAATTGTGCGTGCTATTTCCGAGAAAAAAGAAGAGCCCGAGTGGATGCTCCAGATGAGGTTGTCGGCCCTGGAAACCTATCACCAGCGCCAGATGGCTACCAACTGGGGACCTTCTATTGCAGGTTTGGATTTGAACCATATCTCCACGTATGTCTCGCCAAAGACTCAGCAGGCAAATAGCTGGGACGACGTACCTGAGGATATTAGGGATACCTTTGATCGTCTGGGCATTCCACAGGCAGAGGCAGAGAGCCTTGCTGGTGTTGGTGCTCAGTACGATTCTGAGATTGTCTATCACAACATGCGTGAGGAAGTTGCTGAGCAGGGTGTTATTTACACCACCATTGAGGATGCTCTGCATGATCCACAGTGGGAGCCCGTTGTTAAAGAGTACTTTGGCAAGCTGATTCCTCCTTCAGACCACAAGTTTGCGGCGCTGCACTATGCCGTGTGGTCTGGCGGTTCTTTTGTCTATGTTCCTAAAAATGTCACTCTGGACTACCCACTTCAGAGCTACTTTAGACTGAATGCTCAGGGTGCTGGCCAGTTTGAGCACACGCTTATTATTGTTGAGGAAGGTGCTGACCTGCACTTTATTGAGGGCTGCTCCGCACCTAAGTACTATGCAGCAAACCTCCATGCAGGAGCTGTTGAGCTCTTTGTTAAGGACGGCGCTCGTCTGCGTTACTCGACCATCGAAAACTGGTCCAAGAACATGTACAACCTCAACACCAAGCGCGCCATTATTGGCAGCAATGCAAAGATGGAGTGGGTCTCGGGCTCTTTTGGTAGCCACGTTTCCTACCTCTACCCTTCTACGATCATGAACGGCGATTCTTCTAACTGCGAGTTCACCGGTATTACGTTTGCAGGCGCTACGCAGGACCTGGATACAGGCTGCAAGGTGATTATCAACGGCTCCAATAACTCGGCAAACGTTGACACTAAATCCATCTCCAAGGACGGTGGCGTCAACACTTTCCGCTCAGCCGTGACCGTTGGACGCAAGGCAGAAAACGCTCGCGTGGCGTTCTCGTGCCAGTCGCTGATGCTGGATAACATCAGCCGCTCCGACACCATCCCAGAGATGGATGTTCGCAATGCGACTGCTCAGATTGGCCACGAGGCAACTATTGGCCGCATTTCTGACGACACCGTTTTGTACCTGATGAGCCGCGGCTGCTCTGAGGCTGAGGCTCGCACCATGGTAGTAAACGGATTTGCAAACCCTGTCTCAAAGGAGCTCCCAATGGAGTACGCCGTTGAGATGAATAACCTGATTAAACTTGAGATGGAAGGAGCGATTGGCTAATGGATAACGTTTTGATTAATCGCGCCAACGTTCCTGCAGCTCAGACATGGAACCGTCTACGCGCTAACTCACTGTCGGTTACCGTCCCTAATCACGCTGATGCAGGCACAGTGTACCTGCCTCTGCCTCGCCTTTTTGAGCGCATTGAGTGTGGAATGGGCCAAGAGGTTACTGACTACGTAGAGTCACAGGCATTCAAGTCTGATTTCTACAACGTTCCCGCTCGTACCAAGCGAGAAGAGCCTATTGTTGTTGCTGTTTCTGCTGCGCAAAACCAGTGCGCTAACACCGGCATCATTGTGCGCGAAGGTGCTGAGGCTACCGTGGTTATCGCTGCGTTTGCAGGCGATGCTGACGGCGACGTACCTACAGGCAGCGACGCGAACGACGACGCACTTCCAACCAGCGCTGCGCTCACCCGCATTGTGGTTGAGACTGGTGCAAAGCTGCACCTCATTGAGATGCTTGGTGTCAACGAAGGCCAGCAGCACCTTGAAAGCGTTGGTCTTGAGATTCACCAGGACGCGGCTGTTGACGTTAAGCAGTACGCTCTGGGTGGATCAACCATCGGTCTTGGACTCACCGCTAACTTAGTTGGCGCTCGAGCTCGCCTTGACCTTAACAATCGCTATCACGCTACTCACGAAGAGACGCTTGATATTAACCACCTGGTACGCATGCGTGGTACCTCTACGCGCGCGCAGCTCACCGAGTCCGGTGTCCTTAACGAGGCAGCTAAGAAGACGCTTCGCGCAACTATCGATCTTGTCCGCGGTGCAAAGGATGCCCAGGGCAACGAGATTGAAACGGTCATGATTCTTGGTGACGACGTTGTCAACAAGACCATGCCTGCTATTCTCTGTGATGAAGACGACGTTGCTGGTAACCACGGCGCTACCATTGGATCCGTCTCCCCTGAGCAGCTTGATTACCTTGCAGCTCGAGGACTTTCTCGCCAGGCTGCTGAGCAGCTGTTTGTGCGCGCGCTCTTTGAAGACGCCATCATCAACGCGCCTGAGGAAATTTCTCACCGCGTGGCTGTTGAGCGTTGCGAGGCTGAGCTGGGCGCAGAAATTGCTCACGACTATGACGAAGCTGCAGCTAGTGACGATGCGACGGGCATTGCAAGCGCTGAAGCCGATTCCAGCAAAGGTGGTGTCGCGTAATGACCGACGCAGAAGTTGCTCAGATTACCGATAACCCTTACAAGGCAGATTTTCCAATTCTGGCAGCAAACCCCGAGGTAGCTTACTTGGACAGCGCTGCTACTTCTCAGCGTCCACGCGAGGTTATTGAGGCGCAGTCGCGCTTCTACGAGACCATGAACGCAAACGCTTTGCGCGGATTGTACCGTTGGAGTGTGGAAGCAACCGCAGCTATCGAGGGAGCTCGTGCTTCAATTGCAAAGTTCATTGGAGCTGTCGATAAAAACGGCAAGCCAGAAAGCCAGCAGATTATCTTTACGCGCAACACTTCTGAGGCGCTTAATCTGGTTGCTTCAAGCCTTGGCCGCTATGCACTCAAGCCAGGTGATGACGTGGTCATTTCCATTATGGAACACCACTCCAATATCATCCCATGGCAGCAAATTTGTAAAGCTACCGGCGCTAACCTGGTGTACCTGCGCATGAATTCGCAGTACCAGATTACGCCAGAAGAGATTGCGTCAAAGATTACCGAGCGCGCCAAAATTGTGTCTGTCACACACGTATCCAACGTACTGGGCACCCGCAATGACATCAAGGCCATTGCCAAGCGCGCACACACTATGGGCGCCTACATGGTTGTTGACGCCGCCCAATCCGCACCTCACATCCCTATTGACGTGCATGATCTTGACTGCGACCTGTTGGCCTTCTCGGCACACAAGATGTGCGGACCTATGGGTATTGGCGTGCTCTGGGGCCGCGCCGAGCTGCTTGATGCCATGCCACCGTTCCTTACCGGCGGCGAGATGATTGATTCCGTCACCGAAACCAGCGCTGTTTGGGCTCCTGTTCCCGAGAAGTTTGAGGCGGGCACGCAGGACGCCGCAGGTATCTATGCTACCGGCGCCGCTGTCGAATACCTCAACGGCTTGGATATGGCAAAAATCGAGAAGCGAGAAGAACTTCTCGCCAGGTACTTAGTGCAGCAACTGTGCACGCTGGACTTTGTTGACATCGTTGGCTCTAAGCTGGGACAAAACCACGTGGGCGCTGTGGCGTTTAACGTGCGCGGCGTTCATCCACACGACGTCTCGAGCATCCTAGACATGAATAACGTTTGCATTCGCGCTGGTCATCACTGCGCCGAGCCGCTTCTGATTGAGTTGCACGAGTCCAGTACCTGCCGCGCATCCGTTGCGTTCTACAACGATAAACACGATATTGACCAGCTCATCGAGGGTCTTAACCAGGTATGGAAGATCTTTGGCAGCGCAGTCAGCAACAAATAAAACAAGGAGTTGAAATAAGTGGCAGCAAACGACCTGTATAACGCTGAGTTTATGGACCACGTTTCTCACCCCGATTACAAATACCAGATGGACAACCCAACCGTCTCCCACGAGGGCGTTAACCCTTCTTGTGGCGATGAGCTCACGTTTTCCGTGCGCATAGAGGGCGGCAAGATTGCCGAGGCTGCTTTTGTGGGCAGCGGATGCGCAATCTCTCAGGCATCGGCCGATATTATGAGCGATCTGATGATCGACCGCACCCCAGAAGAGGCCATTGAGCTCTGCAAACTCTTTGGACGCATGATTCGCGGAGAAGAGACCGACGAGGCTGTGCTTGACCAGCTGGAAGATGCCAACATTCTGCACGACATCGCTCACATGCCCGCACGCGTTAAGTGCGCCGAGCTGGCATGGCATACGCTTGAGGAGATGCTTGAGGCCCACAGCAGTGGTTCTGCCGCCGCCGGTGCGTCTACCACCGAGGACGGTACCGAGAGTAAGCGCGCTGAGGACGGCGCCGAGAGCAAGCACGCCGAGGACGGCGAGTAGCCGTGGCCGGAATGTTCTCTACAAAGGGAATGTACGCGCTCCGCGCAATGGCTGACCTGGCCGTTCACGAGGGATGGGTCTCGCTGGGCGACGTTTCCGAGCGCCAGAACATCTCGCGCAAGTACCTTGAGCAGGTCATTGCCCTGATGCACAAGGCGGGTTACGTCGAGAGTCTGCGCGGAAAGGGCGGCGGCTATCGCCTCACGCGCAAACCCGAGGACTATACGCTTGGCGAGATTCTCCGTGCAGCCGAGGGTAATCTTGCGCCCGCTAGCTGCTTGAACTGCACAAACACCACTCTCTGTCCCCAGATGGAGTCCTGCACCACCATCAACATCTGGCGCGACCTTGGCCGCATGACCTCCAGTTTCCTGGACAGCAAGACGCTCGCGGACATCGCCCGCAACGAAGGCAACATGCACGTCTCCCCCGCCGACAACCCTACAGCTGAGTAAGCGTTTAAGCTGCGGTTTTATTGTCGTGTGCGGTGGTGCTTCATGACAAGAGGGCTCTGAAGTGCACCGGATTTCTCGCGAGAAGGACGCGCTGGGTGCGCATCAGACTCGCAGCAGATGCGCCAGGTGACAGCTTATTACACCCCAAACAAAAAACGGACCTGGAGAAAATCCAGGTCCGTTGCTTTAACTAGCAGCAAGAACGCGCCGTCGCATCGCACTACGCGCCGACGCCCGCGCTCAGCGCATGCCGAAGGTTAGTTCCAAGCCTTACCGTCGGAACCAAACTCGCGGATGAGCTCCTTGGTGCGCTCAACGATTGCCTCACGACCAGGCTTTAGGAGCTTACGAGGATCGTAGCCCTTGCCGTTGTCAACAAGGCCAGCCTCAACGTACTTCTTGGTTGCCTCAGCAAAGACAAGCTGAAGATCGGTGTTGACGTTAATCTTGGAGATGCCCATAGAGATAGCCTTCTGAACCTGCTCTACAGGAATGCCGGTGCCACCGTGAAGAACAAGTGGAAGATCACCAACGCGCTCCTTGATAGCCTTGAGCTGGTCGAAGGAGAGGCCCTCCCAGTTAGCTGGATAGATACCATGAATGTTGCCGATGCCGCATGCAAGGAAGTCAACGCCCAGGTCAGCAATCTTTGCGCACTGCTCAGGATCAGCAAGCTCGCCCTTAGCGGTAACGCCGTCCTCGGTGCCGCCGATGCCGCCGACCTCAGCCTCAACAGAAATACCCTTTGCGTGAGCTGCCTTTACGACCTCTTCGGTGCGCTTAAGGTTGGTCTCAAAATCAGGCTCGTGAGAACCGTCGTACATGATGGAAGTAAATCCAGCCTCGATGCACTTGAATGCATCCTCGTATGAACCGTGGTCAAGGTGGAGAGCAACTGGAACAGTGATGTTCTTATCCTCAACAAGACGACGAACCATGTCTGCAACAACGCGGTAGCTTACCTGCCACTTTGCTGCGCCGCTGGTGCACTGAATGATGACAGGAGACTGAAGCTCTTCTGCTGCATCAAGGATTGCTGCGGTCCACTCAAGGTTGTTCTCGTTGAATGCGCCGATGCCATAGTGACCCTTCTCGGCACTCTGGAGCATGGCTTTTGCGCTTACAAGCATGCTAAACCTCCGTTTGACGGAAAACTGATACATATAAATGATACCTTGTTTCATCACCATTGATAGGGTCGTTTTTAACAAAACACTGCGAGAAACACGCACATAAGAAAATCGCTTAGTTACTCACAGAACTTCTCGCCATTTCCGACACTGAAGTTGTGTGCTAGATGAAACTTAATGCCCTCTGATGTTGCCATTTAGCGACGATACATCACATCTTCACAAAAATGAGGTAGTCTATCTGTTCAAAGAAAGGAGCATCTTGTGGCTTACAAACACTTTGATGCAGATAAAACTCAACTGAATTCGCTCGGCAATGCGCCCAGCAATCCGCCTGCTGGCTCTCCAGCAAAAACTGCAGATGATACACACGCTGAAAAGCCAGGCCTTCTTAAGGGCGTCTCTTTCACGCAAATCTTGGCAACTTCTCTAGCTGCGGTAACTGCATTTGTACTGTCAAACCAGATTGGTATTGCCGGCTCGATTATTGGCGTGGCCGTTGGTGCCGCCGCCTCAGCGCTTGCTTCGCAGATTTACCAGAACGTTATTAGACGCTCCACGCATTCTTTTCGCAACTCCGAGAATGAGCAGGTAGACAGCTCTTACGCAGACGCTGATTCTACTCTCCCAGCGCATCCCTATGTGGATCAAAGTCCTGTTGACGTTACCCAGCAGATGCCACAGTACGCACCCACCCAGCAGCGCTACGCAAATACAGTTCAACAATATCGCACGCCATCAATATCGCGTAAGCGTATAAAGGTTCTGACTATCGTAACCATCATTTCAATTATCTTTACCATTTCTGCCGTCATTCTTTATGCAATGTTCCTCAGCTATATCACCGACGGATCTGGCCTTGGACCAAAGGTCAGCACTACCCCAGTTGTGACAGAAAAGACTGCGGATACCAGCAATTCAACGGATAAGAAGGACGACTCAAGCTCTTCTAGCGAGAAGACCGACGAGTCTAACAGCTCTTCTGATTCCAAGAATTCTTCTTCCGAGAGCACTGACTCCAAGAAATCAGAGACTACCAGCTCCGACAGCTCGTCTAACTCGGAAAAGACAAGCGATTCTAGCAACTCAAGCAACTCATCGGAGAGCAATTCTTCCAGTAACAACTCCGGAACAGGCGGCTCAAGCAGCAATTCTGGTTCCAATCAGAACTCTGGCTCCGGCAATGGCTCTACCAGCGGATCTAACAGTTCTGGCTCAAACAGCTCCAACGGAGGCAACTAAGTCGCTGTCGCGGCAACTACCGTCGCAGCCGCCGCCTCCGCGGCGCAACTAACAGCAACAATAAGCAGCAGCTCACACTGAGCTTGCTACAGAAAGGATAGGTATGGAAACCACAAACGCATGGAAAAAGTACACCTCGGAGGACCTGGACAAACTCCAGTCGTTTACCGAGGGCTACAGAAAGTTTATCTCAGAGAACAAGACTGAACGCGAGTGCGCCGCAAGCGCCATCAAGCTTGCCGAAGCGGCAGGTTACGTTAAGCTTTCTGACGCCATCGCTGCAGGTAAAACTCTCAAGGCTGGCGACAAAGTCTATGCAGACATTCGCGGCAAGTCCGTCATCTTTGTTCAGATTGGTACCAAGTCCCTAGAAGAGGGTCTAAACATTCTTGGTGCTCACATCGACTCCCCTCGCCTGGACGTCAAGCAGAACCCACTTGAGGAGCGCAATGAGCTTGCTACCTTTGACACCCACTACTATGGCGGCGTCAAGAAGTACCAGTGGGTCACCATTCCTCTGGCAATTCACGGCGTTCTTGCACTTAAAGACGGTAGCGTCGTAAACGTATGCGTTGGCGAGGATCCAACTGACCCTGTTTTCTGCATCTCCGACCTTCTCATCCACTTGAGCGCTGAGCAGCTTGGAAAAACTGCTTCCAAGGTCATCGAGGGCGAAATGCTGGATCTTATTGTTGGCAATCGTCCACTTGTTTGGGGCCAGAACGGCGAGAAACCCGCTGATGCAGAAGGTGACGAGCCAAAGGAAGCTGTTAAGGCTAACGTCATCAACATCCTGAAGGACCTCTACGGCATTGAGGAAGCAGACCTTCTCTCCGCTGAGCTTGAGATTGTTCCTGCAGGTCCCGCTCGCGACATGGGCTTTGATCGCTCCATGATCTTGGGCTATGGTCACGACGACCGCAGCTGCTCCTACCCTTCCCTGATTGCGCAGCTTGAGTGCGATGCTCCTGCACGTACCTCCGTCACCATCCTGACCGACAAGGAAGAGATTGGCTCCGTTGGCGCTACTGGCATGAACTCTCTCTTCTTTGAAAACATCATGGCAGAGGTTCTGGCGCTTGCTGGTTTTGAGTCTCCACTTTCCCTGCGCCGCTGCATGGCTAACTCCTACATGCTCTCTAGCGACGTTTCTGCTGGTTATGACCCAAGCTTTGCTGGTAGCTTTGAAATCAAGAACTCCGCCATCATGGGTCACGGTCTTGCTTTTAACAAGTTCACTGGTAGCGGCGGCAAGGTTGGCTCTAACGATGCCGATGCCGAGTACGTTGCACTGATTCGTCGCATTATGGACAACGCTGGCGTCCAGTTCCAGACCGCTGAGCTTGGCCGCGTTGACGCTGGTGGCGGCGGAACTATCGCATACATGCTGGCAAAATACGGTATGCATGTCATCGACTGTGGCGTTCCCGTTCTCTCCATGCACGCACCTTGGGAGATTGCAAACAAGGCCGACATCTTTGAGGCATATCGTGGATACCGCGCATTCCTCGAGTTCAGCGAGTAATTAAGCTACACATATTAGCTGCACAAACAAAATTGTGCGTACGCAGATCGAGCTAACAAGAAAGACGTGAGAGGCAAACTCTCATGTCTTTTTCTGTATCAAATTCTAGAGCGAGAAACCCGCACTTCCAGAAATCCGCGAGCCGAGAAACCCGTGGCACTCGCGTCTGCGCGTGCAGGCAGCTATCCCAGCAACGAAAGCACTTCTCGCTTGGCAGCCAAAAACTCTGAACTCAAGTCGAACGATGCTAGGTCAGCACCTTGACCAGCACCTTTGCCAGAGTCTGCCTCCACCGCATCGGCGCAGCCCAGCGGCTCAACAACGCCCACAATCTTGGTTACC
>ERZ773027.1640-NODE-1640-length-11617-cov-2.641239_pt1 | contig 11617 bp, 9 predicted proteins | sample MGYA00511032_ERZ773027 | MGnify/ENA primary metagenome ERZ773027 (study PRJEB29015, sample SAMEA2738138) | human oral metagenome | biome: human oral; feature: human-associated habitat; material: saliva | place: China | collected 2190 ... | reverse complement strand
TTTATGGAGGTAATATCTTTACTTCTATCTGGAATTGGCTTAAAAAGCATTTTACTCGCAGGTTTCAAGTGACCCTGTAAATGGTCCAACTGTGGAAGGTCATTTAATCTTTGACGTCTAACTCTCTACTCTTGTAGTAAAAAACAGGAACCTGCATTATTTTTTATGCAGGTTCCTATTTTATTCAAGGATAAAAATACATCTTCTTTCATAATCGAGGATGAATGACTTTCCTTGTAAGAATTGTATGTTTAAGTACCCTCTCTTTTCTGGAGTGAGATACATATCCATTACTTTGTTGATAAAGCCAACCTCGAGTAGCACATTTTCTGCAATTTGTAGCTCTTTTAGACTCATTGCTGATGCAATATTCGCTGTTGCCTCTTGCACAACTTTCGTAGCAGTGATGCCTGAAGATTGAGGAAGCTTATTTCTTCTTCCACCAGTATCTAAAAAGAAGTAAGTGTCTTCTCCATTAACCTTGGCTTTAATTATGATATCATTCTGAAAAACAGCACCTTTCCTCGACCATTTAATCGCTTTCTTCTGTTTGGGTAACTCTGTTGGAAAAGATAGTATATTCCTCTTTAAGTCCAAGTTCCATAAATTTTTACACAGAACATCATCACCAATAATAAAACTAGGGGCATATTCCTTGAATTTACTCTGAAGATTAGCTATATAACAATATAGATTATTATAAACCTTATCCCCAATGGATAATTGGCGCAATCTCGTTCCAAACACTTTAATTGGCTTTTCCTCTGTGTTATACACGACCCAAGTCGTGTCTGTTATAGGTATCGAACACTTTACGGCAAAGGTAGAATCAATAACGCAATAAGAAGAACCTGTATCAATTATCGCGGAGACAGGATAACTTTTGTTCTCTGAGGACAGGGTGGCATCCACATACATCCAATTGTTTTTGAACGTTATGGGTATTTGTGCTGCCGAGCTGAGAATAGATACAATGGTTATTGAAAAGAGAACAAGAATGCGATTTATCATATAGTAAGGGGTATCTAGGGGATAATGATAGAAGAGAATCTAATTGTATGATGCAAAGATAATGCTTTCTGGCTTGAACTAAGGCTTATAGGTACTGTACAATTTTCTCATCACTGCAAATGTCGGACGAAGCTTATTTTCTGTGGTGCGATCTTGAAGTAACTCCGTTAGCAGTTCCTCCGATTGATTCTACAAATCGTTTTCGCTAATATCTAATTGAGCCTCATGTTTACTTGCTTGTGTTCTCAAATTCAGCAATCCACTCTTTGACTTTCTCCTGCAATAGCGCTTTGTCTGGAAGGTATAGTTGATATGCGGAAGCGTAGATGTTAGCATCCTTTGGGAGTGTGAGCTCTACCAATGCATCATTTTTGTTCTCGCATAGTAGGATACCTATTGTAGGGCTTTCAAATTCTTGTCTGACGTAGCGGTCATAGTAATTGACATACATTTGCATCTGCCCTAAATCTTGGTGAGAGAGCTCGCCTATCTTCAAATCTATCAGCACATAGCACCGCAATAGCCTATTGTAAAATACCAAGTCTACATAAAAGTGTTTCTCTTCAAATGTGAAACGCTTTTGTCTTGCCTCAAAAAGGAATCCTTTTCCAAGCTCGAGCAAGAACTGCTGCATTTTACCTATGATAGCGTGTTTAAGTTTACTCTCTGAATAAACCACATTCGACTTCAACCCCAAGAATTCCAAGGTAATAGGGTCTTTGATGATATCTTCAGGCTTACTTATGACTTGTCCTTCTTGTGCAAGGCGCATAACGCCTTCTTTGTCTCGGCTTAAAGCTAATCTTTCGTATAGGCTACTCCCTATCTGTCTTGACAGTTGGCGTTTCGACCATTGCTGTTGCGTGCATTCTATTTCATAGAACTTTCGGGCATCAAGATTTTCTACTCGCATCAAAAGCAAATAATGCGACCAAGATAGAGAGAAGTTGGGTATGCTATCTTCAATTTGACAACCGGTGGCTGTCAAATTGCTATAGGCTAAATAAAATTGTCTGATTTGTCGCAAGTTGGAATAGCTCCACCCAATGCCAAAATGCTCAGTTAATTTAGTAGAAAGGGATTGTAGTACTTGCTTGCCGTATTGAGCTCTTTCTTCGCCCTGCAACTCCTCTTCAAAGATGTATTGCCCAATACGATACTTGGTATATACCTCTGTGAGGTTGATTGACGTGGCGATCCTTGCCCGACTTTCTTCTATGAGTCGTGCAATTTTGAGGAATAATTCCTCTGGGTTTGTTCTTCGTTCTAAGCTCATATGTACAAAGGTACAATATCAAGAGCTCAATAACGAAAGATTTAGGAATTTATTTGGTTGATCCGACCTTTGGAGTGATGCGGCAATCGTGTCGCGCATATAGCTTTAGCTCAAAGTGCCTTTCCTTCACTAAAACCATAAGCCATTTGATACAGTCCTAAAAGTGGATAAGCTTCATCGTTCTTGTTCTGATTTTTAATATCAAGACAAATAAGAATTTTGGAGCATGCGTACTTTTTCGGACATTGCAGAATAGTCTGTTTTTGTGTTGTTTTTGAGAAGAGGGTAGATAGACTTAGATGAGGTGTTCCAGTCCGCTGGGGACAGTTCTGCGCAGGACGTCGAGGCGGGGGCGCTCGTCGAAGGGGAGGGCGTCGATGGCCTCGGCCACTGTGCGGCGAGCGGTTTCGGGATTGTTATTTTCGGCACTGAGGTGGCAGAGCCACACACGGCGTGTCTCGGGCGTGAGGTGCTGTTTCAAGGCTTCGGCCGTGAGGCGGTTGTCCATGTGTCCGCGTCCGCCGGAGATGCGTTTGCGCAGGTAGAGCGGGTAGGGGCCGTTGTCGAGGAGCTCGCGGTCGTAGTTGGCTTCGATCACGAGGTAGCGGGCGCGCTGCACATAGGGGATCATGGTTTCGGTGAACTGTCCGGCGTCGGTGATGAGACAGAAGGTGGGGCGTCCGTCGCCGCCCTGCGGCGCGAAGAGGTCGGTGGTGTTCGTTTCTTCTGGTTCGATGAGTTCGATGAAGTAGCCGTTGTTGTCAGTGGCGTCGTGGGGCACCGCAAAAGGTGTGATCCGAAAATTGCCCACCTCGAAGGGCGTGTGGAGGAGGGTGCAGCGTTGGAGGTCTTCGGGAATCTTTTTCGTCATGAACCGATTGCGCACGATGCCTTCGTGTACGGGCATCGAAGCATAGACGGGGATGCGGAACTCGATGGAGAGTGGCCCCACGGCTTTGATGTGGTCCGTGTGGTCGTGGGTGACGATGATGGCTTTGATTTTGGGCATGGTCAGTCCGTAGTCGCGCATGTGCTTCTTGAAGGCGCGAATGCCGATGCCCAAGTCGATGAGAATGGCTTCGCCGCGCGATTCGAGATAGTAGCAGTTGCCGGAGCTGCCGCTGCCGAAACAGATAAATTGCATGGGAAGAGGGAGTCAGAAAGGAGAAGTGAACCGCGGGAGCCTCAGAACGGTAAGCCCACGGCGAAGTGGAGGGTGAAGTCGCGCGAGAAATTGGGGCGGAAAATGGGGTAGTGCAGCGGCCCCGAGGGGACAGTGGGGTTGATGGCTTTCATCCCGCCGTCGAAACGCACGATGAAGTAATTGAGATTCAGGCGCAAGCCTAAACCATAGGCGACGGCGAGTTCGCGCAAGAACGAGTCGAAGCGGAATTGTCCGCCCTCGGGGCCGAACTTGCCGCGCGTGGTCCACACGTTGCCGGCGTCGACGAAGGCGGCGCCTTCAAATTTCCAAAAGAGCGCACTGCGATACTCCATCGAGAGGTCGATTTTCAGATTGCCAGTTTGGTTGATGAAGTCGATGTTGCCGTCCTTTTGCGCATAGCGCCCCGGGCCGAGTTGGCGCACGTTCCAACCGCGGACAGAATTGTCACCGCCGGCGAAATAACGCTTTTCGTAGGGACGACTTGCGAGTTGCCGAAGGGGATGGCGATGCCAAAGGCGGCGTGCCATGCCAGCGAGTTCGTTTCGGAAAGGCGAACGCTCTTCGAGAAGTCGACATCGAACTTGACGTACTGCGAATAAGGTATGCTGAAAATCGCGTAGCTGCCGTCGGCATTTTGGTGCATGCGGAGCATTTTGGAGATGCCGTAGAGGAGGTTGCCGGCAGTTTCCACGCCGGCACGGATTTGGTAGCCGTTGGTGCGATAGAGATTGCCCATGCCGGGCGTGCGGAGCGAGTTGTAGACAAAACTGTAGGCCGAGCGCATGATGAAGAGGTTCTCATACGAATAGCGCAAGACGGCGTAGCGCGGATTGTCGCCTTCGAGGTAGGTTCTGCGGAAGGTGTCGGAAATCCACGGCATGAAGACGTAGTTGAGCGAGGCGATGTCGAGGTGGTGGCGCAGGTTGGGTCGGGCGTGGCGATTCCAATCCACGCTCCACGTGGCAGTGAGCAGTCGGCGATAGAACTCGGGACGATTCTGCGAATTGTACATCAGCGAGAAGTCGGTCGAACCTTTGTAAGTGCGCAGGTGACGTTCGCCGGGCGAGACGGGCAGGGTGGGGAAGCGCAAGGTGGCTTCGACACCATACTCCGTGTAATTCTGATTGCGATAACCTTCGAGTTGGCGAATGGCTTCGTAGGCACCGCGAAATTTGAGGAAGAAGCTCTCCGCGCCACGGAAGAGGTTGCGTTGCGTGTAGGTGAGGGTGGCCGCTCCGCCAAAATCGCCGGCCGTGTTCGTGCCTTCCAAGTCGAAGGTGATGCCGTTGGGCTTGTTGAGTTGCACGAGCAGGTGGACGTTCACGGTCGAATCGCCGGGCGCCGGTTGGGCGTAGTGAATGTTCGAATAGTTTACTGCGGCGAGGGCGTTGAGATTCTGATAAGTATATTGCGTGGCGACGTCTCGATAAAGGCTGTCGGGCAGAATGAAGAGATTGCGCACGTAGGTTCGGCGATTGATGCGCGTCTGTCCGGCGGCCTCAAAGGTTACGCCACGATAGAACGAGCTGTCGGTGGGGGCTTCGTCGGCATTGAGCTCCGTGAGCGCGACGCGGCCGATGCGATAGACCTGATAGGCCATGTTGCGATCCACTCCGTGCGGTGCCTGCACTTGGAGCGTGAGGCGAACGGCTTGACTGAGTGGAAGGGTGTCGGCGACGAAACTCACAAACTCATTGTTGGCGTTCATGTAGCCGCTGTTTTGCAGTCGGTGGACGATGCGGGTGCGCTCTTCACTCAGCAGGGCGAGGTCGAGGGGCATACCTTTATATAGGCGCGAGGCCGACGAATCGGCCATGATGAGGCGGCGCACGGTGTCGTTGTCAAACTCTCGGCGCAGTTCGTGCACATAGGAGCGATTGCCGGGCTTGAGGTGGTAAGTGAGTGTGGCGCGGCGTCCTTTACGGGTCAGGGTGGTGTCGACGCGTGCCTGCAAATAACCTTTGCTCTGCAAGGCCAGTCGCAGTGCGGCCGCCGAATAGCCGGTGAGCGTGTCGTTGTAGACGACCGGCGCCTCGCCGATGCGGTGCATCAAGCGGTTGAAGAGATACCGTTCGTTCGTTCCCGAAAGACAATAAATGCCCAAAGGCACTTTGAGCGTGCTCAACCAGCGAGAGTTGTCTTCTTGCCGCACATAACTGCGATAGTCCGAAGGCGCCACCTGCGAATTGTTGCTGGTGAGGTTCACCCGCGAGAGCATCAATCGATCCTCCGGCAAAAAGCGCACGGCAGAACATCCCGCAAGAAGCGGGATGAGCAAGAGCAGGAACAGAAAGCGAGTGGAGAACTTCACAATGAGTGCATTTTAAGATTGCAAAGATAGGCATTTCGGAAAAAAGGTAGTACTTTCGCACCACGTTTTCTCGTGTCAGAAGCAGCAATCTCATGCTCAGCAAAAACAAACAAAAACTCATACGCAGTCTCGATCGCAAGAAAAATCGAGATGCCGAGGGGCTCTTCTTGGCCGAAGGGCGGAAGCTCGTGGCCGATCTTTTGCCCTATTTTCGCTGCCGTTTGTTGGTCTGCGAAGCCGGTCAACTGACGGATCTGCCGTTGGATGATTTTGACATCGGCGAGCGGATCGACGTCACGGCCGATGAGTTGGCGCGCGTTTCCCAGCAACGCACGCCACAAGGCGTGTTGGCCGTTTTCGAACAGCCGCGGGCTGTCGCCATCGAGACCTTGCTTGCCGCGCCCACACACAACCTCTGTTTGGCACTCGACGGAGTGCAAGACCCCGGTAACGTGGGCACGATCGTTCGCATCGCCGATTGGTGGGGGATTGAGCACATTGTGTGTTCGCCCGACACGGCCGATGTGTTTTCGCCCAAGACGGTGCAATCGACGATGGGCGCCTTGGCGCGTGTGCAGGTGCATTACACCGATTTGCCCGCTTGGCTCGACGCACTGCCGACCGATACGCCCGTTTACGGTACCTTGCTCGACGGCGACGACCTTTATGCCACCGAACTGACGGCGAACGGCGTCATCGTGATGGGCAACGAAGGCAATGGCCTTTCGGAAGCCGTGCGCAGCCGTGTGAGTCATCGTTTGCTCATTCCGAGTTTCCCGGCCGATCGTCCCACGAGCGAAAGTCTAAATGTGGCGGTGGCCACGGCAGTGACCTGCGCCGAGTTTCGTCGTCGCAGCTGAGGCATGTTGCTTCTCACACTTATCTCGAAACATTTATGATGGAAATACTCTTACTCGGTCTTCCGTTGCTGCTTTTGCTGGTAGCGGTGGTGCTCAATGTCTATTTGCGGAGCACTGCGTTCAAGACCGTCATTGCCTGTGCCGATGAACAATCGGCACGCGTGCTGCCTGAACCGCCCGTCGAGGGAGGAGTGGTCGGCATGTCGACCGGTCCTGTCGATCCCGAAGTGTCGATCGTTGTGCCGGTTCAAAACGAAGCCGATGCCCTCAGTCGACATTTGCCGCTTTTCTTGTCGCAACGCTTCGCTCGTTACGAGGTGGTGGTGGCGAATGCCGCCGCGGAAGACGCCTTGACGGCCGATGTGGTCAAAAACTTCCAAGATCATCACGCGCATTTGCGCTACACCTTTGTGCCGGAAAGCCGCCGGCGCAACGTCGACGCACACAAAGTGGCCGTCGCCCTCGGCATTCGTGCCGTGGGTCGTCGTGGTGGAGCCGGATTGCGCCCCGTCGAGCAACGAGTGGCTGCAACACCTGTCGACGCATTTCACTGACGAGAACGACGTGGTGATGGGCTATGCTAACTATGAGGAGGCCGAAGGCGGCGCTGTGTCAGAGCCTGTGCGCGAACGCGCGTTGCATTGGGCGCGTTGTGTGCGTTCGGTGCTGAGCGGACATGCCGCGGCTGCCGACAGTTGCCATGTGGCTTTCCGCCGCGAATGGTTTTTGCAAAGCGGTGGTTTCGCCGGCAGCCTCGATTTGCCTTTCGGTGCTTGTGCTTTGATGGCTTCTCGCGCCGATGCGCAGCGCGTGGCGGTCGAGATGCATCCCAACAGTGTGGTGCGGCAGCAGGTGCCCGACTCCGAAACGCTGTATCTGCGCCGCAAGGAGCGCGCCGTGTTGCTGCGTCGCACGGCCTCCACGGCGGTCTATGTTTCGCCGCGCGAGCGTTGGAATCGTGTGTGGACGGTGATTGGAATCATCGCCGCAGTGGTCTATGCCTTTGCGCGCGCCCTGTCCTTCGTGCCTGCGCTCCACGAATTGTGGGCCGCTTCCGGTTTGGGAGGTTTGGCGCAGACACCTCTGTACGCTGCCGCCTTGCCCGTTTATGGTCCCGAACAGTTGCTGCTCGATGTGCCGGCGGCCTTGCTGCTCATTTGGTTGTTGTGGCAACCCTACCGCGGAGAGCGCCGACTATTGCGCGCCTTGCACGAAATTTGAGTCGCAACGCGGGCGAAGTTTTGCCCGAAAGGTTTTTAGAAAAAGCCTTCACTCCTAAATCTGTGTTCCACTTTTGATTGTGGGACGAGGATTTGGGAGTGAAGGCTTTTCTTTTTGCCGGTAAACGAAGTGTTGTCGCAAAAAGAAGTTGACCCTTGAGGCTGCGAAAGAACGGACGCGAAAACACTTACTTGCGCCTGTTGGCGAGCAAAGGCGTCGAGTAATTCAGAAAAGCTGTCTACTTTGTGGCGAAACCAGTCCGGTTTATCGAAAAAGCAGTGGAGTTTTCTCGCCCACTCGGCAGTGGGTTGTGGAGAAGCCTACGGTGCGGTATAAGCCGTGCGGAGTTTCGGTGCAAGAAAGTGGGCGAGCAAAGAAAAGAAGGGCGCGAAGATGGAAAAACAAAAAAAGAATCGATTCAAAGTCGAATCGATCCTTTTGCTTTGTAGCGAGGCCGGGGATTGAACCCGGGACCTCAGGATTATGAATCCTGCGCTCTAACCAGCTGAGCTACCTCGCCGAGTGAGCAACGCTGCGTTGTTCCTCGTTTGCGAGTGCAAAAGTAGAGCATTTTTTTGTTCCGACCAAATTTTCTCCCGAAAAAATGCGACATTTCTTTCACTTCGCTTTTTTTCGCTCGCGATAGGTGCTTGTTTTAGGTGAATCTTGTATATTTGTTTTCGATACAATATCAACAACACATTCTCACATGGAACAAAACAAACTATCAATCGACACCCAATGTGTGCAAGCCGGCTGGACTCCGAAGAACGGAGAACCGCGCCAACTGCCCATTTACCAAAGTACGACCTTCAAGTATGAGAGTACTGAGCAGATGGGCCGACTCTTCGACCTGAAAGAATCGGGCTATTTCTATTCTCGTTTGCAAAACCCCACTTGCGACACGGCCGCGGCCAAGATCGCTGCGCTCGAAGGTGGTGTGGCGGCGATGCTCACCTCGAGCGGTCAGGCGGCAAGCTTCTATTCGGTGTTCAACATTTGCGAATGCGGCGACCACTTCATCGCCACCAACGGCATCTACGGCGGTACGTTCAACCTGTTTGTCGTGACGATGAAAAAAATGGGTATCGAGTGCACGCTGGTCGATCTCGATGCGAGCGACGAAGAACTGCGCGCTGCCTTCCGCCCCAACACCAAATTGGTATTCAGCGAATCGATTTCGAACCCCGGCGGACGCGTTTGCGACATCGAGCGCTTCGCTCGTGTGGCACATGAGCAGGGTGTCCCCTTGATCATCGACAACACCTTCGCCACCCCCGTCAACTGCCGCCCCATCGAATGGGGAGCAGACATCGTGATTCACTCCACTACTAAATATATGGACGGCCAAGCCACAGCCGTCGGCGGCTGTATCGTCGACAGCGGCAAGTTCGATTGGATGGCGCATGCCGATAAATTCCCCGGTCTTTGCACACCCGACGAAAGCTATCACGGCTTGGTTTATGCCGAAGCCTTCGGTGCAGCGGGCTATCTCGTGAAGGCCGTGGCACAACTCATGCGCGATTTGGGTAGCTGTCAGAGCCCGCAAAACGCTTTCTTGCTCAACAACGGACTGGAAACGCTCCACTTGCGCATGCGTCGTCACGTGGAAAACGCCCATGCGGTGGCCGACTTCCTCAAAGCGCACCCGCGCGTGGCCTGGGTGCAGTATGCCGACAACCCCGACGGCGTGGATGCGGCGTTGGCAAAGAAGTATTTGCCGAATGGCGGTTGCGGTGTCTTGGCTTTCGGTCTGAAAGGCACGCGCGAAGAGACCGTGCGCTTCATGGATCGCTTGAAACTCATCAGTATTGTGACCCACGTGGCCGACGCCAAGAGCTGCATCTTGCACCCGGCGAGTCACACGCACCGTCAGCTCAGCGACGAACAGCTGCGCGCAGCCGGCATTGCGCCCGATCTCATGCGTTTGAGCTTGGGTATTGAGTCGGCTGAGGATTTGGTGGCCGATCTGCGCCAAGCCCTTGACGAGACGGCACAATAACGACAACAACTCATCGTACAACACTTTTCATGTCAACACTTCCTTCTCTTTCGGATTTTGATTTTGTGACGGTGGTCGGCCCCACGGCCTGCGGCAAAACCTCTTTTGCCGTGGCGCTTGCCGACCAGATTGGGGCAGAGATCATCAGTGCCGACTCCCGTCAGGTGTATCGGCGCATGGATCTGGGCACGGGCAAGGACCTTGGCGAGTATTGCGTCGAGGGGCGTCCGGTGGCTCACCACTTGATCGACATCGTCGAACCCGGCACGAAATATAATCTCTATCGCTATCAGCACGATTTCCTCGAAGCCTTTGAGGATATCCGCCGTCGCGGCAAACGCACGGTGGTGTGCGGCGGTACGGGGTTGTATGTGGAGAGTGTGGTACGCAATTACAACATCAGTCACGTTCCGCAGAATCCGGCGCTCCGCTCCTCACTCGAGGGGCGGACGTTGGCGGAACTCACGGCTGAGTTGGCGGCCTTGAAGGCGCGTTCCGGTTCGACCATGCACAACACCACTGACGTGGATTCGTGCAAACGGGCGATTCGTGCCATCGAGATCGAAACTTATAACCTTACGCGCGAGGCCGGTCATCGGGAATTTCCGCAGATGAAGGCGTTCAATATCGGCTTGTCCATCGACCGCGACACGCGCCGCGAACGCATCAGCACGCGTTTGAAGCAACGCCTCAAAGCGGGTATGCTCGATGAAGTGCAAGCCCTCCTCGATGAGGGGATTGCGCCCGAAGATTTAATCTACTACGGCCTGGAATACAAATTCGTCACGCTGCATCTCACGGGCGAATTGTCGTATGATGAGATGCATTCGCAGCTTGAAACCGCCATCCACCAGTTTGCCAAACGACAAATGACCTGGTTTCGCGGTATGGAGCGCCGTGGTTGTCCGATTCATTGGATTGATGCGGCAGCGCCTTTCGAAGCCCAACTGTACCAACTGAGCGAGGTACTGGATTTTGCGCAATGACAGCCGCCTAATCGCCTCTTAATACTGATCAGCATGCAGACACCAAACACATCACGTTGGGGAATTCTCTATTGTCCTCAAGAAGGTAGCTGCCGTTCTCGCCGACGCTGGGCGCGCATTCAAGCGCGTTTGCAAGCGGCAAAGCAGCCTTACGATTTCGTGCAAAGCGAAGGCCCCGGCAGCATCGAACGCCTGGCGGCGATGATGGCGGCCAACGGCTATCGCTTGATTATGGTGGTGGGCGGTGATGCCGCGCTCAACAGTGCGCTCAACGGGCTGATGGCCTCCGTGCCCGATGCGGCGCAGCGTCCGACCCTGGCGGTTATTCCGAACGGACTGATCAACGGTTTTGCCCACTTTTGGGGACTGAACGAATCGGATCCCGAGGCGTGTGTCGATCGCTTGTTGCGCGGTCGTGTACGCAAAGTAGATGTGGGCGCAGCGCACCTCAAATTGTACAAAGGGAAGGAGGAAACGCGTTACTTCCTGAACTGTGTGAACTTGGGATTGGCGGCCGCCATCGTGAAATTGCGTCGTCGCAACCAGCGCTTTTGGGGCGGTTTGGGATTGTTGCGCGAATTGAGCAGCGCGTTGATGCTTTTGTTGCAGCGCCACTCGGCACAGGTGCGTTTCTCCATCGGCGGTGAAGTATTCGAGCAGCGAGTTACTACGCTTTGCGTGGGTTCTTGTACCGGTTACGGGCAAACGCCTTCTGCCGTGCCCTACAATGGCATGTTTGACATCTCGGCCGTTCGCCGTCCGCGCTTGTTGCAGGCATTTACCGG
>ERZ773027.1632-NODE-1632-length-11665-cov-13.700689_pt1 | contig 11665 bp, 11 predicted proteins | sample MGYA00511032_ERZ773027 | MGnify/ENA primary metagenome ERZ773027 (study PRJEB29015, sample SAMEA2738138) | human oral metagenome | biome: human oral; feature: human-associated habitat; material: saliva | place: China | collected 2190 ... | reverse complement strand
GCGGGTGCCTATATTACAGAAAGCATCTTTAACAAAATTAAAGAAGCCCACAAAAAAGACGCATAATGCATAAGGACTCACAGTGTGGGTCCTTATTTTTTGTCTCTATATTCGTGAAAAGAGCTATGTTATAATTGAAGTATCAGCGATTAGCAAACGGGAGGAATATGAATGGGATTATTCGATTTTTTATTTGGAAAGAAGAAACAGGATCCGAGTTTTACTCTTGGTGTTGTTAATTTTTTTAAGGGAGATGACAATCCTTCAGACTTAATGGTAGTGGGCTTTGTGAAGGGGTCCATCAAAGTAGGGGATGAAATTGTTGTAACGAACATGAGTTGTGTAACGGAAACTCCTGTGAAAACAACCGTTTTATCACTTGAAGTTCCTGAAGGTAAGGTACAAGAAGCTTCAGACACAATAGTGATGGCTATAGTCCAAGATGGGGCTGAACTTGATATTTATAAGGGGAGAGTGTTGCATTCGGAAAATGCCCCGGATGTCGAATTATATAATGCTTATACTGTTGCGCTTGGAATCGCTTTTGTGGATGAACAAGAGGGCAAACTTACTAAAGAGGATTGTGAAAAATTAGCGGCTTCAGATATTTCGGAGATTTGGCAATTATATTATAGAGTGCATGCTGAAGAGGCTAAACGATTTGAAGCCAAACAGGTACTATTAAATTATAAAAGACGAGAATTGTATAAACTGATTCGAGAAAAACTATTTTTATTAGATGATATTTATGTAGTGTATTCAGTAGAAACAGATGAGCCTTATTTGTTTTCTCATGCATCAGAAGATGAGAAGGGCTCACTTTCTGTTACAATGCCAATGGCTCAATTGATTCCAAGTTCGTATATCCATAATCTTAAAGAGATGTTTGGAAAAAATGAGAAATTTGATTTTAAACGAATTGAGAATGGGCCTGATAAAGAAGGGATTCGTAATTTCATAAGAGACTTATTTATCTATGATGGAATACGTGGAATTCAATATTGTGGAGAGAAAACAACGATTCTTGCGGAACAACTAGTGGATCTTCCGCGGTATAAAGGGATCGATGAAAAAGAAATACCTGTCACGAATCCGAATGTGATCAAGTGGTTATATTTGGCACGTCAATTGGGGAAACTGAATACGAAAGATAAAAAAACACTTAGCCAAGTCTATTTATATCAGTTTTATGAAGCTTTAAAAACCGCAAAATTTATTGCGCCAATGAGACTTCATGGGTATGACCAATTTCTTGAAGATAACCCGCAAACGGACGTAGAACCTAATATTCCTTTTGATTTAGCAATGCAACCAGGAAAAACGAAAGAGCTGACACTCAAAGTGTATACGGACTGGAAGAGACTTCGTAAACACTATGGAGAAGATTGTAAAGCATTAATTGTGACGCTTGATGAACAATTAGAGTATTATGATGTCGTTATTAATCCGGGAGACCATCCGATGGCAGCTGCTACGATTACGGAAGAATTGTATAATGAAGTGAAGAAGAAAACAGTATAAGAAAAGCAACTCGAGGAGTTGCTTTTTCTTTGTTTATAATGTTCTTAAAGTGCATAACAGAAGGATTTTTTGATGAAAATTCAAGATAACTTGGGGAACGATAAAAAATTTATCAAAAACGTTAGAATTTCTTAACTTTTCAGTTGATTTTTTCTGAGAAAAGCGCTATTATACAAATAATCTTTTGCTCTGTAATTGATTTTGCACGGCAATTGATGTTCGACTAACGTTAACTTTCGCAGTGTTTTCACCGAAGGCTAGCGTTTTTTTTTGCTCAAAATTTAGACACTTTGTGATAAAAGAGAAGTATAGTACAATAGATAGGAAGAAAGAGAGGAGGTTTTTGATGGATACAGCAGTCTTAAAACAGAAAATTATCGCTAAAAGTAAAGAGCTTGGCATCGATAAGATTGGTTTTGCTTCTGCCGAGCCGTTTACGCACTTAGAAGAGAGCATGCGTCGTTCCAAAGAACTCGGCCATACGACAGGATTTGAGCATCCAGTGCTAGAAGAGCGTATTTATCCTGAGAAAATCTTCGACACTCCAAAAACCATTATTTCCATCGCGCTGGCGTATCCGACACTTCCAAAGAATAAGCCGGAACGTGTGAAGGGAGAGCGTCGCGGGGCCTTTGCGCGGGCTTCGTGGGGGGAGGATTATCACTTTATTCTCTCAAGACGCATGGAAGCACTGATTAACTACATCAAAGAAGAAGTTCAAGACGAAGATTCCAGATTTAAGCCGATGGTCGACACGGGCGAATTAATCGATGTCCGCGTGGCTGAGCGTGCGGGGATTGGCTTTGTCGGCAAAAATGGACTTCTCATTACGAAGGAATTTGGCTCGTATGTCTACTTAGGGGAGCTGATTACGAATATCGAGTTTCCAACTGACGAAATGGTGGACTACGGATGCGGCGATTGTACGCGCTGTGTGGATTTCTGTCCAACCGGTGCGCTACTGGGCGATGGGCGTATGAATGCCATGCGCTGCTTGTCGTATCAGACGCAGACGAAGGGCTTTATGCCGCAAGAGTTTCGTAAAAAAATCGGGCATGTGATTTACGGCTGTGACATTTGCCAGCAAGTGTGTCCGTATAATAAGGGGAAAGATTTCCACTTGCATCCTGAAATGGAGCCATCCGTTGAGGAGACGCATCCGCTATTGAAGCCGCTCGTGACGATTTCGAACAAGGAATTCAAGGAGCGTTTTGGCAAAATGGCTGGATCGTGGCGTGGGAAGAAGCCGTTGCAACGAAATGCGATTATCGCCCTGGCCAACTACCGCGATAAAACGGCGGTGCCACTGCTTCTTCGTGTTATGAAAGAAGATATGCGTCCCGTGATGAAGGGAACCGCAGCATGGGCCGTTGCAGAAATCGTGAATGAATCCAACCAAGAGATGATTGATTATTTTAACGAGCAAAAAGCGGCCGCAACGAAGAAACTCGCTTCGCTCGAAAATCCGTCGAAGGAAGATATCGAGTTAGTGGAAGAATTAGACAAAGCAATTGTAGTTTTACAAGAAAAATATAGAGAAGAGGCAACCAAATGACGGTAAATCATATCGTATTATTTGAACCACAAATCCCAGCCAATACTGGAAATATCGCAAGAACATGTGCAGCGACGAATTCGCCACTGCACTTAATCGAACCGCTTGGATTCTCGACAGATGATAAGCACTTAAAACGCGCGGGGCTTGATTATTGGCATGATGTCGATATTACGTATCACAAATCCCTTGAAGCGTTCTTGGAATATTTAGGAGAACGACCATTATATTTAATTACAAAATTCGCCAACCATACGTATGATGAGGTGGATTTAGCCCGTGATGAGGAGCAATTCTTCATGTTCGGGAAAGAAACAACCGGTCTTCCTGAAGAGTTTATGCGCGAAAACGAAGAGAAATGCTTGCGTCTTCCGATGAACGATACGCATGTGCGTTCATTGAATTTATCGAATACGGCAGCGATTGTCGTGTACGAAGCGCTTCGCCAACAACGTTTTGCAGGGCTTGAACTCGTGCACACGTATGACCATGATAAATTGAAGTAGGTGACCGAGATGAATCAAAAATTATATCAATGTATTGTGTACGCCATTTGTGCGATTGCGTTTGTGATTTTAGCGGTCACTTCGAAGCCTCTCTATGGCATCTGCGCGGCATTATTTGCCGTTTCGTCAGTGGTCAATGGGATTCGTTATTTCAAAGAGAAGTAAAATTGCAAAATCGCGCTAGTTATGATACAGTGGATGACAGTTAAATAGCAAAATTGATGAAAAAGAGAGTAGTTTTTAACCGAATGTATTAGCGAGTTGGAAGGGTGAAAGCCAACCATTCATTAAAAATGAACCGCACTTTTGAAATGATTATTTGAAATGTAGGATAATCCGGATTCGCCGTTACCGAGTAAAGTGGCTCAATTTGAGCAAGCAGAGTGGTACCACGGGAATTCTCGTCTCTATATGACTGTCGTCGTATAGGGATTTTTTTGTGCAAATGGATATCCGAGTATAAAAACCAAAGAAAAGGAGAACAAAGATGAATTACAAGAAAATTGTTGCAGAACAAATCGCAAAAACAGTCGGCGAGCATTTAAGCGTTGATGAAATCGTATCAATGATTGAAGTGCCTAAATACGCAAACCAAGGGGACCTCGCTTTCCCTGCATTTACACTTGCAAAAGTATTACGTAAAGCACCACAAGCTATCGCGACAGAAATCGTGGAAGCCGTTAGCGATAAGCATATCGAACGCGCAGAAGCAATGGGACCATACGCGAACTTCTTCTTAGAACGTAGCGCTTTTGCCGATGAAGTATTAAAAGAAGTCTTAGAACTTGGCGCGCATTACGGTGACTGGGATTACGGTCAAGGACGTAAAGTCGTGATCGATATGTCTTCACCAAACATCGCGAAACCAATGTCAATGGGACATTTACGTTCAACAGTAATCGGGAACGCGATTGCGAACCTTGAGAAAAAAGTGGGCTATGAGCCAATTCGTATCAACCACTTAGGAGACTGGGGAACACAATTCGGGAAACTGATCGAAGCGTACAAATTATGGGGAAGCGAAGAGCTTGTAAAAGCAGATCCAATCGCAGAACTGATTAAATTATACGTTCGTTTCCACGAAGAAGCAGAACTAGATCCAACGCTCGATGACAAAGGTCGTGCATGGTTCAAGAAACTAGAAGATGGAGACCCAGAAGCCGTTCGTTTATGGGAATGGTTCAGAAGCGAATCATTGAAAGAATTCAACCGCGTGTATGACTTACTCGGCGTGACTTTTGATTCATACAACGGAGAAGCGTTCTATAACGACAAGATGGACGTAGTAGTCGACATGCTTGAAGAAGCGAACTTACTAAAAGTGGATAATGGCGCTACCATCGTAGACCTTGAGAAATATGATTTACCACCAGCATTAATTAAAAAATCAGACGGCGCAACATTATACATGACACGTGACTTAGCAGCCGCAAACTACCGTAAGAATACTTACGATTTTGCAAAATGTATTTACGTGGTAGGGATGGAACAATCAAACCACTTCAAACAATTAAAAGCAGTCTTAAAAGAATTAAACTTACCTTGGTCTGAAGATATCGTGCATATTCCATTCGGACTAATCACATTGAACGGTAAGAAATTATCGACACGTAAAGGAAAAATCATCCTTCTTGAAGGCGTGTTAAAAGAAGCGACAGAACTTGCTTTGAAACAAATCGAAGCAAAAAATCCATCGCTTGAAAACAAAGAAGCTGTAGCACACGCTGTTGGGGTGGGTGCGGTGATTTTCCACGACTTGAAGAACGACCGTACAAACAACTTCGACTTTGCGCTTGAAGAAGTCGTACAATTCGAAGGAGAAACAGGGCCATACGTACAATATACACATGCTCGTGCGATGAGTATTTTACGTAAAGCCAACCATACTGTCGATACAAAAGAGGCGTTCTCATTAACAGACGATGATGCGTGGGAAGTATTGAAACTCATCGAAAACTATCCAAACGTTGTCCGTTTTGCTGAAGAAAAATGCGAACCATCAGCGATTGCGAAATTCGTTATCAACTTAGCACAAGCGTTCAACAAATATTACGCACATACAAAAGTACTCGTTGAAGATGAAGCCTTCAACAGCCGTATCGCTTTAGTACAAACAACAGCAAGCATCCTAAAACAAGGCTTAGCGCTTCTTGGCGTAGCTGCTCCAGATGAAATGTAGTCATTGACATCAAGTAGGATAAGCCGTATACTAAATGCACATATAGAAGCAATGAACAAGCGCAGTAGTGGTTGTCCACGGGAGAAAGAAGAGAATTGTCGGTTGGTGCAAGACAATCCCCCACATCCGCGAAGTACACTTGGGAGCTATCCGTCAGGACGTCTCATCCGCGATAAGGATGCTCGAGTGGATGATGCCTGGCATCGTCAACAAGGGTGGTAACACGGTGAAAATCGTCCCTAATAGTCTTTTTGGCTATTAGGGATTTTTTATTTACAAGAAAGAAGGGAAGAAACAAGATGAACATTATCGATGATTTAGAATGGCGCGGCGCCATCAACCAAATGACAGATGAAGAAGGCTTACGTGCCTTAACAAACGAAAAGGCTGTATCACTCTACTGTGGGGTAGACCCAACTGGAGACAGCATGCACATTGGACACTTAATTCCATTTATGATTCTTCGTCGTTTCCAATTAGCAGGACATAAACCAGTCATCTTGATTGGTGGAGCAACAGGTTCAATCGGGGATCCAAGTGGTCGTACAAGCGAACGTGTGCTTCAATCAATGGAACAAGTTCAACACAATGTAGAAAAATTAACAGCGCAAATGAAGAAATTATTCTTCACAACAGATGAAGACCAAGCAACATTACGCCTTGTAAACAACTACGATTGGACAAAAGATTTATCATTATTAGACTTCTTGCGTGACTACGGGAAACATTTCAACTTAAACACAATGCTTGCTAAAGACGTTGTCGCAAGCCGTCTAGAAGTGGGAATTTCATTTACAGAATTCTCATACCAAATCCTACAATCAATGGACTTCTTGCATTTATTCAAGACAGAAGACGTGCAAGTTCAAATCGGTGGTGCGGACCAATGGGGGAACATCACTTCAGGGCTTGAGTTAATCCGTAAAGTAGAAGGCGCAGAGTCTCGTGCGTACGGTTTAACAATTCCATTGATGTTAAAATCAGACGGTACAAAATTCGGAAAATCAGCTGGTGGTGCTGTATGGCTTGACCCTGAAAAGACAACTCCATACGAATTCTACCAATTCTGGTTAAACCAAGATGACCGCGACGTGATTAAATACATCAAGTACTTCACATTCCTAGAACGCGAAGAAATCGAAGCGCTCGAAGAAAAAGTGGCGACAGAACCACATAAACGTGAAGCGCAAATCCGCCTTGCAGAAGAAGTGACTCGCTTCGTTCACGGCGAAAAAGCCCTAGAAGACGCGAAGAAAATTACAAACGCGCTCTTCACAGGGAACGTACAACAATTAACAGCCGACGAAATCGAACAAGGCTTCAAAAACATGCCAACCTTCGAAAGTTCAAAAGAAAGCCAAAACCTAGCAACATGGCTTGTGGACCTTGGCATCGAACCATCAAGAAGACAATCACGCGAAGACATTCAAAACGGCGCGATTTCAATCAATGGTGAAAAAGTAACGGACCTCGAATTCGAATGGACGAAAGCACATTCCTTCGAAGAACGCTTCGTCATCGTCCGCCGCGGCAAGAAAAAATACTTCTTAGTGGTGTTGAAATAAAAGACTTATGGATGATTCTTTTGAATCCTTGCGGATTTAATTATCATCACTGTAACGTTGCACCAGCGCAAGCCTTGGTCTTGCGCCTTAAAAGCCTCAAAGAGGGCGTACGGATTAACAATCCTACGCCCTCTTATTCGTTTTTATGCTCTACCACGTTACTGTGATGATAAAATCCGCAGTATTCTCCAGAATCATCCTGTGCCTGTTATATAAAAAGTCACTTAGAAAATTATTCTTAACGAATCGAACGATAACGAACGTTTCACAAACTTTGAAATAAAAAAATGTTTTAAATAGATTTTCAAACCTGCTATAAACGCCTATACAATAATGTTTCAAAAGCAAATGTAAAAAACACAATATGACATATACGTTATATTGCAAAATAACTTTTTGGTCAAAAGACGGAATTTGTTGGCTCCCGAACTCAAGATTTAGTGAGCGTATTTCGAATGCAAAAGCCAGAAATTTCCCATTTAAACCTGCACCCGCTCAATCCATAGAAGCTCAATTTTCTTTAATGCAGAATGTGCAGATTTATTTTCAAGCAGAGACAAAAATAAGATTCCAAAGAATAGGCGGATTTTTTAATAACCGTAATAGGGGATAGGATTAAATGCGAAATAGTAGGAGTCTTATATCCTTCTAAAATAATTATAGATATAGATTTCAACGCAGTAGCTGATTGCTTTCAGCTTCATCACTCGTGATTTGCTTAAAGCTAATCAGCCTTGCGGGGGTAAGACTACAAAGCAAAATGGACTCACACTGTGAGTCCATTTTTAGCTTTTGTCTTACTCCCAAAGGTGAGAGACTTCGGCTCGAACCGGTCCCCCATTACAGTTATTATAAATAAATCCGCAAGGATTCTTTGGAATCAATTTATACTTTTTTCACGCTAAAAATCTTCAAAAATTCACATTTTACCCTGTAATATTTCACAAAAAATAACCATTTATGTATCAAAAAGGTCAGTCGTTCGGGTTATGTTACAGCTTTATTACAAGGTATTATCAATTCAAAGAAAATCAACATCGGCCTAAAGTCCTATGGTATTATAGTACCAAGTTAAGTTTTATTAAAAGCCGTGACCGGCTACTTCGAATATATATTAGTGAGAAACATTGGAGGAAAATCACTTGAAGAAACGTTTATTAACAGTATTAGTAACAGGAACAGTATTATCATTAGGAGCTTTAGCGCCATCAGTTAACGCGCAAGATTTCGATTCACAAATCGAAACAGTTAACTCATCAATCGCTAACATCAATGAGAAAAAATCAGCAGTTAATTCTACAATCGATACATTAGCGAAAGAATTATCTGATGTACAAACTAAAATTGATACAACTCAAGCTAAAAAAGCTGAAGTTCAAGAACAAATCGAAACATTAAAAGCTGAAATTGCTAAATTAGAAAAAGTAATCGCAGAACGTAACTCACGTTTAGAAGAACAAGCTCGTTCAGTACAAACAAACGGTGCTCGTTCATACTTAGATTTCTTATTAAACGCTGAAAGCTTATCAGATGCGGTTAGCCGTATCGGTGTTGTAATGGACTTAATGAGCGCAAACCGCGAATTAATGCAACAACAAGCTGAGGACAAAAAACAAGTAGAATCTAAAGAAGAAGCTCAACAAGAAAAATTAGCTGAACAAGAAGCAGCTGAAAAAGAATTAGCTTCATTACAAACAGAATTAAACGATACTTTCTCTAAAAACAAAGTATTATTAGCGAACCTTTCACAAGAAGAGTTAGCTGAAATCGCAAAACGTGATGGATTAGTTGCTGAAAAAGAAGCTTTCCAAAAACGTTTAGCTGAAGAAAAAGCAAAAGCTGAAGCAGAAGCAGCTCGTATTGCTGAAGCATCTCGTCAAGCATTAGCAGCACAAGCTTCACAATCACAAACAACTGCTACACAAACTTCATATGAAGCTCCTGCACCTGCAGCAGCAGCTAGCACAGCTTCAACAAGTACAGCTTCAACTTCAAGCTCTACTTCAACACCAGCAGCTCCAGCACAAACATCAAGCTACACTTACACAGCTGGCGGAGGTTTCCCAGCAGTTGACCCAAGTTTCCGTGCTTCACTTAACGGTGGATACTTCGGACAATGTACTTACTACGTATTTAACCGTATGGCACAAGTTGGTACACCAATCGGACACAGCATGATGGGTAATGCGGCTGAATGGCCTTCATACGCTCGTAGCTATGGATACTCAGTATCTAACTCACCTTCAGCTGGTTCAGCAATCGTATTCCAACAAGGTTTAGCAGGTGCTGACCCAACTTACGGACACGTAGGATTCGTAGAAGCAGTTAACGCAGATGGTTCATTATACATCTCTGAAATGAACGTACGTGGATTAAACGTAATCTCTTACCGTACAATCCCAGCAAGCGTTGCAGCTCGCGCAACTTACATCCGTTTCTAATATGAAATGAAATAACCGTCTCCTGAAAGGGAGGCGGTTTTTGTTTGCACTTTTTAGAGCAGCCTTTAACAGGAATAGGTTGACACATCCCCTCGCATTTCTTATGATAAAGACAAGTCAGATTTAAAGGAGCATTTTAATGAAGAAAATTTTGAAATTAACAATGGTGTTGTTAGGAGCGTTATTTGTTTTAGTCGGTTGTAGCTCAGAAACAAAAAGTGAATTTGCTTTTGATTTGAGTGATATAAAACAAAAAATAACTTATGTATACGATAAAGAAAAAGATTCAGTTTCATCTATAACATTTAATCTCATCTACGACATTTCAAAAGGTAAAGATATTGAAGAAAAAGCACGTAGTACCGCAAAACTAATAGTAGACGACGCGAGCGGTGTTGAAGGGGTTAAAGTCACTCAATCTGATAGCGCAAAAGAACTAAAGATAACGATTGAAGTGGATCTAAAGAAGTTCAACTATGATGATGAGAAGACAGCTGCTAAAGCGCCAGCTCTCTATAGTAGTGTTCATACAGCGGTAATAAAGAAAAATGATATTTATAGCTTTGAAGAATCTAAAAAGAGTATTTTAAAAGAAGGATTTAAAGAAGTGAAATAGTCGAATAGAAACTTGGATTTCAGTGAATGGAATCCAAGTTTTTATATAAATGATGAGTGTGGACTTCAACAGAATTTGACAAACGATAGTTCATTTTCTATGATAAAGTCAAGTCAGATTTAAGGAGTATTTGAATGAAGAAAATCTTGAAACTATCTATTCTATTATGGGGAGCGTTATTTGTTTTACTAGGATGTAGCCAAGAAACAAAAAGTGAATTTGTTTTACAGGAGATTGCTAGTAAGACGAAATTAACCTATGTATATGATAAAGAGAAAGATTCAGTTTCTAAACTAACTATGGAAATCATTTACGATATCACCAAAGATGAACGGTACACAGAAGCCGTTCGTAGTCAGCGAGACGAGATTGTATCGGAGATGGAAGGAATTGAAGGTGTTACATACACTAAGAAGGACGATATTAACTACATTACGCTAACGATTGAAGTCGACGTTAATAAATTTAAGTTCGATGATGCAGCAAGCCGCAAGAAGGCGCCAACACTCTATAACACCGTTAATGCAGCTTTGAAAAGAAAGGATAATATGGTTAGCTACCAATTATCTAAAGAGGCTATTTTAGAATACGAGTTTAAAGAAGTGAAATAAAGGGAGTGCTGTCATGAAGAAAATATTGAAGTTATCTATTGTACTACTAGGGGCATTGTTTGTATTACTAGGATGCCGTTCAGAAAGTAAAGCGTCATTTGTTTTTCAAACGGCAAATGCGGAGGTCACTTTTACATATGTATATGACAAAGGAAATGACACAGTTTTATCTCTAACAACGAAGTCAGTAATGAAACTAGCCAATATTCCAGAATACGATACAATAACACGTAGAATTCGAGATGAACTCGTGAATGAAATGAAAGATATCGAAGGCATCAAAGTCACTACATCAGACAGTGAAAAAGAATTAAATTTCACGATTGAAGTGGACATGAAAAAGTTCAAATTGGATGATTCAGAAAGTCGTGCAAAAGCACCAGAGTTATATAGAACAATGGATGTGGCGCTTATAAAAAAAGACGATAAAATAAGTTTTTCAGCATCCAAAGAAAGCCTTGAAAGCAAAGGATTTGTTGAGCAAAAAGAAGAAAAGAAATAATTTTATCAATCAAATAGCAGGACTTGGATGATGATAAACGTCATCCAAGTTTTTTTAGTGGAGAAACAGCATAAAATCACCTTTTTGAGGCAGAGAGATTGCCTAAGTGGTGGTGAGGTGCTACAATACAAACATAAATAACATTTTCGGGGCAAGGTGAAATTCCTGA
>ERZ773027.1626-NODE-1626-length-11686-cov-4.912819_pt1 | contig 11686 bp, 2 predicted proteins | sample MGYA00511032_ERZ773027 | MGnify/ENA primary metagenome ERZ773027 (study PRJEB29015, sample SAMEA2738138) | human oral metagenome | biome: human oral; feature: human-associated habitat; material: saliva | place: China | collected 2190 ... | reverse complement strand
ACTAGCCCCGCTGGGCGCGGCGCTAGCTGAAGCACTGGCTGAGCTAGCGCCCGGGTTCGTGTTGGCGCTCGCAGCGGGGCTGGGAGTGCTCGCGCTCGCGGTTTTAGCGGATGACGGCCAAGCCTGGCCGCTAGCCTGCTTGTCGGCCACCAAGGTGATGCGGCCAGCTTCTAGATCCACGCTCACATCGCCGTGGCCCGGGCCCAAAACCACCCGACCTTCACGCTTAGCCACAGCGGCGGCGTCGACCCCCACCGCGAAAGTAAACGTGGCGGTTTTAAACTCCACGTTTTTACCCTTAACCGGGCGCAGGCGGGCCTTAAACTGCACCCGATACACTCCCGGCTTAGTGAAAGCCCAACTCATATGCTGGTGGGCGTCAGCCGGCAAGCTGACAGTGTCATGTTTATAGTCGCTGGCCGCGTCAAACCCGTCATGGCTGGAAAACCCCAGCTCCGGGGTGCCAAAAGTGGTGGTCAGGTAGGAGCTGGCTTGACCCGGGCCCTGCACCGAAACCACCTGCAAATCAACCTCACTGGCCCGGTTAGCACCATAACGCTTACCGTCACCAGACACGCGCATCCCCAGCCACAGGGTATCCAAAGCCCGATCCTCAACCAGCGGCAAAATCGTGGCCCCCTGCTTGGCGGCCTCCTCAGCGATAGACACTGACTGGGCGCTAGCAGGCAGGTTGGCATCCAAGGCGCGAATAATCGAATGCTGCTCTAGCAACAGGTAGTTACTAAAAGCCAAATCCGCATAGGCCACATCCCGAATAGCCCGCAGCGAGGGCTCATAGGAGTGCGGATCGGCGCCGTCGGGAACTAGCTGGGAGACCGTAGCCCGGTCTCCCGCCACATTACGCACTAGATCGGCCAGAATGCCGGTGGTGGTGACCACCCGCAACTGGCCGTCGCGGGCGGGATCTACGCCGACACCGGCGCAGCCCGCCACTAACGTTAAAACTAGTGCAGCCTGAATTACAGACTTAACTAGGCCCATGCCATCCGCCTGCGTGCTACCAGCACCGCAACCGCCAGCAACATCAGACCACCAGCAACATTCAAGGCGCCGCTAACCGCACCGGTTTTAGCCAGAGACTTGCCGCCGCTAGCGCCGGCCGCCTGGCCAGCCTTGGCAGAGCCTGAGGCCGCAGAACCAGCAGCTCCACTGGCACTGCCACCTTCACTGGAGCCGGCACCGGAACTGGCCGCTGCGCCGTCGCCAGAGCCACCATCTTCACCGCTGATCTGTTCACCCTGCTTGGGGGTGACCTGGGCGGAAATGGTCAGCTTGTAGGTGCCCGGGGCGGTAAACACCCAGTTCTGGTGGGCGTGAGTGTTAGCCGGCAGGGTGTAGGAGCTGCCCTCTTCTTGCAGCAGGTGCTCACCCACACCCCCACCCAGGCCGCCGGAGGTAAATACTGAGACCTTACCGGGCCCCTCCACACTCACCAGGGTGAAGGTAACCTCGCCGCTGGTTTTGCTGACAATCTCTTCAGCCTGAGAGTTCATACCCAGCCAGGGCACACCCGCGCTTTGGGTGGAGGAAATCATCCACACATCCTGGCCTGGGGTGGCCACAAAGTTAAGCGCGTCGGGGGCTTTAAGAGTGGCCTTGTCTCCCAGCGAGAAGGTCAAAGTTGCCGGGTCAACCCAGCTGGCCGGCTGGGAGCGGTCATCTTTCACCTGTAACTTGAGCTTGCCGTCCACAATACGCGGACCTAAGTCAAAGTGGCCGTCGCTGGCGTTTCCGTTGGCGTCAGGGCCCACCACGAAAGTCAGTGTGGCGGTGGCGCTAACCGCTGAAGAAGCCGGGTTTTCCTTCACCGCAGCTGCGCTTTGGGCTTTAGCCTTTTGGGCGCTGGTTTGGGCGGCTGCCCCCTGGCTGACAGAGCGAGCCTGGGCCACAAAACTCTGGGCGGGGCGAGCCTGGGATACAAAGCTTTGGACGCCGGCCCGGGTGGTTACGGCAGATCGGCTTTGCCCGACGGCGGCGCGAGCCTGACTGGCAGAGCGGCCCTGAACTGCGGCGCGCGGAGCCTGAGCTGACTTAGCGCTGCGCGAGCTGGCTAAAAGCTGCTTACCAGCGGGGTTAGCTGCGCTCGGCTTGGCCTTTACCTCGCCGCCAATGACTGAGCGTGGTGAGGAGCTGGCGGACGGCTGGCTGGTTACCGGCTTGGGGCTAGCCACCGGACTGGCCGAAGTGCTGGGGGCGGCGCTAACACCAGGCTGAGCGCTGGGGGCAGTGCTGGGCTGGGCCGAGGGGCTAGCTACCGGCTGCGGAGCCGCGCTGGGCACGGCAGTGGGCACTGCGCTGGGGGCCGTTGTGGGCTGGGCGCCCGGGTTTTGGGTGTCAGGGTTTTTCTCGGTAGGTGCCGGGGTGGGGGTGGCTTGAGCGGCGACGTCGCCTACCTCAACCCGATAGCTACGCACCGGGCTGGCAATTACCGTGCCATCACTGCGCTGAGCCAGCACCCGCACCTGCAGCTGGTAGACGCCGGCAGTAGAAAACACCCAGTTGGGGTAGGCGGCGGCCAGCTGTTGCGGGGCAATTTCTGAGCCGAGCGGGTTTAGCTCGTAGTTGCCATCAACCAGCAGCGAGGAGGCCAGTTGACCGTTGTCATCCAAGCCAAACAGGGACACGCTAGCGCCTTCAGGGCCGCTGTAGCTGATTTCAAAGTGGGCGGCGCTAAATCCTCTCTGGGCTAGCTGGCTGGTGTCCCAACCCAGCCGTCCCTTGGGGGCAGCGCTGGCCGGTTGTAGTGGCGAGTTAGCCTGGACGCCTTGGCTGACGAAATAGCCACCTGGACTGCCCGGGTAGTCGTCAGAAATGTTTTGCCAGGTGGAGGCCGGGATCTTCAAGGTGGTTTGGGCCGGGTTGTGGCTAGTGCCGGTGGCGCCATCCTTTAGCTGCAAGTCCACCTCCCCATTGGCAGTGGCGACGGCGTCGAAAATGCTTAGGTCCCCACCCTCAAGGTTTACCGGCTTGGACTGGCCATCATTACTGGCCAGGCGATCAACGGAGTTTAGTGAAACAGGGCCACTAGCTGGGCTGCTGACAGAAGCGCCCGCTAGCGGCGTCATGAAACCGCACAGCGCCACAGTGGTCAGCGCCGCCATACGCCGCAGCCAGGGGTCATTAAGACGCTGCGGGGTGGAGCCAGAAAAACGTCCGTTACCAGCAGCTACACGCATGGCAGAGGGGGAAGAGTTGGTAGCGCCCTGGGTGGGAGCCAAGGAAGGCCCAGCGGCCTGCAACCACGCAAACATGGCAGTCTTTCTAGTTGATATTGATTATCATTACCTGCCAAGTGTAGCGACTCTTTTTAGTCCTCACAAACGCGCAGCTCCACAGCAAAGCGCGAGGCCCACTAGCGCAACCCCAAGAACTACTAACGAAACCGCCGGGGACCGCTAACGCATTTGTTAAGCGACCCCCGGCGGGGTGGGGCGCCTAGTTTTGAGAGGGAAATCAGGCACCCCTATTGAGTTATGTATTCAATTGTGTCGATATTCAGTTGTAGATCCCGTCAGTCCTGACGCTTGCGGCGCAGCAACATGCCGCCACCGCCCAATGCCAGAGCGCTTAGCGCCAACATTCCGCTGGCCACACCGGTACGGGCCAAACCGCCGGGCTTTTCCGGCTTAGCCGGGGCAGCGACGTGGCTGGGCTTACCAGGCTTACCGGAGCGACCCGGAAGCGGGGCGGAGCTGGCCGAACGGCTGGGCTGAGCCGTGGGGGCCGCACTGCCAGTCGGAGCCGGGGAGCCAGTGGGAGCCACAGTCGGCTCAGGGCTGGCGGTAGGTTCCTGAGTGGGAGCCACAGTCGGCGAAACCGGAGTGGTGGGCTGCGGCGTCGGAGTGGGCGTCACAGTCTCAGCGCTTACTGCCGTGGTTACCCCAATGCGGTCGTTAGCTCGCTTGGTGGTGCACACCTCGGGGGTGGGGCTGGCCAGGCAGTCCACACCGATCAAGTCGTTGCTGGTGGGGCGCACAATCTTGACCATACGCAGGTTGTCCACCTGCACCAGGCCATCGCCGTCGCCAGCAGCAACCGTGAACTTAACCTTGGTGCCATCCTTAGCCACATTGAAGGTGACCGGAACACGCTGGAAGTAGCTGGCAGAATCATTAGTGGTGTGCTTCTGATCGGCAGCCATCCAGTTCAAAGCCCAAGTGTGGTTAATAACCGTAGAGGGGTTCTTAGCTGGGTTGGTGTCGTTGACAGTCTTAACATCCAGGTAGTTCTGGCCCACCAGGCCTTCAGCGTTGGTGTTTACGGTAATCTCCGGCTCAGACTTAGCGGCCCCAGCGGCAGCCTTGTCGGTGGAGCTGGCCTTACCCTCAGCGGCAGCCTTACCGGCACCCTGGCTCTGGGTGCCAGCCTGGCTCTGAGCGCTAGCCTGGCTCTGGCCGGCCGCATTACCGCTTGCGTCACCATCGGGAACCAGGACCCCTAGTTCAGCGATAGAGAGCAGGTAATCGGGCTGGTCAGCCTTGGTCTTGTAGTTAGACAGCACGCGCAGGCGAATCAGCTTGGCCTTAACCGGGCTGTTAAAGACAATCTGCTGCACCTGGCCGGTGTTTTGCAAAGTGCCTTCAGCTACCTTCTGGTTGATGTTGGCAGCATCCTGACCCACATAGACCTCGTAGCGTTCGGGACGCCCGTTGGCCTGGTCAACGCGGCTATTGATCTTCAGACCAGCCACGCTTACCGCAGAGGCGGCGGTGGGGTCATCGCCCTGGTACAGGGCCAGGTCAATGTCGCTGGGGTGAGCTACCGGGTGCTGCCAGTCCTTGTCGTAGAAGGTGGAAGCGTTGCCATCAAACATGTTGGAGGCCGGGTTGCTGGCGTAAGCAGCCGGGGCGGATACCAGCTGCTGGTCGCCGCTGTAGTCCTTAACCGGGTTGCCAGGTGCCGGGGCGGGAGTATCGCCGTCGGTGGCGTTACCACACAGAACGCGAGCGTCAGCCCAGTTAGCGTGGTCATTGCCGTTACCGTTGCCGCCGTCGCCCACAATCAAGCGAATCAGCTTCATGCCGGTGACGTCGCCGGAAACCTCCTGAGGAGTGTTGCTACCGGTGATCACGCTGGTCTGCGGTACCACATCAACCCAGTTAGTGCCGTCGGTGGTGCCTACCACACGGAAGGTAACCGAGCCGCTCTGGCCATCTTGCACACCCACGGTGGCCTTGAAAGCTTTGCACTTGCCGCTGAGCTCGAAGCCCACATCGGCAGGAGAGTGGGTACCTAGACCCTTGGTGTATTGCTTGCCGCCCATCACGATTGGGCCGCCGTCACCCTTTTGGTTTTCACCAACCTCACTGTCACGCTCAACCGGACCCCAACCGTTGGAGTTGTACTTGGGGCTGAAAGGCAGGTCAGAGAGGTAGTTGACAGCGTCAGGTTTCACTGAGCCCAGAACTGCCACGTTGGTGTCACCGCTAGCGCTGCGGGCGCTACCAGCGATCTTGTAGGTGGCTGTGTGTACCACGTTAGCGGTGGAGCCGCCCGCACCCTGGGGAACCGTGACAGTCCAGGTGGTGGTGAAGGTGGCACCCTTGGCTAGCTTAGCGGTGGTGGCCGGGGTGTCAACAGTGGCGCTCCAGCCGCTAGGCAGGGTCAGCTTGCTGGTCACATCGGTGATTTCGCTGGGTTCGTTGTTCACCAGGGAGCTGGTCATGTGGAAGGTGGAGCCTTCAATGGCCGTCTCGTTGGTGTCAATTGAGGCAGCGGCACAGGCGGGCATATCCGTGGTGGCACCCAGGTCCTCTACGCGGAAGTTGTCGAGCGTAAAGTCGTTGCCGTCCTGGCCGCCCTGGGTGTTGTACAGACCCACCCAGTAGGAGCCACAGCCACCCACGTTAAGTTCCTGTACATAGTGAGTGGGACTGGTGGCCACCGGCATCACCGTGGAGTACAGGTAGTTAGCGTTTAGTCCGTTGGCGCCCTGGGCGTCATAGGCGGTAACCCAGTAGTAGGAGCCGCTGAGCGCGTTTTCGTAGTCATACGAAATGCGGTAGCGGTGCCCGGCCTTGAAGTTTACGGTCTGGGGCACGGTGCGGTAGACCAGTCCCCCATTTTCTTCGTGGCTCTTTAGGGACCAGTGTCCGGCGACGGCGTCGTCGGTGGCCTTCTTGGAACCGTCCGGTAGGGTGCCGCCCTTTTGGGTGTAGGGGCCGTTGAGGGAGGCCAGTACCGTACGCGGGTCGGTGATTTCGCCGGCGTCGCCCTTAACGAAGGGGCCCCAACCTTCGGGGACATTTTCAAAGTCCTCAAAGGCGATGGTGACCGGCTTGTCGCGGGTGGCGCCCAGATCATCGTTGCGCTGCTGGCTGGCGGCGCTGGTGACGCCTTCACCTGAAGCAGACACGCTAACCTGGCGGGTCTTGCCGTCCTTGACCTGTACCCAAGCGCTGCCCTGGTAGGTGCCGGCATTGAGGGTCATTTCCTGGCTAATGGAGGAGTTGCCCTTACCCAGCTGGGCGATCGGGTCGCCGTGAGCGTCGTGAGGGGCGGTTACCTGACCGGTGGTCTGGTAGCCCTTGAAGCTACCGGAGTTGAAGCCGGGGTCCACAAACACAGTTCCAGCGCCCCACTTGGGGGTGGCGGCGGCTGCGGGGGCCTTGGCGGGAGCCAGTACAAAGGCGGTGTGGTCGCGTTCAGCGGCCGGGACGGTCTCGTATACGGACTCAGGGATGGTTACCTTGCCGCCCTCTACCTTTACGTCAGTTACCTTTACGCGGCCCTTGTCGGTGAGGCGGTAGACGCTCAAAGAGCCCACGTTCTGGTAGGACTTGGTTAGGGTCCAGGTGGTGGCGGTACCAGCAGGGTTGTAGTAGTACAGACGTGGTGCGCCACCCTTAGCGCCATTGTCGATCCAGGGCAGCAGGTAGCTGTCACCTTTAAGCACGGTGGCGCCGTCGTAAACAAACTGGCGGCTAGCGGACATGTCAGCCTTGATGGCCCCGGCAACCTGGGTGGCCGGAGTCTGGTTGGTCACTGCCGTAGCACCCGAGGCCACAGTGCCGTTAGCGAAGGTGTAGGTGTAGACGGTCTTGCCGTTTTCACCCTTAGCGCTTTCCTGACGCATAATGCGCGAGTTCTGCAGGAACTTAACCGGCAGGTTGTTAGCCCAAATGTTGCGGTAGAAGGCGCTCTGGTCTTGGTGGCCAGTCCAGCCCTCAAACTCAACAATCTGGGGATAGCCCAAAACTACGTTGGGGTTCCAGTTGTCCTTGTTGGAGTTGTCCACAAAGCGGATCACGTCAGAGTTCAAACCCTTGTTGGTGGCGCCGCCGTAGTTTTCATCATTGGACCAGTGTGACCAGGTGGAGTAACGCTCAAAGCGGTCAGCCCACTCTGAACCCATCTCCCAGCCCATCTTGTTTAGCTCGCGGCCCAGGCGCTCAGCTTGCCAGCCCGAACCGTAGTAAACGTCAATGTAGATCCAGCGGAAGTTGGGGTAGGTAGCCAGCGGGAACTGGTTACGCAGATCCTGGAAACGCTTAATTACCGCACCGCTACCTAGATCAGCGCGCTGATCAACGTAGTAGGACTGGTTTAGCCAGTTCCAGCCACGCCCGCCGGTGAAGGGTAGGGAACCGAAGGAGTTGGCTTCAGGGTAGGCCTCAGTGGTGTTGACGTGGACGCCGTAAATCGCGTTGGAGTTGGCGGTGGTGTTAAACAGGGTGGCAAAGTCCTTGTCCCCACCGGCGCGGGTGTTGATGTTGCCCGCGTAGTCCATGTGTCCAGAGTCGTGGCCTTCAGAGGCGTAACCCTTGAGCATCACGCGCTGACCTAGGCCGTCGGTGGCCAGGTTGACGCGCTTTACGTCGTCAGCCACCTGCAAGAAGGGGTGTGTGGCGGCCGAGCCGAAGTCAAAGGGAATGTGGGTCACTACCCACTTGTGGTTGTCAGCTGCGCCGGCCACCCACGGGCTGATGTCCGCATAGGCGACGGCGGCGTCCTGCCAGTTCACCGTGCCTGAGGAGTTGGCGTCACCAGTGAACACCAAGGTGGTGTAGGGACGCTCTTCATCGCCGACGGCGTCAGTGGCTGCATCTGAGCGGTAGGTCCACTGGCCATTGGAGGCCAGCAGGGTCTTGGAACCATCCTGGTCAACTACCCGGCGCTTCCAGCGCGAACCGTCATCAGCTTCCCAGCCGGTGGGGCGGTCGTAGGTGGAGTTGGTTTCCATACCCACGGCCACCTTAGAGGTGTTAACCATCAGGTAGGTGCTGGGGGTGTCAGCGGTACTGACCGGGGTGGACTCGGTTAGGGTTTCGATAGTGTCAGCTACACCAGCGTATTTGTTTTTAGCGCTAGCACCACGCGAAACCAAGGTGATACCGGCAGCGTAGGCGCCGCCGTCCTTAGCGCTAACCGATACCAGGCCGTGGCCGGGAATCTCGACGGTGTGGGCGCCGCCGGTGAGCTCAGTAATACGGAAGGTTAGGGTGGGACGCTTGGCACCAGTTGTGCCCTGGGCCTTTGAAGTAATCTCCTTTACTTCAATTTCGGCCTTCATGGTGACGTCAGTGTCATTGAAGTCAACCGTGTAGGCCACCTTGGTGTTGGATTCTTTAACTGCCTGCACCGACTTGACGGTGTAAGCCTGATTGTCAATCAGTACTGAATCGAGGACCTGGGTGCGGCCGCCAACTTTATTGCCCGCGAAGGTGTAGCCAAGTACCTGGGGGAAGGCGTTGGATACGGTCGCGGTCAAGTTACCGGCGCTAATGGTCTCCGGAGCACTAATGACACCAGAAGTTTCCGGGGTCACTGCGCCAGCAGCTGCCCCTGGAAGGGATAGGGCGACAACCCCTAGCAATGCTAGGGACCGTCGGTGGAGGTGTCTTACCTTCATCGTGTAGGGCTCCTTTGCCTAGACGTGGTTGACCCAATTTTGTCCTTTTGCAACAAAAAGCGTCAAGTCTAAGCAGAACCGAACAGAATAAGTTGCAACCAAACAGTTACAAATCTGGTTTGAGCTAATAATTTAACTAGCGCCTACTGCGCGCATTTGTTCGTTTATTGTAAAGACTGTTTTGCGCACAAACCGAAAAGCTCGGGGTAGTCCATGTACCACAGCTCCATTGCCGCCTGTACATGGGAACACCGCCGCCAGTGAGCAACACGCACTATAGCCAGGGTGATGAGCTAGCTATAACGGAACACTCGCAGTAGCGGCGGTGCGGCGATAGATTACCTTGGTTTTTACTAGTAATTCCAGTACCTAAACCTCATTTTTTGCACTTTCTTTTAGGCCAAAAGTGTTTCTGCAGGCCAGCAAGTTGCAAGTAGTCGTAAATCACTTTAAGTGTGTGCCGGTTAACTAAAAACGGCGCCGAGTGGGCCTAAACCCACCCAGCACCGTCGAATCAGTTAAAAGCGCAGGTCACTCCGCACTAGCGGCGCTAGCAGCCGAACCGACCACAGTCGCACCGGGAATTAGCGTCAGACCACCCTCGGCAACGTCAACCGTAACCTGCTGGCCGTCAGCAACCTGGCCGGCCAAGATCAGGCGGGCCAAGCGGTCACCAATCTCACGCTGCACCAGGCGACGCAGCGGGCGAGCCCCGTAAGCCGGGTCGTAGCCCTCGTCAGCCAGCCAAGTGCGGGCGGCGTCGGTAACATCCAGGCTGATGCGGCGGTCAGACAGACGCTTGCTCATCTTGCTTAGCTGCAAGCCCACAATCTGGCCCAACTCATCCTTGCTCAGCGCATTAAAGATCAGCACATCGTCAAGGCGGTTGAGGAACTCAGGCTTGAAGGCGGCGCGCACCGTAGCCATAACGTTCTCGCGCTTTTCCTCCTGGCTCAGCGCCGGGTCTACCAGGAACTGGCTACCCAGGTTGGAGGTCAGGATCAAGATGACGTTACGGAAGTCCACCGTGCGTCCCTGGCCGTCAGTTAGGCGACCGTCGTCGAGCACCTGCAGCAAGATGTCAAAGACCTCAGGGTGGGCCTTTTCCACCTCATCTAGCAGCACCACAGAGTAGGGGCGACGACGCACCGCCTCGGTCAGCTGACCGCCCTCTTCGTAGCCTACGTACCCGGGAGGGGCACCCACTAGGCGCGAAACCGAGTGCTTCTCGGAGTATTCGCTCATGTCGATACGCACAATGGCGTGCTCGTCATCGAAGAGGAACTCAGCCAGGGCCTTGGCCAGCTCGGTCTTACCTACACCGGTGGGGCCTAGGAACATGAAGGAACCGGTGGGGCGGTCAGGGTCAGAAACCCCGGCGCGCGAGCGGCGCACAGCGTCGGCCACAGCCGCAACCGCGTCCTTCTGGCCGATTAGGCGCGAGCCTACCTGCTCTTCCATGTGCAGCAGCTTTTCGCTTTCGCCCTGCATCAGCTTGCCTACCGGAATGCCGGTCCAAGAAGAGATAACCTCAGCGATCTCCTCAGGGCCAACCTTCTCAGCAATCATCGGTTCGCCAGCGTCAGGCTGGTTCTGCTCACTGGCCTCAGCCTCGGCGATTTGACGCTGCAAGCTGGGCATTTCGCCGTAGCGGATACGTCCGGCGGCCTCAAAGTCACCTTCACGCTCAGCCAGTTCGGCGCGGGTACGCAGCTCATCTAGCTGGGCGCGCAGCTCACCAATGCGGTTGTGACCGGCCTTTTGGGCTTCCCAGCGGGCGTTTAGGGCGCTGAGTTCTTCGTTTAGGTCAGCCAGGCGGGCGCGCAAGGCAGCCAGCCGCTCTGCTGCGCCGGCGTCGGCATCATCTTCCTTGGCGCTGGATTCAGCCAGGTAGGCTTCTTCCATCTTTAGGCGGTCTACGCGACGGCGTAGCTCGTCAATTTCCACCGGGGAAGAGTCCAGCTCCATGCGCAGGCGGGAAGCAGCCTCATCAACCAGGTCAATGGCCTTGTCGGGTAGCTGACGACCGGTGATGTAGCGGTCAGACAGGCTGGCGGCAGCCACCAGGGCGCCGTCGGAGATGGTCACGTGGTGGTGCGCCTCATACTTGGGGGCGATACCACGCAAGATGGCCACAGTGTCAGCCACCGAGGGCTCACCTACATAAACCTGCTGGAAGCGGCGCTCTAGGGCCGGGTCTTTCTCAATGTTTTCACGGTATTCGTCTAGCGTGGTGGCACCCACCATGCGTAGTTCACCGCGCGCCAGCATGGGCTTGAGCATGTTGCCGGCGTCCATAGCCCCTTCGGAGCCACCGCCTGCGCCCACCATGGTGTGTAGCTCGTCGATGAAGGTAACTACCTCGCCGTCAGAGTTCTTGATCTCGTTGAGCACGGCCTTGAGGCGCTCTTCAAACTCACCACGGTACTTGGCGCCGGCCACCATAGAGGATAGGTCCAGGGCGATTAGGCGCTTGTTGCGCAGCGATTCGGGCACGTCACCGGCCACAATACGCTGGGCCAGGCCTTCTACCACGGCGGTTTTACCTACGCCAGGTTCACCGATTAGCACCGGGTTGTTCTTGGTGCGTCGTGATAGAACCTGCACCACGCGGCGGATTTCACTGTCGCGGCCGATTACCGGGTCTAGCTTGCCGGCGCGGGCGGCCTCGGTTAGGTCAGTGCCGTATTTCTTCAGGGCCTCGAAGGTACCTTCAGGGTTGGCGCTGGTTACGCGCTGTCCGCCACGCACGGTGGGCAGGATTTCGCGTAGGGCCTGGGCGGTGGCGCCGGCGTCACGCAGGGCGCGGGCAGC
>ERZ773027.1613-NODE-1613-length-11784-cov-11.968454_pt1 | contig 11784 bp, 10 predicted proteins | sample MGYA00511032_ERZ773027 | MGnify/ENA primary metagenome ERZ773027 (study PRJEB29015, sample SAMEA2738138) | human oral metagenome | biome: human oral; feature: human-associated habitat; material: saliva | place: China | collected 2190 ... | reverse complement strand
CGAAGTCTGGCGACCAAACCATTTATGCCTCACTTTGATATAAATTATATCATATCTAATCAGGGAAAGAAATCTAAGGATTTCTTTTCCTGTTTTCATTTTAATATATACCATCAAATATGATTTTACTTAACAGATAAGTATCACACTTTATAGAAAATCAACTTCACCTTTATAAGTATCACCTAGATTTGAAATTGTCGCATCAGATACCATTTCACCTAGTGGAGGCAACTTATTTCGATTTAAATCGTAGTTATAACGAATCGTATGTATATAAAGGTTATGTGCATCTTGCGTACTAAATCTTAATTCTGAAGTACCATCTTCATATGCAAAATACACACGTACTCCTGGAACACCATCATTCCATACATACGTATGTCCACCATGGCGCATATTATGTCTAGTTTTTAACTGTGCTTCATTAATAGTAACAATATCAACAAGATTTGCCCATATTAGGTCCTTGTGTTCAACTGGATATACCTCTATCGTCTGAGTAATACCTATAGGATTCTTATATATTTTTATATACTCATTTCCAGATGATTCCTCTATGGCATCATTTAACACCCGATAATTGAAATTATTAAAACTTTCAAAATGACTAGACTCATTTAACCTAGCTAATGAAGTTATATTAGGCACAATATAATTAGCGATAACGTCCTCGACACCTCGTTTACCAATACCTTGTTCTCCATCCTCTCGAACCATCAATGTAAGTACATATTGTGTGTCTGGTTCATTCGGTAAAGCAAACGAAATATCATTTGCTAGAAATCTAGGCTCACTCTTAGTTTTCATTGTGCTCCACCGGCTATTAATTATATTTTCTCTTTTAAAAGTACTACCCTCAATACTAGATATATCAAACTTATCTTGTTTCAACAGTGACCATTTATTTTGCAATGCAGCTGTCACAGAATCTTGATTCAATTCTTTATAAGGTTTACCTAAATACTGAGCACTCTGCTCATACGGCTGATTCTCCACAGATAAACTAGTATAAATAAACGGATGGTTAAATGTATACACAAGTGCATTAGTTCCTGCCATACCTGAAATAGGGCTAGATTGTGTACCACCTCTGAAAGCCGAAAATGGAAGTGAATAGGAAAGCCCACCTTTAGCAGTATGTATATGTATTTCTGTTACAGCATTGTATTGAGCTCGCCACATAGAGTAATTTAAATTTCTACGTGCTTCATCATTCATATCTTCAACACGAAATAGTATCTTAGCTGCGTCACTAACTTCTGTATTCTCTGTAGCCTTATAGATTTTTTCATTAAGAATTTTATCCATTAAATCATTCTTATACATACTAGAACTAGAATAATGGATTTTTTCATTATATCCAGGTAACTCAGATCCGTTACTACAACCGCTTAAACAAAGTACAGCAATCAGACTCCCCGATAGCAAATATTTCCTCAACATAAGCTCTCCTCAACAAATACTATTTATATTCTGTACATTGTAACGTACTTATATAGTAATAAAATGATAATAATAAAGAGGTTCCTATTGGTCACCTTGATGACTATTAGGAACCTCTAATCTATTTACTTTTATTATTAATATCACTATATTGAACTTGAGTCCTCTAAATGGGTCCAGCCTTTGCTAATCTTCTAGAGATTGGCGGTGAAGGAAGGTATAAAAAAAGGCCCGACTGTGAAGTCAGACCCTTTCTTCAATATTAAAACTTAGAAGCGAAGTCTGGCGACCAAACCATTTATGCCTCACTTTGATATAAATTATATCATATCAAAATACGGAAGGGAATTAGACAATTTCCTTTCGTATTTAGTTTATAAGCCTTACAGTTGTTATAATAGAGTGACTTATATCATCGACAAGATATCCTCTTAATTGCTATATTTGTAATATATTACTACTGGGCTGACGGATTCGTAGAATTGACTACATGCACAGTAGCACACATCGTGTGATAGCCGACCGTCTGGGCAAGCTTTTGTTCAGGCGGTCTTTTTTTATTTTCTTGTAGCAAATAATACTGTACAAAGTTTTAATCATCTCACCTATATGAAAGGAGTTTTCTTATGAGAAATCGTTGGCTTATTGCACTAGCAGCTATTGGTCTACATATATCCATCGGTAGTGTGTACGCGTGGAGCGTGCTTACACGACCTATCATGGCTGATATGGGCTTCACCATGTCACAAACGACATGGACCTTCTCCTTAGCGATTCTGATGCTTGGATTATCTGCAGGCTTTTTAGGAGCTTTTGCAGAAAAAATAGGTCCCAAGAAAAGCGGACTTCTTTCCATGGTGTTCTGGGTGGCAGGCCTATTTGGTACGGCCTATGCTCTTAGCATTCATAATCTTACCTTACTCTATCTCTTCTATGGTATCATTGGTGGTATTGGGCTAGGTATTGGTTATATAACACCAGTATCTACACTCGTAAAATACTTTCCTAAGCGTCCAGGATTTGCTACGGGATTAGCCATTATGGGGTTTGGATTTGCTTCACTCATTGCCGGACCGCTTATGCAATTCCTTGTAGCCCAGGTAGGCTTAGTTAATAATTTCATTATTCTCGGCATAATTTATCTCGTAGTTATGGGCGCCTCTTCGCTTTATTTGAAAGCACCGCAACCAAAACAACCGCCTCGAACTACGAAAGATAAATCCACTATGTATGTCCATAACCATGGTATGCTAGCCAATGATGCTATGAAAACTTGGCAATTCGGTGCCCTTTGGTGGATCTTCTTTATTAATATTACCTGTGGTATAGGTCTTCTATCCTTAGCGTCCCCTATGGCACAAGAAACCATTGGTATGACACCTACAGCAGCTGCATCGCTAGTTGGTATCATCGGCATATTCAATGGTGGAGGTCGCATTGTATGGTCTACTATCTCTGATTACTTTGGCCGTGCACAAACTTACATACTATTCTTTATTATACAAATCATCGCATTCTACGTACTTGCCGAAACCAATAATGCTCTAACATTCCAAGTTTTAATTCTTCTCATTATCACCTGCTATGGCGGCGGATTCGCCTGTATGCCAGCATATCTCGCAGACCTCTATGGCATACGCCAACTCTCCACTATTCACGGCCGCATTTTAACTGCTTGGGGATTAGCAGGCATCGTTGGGCCCATGCTCGTGTCATACTTTCACGAAGCAGGATATGGATATACTACAGCCTTAATATGCTTTGCGCTTCTATTCGTATTAAATACAATGATCGCTATAATCTTAAAAATATACGGCAAACGAGGGCTGAATAACTGATACTTCATCCTAGTAATATAAAAATTGTAAGTGAATTATCACAATCAAAATACACCGAACTAATTACAAATCGAAAGAGGTTCCTATTGGTCACCTAGGTGACTATTAGGAACCTCTAATCTATTTACTTTTATAATTAACAGCACTATATTGAACTTGAGGCCTCTAAATGGGTCCAGCCTTTGCTAATCTTCTAGAGATTGGCGGTGAGTGAACGCATGAAAAAAGGCCCGACATAGAAGTCAGACCGTTTCTTCAATTTCAAATTACTAGAAGCGAAGTCTGGCGTCGAAACCATTTATGCCTCACTTTGATATAAATTATATCATATCTAAACAGGGAAAGAAATTGTATAATTTCTTTCCCTGTTATCATTGTGCGCTCAATAGGCATATATATGTTTATTAGGCTCTACTATTTTATTACTTATTGCAATTCAAAATAAGCTAAGACTTTCATCTTAGATTAAATAAGTCAATATCTCTATTATACATATCTCCAGTATTTAACAACTTTACATCTAACAACATATTTTTTAGTTGCTCCAAAGGATAATAGCCATTTACTTGATATGAAGCAATATGACGATATTCATAGTCTTTATCGCGTGTAATAAATTCTAATCTACCCTCTCCATTAGATAATTCATAATCCAATAATAACCCCGGAATACCATCAAACCAGACGAAACTTTTACTAATCCGAGACAATCTAATCTCTTTATTTAAGGTATGACCATATAAAGAATTAATATACTCAATATGGGTCTCAAAGTTATATGGATCATCTGGTTTGACATTCAATAAAAAATGCTGTTGCTTATCATGTAGTGGAATCATCTGAAGGACTTGATTTACTCCATGTGGTCCTTTATGCGTTACAGTATAAGATTTAGATCCATATATACTGTCTTTATCTGTCGATTCTGTACGAGTTGAACCATTTAGTACCCGATACTGTAAATTCTTCGACATCGTAATAGTAGAAAATTCGTTAAGTCTATTCAACGAACGTACCGAAGGCAACACATAATTGGCAAGAATTCTATTCGCTTTTATATTACGTTCTGACTCTGATTCAGATCCTGCAACATATGTACCAATACTATGACTAGTATTAGGATTATCTTTGCTTGTAAAAGTAATGCCTACAATGGTACCTTGATTTGATTTATCTAAATTAGTAACGTTTAGATTCCAATATTTTGTATTATCTAATTTTTTATAAATAAATGTTCTTTCAGAACCACCTTTTTCAACAACATTATAATCTCTAGCGACATATGTACTGCCAGTAAGACCTTCTAAGGTATAGTTATGTTCACTATTTTGAATCTTAAATACACTTGAAAATGGAACTGTGAGCTGTATCCCACTATTTTCTGTATGTTCTATTATTTCTGTTTGTCCATCTATTGGCGTCATAAACTGCTTAAAATCATGGCGTAACGTTTTCTCCAATTCAGCATCATCAGATATCTTACGCCATTCTTTTAATTTTTCAAAAGTACCATCAGCTTTAATTTGATTAATCATAGCCTGTGTACTAGCAATTTGCTCCAATGCGATTTTAGGACTAAGATATACATAATCTTTATACTCATCTTCAGGTATTTTGGAGTTTGCACCAGGTAGGTCTACATCTATAGCATGACAAGATACACCAATTGAACTCAATACAATAGCACTTAATAATAATCGTTTTAACATATACATCTCTCCACAAAAAGTAATTTTAACTGTATTGTAACATAATAAGAACATAATTATGAATACGATTACAAAGCGAAAAAGGTTCCTATTGGTCACCTAGGTGACTATTAGGAACCTCTAATCTATTTACTTTTATAATTAACAGCACTATATTGAACTTGAGGCCTCTAAATGGGTCCAGCCTTTGCTAATCTTCTAGAGATTGGCAGTGAGTGAACGCATGAAAAAAGGCCCGACTGTGAAGTCAGACCGTTTCTTCAATTAAATCAATATCGAAGCGAAGTCTGGCGTCCAAACCATTTATGCCTCACTTTGATATAATTATATCATAACTAAACAGGGAAAGAAATCGTATGATTTCTTTCCCTGTTTTATTGTTATAACTTAAAACTTTTCCAATCAAAAGCTTCAATAACTTCTCTTAGTTTACTATCAATATCTCGTACCAAATTTATAAACAGATGTCCTTTATTTTCACCCCAAGAGACTAACACTGGTTCAATACCAAGATGAATCAAAGTATTTTCATAATAGTTACCATGTTGAGGTCTAGTGACACATTGATTATAAGCACTACTTAATGTCTCCAATTCATTCGAAATGGTTTCATCAATTATAGCATTAAGCTGAGCATATACCCTTTTACGTAATACTTTACCAGCTTCACTCGAGTCATTATTATAATATCGCAGCGATAAATATAAACCTTTTGAGTCATGATCTACACGCCAGAACATCCAAGGCTTAAAGCAAGTTGGAGGATCAGACCAGATAGCCTCTGATTCTGCTCGACACCAAAAACGACGGTTAGTCCACGGACTGCCTCCCTGATTTGTACCGGTACTATATTGATTAGGATATGCACTCATATCTTTCCATAGCCAGGAACCATCTATATTTTCGTTATCAAATACAATCTGCAATAGTCCATGCTGTGTGATACGTTCCCAATTTATATAATACCCACCATCGTCATACTTTCCATTAATTTTAGATACACTTTGATACCACTCTAGTTGATGCTTTAAATGATCACAATAACTTTGTAAAATATCACTTTCACAGTCCTGATAATGCTTCAAGATATCCCAAAACATAGGGCCAGTTAAATAGTTATCCACCGAATCGCTATGAGCTACTTGCCAATCATAATCAAAGTAATATCCTGTCTTAAAATAGACCGTATGAATATGATAATTTGCTATATCAGCATGGTCTATATTAAGATTTACTGACTTAAAAGCTTTTTCTAATTTATTATAAGCATTCCAAGGTTTCTTATTATCAAAAACTGTCTTAAGTGAGCCTCTATAAAAACTAATTTGATTATCATGTTCACTAGTATTAGTTTTATCTTCTATGATAATAGCTAACTTATATTGAGGAATTAAAGCTAATACATCAATATTTAAAACCTGCTGCACCAAGATCACTTTATCAATTGATTTGATGTCTACCTTTGAAAGCGAATCACTATTTAGTGGATTATCTATTAACTTAGCTAATAATTCTAAACCAAGTTGACGATATCTATGTGTAGTTATATTATCTGGTTCATTAATCCAATTTAAACACCAGCAAATAAATGCATCTTGAGATAACTCACCTGTAGCAAAAGAAAATATATTATTCATATCAACCTCTTAAAGTTATAGTAAGTAAGCATTTAATACACGCTAGAAATACCAAAATTATATATATATTGTCATACAAGCTTTTATATCAGCTGAATTGTAAAATATATCGCGACAAATAAAAAGACTCATATTGAAGATTTCGTATAAAATATAAATACATGACATAGAGGTCTCTAATATAAGCTATATTCGCCGCACCCAATATTCCAATATGCATTTCTTAAAAGTTTCCCAATCCAATACATCATTAAACATTTTACGATATAGATATAACTGTTCTAAATTTTTATACCGACTAATATTGTATCTATGGGAATAAGGAATACGCGCTAACAAGGAATCTAATCTTATAAAATTTAAGTCTATATATTTATTTAAGAAATCGGGAAATAAAAAAACTAATAATCCATCATTCTCTGTATTAAACTTTTGTACAGGTTTCCTATTTTCATATATTGCTCTTGATTTTATAGAATCTTCATAAAAAATATAGTTATTCAAATCATAATGAATATTAAAAAGTAATTTATCCATCACTATGTACTGATAAGAGTTAATCGCTTTTATAGTTTCATCAGAGCTAATTTTAAAACCACCGGCCGTTAAATTAATAGCTTTGCGATCATACAATAGTAATAATTTTCTAGGAGATATTGGAATCCACAATATATTACCAATTGAATGAACTCCAAAATTATTAGGTGAAAATATATTTATAAAAATCACAGGATTATCCGAAATAATAAATTCTGTATTACTTTCATTATCAAGAATAACATAATCTAAGTCACTTAAATACTTCCTAAAATCCCGAAATTGAATTAATGATAAATTCATCGATATCGACGAATTATTTTCAAGCTTATTCTGAAAAAGTGCAGCATCTTTAGGATCTATATATTTAATCCATTCAGCCGTCACTCTCTCAAGAAAGGCTTCTCTTTTTTTTGTACGTAAATATTGAAAAGCTATAAAAGAAGCAATATTAGATTTATCTTTACGCTTGATAATATGACGATTAGAAATATTCATTTGGTTTAGAACTCTTGCCCAATCTGACTCTATCTTACTAAACATTTTTTCAACAATATCATCATCGCCATATATGTTTTCACAATAACATACACTCTTAATAGGTATTTTTTCTTTAATAGTATTTTGTTCTAACATATACATGGAAATAATACTCTTAGACTTTACATTGGATAAATCCGAAAAAAATCTAAGTAAAAATTGTGGTACATAATGTTGGCGCTTTGTTATGGTCATAAGGTCTCCTTCCATATTACTTGGGAACAGCGTAAGTTTATAGATTTATTTGAATATGAAAGGCCTGATGCATATATAGTTAAGTCAGATCATTATAATGATAAATTTAATATGCCTGTCTTAACTGCAAATAAAGCCTTTATATTAGGTTATACAGATGAGAAAAATTCATATGATAAGCCATCAATAATTTTTGATGATTTTACCCTTGATAGAAAGTATGTTGATTTTCCTTATATGTTAAAATCTTCTGCTATAAAGATCTTGACATCAAAAAAACAGCATGATTTACGATTCTTATTTGAACGATTAAATGCTACACGATTTGAAGTTTTAGGACATGCACGTCACTATATAAGTGTAGTTCAGAATACAACTACCTTATGTCCGTCTTTTGAAGAGGAAGTTTGTATAAGTAATCTATTAACTAAATTTGATGAATTACTTACCCTTCATCAGTAAAAGCCATTTCTATAAAATAAATCTCATGCTAATCCAGCCATAGACCGCATCACTAGATCAATGTCTCTATTCTCCATTTCTTGAATTATATGTATATATGTTTTTTGTGTTGTCGTCATGCTTGCATGTCCAAGTCTTCTTGCAACACTAGCAATTGATACACCTGCAAAAAGTAATAACGAAGCATGTGTATGTCGTAATCCATGGATTGATATGACTGGTATGCCTAACTTTTTACAATATCTTTCTAATACACCATTAACAGTTGAATTAAATACACGTCCATTCACAAATATCGGCTTATCTTCAGGTAAGCCTTTAATTATTTCAGAAAACTTTATAATAGTTTGCCAATCAAGCTGTATTTTTCTCACTGATGATTTATTCTTCGTTGGTAAGAATCCGCCATCACCTTTATAGTCCCACGTCTTATCTACTATCAATGATTGATGTGGGAAATCAAAATCCTTTGGAGTTAAAGCTAAAGCTTCTGAAAATCTCATTCCAGTTTTTGCTATTATTAATATTAACCAATCCCAGTTAATTTCTGATGTTAACTTTAAATTAACTAATAATGTATGTAATTCAAACTGATTTAAATATTTGATTTTCTTTATTCTTGGTACACGCCCTTTTATAATAGCTTTTCGTGTTGGATCCCTATCAATAAATCCTTCATCTACTGCGTCCAATATAGCTGCTTTTATTTGATGATGAAAGTCCATCGTTGTTTGTCGTTCATGAAACTCGGCATAATCATTTAATAATTGTTGATACGAAATTCTATTTAATTGTGAAAGTCTAAGTTCCGGGACTAATTTTTTTAACCATAATAAAGTTATCTCATATTTTCGCATTGTTACATTACGAATAGCCCCCTCTTTATAAATTCGTATCCACTTTTCGTAATAAATATAAAATAGTTCGGATTTTTCCTCTATTGTTAACATAATTCTACCCCACCATTTACGCTGTTCCCATATAGAAATGGCTCTTGCTGATGAAGGGTAATCATTATTGTCATTGTATCTAAAAGTTTACCTATCTTTATTTGTTCTTTTAAACTTGGATAACTGATACTAGTTTTTTTACCATTTTCAATAGTATACGTACCAACAGTTCCTTTACCAGAAGCTGAATATATTTGGCTCTGAATATGGTTATTTTGAAAGCAATAGTAGAAGTATTTACCATTTAAAATATTATTGTTTTTAAACCAAATAATATTACCGTCCTTAAAATATAATGGGGTGTCATCTTTTATAAGATAAGGTACGCCAATAGTACCTACACCTGTTACTAATAAATCTCCTTCTATAACCTTTCCACTTATTCTAGAATACTCTTCATATTTATCTTCTGAAATAAATACAGGATTATCTACCTCTTCATTATTCATAGATGATACTATATCTCTTGCTCTAAAAAAACGAACACCACTATCAGTCCAATCAGCTTGATGAATTCTTTTTACGGATGTTACTTCCATCAAGTCCCCCAACTTACGCTGTTCCCAAGAATACTAAAAGAGGTAGAAAAGTCCTATTTGGTCTTTTCCACCTCTTTTCCTTACATTTTTACGCCTAATAGGGCTAATTGTTCGGCTATTTCTTTTTCGAGTTGTGCAATTTCTTGGTTATCTTGTTCAATCATACGATTGATTTCATCAAGATTAAGTTCTTCTTCTTCCTCAAATGTATCTACATATCGAGGAATATTTAAATTATAGTCATTTTCTTTAATTTCTTCGATAGATGCAACATGTGCATATTTATCAACGTCTTGTCTATTTCGATATGTTTCAATAATTTTAGTGATATTTTCATCACTCAAATTATTTTGATTTTTACCTTTTTCAAACTCATTGCTAGCATCAATAAATAGTACATCCCGTGTCGTACGGTTTTTCTTAAACACAAGAATTGTCGTCGGGATACTTGTACCATAGAACAGGTTCGCAGGCAAACCAATCACCGCATCAAGGTAGTTCTTTTCTATAATAGCTTGGCGAATCTTACCTTCTGCGGCACCACGGAATAGAACTCCATGAGGTAAAACGATTGCCATCGTCCCTTCATTGTTTAGATGATATAAACTATGTAATATGAAAGCATAATCTGCTTTAGATGCTGGTGCTAATTTACCATATTCACTAAAGCGTGGATCTTTAAGTTTACTTTCATTATTATCCCATTTGGCAGAGTATGGAGGATTCGCAACAACCGCATCAAAGGAACGTGGTCTATCGATACCATCACGGTCAGGACCATCTGGCCAATCACTTTCAAGTGTATCAGCATTATTCAGTGTCATATTATTATATGTAACACCATGCATCATCAAATTCATTCGAGCCAAGTTATATGTTACCGTATTTAGCTCTTGCCCGTAAAAGCTAACTGCACCTTGACGAGAACCATCAGGCAATTCATTACGAACCGTCAATAGTAATGAGCCAGACCCCATTGTTGGGTCATAGACTGTGAAAGTATCAGTTTGAGACTGTATATTACCAGTAACAATTTTAGCCAAAATTTGACTAACTTCATGAGGTGTATAGAACTCCCCACCTTTTTTACCAGCATTAGCTGCAAACTTACCAATTAAATACTCATAAATCTCACCAAGTATATCCTTACCATTTTCATCTTTATACTCGATTTCATCAATTTTAGTAACAACTGCATTTAAAGTCTTGGTTCTACCTGCTGTCGTTGATCCAAGCCCTGAGTCACCAAGATTGATATAGTTAAAAATACCTCTAAAATCTGCTGCAGCTTCTTTATTAATTTCAGCATTCTTATTAAAGTTTTCAAATAATCGTTGATAATCACTAGGAATAACGGAACCATTATGAATGCTTTCAGTTAAAGAAGCCCATGTATCCTCAGGATTAATAGCATATCCTAATGTACCTGCAATATCAATTAAACAAGCCTCTAATCCTGCGTCTTCAACAAGCTCCTTATATGCCTCATTAACAGATTTTCCATCTGAAATATCAACCAAATCATTATTAACTAAGTACTCTTCTTGATGGATGGAAAGATATTTATAGAATAAAAATGGAAGAATGTAATCTTTAAAAGAACTTGCATCCATTGTGCCACGCAAATCGTTAGCAATAGCCCACAATTGGCTTGAAATATTCTGTGCTTTTGATTCTGCCATACAAAATCTCCTTTATTTATACAAACATCTGTTGAAGTAATGCTTTTTTCTGTAATTGTAAGTGATCTAACTTACGCTGATGAAGGGTAATATTACTATCTATTTTTGATAATACATTGGCAATCAGATTTTGTTCTTGGTTCGAACTAGGTATCGATATACTTTGTTCAATTAATTCAGTTTTAGTAATCCCCTTTATTGATGTTCCTTGAAGTACTTTGGCATTTTCTTGCATTAATCGATATAGTT
>ERZ773027.1612-NODE-1612-length-11785-cov-2.958824_pt1 | contig 11785 bp, 5 predicted proteins | sample MGYA00511032_ERZ773027 | MGnify/ENA primary metagenome ERZ773027 (study PRJEB29015, sample SAMEA2738138) | human oral metagenome | biome: human oral; feature: human-associated habitat; material: saliva | place: China | collected 2190 ... | reverse complement strand
GCAACTCCACAATAAGTAAACGAAATAGACATAGTACCTCTTTTTATAACAAGCGACAAGTTGAAAAACTAGACATTAACAATTATGGAATGAGCATTTAAGTGCATAGCTCTTGTAACTAGATTATAGTTTTTATCATCAATTTAATCAATGTCTGTTTATGTTTTGACGCCTTCTTTTACGTTTATAATACTTAGTTTCCACAGACCTCAGTTAGGTAATCCACAAAAAAATCCCAAGTGCTCTATGCAACTTGAGATTTTCTTTCTGTCTGGGCATGCCTGAGTCATTCAGGTCTTTATATTATTTGTCCTTTTGATCTTTATGGTCTTTTTTATTTTTCTTTTTACGTCCGTTGCGGCCAAGTCCTAGACCTGTTACCGATACGGTGAAGCCTGCGATATTGATGGTTTCTTCAATCTTACCTTTACTTGCTTCTTCCTCATTTGAGAGATTAATTGGCATCTTGTGTTTAGAGCCTTTACCCTCAGCTTGACCAGAAACAGGTGCTTCAAAGTCATCGCCTGGTCCATAAGTGACTGGTCCATCATGAGCTTCCACTTGCTCTTCGACTTGGTCGAGAACTTCTAGGTCTTGGATCTCTTCAACAACGATATCGTCTGCCTTGTCTTCCTTAGGTTTACCGTTGATATCGCCTGTAAGCGGGATATAAACAACGGTTTCTTCAAGGTTACGTTGACCTACTGTCTTACCTTCAACCTTGTCCTTATCAGCGCTATAGCCTTCTACTTCAGGAGTGATGACTGTTTCAAACTGACCTTTATTTGAAGTCCAGTAGCTTGAACCAAGCTCTTCACCTGTAACCTTATCAATAGTCAAACTACGTGTCCATTGAGCAGTTTGGATGTTATTGGCAGGAAGTTCTGCTTGTCCATCGCTAGATGTGTAGAGAACTGTGAAGGTTACGTCTTTGATGTAGCTTTCGCGTTCTGGCCATTTGGCACCATCAGGATTTGCTGGGTTGATTGGTGTACCAGCTTCTTGGATGTTATCTGGACCTACTTGAACGGTACCATGACGAAGGGTAACCATGAAGTTTTGGTCAACATGTGAATCACCATCAAAGATAACACCGTTTGTGAAGCCATCTGCAAGGAGGGTATAACCACGGTCGCTATAGTACTTGATACGTTCGATTGTTGAGTATTCAATCACTTCGCCTGATTTACCAAGCAAGTCGACCACTTCAAGTTTCTTACGAGTTGTACCATCAACATAAGTAACTGTAGCTTTCTGAGCATCCTTGAGGTAAGTAACCACTTCCATGATTTCAGGTGTTTCTACAGAAACCTCTGTCATTTCAGCGACTTCCATACGGTCTGGTGTAAATCCGACAACCTCTGGTGAAGGAACCGCTGAGAAGCCAGCTTGAGTACTTGACCATGCTTCATAATTGATAGCGCCTGTCACAAGGTTAACATTAGCCAAACGTTTGAAGTCAAGCACTTCAACGTAATCATCGCTAGCCAAGCCGCCTTCTTCGAAGACATACTGGATAGTACGTGTCACATCGGCACGGTTTTCAAGCATCTCTACGCTATTTGGCCAAACTGGGCTATTCACATCATTTGGATCTACGACTTCACCTGCAACTGGTGCTGGCATATCTGGGTCGATAAGAACCAAACGTTCACGAAGAACCACTTCGAAGACTTGGTCAAAGTCAGAGTCACCATTGTAAGTGTGGTCAAAGGCTTCGGCATAACCATCGTTAACAAGTTCATAACCTTGTTTGAGCAAGTTTGCGATTTGTTCATCAGTAGAGTAGTCAATCTTCTCACCTGAGCTTCCGACAACAACATCACGAGTCAATTCTGACTTATCAAGCTCATTCATGTAAAGGATAATAGCTTTTTGCTCATCCTTAGCATAAACCACGTTGGTATCTTGACCTGGGTGCTCTGGAGTAATAAAGGCCTTTTCAGAAATGTAACCAAGAACATCTGGAACGACTGTTTCCATAGCCATGGTTGGATCTTCAGGATCGTTGTTGTAGCTTGGAGTAGGTGCATTTTCAATAGGTGTACCATACTCATCTACTGGAATAATCTTACCAAGCTCTGTGTAAGTTACTGTATCTTCCACTTCTGGAAGGTCTGGGCGAACTTCAAGACCACCAGCTTGACGTTTATCTGCATAGAAGCCATCTACAACTGGAACTTCTACAACATCATAAGTGAAGCTGTCTTGATCCCAAGTGCTTGTTTGTTCCACTTGGTTAAATTTACCGTGGAAGCTGAAGCTATCTTGAATGTTGATAACTGGATCTTTGTAGCCTGCACCTTGGAAGGTAACCGTTTGTTTCGTATCTTGTGTGATATCATCCAAGATTGGTTCGTAAACCAAGGTTTGGTCCATGCTGAGGTCAATTGGCAATACCAATTCACTTTCAGCTTGGTAGCCAGCAACTTGTGGTGCTGGTGTTTCAATAACTTGCGTAGCATCTTGAGGATCATTAGCATAATGAACTGGTTCTGCATCCGCGATTGGATTACCAAAGCTATCAACAGGGATAATCTTACCAAGCTCTTTATAGGCAACACTATCTGTTGCTTCTGGTTTATCAGGTGTAACAACCTGCATACCTGCAACTGCCTTGTCCGCAAAGTAACCTTCGATAACTGGAACATTGACTTTAGCGAAAGTATAGCTGTCTTGATCCCAAGTGTAAGTATCTTCTGCTTGGTTGTACTTACCAGTGAAGGTGAAGTCAGACTGGATATTAACAGACGGTGTTGCTTCGCCAGCTCCTTTGAAGAAGACAGTTTGCAAGGTTGGTTGCGTTACATCTTCAAGGATTGGAGCGTACTCAACAAGAATATCGTCTGTCAAGCTCTCAGGCATGACACTTTGTTGCATTGGACGATAACCCGGAATGTGAGGAACAAGTGTCTCACTAACCTTAGTTGGGTTATTGGCATCGTTGTTGAAGGTTGGCGTTGGAACGTTTGGAATCAAGCGTCCATTCGCATCAATAGGAATAATCTTACCAAGTGGAACGTAGGTAATGGTTTCTTCGATGTTATCTTCAGTAACCTCTCTACCTTTAACTTCTACTCGATCCGCAAAATAGCCTAAAACAACTGGAGCATAGATGTCATAATACTTGGTCTTGTTTGGTGACCATTCTGTCTCGTCAACAAGCTCACCTGTGACCTTGTCAAAGGTAAGGGTACGGACCCAATAAGCCTTTTGCACATCGGCATCCGGTAAATCCGCATTGCCATCTGTACTCTTGTAAAAGACTGTGAAGCTTACTTCTTTCTCGTAAGCATACTTAGATGGCCACTTAGGTCCATCTGGATTATTAGGATTGATTGGAGTATCTGGGACTTGTTCATGATCAGGCCCTACCTTGGCAACATCGTGTTGCAAGAGGACAAACCACTCTTGATCATCAATATCCTTATCATCAAAAATGGCATCTTTAGGGAATTCGTCCTGAATCAAGTCATATCCCATGTCCTTGAAAGTCTTGATACGTGTTGCTGTTCCGTATTCAATCGCTTCACCCAATTCACCGGTCAACTGGTCACTAACCAAGTAAGCACCGGTAGTTTCATCAATATAAGTGATGCTGGCTTTCTTGAAAATTTTACGATACACAACCGGAGTATCCCCTCCTGGTTTGTTCGGTACTACACTTTTAATATCTGTCATATAATCTTGAACAGCTGGTGTTGCTGTCTCACCCGCCTTTCGTGGATCTTTTTTGTTATTGTTATACTGCTTAGTCAAAGCACCTGGAATATATTCCCCATCTTCTGTCACAGGGATAATGCGTCCCAATTTCCTATAGGTCACATGTTCCGTTACCGTTGGCACATAGGGTGTGACAACGTTAAAACCCGCTTCCTTTTGGTCAGCGAAATAGCCCTGGACAACTGGTACCGATATCTTAGGATAGGTATAACTGTCCTTGTCCCATTCGATTAAGCCAGTCTTCCTATCTCTAGTTCCTGTAAAGACATGGTTTTCCATGACTTCAGGGTCTGGAGTTTTAGAATCTGCTCCTTGAAAAATAATCTCTTGCTTTGATGGAATCCTCACGGTTTCCGATTGGGCATGATTATCAAAGAGGGCTTCGTCAGCTCTAGCAAAATCTAATGGAGAGGGGGCACTGTGGTCAGAGCGACTTTTTGGGTTAGTCAATAATTTAGAAAGATCTATAGTATCAACTAAATCAGAGTCCGCTGATTTATGTGCAATATGCTCTTCAGCAGTTCTTGCTGCTGCTTCAGTCGCATCTTCCCTATAGGCTCTCAAAAATACTCCCCCTTTCTTCTTTTTATGAGAAATAAAATCCTATACTTGCTAAGTTCTCATGGAAATCTTTTCTATTAAGATTTCATTTTCCCTCGGAGAAGCTAACAAGTTCTTATCAAAGATTAAAATTTTTGATATCTCTTATATATACTATAATACGAGAATCGAATTTTTACAAGTAAGGTGTAAGAACTTTAATCATTTTAACCCCTAAGTGAAAAAATAGTGCTTTAATGTGCAATATCTATCAAGTAGTTTATGAAAGTGACATCAAAATGAGATTACCCCGACAACTTAAATGATGAGTCTTTAATGGAGTTTTCTCTCCCTAAAGACACTCTCATAAGAAATAGACTATAAACTATCACAACTACTTCTCATCTTTGAATGGCTAGAGCCTTACTGTATTTGTTAAAGAAATGGCCTATTAGGAATGACACAGGCCAAGCCTGCGACTAGTCCTCGACTAGGGATGCCAATAAATAACTGGTATTACTCCTAGTATAGATTGACTTTGACGCTTCGTCAATAGATTGGAACCATTTAATGAAATTCCCCAGTTTCTCAAGTTTCTCGTATTAAGTTATAAATAACTAATAGCTTTTTTAGCATGATTACTTTTTCATGGAACTACAGATGTAATGATTACTATCAGACTATCATGACTAACTCAAGATGGTTTTAAAATCACTTGTTCAGCCATCATTAAATCCTTAACGAAATCCGAACATGCCATAAAAACCGAGACTACTGTCTCGGTTCATACAGTTTGGAAACGATTAGATTTGTCCTCGGCCTTGAGCGTCAAAGTAAACCCACCATCCTGGACTCACTTCAACCCAACGGTTAACAGCCATCTCACCTGAATTTGGATCATAGTAACGAACAACGCCGTTCACACGAACCAAATGACCTTTGATTTGCTTACCATTGTTATCAAAGAGGAGGTTTTGACCATTGATAGTAACCATGCCTTTGACAGCATTACCATTACCATCGAAGTAATACCAGCTACCATCGATTTCATGGAATTGATTACGGTAAAGCTCACCTGAGTTTACATCATAGTAACGAAGGTTGCCATCAACATTAGCCAAAGCACCTTTCACTTGACGACCATTTTGATCAAAGTAGAGGTTTTGACCATTGATATTTTGTGAACCTTTTACGGCTGCTCCATCATTATTGAAGTAAGCCCAAACACCCGGTTCAATTTCAGCAAAACGGTTGCGAGCCATTTCACCTGAGTTTGCATCATAGTAACGGATTGTTCCATTCTCGTTAACAGTACGCCCTTTAACTTGGACACCATTGTTATCGAAGAAGAGTTCTTGACCATTGATGTTTTGGTGACCTGTCACACGTTTACCATTACCATCGTAGTATGCCCAAACGTTATTACCAATTTGTACGAATTGGTTGCGGCCTGATGTATTGTTATTGTTGTTATCTGGTTTTGGATCTTGTTTACCGTTTGCATTCAAGACACCGTTTTGGTCATAGTAGAAGACTTGACCTCTACGGTTTTGACGGTAACCATCACGCAACTGTACACCATTAGCGAGGAAGAAGTATTGTTTACCATCGATAGTCTTTTCACCGATTGCCATACGGCCTGTATTATCAAAGTAGTAGACATTTCCGTCGTTATCTTTGATGAAGGCATTCTTAGCATATTGACCATTGTTATAACGGTATCTTACAGAGAAGAGACGTTTTTCAAATTTACCACTACCATCACCGTTTTGGTTATCACCATTAGTTGATTGGTTGCTTCCGACAACTTTTGGAAGGCTAACCTTACCTCCATTTGTACCGTAGTAACCGTTGAGACCATTCTTAAGCACGTACTCTGAACCACGGTCAAGAATGTTAGTACCATTCATGTACTTCGCAGACCACTTCGTAATCTTCTCGTCAGTTGTCATGCGTTTACCGTTAGAGATTTGAACACGGTCAAAGATTTGTGGGTAGAGACGTTTCAATTCATCAAGGAAGGCACCACCATATTTACCTTGGTAGTCATTACCAAAGGTACGTGTTTTAGCGGCATAGAGGCTATGGTTGATGATTGCGCCATCTTTAGTTTCACCGTAGTTATTAACACGAGTTGCAGTAACTACTTCGTCACCTGGAAGGTTGTAGATTTGGTCTGGAACCCAGTCAGCAATCGCTGAGATACCTACAGCGTGGAGTGATTTAAGAGCTGCTTTCAAGTCAGCCAATGAACCGTACTTGTTGTCCTTACTCATACCAATATCATAACGGTCTGTGAAGGCATAACCATTTTGGATGACTGAGTCAAGGAAAGTACCATCATCACTTGAAACGTATTGTGGAGCAAGTTCGAATGATGTAATACCCCATGATTTGAAGAGACTAGCATTTTCAGCAATCTTCTTATTAGTGTATTGTGATGGATTTTGGACGAAGTCTTGGAAGTTAGAGAAACCTTCGTAGATAACTTGTGAATCAAGGGCAGCATTTGATTCGTAGACCAAACCACTGCTGTTCTTTTCTTTACTTGGTGCTACACGCACATCTTGAGTTTCAGAAGCACCTACTGGTACCCAAACGGCAAGGTAACCATCAACTTGAGGGTTACGGATACCACGGATTTCGTTTGCATTAAATGTCAAATTACCGTTACCATCAGTGTATTTGACAATGCCGTTAGCATCGCTATCATTCAAGTAAGTAGCCACACCATCGTTTGTTGTCAAAAGCAATGGACGATAAGCTTGGTTACGGTGAGCCGCACCCATGTTAATAGTCAAGTTACTTGTCAAACGAAGGGCAGGTTGGTTTGAAACGATAACTGCCATACCTTGGTTGCGTGTTTCTGCTGTACCAGCATCAGAAGCACTGTTAGCCCCTGTACCATAACGTACAGATGTCAAGACACCTGCAGCATCCCAACCATTAGTATTACCATAACCGATGTAGTTAACCTTCATATCTTGACCGCCAGCTGCATAGCGGATACGGCCTTTCAAGAGGGTTTCAATAGCATCATAATATGGTGATTTTTTAGCCATATATTGACCATCATCTGTGTACATGTCTCCATAGTAAACACGTGGCACAGTGTCCTTATGTGTAAGCATCAAGGCATATGCTGATGGGATGTTATATTGTGTGTATTGCTTGTTGGCACTACGCATGTCTCTGTTGTAGATTTCAAAGGCTTTCTTCATTTCATCAAGAGTGAAGGTATTCCCTGTTGATTGAGGGTTGATTTCATTTTTGATGATTTGACCAATGATTGATTGTACCTCTGAATCGTGGGCACGAACAAATGAGTAGTTAGCCATACGTTTAGAGTTTTTACCACTTTCAGAACGGTCATTTAAACTATTTGAAATGAGTGGTTCAACTCCTGAACGGTTACCAATTGGACGCAAGAGTGAATATACCAATGCCAAGTGCATAGGGTCATCCATTGGCAATTGAGCACCTTTAGTGTCTTCATTGTAGTATGGGTCATTGTGAGACCATGCTTCCAAGATAGACATGTGTTTAATGGCTTGATCTTGACTTTGATCAGCACCGTATTTAGCTTTGAAGTAATCTGAAGCAATTTGGAGAAGGTCAGCATTGACATTATCCACGGCATCGACACGAACACCATCAAAGTTTTCATCTTCAGAACCACCAGTGATAGTACCGATGTTCATGATGTAGTGGAGCCAGTTCAACTGCTCAGCTTGAACCGCTGGGTTTGAGTTGTCGATATCATTAGCCAACAAGAACTCGAAACCACCGTTACTTGTATCCTTAGTATACTTAGGATTGTGTTTACCTGTTTGGCTAGTTGGTGTGCGGTTCAAGAGACGATAGTCAGAGTTAGCATGACTTGTACGACTATCGTTGTTATAGAGAAGGGCACCACCTTGCAAGTGGTCACTATTATCAAGATTTTCAGAAGTTGAATTCCAACCTGGTTGGGTCTTCACGAAATTTTTGATAGTTGTACGCAACCAGTCAGTGTTACCTTCACGCGCAATACGTTCTTCAATACGTTTTTGAACTTCAAGCGCTGCTTGGTCCATTTGGGTTTGTGAGCTGAATGACGTATAGGTCTGATTGGTACCGAGACCTTGCTCCTTCATGTAGTTGAGGTAGCTCGCTTGGATAGCCTTGCTTGGCCACCAAACTGTAAGCAATGGACGTTTGTCATTTTCAGTTGAGGCAGTCCACTCTTTACCATCTTTCAAGATTTCTTTTGGACGGTACCATGTGTTGGCAGTGAAGTAACCATCAACAAGTTCGATATCTTTATCAGTTGTACCATAAAAGGCATTTTTATCACCATTTACAGTAACGTTTGTGTTTGTGCTATCAGCTGATGAACCTGTTCCACCGTTCTTGTCGAAACGGTATTCTTTTTGGTTAGACAATTCACCAGTTTCAGCGTTGAAGTATTGGCTTCCGCCGTTACGTTCAAGGACATAGTTCTTACGAATAGTACCGTCATCTTCAACGTAGTATTGTTTTCCATCAATTGTTTTGATGTGACTTGGACCATCAGTTACGACATTGTTAGTTGCTGGAAGGTCGTTGTTTACTACTGTGACAGTATTATTAGCATTGTTAGTATTGCCATTAACTGGGGTAGCACGACGGCCTCCTGTAGGACCACGTCGAGCACCAGTCGCACGACGTTCACGTGTCGCTGCGCGATCAGTAACTGTTGTTGTGTCAGTTGTAGTATTGTTATTTGTTGTATCAACGGCTGTATCGTTGGTTGCTGTTGTATCTGTTGTAGTTGCCGCACGATCAGTGCCGACTGTCGCTGCCGTATCAACAGCATTCGCTACAACTGTATTTGTTGTATCAGTTGTCAAATCGAAGGTTGCTGTTGGAGCTGCTTGGTCAGTTGCGACATCATTTGTCGCTGCAACTGCTGTAGTTGGATCCTGAGCAGCCGTTGTATCGTTAGATACAGTACCCGTATCAACAGTAATATCGGGGATGGCTACAGTAGCATCCGTGTGTTCGTCGGCCTGAACGACACCGTCGTTAGTTCCTAAAGAAACCGCTGAGACTGCACCGAGCGACATCCCTGTAACTGCGATGGTTACCCATTGTTTCTTAACTTTGTGCATTTTATAATGTACTTTTTTGTCCATAATAAAAAGACTCCTTTTTCCCATTTATAGCTTCATTCTAAATCATTGAAAGCTTTTTTTCAATAAGATTCGATAAATTTTCATAATTTTTAGAAAAGTCCTTTTGTTGTTTTAATAACATTAGTTTTAAATGAGTGTTTATAATTATAGACATGCTCATTTTAGTTCGTTGAGAAACAGATAACTGACACTCTATGGCTATTTAGAATGATTATTGATAAGACCTCCTTTTAATGGGATTACAAGGAAATCTAATGAAAATTCACAAAATCCTTAAAGCACTTCTCTCAAAGCGACCAAAAATACTATCCTTACCAAACCATTAGGTCTGTTAAAATAGGGTCTTTTTTAGACTATCTTCTCATACAAAATCTAAATTCTAACTATCTAAGCCATTCATTACTTACTGAGGTGCCAGAGGGGCAAGTTTGGTTACTCTAGTGCTAATTAAAAATACTCTTTTCCATCAAAAACGAAGGGAACAGAAACTAGATTGTAGAGCGACAAATCATCATAACAAATAGTTCAAATGCCTATCTACCCTGCTGAAAACAAGGAAAAAGGAGTAAAATAAAGGTGAAAAGAGTTAAACTATTTAGAAACAAATAGAGGGGTAGGTGAGAAAGATGTCAGTACAACATACAAACTTGGACACAAGCCAAGATAAGGCTAAGCCTGGTCAAGAGTTCAATAATCAAGAGCTCATTAAGAATAATTCTCCAGACAACAGGGTTGCTTCTATTCTCCTTGCAGTCGCCTTTTATTTAGCTATCGTTTATCTTGCCTTATTTTTGCTCTTAGGACTGTCAAATCCTTGGGGAATGCTTATAATAATTTTCCTAGCACCTAATTTGATTAGTTTTATTATTGCAACTATTTTAACAAGAATAGGACGTAAAAAAGGTAATAAAAACTTTCTATACACTAGTGTTATTTTTTACCTAGTCTCAATTTTTTTGGCCTATGACCCTGACTGGGGAGTTTTTCGAGTTGTACCGATTCTGTTGACTATTCTTGTAACAGTGGGAACTGTGATGTATAAACAAGATAATGAGCAAGACAACAAATAAGGGAACATGTTCAAGTGGTCTCGTATTTTTATGTAGTCATTAGTATTTCAAAAGGTCAGTTCCATTTTGAAACTTTCACAACATCTCCAAATCAAAAAAACACCTCCTAGCTAGAATGGTTATCTAACATGAAGGTGTTTTTTATTGTGCTTATCTGAGCATTGTAAAGACTTCTACAATCCTGAAATACGAATAATCTTCGTCCTATTCTTCATTTTTCTTACGTTTGGCAAGAAATCCAAGACCAGTTGCAGTTGCCAAAGCACCCAAGGCCATACCTAATGATGAGTTTTCCTCACCAGTCTTAGGAAGCGCTTGGCTACCACGTTTGTGCTTAGGATCTTTCACTTCAGAAGTTGATTCTGAGACACTTGTTGAGGCAGAGGTTGAAAGACTTGCTGAAGTACTCAATGATGTTGAAATACTTGTTGAAGCACTTGTGCTTTCAGAGGCACTCAAGAATGCTGATGTAGATGCTGACTCTGATACTGAAGCGGAGGTGCTCACTGAGGCTGACGCAGATGCACTTGCACTTTGCGACTCACTCAACGATACAGACTCACTTGTAGAAATCGAAGCACTTACTGAAGTAGATACTGAGGCAGAGACTGATGCGGAGGTGCTTGCTGAAGCTGACTCTGAGACACTTACTGAAGTCGATTCTGATGCAGAGACTGAGTTTGAAACAGACTGTGATTCTGATACAGACTCACTTGTTGATGCTAACTCGGAATTAGAGACTGATTGTGATTCAGACACCGATGCACTCTCTGATGCTGACTCGGAATTAGAGACTGATTGTGATTCTGAGATTGAAGCACTTACTGACGCTGACTCGGAGTTTGAGACAGACTGTGATTCAGACACCGATGCACTCTCTGAGGCAGACTCGGAATTAGAAACTGATTGTGATCCTGAAACAGATGTACTCAATGACGCCGACTCACCCAATGATGCTGAGTTCGAAATAGATTCAACAGTTGAAATAATCGCAGAAATTGAAGCACTAAAGGCTTGAGACTGGCTTTCAAATGCAGAAGCACTCAATGAGCTTGACGTACTCAATGATTCTGACTCTGAAGTCGAGATTGAGGAACTTGTGCTCTGTGATTCACTCAATGATGCAGACTCACTAACTGAAATTGAAGCACTTAATGAAGCTGATTCTGAGGTTGAAGCAGACTGTGATTCTGAAACTGACGCACTCTCTGACGCTGATTCTGAGGTTGACACTGACTGCGACTCAGAAACTGAGGCACTTTCTGACGCTGATTCTGAATTTGATACAGACTGAGA
>ERZ773027.1601-NODE-1601-length-11836-cov-2.736695_pt1 | contig 11836 bp, 7 predicted proteins | sample MGYA00511032_ERZ773027 | MGnify/ENA primary metagenome ERZ773027 (study PRJEB29015, sample SAMEA2738138) | human oral metagenome | biome: human oral; feature: human-associated habitat; material: saliva | place: China | collected 2190 ... | reverse complement strand
CAGCTGTTGAAGAACGTATCGACGTATTCGGTTCAGAAGGCAAAGCTTAATAAAAACAGGAAAGCAAGGTCCCGTGTGGATCTTGTTTTTTGTGATAAGTTGAATAAGTAATAAGGTTAGATACCCCCTCGATCTTCAAATGTTTTTGTAAAAATATATTGCAATATGTAGTGAAAAATGATATCCTACTAAAGGTATCAGAAGATACCTCCTTAGATTTTAATTTAGAGATACGCTAAGCTTTTGTTAATGTCTTAGTAGTTTCGAATTTGTAGTGTACCATTGGTACCTTAAGAGAGCCTTCAAGGCTCTCTTTTTTGTAACTTTAATATCCAACTCTACTTAAAATCCCAAAACCTTCTAATTAGTAATTTTATTGCAAAATACTCTTTAAAAACCTTTACTGCAGCCTAATCTATGATATAATGAATCGATTATGAAAAGTTCATTCTATTTGGAAGGCCCCACTAGAATGAATCCTATAAGAAAAGTTTTGAAGGAATAAAATATAATATGTATGATTTTAATAGAAAATTGCTCTCAGGTTTAGCTACATCTGTTGTAGTGATTGCTATCATGATTGTCAGTTTAATAAATTCTAGTAGTACAAGTATAAGCTATTCAGAGCGCGAACAACAACTATTAAGAGAACAAAATAATCCTCTAGGATATCAGGATAATGAGATTGTTGAGAAAATCATTGTCGATAGAGGAACCAACTCAGTTTCCTACGAACATATTTTAGAAGATAAAGATCATATGAAAAGCTATTATATTGTCGTATGGAATGAACAAAATAGCTTGAAAAACTATCAAAAAGTTACCTATGATTACTTTAAAAAAGTTCATCCAGGAGATACTTGGGATGGTAAAACGACAATACCAGAAGAGCCATTATATGATATCTACAATTCTACTAAAGATGACAAATGGTAGAATTAAGGTCAAATATTCCTAAATGATGATGTTTCTTAGGTTGATTATGAAAAAGGAGCTAGAAATTTGAATATGAGTAAAGAGAATAAATTTATTCTAATCGGACTGATCTCTACTGTTATATTAGGTATCATTCTTATATTTCCTTTGATAAATGCGTTGGAAAAAAACAAAGCGCTTAAAGAACGGATTGAATACCTAGAAAAGAGGCAGACAAAGCCTAGTTATAAGGATGGAGAAGTCATTGAATTTGCAGATTTAAATGATGGAGCAAATTTTGTTGTGTATTGGGATGAAGCGAAAGAGGCTAAAGTATATGAACATCCATTTTCAAACATGTTCCCAAAGGTTGGGGAGATTTATGAATGATCGTAAAATAAGTTAACAATTTCTACTTTGTATAGTATTAGAGTAGAAGTGTGCATTTGATTTGTAATACCTATTTATGAAGAGAATAATCAATTTGATAAAAAGTCGATATATTCAAAATAGATCATTAAAAAGTAGTTGAACGAAACTTCTAAGTAAATTGAAGGTGTATCATTTCTGTTTTAATATTTATAGTCTGATTTTATAGAAAGTAATAGAGGATGGATCGATAAAAACTTCAAATCAACTGATAGGAAACGTTGATTTGAAGTTTTTTAATATTTAGAACAGGTAAATATTATAAAGAATATATTTGAACGTCTTCTACAATATGATTAAAACTTCTTTATTTAGTAATTTTTTTATTTTAGTCATGACTTTAAAAGCCGTTAGTAACTTCGTATGATATAATTAAATTGTTGAGTTAATATTAGGAGATTATGATGGAGATTGATAATCGGAGTATTCGTCTAGGAGATGAATTAAAGAAGGAAATAAAGCCTGGAAGTAAGGTCAAAACTGCTGCAGCGACTTTTTCGATGTTTGCCTTTCAACAGTTAAAAGAAGAACTTGAAACGATTGAAGAGTTGAAGTTTATCTTTACTAATCCAACCTTTGTGACTGATGAAACGAGAGTTGGATATCGTGAATATACGATTCCAAAAAAAGAACGAGAGCAGTCTATTTTTGGAGGACGTTATGAACTGAAGTTAATGAATGAATTAACTCAAAAGGCAATCGCTAGAGAATGTGCTGAATGGATTAGGAAAAAGGCTTGTTTTAAATCTATCAACATTGAAACCGATGAGATGCCAAATGGTATGCGGATAGAAACGGATGATGATACTGTCGCTGTGGATCGACTCAAAAACTTTGATCGAAAGGAATTGGGCTATGATTCTTCTTTGTTCAAAACGACACGGAATATCTACCATGCTCCATTGAGTTTATCCTATCTAGATGAATTTGATAGTCTCTGGCAAAATGATGAGTATTTTCGGGATGTGACAGAAGAGTTCTTGGAAACTCTCAATTTAGCTCATAAAGAACATTCCCCTGAATTTCTCTACTATGTCATGCTCTATAATCTCTTTAGTGAATTTCTTGAGGATATTAATGATGACTATACCCCAAATGAACACGTAGGGTATAAGGATACTAAGCTGTGGAATCTTTTATATAATTTTCAACAAGACGCTGTAAAATCGATTATTTCAAAGTTAGAAAAATATAATGGATGCATTCTAGCAGATTCGGTTGGGTTAGGAAAAACCTTTACAGCCTTGGCTGTTATGACCTACTATGCTTACCGTGGAAAACGGATTTTGGTCTTATGTCCGAAAAAGTTAGAAAACAACTGGAACATGTATCGGCATGACTATGTCAATAATCCTATTTATGATCGTCATCTCATTTACGATGTTTTGTATCATACCGATTTAAGCCGAGATAAAGGGACTTCAAATGGAATAGACCTTGCCCTAAATAAATGGGAGAATTATGACTTAGTGGTTATTGATGAGTCTCATAATTTTCGAAATGGTGGTTCTAGCGAGAGTGACCAGGCAGAAGGACGTGAAAATCGTTATAGTCGATTAATGAATCGAATTATCAAATCGGGTGTTCCTACTAAGGTGCTGATGTTGTCAGCTACTCCTGTAAACAATCGTTTCAATGATTTAAAAAATCAAATAGCGTTGGCTTATGAGGGAAATGTAGAGCAGATTGATGGGAAATTAGATACACAATCATCAATTAACGATATTTTTCGGAATGCTCAGTTGGCCTATAACAAATGGGCAGATTTACCAGCTGAAGAGAGAACGACAGATAAATTATTGTCGGCCTTAGACTTTGACTTTTTTAAAGTTCTGGATAGTGTGACAATTGCTCGTAGTCGAAAACACATCCGAGAGTTTTATGATCGAAAAGCGATTGGAGATTTTCCAGAACGTCTGAAACCAAGAAACTTTGAACCTGATTTGACAGTATCTGATCTGGATGTGACTTATAAAAAGTTATACCAGTTGTTAGATCAGCTACAGTTAACCATTTACCAACCTTCACTTCACATCTATCCCTCTAAGCGGGAAAAATACGAAATAGCATTAGCAGGGAATAAAGCCAATCTGACTCAACTGGGTCGAGAGTCGGGCATGAAAAAGCTGATGATGATCAATCTACTGAAACGCTTGGAAAGTTCTGTGGCAGCTTTTCGTTATACCCTGATAGATGTCGTTAAATCGTATGTAGATGATACTTTAAAAGCTATTTCAGCATATGAGCAAACAGGTTTAGATGCTTTATCTGGAGTGCCCGTTTTAAATGAAGATGATTTTGATATAGAAGATAGCAACTTGGATGTCTTTATCGGGAAGAAGAATAGAATTGCTTTGAAAGATATGGACTCTCGCACTTGGAAATTGGAGTTAGAGAAAGACCAATCAATTTTACTAGAATTGGAAAAACTGATCGATCAAATCACTCCAGCAGAAGATAAAAAATTGCAAACACTCTATCGGTTGATCGATGAAAAAATGACTCATCCAATCAATGAAGGCAATAAAAAAATGATTATCTTTTCTGCCTTTGCGACGACCACTAATTATCTCTATAAACATATTAGCCAATATGTACTAGAGACATATGGACTCCACACGGCACAAATTTCTGGTACAAAAGGATTTGAAACAACGCTAAAAACGAACCATCGAGACCTTAATTCTCTTTTGACCTATTTTTCTCCACAGTCAAAAGACAGGAATCTCTTATTCCCAGATGATCAAAGAGAGATTGATGTCTTGATTGCAACAGATGTCATTTCTGAAGGACAAAACCTGCAGGACGCAGATATGATGGTTAACTATGACATTCATTGGAATCCTGTTCGGATCATTCAACGCTTTGGACGTGTGGATCGAATTGGTAGCAAAAATAAGTTTATTCAGCTTGTAAACTTTTGGCCTAATATCGAATTAGATGAATACATTGATCTTAAATCGCGTGTTGAATCACGTATGAAAATATCTGTTCTCACATCTACCGCAGATGATAACATTCTTTCTAGCGAAGAGATAGAAGACAATAACTACCGTAAGAAACAACTAGAGCGCCTTAGAAATGAAGTTGTTGACTTAGAGGAGATGAGTGAAGGAATTTCCATTATGGATCTAGGATTGGAAGACTATCGAATGGATCTTCTGAAGTATCTCGAAAGCCATCCTGAATTGGAAAAAGTGCCAAAAGGTCTGCAAGCCATCTTATCGGTTGATAAAGAAGAAGCAGAAGGAGCAATCTTTGTTCTTAAAAATAAGGAAGAACTTAGAGGTAGGAATCAGAAGAATCAACTTCACCCATATGTTATCCTCTATGTAAATAGTGAGGGAGATTTAGTGGTGTCTCCAGAAGAGAGCAAGAAGATTTTAGATTTTTTGGGGAGTCTATGCCGTGGTCAGACTCAGCCAATCCAATCTCTAGTCAATCGTTATAACCGTCAAACAAAAGACGGGAAAGAGATGTCTGGATATTCTAAGTTATTACAGCAGGCTATTGAGCAACTGATGGAACAAGATCAATTGTCTACTATGGATGCCCTCTTCAATTTTGAAACGGTTAATTTGATGAATACTAGCATTGAAGGGATGGATGACTTTGAACTGATTTGTTTCTTTGCCCTGCTAAAAGGAGAGAGTTATGATACAGTTTCCTGATTATACTTGTTTGCCAACTCCTCATGTGCTTTACAAGCCTCACAAAAAGGGCAATCGTGATTTCTTCGATAACCTAGCTCTGAGCATACAGGAAAAGAAAGAATTACGAGATCAGATTAAACTCATTCAAATCACCCATCAGATAGATTCGCAAACGACGAATATTCCTGTGGGAAATGCCGTTAAGCAGATCATGGTCTTAGAAATTCACCTCAATCAGCAAGTGTTCACAACAAGTTTGCTAGAAAAACTGGATGAACGTCTGGGCCTTTATACTGCCTTTGTTCTTAAGTTTCCGATGGATAAAGAAGAACTCTTAATTCATTATAAGGAGCCATTGAGCCAAGAAAAAGACGGAAAACATTTCAAAATTATTCGTCATTTCCGCTCCCAAGAAAATTGTAAGATTCGGTTTATGGGGAATGATTTAGATCAAGTTTATGCTGATTTAGTCAAGGAAACTGGTCAAGAGTTGCTTCAAGATAGTACAGATGGAAGTTTAAAAGATTCTGTTGAACGAATTGAACAACTAGAAAAACTGGAGAAGCAAGCTCAACGTCTTAAGAGGCAAATGTATACAGAAAAATCGATGAGAAAGCAGTTGGAAGTAAAGAAAGACTACCAAGCAGTTCTCAAACAGATTCAAGAATTAAAATAGGGATTACTTGTACAGTATAGACAAGTAAACAGAAGCCATTATAAGAAAGGTTACATATGACTACAGAACAACATAAAGGGGAACATACTGGCCTCGATCTTTTAAAAGTAGGTTCAAAAGATGTATTCACAGATAATATTTCCAAAATTGGACAACTATTTCCAGAGGTCTTGACAGAAAAGAGAGATGAACACGGCAGGCTTCGCCCTGCGATTGACTTTGAGAAGCTAAAACAGTTTTTATCAGAGGAAATTGTGGATGGTCGAGAATCCTATGAATTTACCTGGGTTGGAAAACGTGAAGCCATCGCAGAAGCTGGACGACCAACCACTAAAACCTTGCGACCAGATCTTGATGAGAGTGTTGACTTTGATAAGAGTGAAAATATCTTCATCACAGGGGATAACCTAGAAGTTTTGAAAATCTTACAAGAATCCTATCTCGGAAAAATCGATATGATTTATATCGATCCACCTTACAATACAGGGAAAGACTTTGTATACTCTGATAAGTTCCAAAAAACAGATGAAGAGTTGAAAGAAGATATGGACCTCTTGGATGAAGAAGGACGCCAAGTCGTTGGACTAACAAAAAATGAAAAGAGTTCGGCTCGTTATCACTCAGACTGGCTCAATATGATGTATCCACGCCTCCGTCTAGCACGTAATCTTCTCAAGGATTCAGGTGTTATCTTTATATCTATCGATGATAATGAACAGGCTAATCTGAAAGCCATCTGTGATGAGATATTTGGGGAGGAGAATTTTAAAGCAGGTGTAATTTGGAATAATAAATACACAGTTTCAAATGATACTGATATTTCGTACCAACACGAGAGTATATTAATTTATTCAAAAAATAGAAATTTTGGACAATTAAATTTATTACCACGTACTGAAAAACAAAATAAAAGTTATAAAAACAGGGATGATGACCCAAGAGGTCCGTGGAAATCCACCCCGATTCATGCTAGGAGTGGTAGTTTATCAAGTATTTATACTATTAGATTTCCTAACGGAGTCGAATGGACTTCTCCACAAGGAACCTATCCTCGATATTCCAAAAGCAAATTAGAAGATTTATACAATGATAATAGACTTTATTTTAATAAGAATGGAGGAGTAGATAAAAAAACATTTTTATCAGAGGTTAGAGATGGTGTAACAGTTGGAACCCTTTGGAATTATGAAGAAGTGGGACATTCACATGGTAACAATGAAGAATTAGCATTATTAATTAAGAAGGGAATGTTTAATGACCCTAAGGGAACTAAGCTATTAAGAAAAATTTTGAAGATTGGAAGTAAGAAAGATTCTATTGTATTAGATTTTTTCGGTGGCTCTGGTACTACGGCAGACGCAGTTATGCAACTGAATGCGGAAGATGGAGGCAATCGTAAGTTTATCTTGTGTACTTTAGATGAGGAAGTAGCTGACAAGTCAGCTGCCAAAGAAGCAGGATATGAAACTATTGACCAAATTTCACGTGAGCGGATTCGTCGTGCTGCTGTCAAAATTCAGGAAGAACACCAAGAGTTGGTTGGCAAGCAAGACTTTGGTTTTAAAGCTTACAAACTAGATTCTTCTAATTTTAAAGATGTTTCAGCTAGACCAGATCAATTTGTTCAAGCGGATCTTTTTGATAGTGTGTCTAATATCAAGGAAGGACGTTCTGGACTTGATTTGCTCTTCCAAGTTATGCTGACATGGGGGATGGAATTGTCGTTAGCGATTGATTTGAAGAAAGTAGCAGGAGCAGAAGTCTATGATGTAGATCAAGGTTCGCTCATGGCCTGCTTTGAAGATGAAATTTCTGAAGAAGTAATCTGTCACATCGCTCAAGCGCAACCACTCCGTGCAGTTTTCCGTGATAGCTCATTCGCTAATTCAGCAGATAAAATTAACGTAAGTGAAATCTTTAAAGAATTATCACCTCATACGAAAGTGAAGGTAGTGTAGATTGGAAGAAATTCGAGATTTTAAAGATCGAGATATCGACTATGAGATTAATCTTAAATGTAATTCCATTGATACTGTCAGAGCGGCTAGAATCAATACGAGTAAAAGACTTTATGAATATGCTGAAAAATGGGAATTGATTTTTTTAGCAATGAGTTTAGTGTCAACAGGATTATTAGTGTATGCACTAATTAATCCTGAAAATAAAGCAAGATTAGCTTTGTCGGCTTTATTTTCCATATATTCTCTGCTCGTTCAGAATTTTGTTGCTAAGTTAAATTATAATGAGAGAGCACTGAAATTACATTATCATCAGCTAGAATTAGAAGATTTTCTGCTTGAGTTGAAATCAATTATTTTTAAAAAAAATCTTACTGAAGATGAGAAAATTGATAAATACCAACAGGTAATGTTCAAATATCAAATAAGCCTACGTGGAAATGAAAATCATTCAGATTATGATCACAAGAATGCTAAAAAGTATCAGAATCGAAAATATAGTAAAGGTGATGATTTGAAATCTGATATGGAATCTAAAGTAACAGATAGGACAATTGAGGGAGATAAGAAAAAGTGTTGGCTCACAAATGCCTTTCTCTGTATTGAAGAATTTACCAAGAGACATGATTTTAGTTGGAATAAATTCATCATTTGGTTCCAATATTTCCTTATTCCTTGTGTTCTTATTTGGTATTGGGTATTGTCTTTTAAATAACAAAGAATAATAAAGAAGATACAATATGAAATTACAATTTAAAAAACAACAATTCCAGTTAGATGCAGTTAGTGCTATTGCAGATTTATTTCAAGGCCAGGCCAAACAAACTGGAATCAGATATATGGCTGATCCAGGTCGTCAAAAGTCAGATGAGGTGGACTTAGTTCTGGATGCTTATCGCAATGCTGAAATCGACTTAAAGGTGGAAGAAATTCTAAACAATGTTCATGCCGTACAAACTCGTTTTGGATTACGACCTTCTGAAAGCCTTTCGGTCGATATGGTTGCAGGTCGTCCAGCCTATAATTTCTCTATAGAAATGGAGACGGGAACAGGTAAGACTTATACTTATATTCGTACCATCATGGAATTGAACAAACGCTATGGCTGGCTTAAGTTCGTTATTGTTGTTCCAAGTGTCGCTATACGTGAGGGAGTTCTCAAGTCTTTACAGATCATGACAACTCATTTTCAGATGGAGTATGGCAAGCAACCACGTTATTTTGTCTATGATTCTTCACGTTTAGGAGATTTGGATAGTTTTGCTAACTCATCGGCTCTTCAAATCATGGTTATCAACTCTCAAGCCTTTAATGCCAAAGGAAAAGATGCACGCAGGATTCATTCAGAACAGGAAAGTTTCCGTTGGCGTCGTCCAATTGATGTATTAGCAGCCATGAACCCAATCATGATTATTGATGAGCCCCAGTCTGTTGAAGGCAAGCAGACCAAAGAACGACTAAAAGACTTTAAGCCACTCTTTACCCTTCGATATTCGGCTACTCATAAAGAAAAGCATGATATGGTTTATCGACTGGATGCTATGGATGCCTATAACCAAAAATTAGTTAAGAAAATTGCGGTGAAGGCTATCGAACAAGCCGGAACTACTGGGACACAAGGTTATCTGTATTTACAAGAAATCCTTCCTCAGAAATCCGGTTCTCCAAAGGCTAAGATAGAGTTCGAGATAAGAACTCAGTCGGGCGTGAAACGTAAAACAAGAATCGTTGAAGAACCGTTTGACCTTTGTGCCGAATCTGGTAATTTATCTTCCTATCAAGGTATGACATTGAGTCAATTTAACGCAAGAGACAATAAAATCCAGGTCGGTGCGACGCAGGAATTATATGTTGGAGAGGTCATGGGAGAAGTGGATGAGTCTAGCATGCGAAGAATTCAAATTCGTGAGACCATTAAGAGTCACCTAGAGAAGGAAAGTAGACTTTACAATCGTAGAATCAAGGTTCTTTCTCTATTCTTCATTGATGAGGTTGCAAAATATAAGCGGTATGACGCTCAAAATGATCCATACAATGGAGAGTATGCTCAAATCTTTGAAGAAGAGTATGAAAGTCAAGTTAGACAGTTCTTACAGACTCAAGAGCCCTCTCCTTATTATCATTATTTGGAATCGCATGTTGATGGCAATACAGTTCATGCGGGTTACTTTTCAGTCGATAAAGTGAAAAAGTCAGATAAGACGGTATTTGTGGATTATAAATCTGCTAGTGAAAAGAAAAGTAATTCCTCAAACGATAAAGATGCCTATGATTTGATCATGAAAGATAAGGAACGTTTGTTGAGTTTTGAGGAACCAGTACGCTTTCTATTCTCGCACTCAGCCTTAAAAGAAGGTTGGGACAATCCCAATGTATTTCAAATTTGTACCCTTAAACAATCTTCGGCAGAAACTCGAAAGCGACAAGAAATTGGTCGTGGGATGCGTTTAGCTGTGGACCAAAATGGTGTGCGTCAAGACTTGGAACTTTTACAGAGTGAAGTCCATGAGATTAATAAATTGACAGTTATTGCCAATGAAAGCTATGACCAATTTGCGCGTGGTTTACAAGCAGAGTTGAAAGAGCTGTTAGCTGATCGTCCTGTAAAAGTCGATGTTGCTTTATTTGAAAATAAAGTAATCGAAAACGAAGCAGGAGAAGGAATCAGAATCACCAAAGAACAGGCGGAGTCCATTCAGTTTGATTTGATTCGTCAGGGTTATATTGATAAGTGTGGTCAATTAACCGCAGATTACTTTAATGCAAAAGAAAATAATCAGTTGAACTTATCAGATACACTTCCTGGCTTTGAGAAACAAGTTGTTGAAGTCCTTGAAAGTATCTACCAGCCTGGAGAATATGAGATTGAAAATGCAAACAATACAACAGTACAGTTCTCTAAGGAAGTAAATAAAGAAAATATCGCTCGAAAAGAATTCTTGTCACTTTGGAATCAGATCAATCGCAAAACAGCTTATCAAGTTACTTTTGATGATGCTGAGTTAGTAGAGCAGTCTGTTGCTTACATTAATGAGAAGCTAGTGGTCAGTCAACCGACATATAATATTACGCAAGCTAGTGCAAGCCAAATGACCAAAGAAGGTCTAGGATTAGTTGTTGGAGAAAACGATCGTCGTCAGGAGTATGTCGAAAATAGCCAAATTACAACTCAGTATGATTTGTTAGGAGAAGTAGCGGATCATACGGGTCTAACTCGGAAGGTAGTGGCAGAAATTCTGAGTAAAATTTATGTCTATCAGTTTGAAAAGTTCAAACAAAATCCAGAAGAGTTCATTTTAAAAGTATCGAAGTTGATTAATGAGCAAAAAGCAGCTCAAATTATCAAGCATATTCAATACAATATTTTAGAAGATGCATATGATATGGATCTATTCTATGATAATGCAGAAACTGCGAAACTTTCAGATGAGCACTTGCTAGAATCGAAAAAAGGTATCTATAACTTTGTAAAGGTAGATTCAGATATCGAGCGTAAGTTTAAAGAATCCTTGGAGCAGTATGAAGATGTTCGTGTGTATGTGAAACTACCTGGGAAGTTTAGCATTCGTACACCTCTTGGAAATTACAATCCAGACTGGGCAATCGCCTTTCGTGAAGGAAGTGTGAAACATATTTACTTTGTTGCAGAGACTAAAGGATCTATGTCTAGTCTTCAGTTGAAACAATCCGAAAAAGATAAAATCGAGTGTGCAAAAGCGCACTTTAGAGCACTTGCTGAAGCTGGTTTGATTAGCGACCAATATATTTATGGAGTTGTTTCTAGTTATGAAGAATTACTAGGACTCGTTAAATAATGAATAACGTTTTAATACAACAAGATCCTTATCTGGATCTTGTTTTTTTGTATTGGGAAGTTGGATACTAGCATTCTTTTGGGAGTCATTAAGCCTCTTGCTTACAGGCTCTATTTTTTGTACAATATGGCTATGAAAAAATTCAAACAGTATAGCTGGATCGTTTTTGTTTTTCTTATCCTTTTTCTAGGAGGTACATTTGCTTTCCACCAGTTTAGTTTGCAAAAAGAAAATAAGCTCCTCGTGCCTATAGGTAAGAAGGTTGTAGTCAATGGACATCAAATGAATGTATATGTTCAAGGCGAAGGATCTGAGACGATAGTATTTCTTTCTGGTGCTGGTATTGCTTCACCTATATTAGACTTTAAGAATCTAACAGACTCCCTATCA
>ERZ773027.1588-NODE-1588-length-11884-cov-5.334179_pt1 | contig 11884 bp, 11 predicted proteins | sample MGYA00511032_ERZ773027 | MGnify/ENA primary metagenome ERZ773027 (study PRJEB29015, sample SAMEA2738138) | human oral metagenome | biome: human oral; feature: human-associated habitat; material: saliva | place: China | collected 2190 ... | reverse complement strand
AAATATCAAATAGGTAATTACTTCTACTAATAAATATAAAATGAACTAATAAATTAGTTCTTTTTTTGTAAAAAAACTATTTATAATATAGTTTTTATAAAAAATAAGTTATAATTATAATGACAGGAGTAATATGAGTATTAATAATACTTTGCAAATGTCTTTAATAGAAGGAGGAAATTATGGGATTTATTAAAGCGTTTACTGGAGCATTAGGAGGAACTTTTGCTGATCAGTGGAAAGATTTTTATGTTCCAAGAGCAGATGTAGCCGGAACAGCGGCATTATTTCAAGCAGTACCACAATCACAAAATAATGGTCGTGGAGAAAATTATAAAGGAAATGAAAATATTATTTCTAATGGAAGTAAAATTGTAGTTCCTGAAGGAATGGCATTAATTACTTTACAAGATGGACAAATTACTGGACTTATCGCAGAACCAGGAGGATTTGAATTTAGATCAAATGATCCAGCTTCACAATCTATGTTTGCAGGAGATGGAATATTTGCACAAACAATTAAATCAACTTGGGAAAAAGTTAAATTTGGAGGACAACCAGGTTCACAACAATTAGCATTCTATGTTAACTTAAAGGAAATACCAAATAATAGATTTGGAACTCAATCAGAAATATATTGGGATGATGCATTCTTTGGTACACAAGTAGGAGCAATAACAAGAGGAACTTATACATTAAAGATTGTTGATCCATTATTATTTGTTAAAAACTTTGTACCAGCTAAATACTTACAACCAAATGCAGAAGTATTTGATTTTGCTGATATGGATAATGATGCTGGAGTACAATTATTTAATGAAGTAGTAGGAAGCTTATCAGCAGCATTTTCTAACTATACAAACGATCCAACTAAAGGAAATCGTATGTCAAAGATTCAAGCAGACCAAATTGGATTTGCACAAAGTTTAAGTGCTGCTGTTGAAGATGGATATAGATGGAAAACTGATAGAGGACTTGAAATAGTTAAAACAGCTATCCTTGCTATCGAATATGATGAAGATACTAAGGAATTAATGAAAGATGTCAAGAAAGCCGATGCACTAGCAGGAGCAAGAGGAAACTCATTCATGCAACAAGCTGTAGCACGTGGAATGCAAGCTGCAGGAGAAAATGGTGGAGCAAGTGGAATGGCTTTCATGGGAATGGGAGTAAATGCTGCTGGTGGAGTTATGGGTGGTATGCAACAACCAAACAATCCATCTACATATAATCCTGGATTTGGTGCACAAGCACAACAACAAACTCAAGAAGATCCTACTGAAAAATTGTTAAATGCTAAAAAATTACTAGACGCAGGAGCAATTACTCAAGAAGACTACGATAAATTAAAGGCACAAATTCTAGGAATATAAAAGGATGAATGAAAATAATTTAACAAATGATGATACTAAAGTTATAAAGACTGATATAGACTCAATTAATGGGCAAGATAAGTGTCCTAAATGTGGATCTACAGATATTTCTACTAATATAAAAACAGGTAAATTAAGATGTAATTTCTGTAGACATGAATTTGAAAATGTTAAATTAAGTGGAATGGTTTCAGACATTTCAACATTAGAAGGACAAGTAATAGGATCTGGAGCATCAGATATTATTGCTTCAACAAATGATGTTTTAACATTTAAATGTAGTAGCTGTGGGGCAGAAGTTGTAATTGACACTGCCTCTGCCCAGCAGGCTAGATGTCACTGGTGTAGAAATATATTATCAGTTAATCAACAAATTCCTAATGGCAGTATTCCAGATGTTGTATTGCCTTTCAACATAACAAAAGATACCGCAAAAGAGGAAATATCAAAATTTGTAGGAAAAAGAAAGTTCTATGCCCATCCTAAATTTAGAGAAGAGTTTACAGCTAATAATGTAATGGCAGTATATTTCCCATATATGTTAGTAGATGTTAATACAAAAGCTCATCTTGATGGAGTAGGGGAACATCAGACAAGAAAATACTACGTTGGAACAGGTGATAATCAAAAAACATATTATGACGCTGATTCATACCACGTAGAAAGAAAGTTTAATTTAACAATAAGTGGTTTATCTGTTGAATCAAATCTTTCAAGATTAGACAATAATTCAAAAACTCAAACAAACAACATAATAAATGCTATTATGCCATTTGATGTAGAAAATTGTGTTAAATATAATGCAAACTTTTTAAGAGGATGTACATCAGAAAGAAGAGATACTAATATTGAACAGTTAAAACAATTAGTAGATGCCCAATCAAATGACATAGTAAGATTTGCTGCTAACAAGACACTAGAACACTACGATAGAGGTGTTTGTTGGAATAATGAAGATATAAAAATAAAAGGTCAACAATGGAAGGCTGCATATTTACCAGTATGGTTATATAGTTACCAACAAGTAAGTGGAACAAAAAAAGTGCTTCACTATGTTGCAGTTAATGCTAGAACTAAGGAAACTATGGGAAGCGTACCAATTCATATGCCAAAACTTATTGGTATATCTATATTAGTAGAAATATTAGGTATGCTTGCGATGAGATATTCTGACTTTGATTATAACTGGTTATTCTTACTATCAGGGATAATATATTTTATAATTATATATTCAAGATATCGTAATTCGAATGCTAGACATAATTATGAGTTAGAAACCAAAACAAATATGACTGACTTAGAAGAAGTAGATGAGTTTATAGAATCAAAACATGGACTTAGTAGTCCTACTATATTAGGAGCTAACAACAGAAGACTAACAGGAACAAATAAATCAAATAATTTAATAGATCAATTATCTAATAATGAAGTAAGCGATAATTTGATTGATTCTTTTTTAGGAAATTCAAAATTAAGTGGAATTATAAAAGATAATATAAATAAACGAGGAGGTAAATAGTATGACATGTCCAAAATGTAATGCTAACAATATTGAAGGTTCTAGTTTTTGTGTAAAATGTGGAACTAACCTAAAAGGTGAAGGAATAACACCAAAAGCAGTAGAGGAAAATAAAACTCCAGACTTTAACTATATGAGATATATAAGCAAAATACTTTTAAAACCAATAACAACATTTAATAATAATGAAGAACAATTAAATGATACTAAAGTATCACTAACTTTAGCAGCTATTGTATCAGGATTAATGGTACTAGCAGTTGTATTTCAAAACATTATAGCTAATATAGTTAAAACAAAATTTGATTACTCTACATTAAAATTAAAAAAAGTATTAGACTTTGATGGATTATCTAATATAGAATGGTTAAATGTAATATTCAAAAATTTCTTTGTATTTTTAGGTATAATTGGATTAATAACTATAGTCTATTACTTAGCAGGTATAAAAACTAAAAAAACAAATAAAATTGTTAAAATACTATCAATTACATCAACATCATTAATACCATATGTAATAATATCAGTATTTGCTAATGAACTAGTTAAGATGATATGGCTACCATTGTCATTTATCACAACAGTATCTGGTATTGTATATAGTATATTAATATTTATTAATCTAATAAATGAAGAATTTAAATATGAAATAGCAGAATTAAGAGTATATTTACATTCTATTTGCCTATCTATTATAGGAAGTACCCTATGGTATTTATATATAAAGTTTATGGCAAGTAGTGCTGGAAGCAAAATAAATGACTTACTAAATATACTTAAATAATTAATAAAATAACTATTATATTATAGTTGTTTTTTAAAGAGGAAGTGATTATATGTTTGAAAATAAATTATTAAAAATAATTTGTAGCCTACCAGTTATTTTAATTACACTATACTTTATACCATTTATCGGTATATGCTTAATAATATGTAGAGGATATGTATATAGATATGATAAATATTATAAATTACCAATTCTATTAATAATAAGTTCTATAGTTTTACTTATTCCTAAGATATATGAATATGTAAAAAATATATTTAAATTAACTTATAAAATACATTATCTAGATATGATATTAAATAATAGTATATATACTAAATTGCTTAGTTTTAGTAAATTATTAATGATATTAGGTATAGTATTTATAATACTTTCATACATATTAAAAAATATTTTTACTAAAGTTAATAATAAATTTGGCATGTATCTAAATAGTTACATGCAACAAGATTTACAAAAAGAAGCACAAATAAGAAAAGAAAATGACTTAGCAATGCAAGAAAAACGTGAAAGAGCAAAAAATACTCATGTCATCCATTGTCCATATTGCGGATCAGATAATATGCTTACAGAACAAACTGGTACATGTAAATTTTGTAGAAGAAAAATTGAATATAAATAGAAAGGAAATGATAATATGTTTTGTCCAAAGTGTGGAAATAAAGTAGAAGACAATGCAGTATTTTGCAATAATTGTGGTAACAATCTACAAGAAGTAAACAATTTTTTAGAAGAAGATAATATAGTTAGTCAAAATACTAATATAGAGAAAGGTAATACAGTTAGTCAAAGTATCGCTTCAGAAAATAATAATAAAAATAAGTCTAATATTAAATTAATAGTATTAGTAATGGTAGTTATAGTTACTATATCATTAATATTATTATTTGTATTTAAAAATAATAAGAAGAAGACTAATGTAGAAGATAAAAACCAAAAAGAAGTAAAAGAAGAAGAAAAAACTAAAATACAAGCTAAAATCAATATATTTTCTAAAATAGATGGGGAAAGTGGAATAGGTATAAATAATGTTGAAAAGCTAACATTTATATTTGAAAATCATCAAGCAGAAGGATGGATAAAACTACCTGAATATTATGGTACTGCTTTACCTGGAGATACTCTTACTGCAACAATTAAAATTAAAGAATATATACCAGTAGGAATTACTGAAGAATTTAAAATTAAAAAAGAAGGTAAAATAATAGCTTCAGGAGTTATAGAAAAAGTATATTAAAACGGTTATCCGTTTTTTTATTTATTTTATAATACAGTTATGTTATAATAAATGAACTTTTCAGTAAAATTATTAATATTGACACATACATTTAAATTAGTGTGTTATAATTAGATAGGTGATTATATGAAATTAAAAGGAAGTTATTTTTATACTTTAAGAGAAAATGCAAAAGATGAAGACTCTATATCTGGTAATTTACTAGTAAGAGCAGGATTTATGAAGAAAGTTTCTGCTGGTATTTATATGTATTTACCTAATGGATTAAGAGTTTTAAATAATATTAAAAATATTGTAAAAGAAGAGATGGATAAATCCGGTGCACAAGAGTTACTTATGCCTAGTTTGATACCAAGTGATATTTATGAAGTATGTGGTAGAGTAGAAGCATTCGGAAATGATATGTTTAGCCTAAAAGATAGATTTAATAGAGATATGGTACTAGGACCTACTCATGAAGAATTATTTACTATAGCAGCTAAAAATATGATTAAATCATATAAAGATTTACCATTTAATATTTACCAACAAGCAGATAAATTCAGAGATGAACCTCGTCCAAGATATGGATTAATTAGAGTTAGAGAATTTATCATGAAAGATGCATATTCATTTGATAGAGATGAAGAAGGTCTTGAAGTAAGTTATCAAAAAATGAAAGAAGCATATAAAAACATTTATGACAGACTTCATATAAATTATAAAATAGTTAAAGCTGGAGTAGGGGCAATGGGTGGTAGCCTATCTGAAGAATTTCAAGCTATTACTAATATTGGTGAAGACGTTATAGTATATGATGATAAAGGATATTCATCTAACTTAGAAGTATCTACTTATAAAATAATAGAAGATAAAACTCCAAAAGAAAAATTAGAAAAAGTAGAAACTCCTCATGCTAGTAGTATAGAAGAAGTAGCGAAATATTTAAATTTACCAATAAAAAAGGCTATGAAAGCAATGCTTATGAATGTAGATCAAAAACTAGTAGTATTTTTCTTAAGAGGAGATAGAGAATTAAACTTAGATAGATGTAAAAAATTACTTAATGCCAAAGAAATAGGTTTTGCCGATGATAATTTAATTTCTTCTTCTAATGCATATCCAGGCTACACTGGTCCAGTTAACTTATCAGGATGTATTAAAGTAGTAGATGAAGAATTATTACATATAAATAATTTAGTAAGTGGAGCAAATGAAGAAGGATATCACTATATAAATACCAATATAGAAGATTATCAATATGATTTAGTAGGAGTAATATCTGATCCAGTAGAAGGCGATTTATCAATAAATGATGAAGTATTAAAATTTGCTAAGGGAATAGAAATAGGTAATCTGTTTAAACTAGGAACTCACTATGCTGAAGAATTTAATTTAGAATATCTTGATGAAGAAAATAATACACATCCTGTTGTTATGGGATGCTATGGACTTGGAATTGGTCGTATTTTAGCAGCTATTATTGAACAAAATAATGATGATAACGGTATGATATTACCAATAAATATAGCTCCATATAAAGTAGGAATAGTAATAGTAAATACTAATGATGAAGAATCTGTTAAATATGCTAATTATTTAGAAGAAGAACTAGAAAAAGTAGGAATAGATGTATTAGTAGATAATAGAGATGAAAGATGTGGAGTTAAATTCAAAGACATGGATCTAATTGGTATACCTATAAGAGTTACTATAGGAAGAGATTTAGTAAACGGAGAAGTTGAATTAAAACTAAGAAACAGTAGTGAAGTAAATAAGATTAATACTAATAATATATTATTTGAAATAATGAAGATAGTAGGCAAGGAAATGTAACTTGCCTTTTTCTTTTAAAATTAATTAAAAATACTTGTAATAATTAAACTCTTTTAGTATAATTAATTTGTTCCAAATAAATGGCGATGTAGCTCAGTTGGCTAGAGCGTTCGGTTCATACCCGAAAGGTCGTGGGTTCGACCCCCTCCGTCGCTACCAATATAAAAAAAAGTCGAACTATCGACTATATATATATAAATCGATTCACAAAATGAGTCGATTTTTTGTTGATATGAGGTTGATGGTTTGAAAGTAAAAAAAGAAATCATTAGTACTCATAAAGAATTAGTTGAAAAATACCGAACAATTACCTCTTTTAAGGACACTCAGGTTCAAATTAGTGATGGTTCTATAAGGTATATTCCCAAAACGAATATTGCTTATATTGAGTCCCATCTTATTAAATTCTTAAAAAAATTCTCTGGACCTCTATTTATATAGGTTATTTGTTATAACATTTGTTAGACAAAATGTCTTATTTAATGAATTTAGTCAAAAAAGATATTTGACAAAAGACAGACAATTATGATTTCGTATGACAAAGTAAAAGTTATAAAGCCCTTTAATTTAGGATAAACTACCCACTACTGGGTAGTTGTTTGTCAGCCATATTACTGATAAAAAGTAGTTTTAAAGTTGTGCCCTATTTTAAGAAAAAAAGTGTGATTAAAATGTTCTTATTTAGGTTCTTGAAAATTAAAAAAAGTTATAGATAATATGAGGAAAAGCGATTGATTTATGGTATAATATATTGTATTAGAAAAAAACTATACAAAAAACATACAGGAGGTGACTTATGAATATAGTTTCATTATTTAGTGGCGCAGGAGGTTTAGATTTAGGCTTTGAAAAAGCTGGATTTAAAACTATTTGGGCTAATGAATTTGATCCAAAGATTTGGGAAACTTTTGAAACTAATTTTCCAAATACTACACTTGATAGAAGGAGCATTGTAAAAATAAATGCTGAAGAAATACCAGATACTGACGGAATTATTGGTGGACCACCATGTCAGAGTTGGTCTGAAGCAGGTGCTGGAAGAGGAATAAATGACTCAAGAGGAAAACTATTTTATGACTATATTAGAATACTTGAAATAAAGCAGCCTAAATTCTTTTTAGTAGAAAATGTTCCAGGTATCTTAAATCCAAAGCATAAAGATGCTTTTGCTGGATTTATTAAAGCCTTTGCAAAAGCTGGATATAATGTTAATTATCAACTTGTTAATGCAAATGATTTTGATGTTCCTGAAGACAGAAGTCGTGTTATTATTGTTGGGTATAGAAAGGATTTAAAAAAGAATTTTAAATTCCCAAAACCTCAAGAAAAGAAATTAACATTAAGAGATGCTATATCTGATTTAGGAGAACCATTACCAGCAAAAGAAAAAAACAAAACAAATGGTGACAGTTTATCTATTCCAAACCATGAATATTTTATAGGAAGTTATTCAACAATTTATATGTCTAGAAATAGAGTTAGGAGTTGGAATGAACCATCTTTCACAATTCAAGCTGGTGCTAGACATGCTCCTATTCATCCACAGGCTCCAAAAATGCAGTTTATTTCTCAAAATAAAAGAATTTTTGTTCCTGGGAAAGAAGACTTATATAGAAGATTAAGTGTAAGAGAATGTGCAAGGATTCAAACTTTTCCTGACACATACATATTTAAATATAATGATTTAACTGATGCATATAAGATGATTGGAAACGCAGTTCCAGTAAATTTAGCATTTTATATAGCAAAAGCAATAAAGGAGGATTTATGCCAAGATTAATAACAAACAATTCAACCACAAATGGTAAAGCATATGAATATGCTTGTATTCTTTCAATAAAAGAAATTGTTTCTAAATATAGAAATGTTAAAATTGTCGAAAACCCCAGTATGAGCATTGCTAGAGAAAGATATAATACAATTTCAGATAATGAGAAACAAATAATGCTAAAGTCTGCACAAGCAGGAATTAATGCTATATTAACAATGGAACCTAGAATTATTGAAGATGGGTCCGATGATTTAGAAATATCATTACAATCTGATGATGCTGGAATCATTGGAGATGTAAGAGATGTTCTAGTAATAAGGAAATCAATTGATTGGGAAATCGGAATTTCAGTTAAGCATAATCACTATGCCTTAAAACATTCAAGATTATCAATGGACTTAGACTTTGGTAGAAAATGGTTTAATATTCCTTGTTCAAATGAATACTTTGAAGAAATAAAACCATATTTTCAAGAATTAAAAGATTTAAAACAACAAAATATAATGTGGCGTGATATAGAAAACAAAGATGAAAGGTTTTATATTCCAATATTGAATGCATTTATGAATGAATTAAATAAAAAATATAAAGAAAATGGTTCAGAAGTAACAAAAAGAATGATTAGTTATTTAATAGGAATAAATGATTTCTATAAACTAATAGGTATTGATTCTCAAAGAATAACAAGAATTATTCCATTTAATATGTATGGAACATTAAATAAACCAGCAAAAAATAATAATCCTGATCAAGAAGTTCAAATACTTGAATTACCTACACGTATTGTTGAATTAAATTTTAAAAAGAATTCATCAACAACATTGGAATTAATTATGGATAATGGATGGCAAATATCATTTAGAATTCATAATGCTAGTAGCAAGGTTGAGCCTAGTTTGAAATTTGATGTTCAATTAATTGGACAACCTACAGCATTATTTGTTATTGATATACCATGGTAAATTAGGAGGTGAAGTAAATGAGTGACACTATAATCGCTTCTATAATTACAGGAATCATTTCTCTAATAGTAGGATTTGTTTCTGGATATAGTTATTGCATTAAGTTTAGCAAAAAATATTCACAAAAAGCAGGTAATGAAGCAACTCAAATACAAGTTGGTGATATAAATGTTAAATGATAAACATACACAAAAAGCTGGTGCTAATTCAACTCAAGTTCAAGCTGATATAGTACAAATAGGAATTGATGAAAAAAGAGTTCGTGAAATAATTAAAGAAGAAAATAAGCTTGCCTTAAAAGAAATGAGTTTAATTGCTGAAGATACAGCTATTAAAAGATTTGATAATTATACTAATATTCTTGTTCCAAAGCTAGTAAAAGCAGAATTATTACAGTCATTTTCAGATCCATCAATTCAAGTTTTATTTAAACAATCTGAAAAAACTGCAGTTTGTACTGAAAGACAAAAAGATTATGAACTGCTTTCTGAATTATTAATACATAGAATAAGGAAAAATGGCAATTATACAACAAGTGCTGCAATTGGTAAGGCTATAGAAGAAATTAATAACATTTCTGATGAAGCTTTGTTAGGATTAACAATAACATTTTCAATATTAACTTATACTCCAATAACTGGTAATATAAAAAAAGGATTGTCTGTCTTAAATAATTTATATGGTAAAATATTAGAAAATTCAAATCTACCTAGCAACCTAGATTGGATTGATAATCTTGAAATTGTTGGTGCAATCAGAAGAAGTAGTAACTCGCAATTCAAAAGATTAGAAGATTTATATTTTGAAATGTTTAAAGGATACTCAAGTATAGGGATTAAAAAAGATTCTGAGAATTATAATAAAGCTATAGAAATACTCAAAAATAATCATATTCCATCAAATATTTTAATTAATAATGTGCTTGATGATGAATATGTAAAATTAGATCATTTTGATTTGGATTCATTCGATGATTTAAATTTAACAATAAAACAAGGTAATGTTGAATTATCCCAATCGTTAAGTGCTTCACAAAAACAGGCATTGAAAGATATAGTTAATTTATATGAGAAGAACACATCAAATAAAGGAAAATTTGTTGAATTACTCAAGGAATACGATAACATTAGTTTATTATTAGATTGGTGGAATAATAATTTGACTAAATTGCATTATTCATTAACTGCAATTGGAAGAGTCATTGCACATACAAACGCTAAAAGTATCGATAGTACACTACCAGATTTAGATTAAATCTACTTGATTTAGTCATAATAAAGAGTTAGAATGAAGATGTGAATCGAAGAATATATTTTTTCATAAACGTTTTTGTATGACTCCTTAGAGTGTACCATAATGAATTTTTGTCGAACTTTTATGTTTGGCTTTGATAAATAACTAATTCAGAAATGGATTAGTTTTTTGTTGTTAAAAAACTATCTTAAAGAAAGGATGGTATTATGGTAAATATTATTAAAGAACAATTGACTATTGAATAATTAGATTTAAGCAAAGAAAAAGATGACATTCTTGAGAAACAAATTCTCACTGCCATCTTTTATATTAATTCAATTCTAATTCCTAAAACACCATATTGTTCTTGTTTTTCTTTAGCATAGAATTGCGCAAGAACGCCAATTAATTCTTCTTTAGTCATAGATTTATCAGATAAAACAGAAATATCAAAATCTTTAAACATTTCTTCGAAAGTGTTGTATCTTAATAATCCAACAACTTTAGCATTAAATGATTCACTCAATTCAGGCTCTTTTAAAAATTTAATTGTATCTCCAATCTTGATTTGTTGTCTTTTTTCATCAAAAAGTCTTATTTCAATTCTTTTAGTACCATTAAGTATAAAATTATAATACTCAGGTTGTAATTTCATTTCGTGTTCCATATTATTTTTTTCCTTTCATTCTAGCTTTTTGTAATATCACTTGTTTTGTTAGGATTGTCACATAAGTTTCCATCTAAACTGAATGCTTCATCCCGTTCTCTAATAACCTAATAATTTAATCTTCTCCTGCGTAAATATTATATCATAATATGTTTCTGACAAATGTAGAAGTTTAGGAATAGGCAAAGCAATTGTTTAAGAATCAATGAGATGGTTAGGTACTACTAAACCATTTATAACATTAGCTGATTATAAATTAGAAATATTTAAACCAATTATTTATAAAATATTGTGAAATATACATAATATTTTACTTAATATTTAATAAGTTGCTTGTAGTTATATAGTATATATTTTATAATATATACAGATTATATTGTATATATCTTAGTTTGGAGGAATTATGACAATAATTAATTACTTAGAAAAACAAGTTAGAGAAGTTCCTAATAATAATGCATTTATTTCAGATAAAGGTATTGTTACATATAGTGAATTATATGATAAAGTAAGACGAGTA
>ERZ773027.1587-NODE-1587-length-11890-cov-11.501225_pt1 | contig 11890 bp, 7 predicted proteins | sample MGYA00511032_ERZ773027 | MGnify/ENA primary metagenome ERZ773027 (study PRJEB29015, sample SAMEA2738138) | human oral metagenome | biome: human oral; feature: human-associated habitat; material: saliva | place: China | collected 2190 ... | reverse complement strand
GGGCCGTGACGACCTCGACCCAGCCCTCGATGAGGGCCAACATGGTCTCCAGGCGCGTGAGCGCGCGGCGCTGATCGGGCGTCGTCGACAGCGCAAACACGCCGCCGCTGAGCGCCGACTCCACCGAGTGCGGATCCGAGGGATCCACCGAGCGCGCCGCCTCGGAAATGGCCTCCGTGTCGATCGCGATCTGGGACGCGTAGCGCTCGACCGCGCGCACCAGGTCACCCTCCAACCACGGGACCGAGGCGAAGAGTCGGCGATGCGCAGCCTCGCGCACGGCGAGGAACTGGCGGACCTCGTCGAAGGGAATGTCGAGCCCCTCGGAGAACTGCGCGACGTTGTGCGGCAACAGGGCGGCGTGCGACGTGCCCGACAGGGGGATGCCCGTGTCGAAGGTGCCGAACGACTCGCCGGCCAGGGCCGCCAACGCGCGTGCGATCTGCGCGGAGAACATCATCGCCGACAGCCGCGGCATCATCTCCTGCGTCTTGCCGAGCATCGCAGCCATGCCCTCCGGCAGGGAGGCGGCGTCCCCCAGGCCCTCGGGTCCGAACTGCTCCGACAGGGCTGCGGACAGGGCTCGCGACACGTTGAGTGCCACGGGCTCGCAGATGCGCTTCCACGTCGGAATCGTGTGCTCGACCCACGCGACCTTGCTCCACACGTCGCGGGTGACCGGGCCGGATGCAAAATCGGTCACCGCATCGAGCCACAGGTCCGCGACCGTCATCGCCTGACGCGCGGCCTCGGCCTCCGAGGCCGTGGGGGAGGGGTCGCCGCTCGCGTACGCCGCCTGCTTCGCGCTGTCCTCAACCATGCGCCAATTCACCGGGCCGGCCGTCGTGTTCATGAGGAACTGGAACTGGCCCATCGCCGCGCGCATACGTGCGGGATCGGAAAACTCCGGGGGAAGATTCGCGGGATCGAAACCCTGAGCCTGCAGGGCGCGTGCGGCCTCAGCTGCCGCCTCCTCGCCCAGGATAGAGCGCAAGAAGTCCTCAAACGGGGTGTCGGAGTCAAACTCGTTCATGAGCACAGACTAGCTGCCCCTTGTTCGCGGGTGCTGACAATCTTCTGCAAAAACGCTGAGAGCTGAAGCGGTGGCGCGCGGCGCGCGTGCGCAGGGTGAGCGAGTGGGACACAATGACACGGTGAACGATGAGCAGATGACCTCGGAGAATATCGAGCTGGTGCCCCTGCACGAGGATGACTCTACCCGGCGTATCCCCATCATCAGCTGGCGACTCATCACGGCGATCCTCGCCGTGCTTGCGATGGTGGCGATCCTCTTCTGGATCCCCGTTCCCTTCGTGGTCAACAGCCCGGGCCCGACCTTTAACGTGTTGGGATCCGACAACGGCGTTCCTATGCTTCAGATTGAGGGAACCGACCCTGCGACGGGGGAACCGATCCAGCAGGACGAGGTCCAATCCAGCTCCTACGACGCGCCTGCGAAGCCGGGGCAGGGGCAGCTGCGCATGGTGACGGTGTCCGAATCGGGAAACCCCACGTCTCGCCTGAACTTCGCGCAGCTCATCGCCGCATACTTCGACCCGCACAGCAAGATCCTGGACTACGAGTCGGTGTATCCCGCTGGAACCACCCGTGAGCAGGTGAGCGATGCTCAGGTGGCGATGATGCGTAACTCTCAGACGACCTCCCAGGTTGCCGCCCTTGAGTACCTCGGGTGGGATGTTCCTGCAACGATCACGATTGAGGGCGCGGTCGAGGGATCCAACGCGGAAGGCAAGGTCGAGCAGGGAGACATCCTCCGTGCGATCACCACCCCGGACGGTGTGCGTCATGAGATCACCAGCGCCGCCACTCCCTTCGCCATTATGCGCTCGGTGCCGGCCGGTTCCACGATGACGCTGACGGTCGAGCGCGGAGGCACCACGCAGGACATCTCCTTCGACTCGGTCGCCGCATCTGCCACCGAAACCGGCTCCAAGCTCGGCGTCTACCTCTCCGCTGACCCCGTCCTGCCCGTCGACATCACCGTCAACATCGACGGCGTGGGTGGCCCCAGCGCGGGCATGATGTTTTCACTGGGCATCATCGATCGTCTGACCCCCGGCGACATGACCGGCGGTAACGTCATCGCGGGCACCGGAACCATGTCCTACGACGGTCAAGTCGGCGCCATCGGCGGTATTCAGCAGAAGCTGTGGGGCGCGCGCCGCGACGGTGCCCAGTGGTTCCTCGCCCCCTCCACCAACTGCGACGAGGTCGTCGGCCACATCCCCGATGGGCTGCGCGTCGTCTCGGTGTCCACACTCGACGAGGCAGTGAGCGCCGTGCGCTCCATCGCCGACGGCACCGGCGACGCCCTGCCGACCTGCCAGTAGCGCGGGGGCGCTCTCAAGCCCGCCCACCGCTTCACGTCAGGTGGGCGACAAAGGGCCCCGGCCTCGTCCATCTGGTCCGGACGAGGCCGGGGCCTCCTCTATGTCCTCAGGCTTCCTCGTCCGTCACCGGCTCGAGGGACGCGCGCAGGGCATCCACCAGCGCCGGAACGAGCGTCGAGCCCTGCCCGACCTTGTCATCGGAGTCGAAGGCGCGGGTGCGCAGCGCACACCACGACTCGCCCGTACGCATCACGCCAACGGCCAGACGCACATCCGTGCGCAGGGGGTGATTTGAGATGAAGGCCAGGGCCTCGTCGGGGTCCTCGGGGGCCTCGTCCTCGACCTCCGGCGGAACGACGATGCGCTCGACCGTGATCGCCGCACCCGGCACCGTTTCCGGCCATGCCAGGTGAGCCAGGACCTGCTCGATGTCGTCGTCAGCCAGGTCCTCCTGGATGATCGCGCTCAGGTGGTCCTCGGTCCCATCCCAGCCCGCGCGCAGCTGCTCGGCGATGTCGGCGGGCAGATTCGGGTCGGCCAGCAGCATCGCGGTCGGCACCAGCGCGTAGATGGACGGGGCGTGATCCCAGCCCACACGGGCCGCGCCCTTCTCAATATCGACAACCACGTTGGCCAGCGCGATCTCGCGCGCACTCGGCATCATCTCAACAGTCATAACCCCATAATCTCACGGAGAGCGAATAAGACAGAGACGAAGATGTGCATGTGCGCGGCTACACTGGATTGAAGCCGATCGGTTTTACAGAGAGGACTGCCGTGAGCTTCAATTTTTCGGTCTTCCCCCCGGGGGGAGCGCGTGCGCCGCGAGACCCCGATAGCCCACCCGTCGAGCTGAAGATGCATAAGCCCGGCCCCGGAGCGATCACTCTGGGCGTCCTGATCGCGATCGGCGCGATCATTTACGGCGCATCGATCGTGTGGACCGAGATCCTGTGGTTCCGCCAGATGAGCGCCACCCGCGTCATCCTCACCCAGTGGGGAGCGCACATCGGCCTGTTCGTCGTCGGTTTCATCGTGGCCACGGCACTCATTTTCTTCTCGATGTCCTACGCGTACCGGCATCGCGCCTCCTCGACGCGCGGGCAGGCCTCGGCCTCCCTGCGCGCCTACCAGAAGGCTCTCGAGCCCGTGCGCCGATTCGCGTTCTGGGGCGTCGCTCTGTTCTTCGGCTTCACGAACGGCGCTCGCCTGGCCACGGAGTGGCAGACGCTGCTCCAGTTCCTCAACCGATCCTCCTTTGGGCAGGTTGATCCCCAGTTCGGCCTGGACATCTCGTTCTTCGTGTTCGTCCTGCCCGCGCTGAAGGTCCTCGTGTCCTTCCTGCTGACCGTCACCGCCATCGCCCTCGTCGCGGCCCTCATCGTGTCCTACCTGTACGGCACGATCCGCCTTGCGCCGCGCCCCCACGCCTCGAAGCAGGCGCGCCTGCAGTCCGGCATGATGGCCGCCTGCCTGTCGCTCTTCATCGGCGTGAACTACTGGCTGGGTCGCTACGAGCTGCTCACCTCGGACTCCGGGTCTATCCACGGTGCCATGTACTCCGATATCAACGCGACGCTGCCCGCTCACTCCATTCTGGCGGTCATCTCCGGCCTCGTCGCGGTCCTTTTTGTCGTTGCAGCCTTCCGCGGTACGTGGCGCCTGCCCGTCACCGGCGTGGCCGTCACCGTTGTTGCCGCCCTCGTCCTGGCCGGCGCCTACCCGGCTCTCGTCGAGCAGTTCCGCGTGCGCCCCAACCAGCGCAGTCTCGAGTCTCCCTACATTCAGCGCAACATCGACGCCACGCTGGCTGCCTACGGCCTGCAGGACGTCGACTATCAGACGAACTACGACGCGGCCACCACGGCCTCGGCCGGGCAGTTCGACACCGAGTCCCTCACCTCCCAGGTGCGCCTGCTTGACCCGCAGGTCATCACGAAGACCGTCCAGCAGCTCCAGCAGTCGCGCCTGTACTACGGCTTCAACTCCGGCATGAAGGTCGACCGCTACAACGTGGGCGGTGAGCGCCGGGACACCGTGATCTCCGTGCGCGAGCTCAACCTCTCGGGCCTGTCCGCCGAGCAGCAGACATGGGTTAACCAGCACACCGTCTATACGCACGGCTACGGCGCGGTCGCCGCCTACGGTAACCAGCTGACCAGCGACGGCCTGCCCTTGTACTGGGAGCAGTCCGTGCCCTCCGTCGGCGAGATGGGCGACTACGAGGAGCGCGTCTACTTCAGCCCCGGTTCGCCCGACTACTCGATTGTCGGTGCCCCCGAGGGCTCCGAGCCTCAGGAGCTCGACTACCCAGATGACACCGCGGTCGGCGGCCAGGTCTCCACGACCTTCGTCGGCAACGGCGGCCCCTCCGTGGGCAACGTGTGGAACAAGCTCCTGTACGCGATCAAGTTCGGATCCACGGACCTGTTCTTCTCCTCGCAGACGAACGAGGCCTCGCAGATCCTCTACAACCGCGATCCCCTCCAGCGCGTCGCGAAGGTCGCGCCCTACCTGACGCTCGAACAGTCCGCCTATCCGGCGGTCGTCGACATGGACGGCGATGCCTCGACCCCCAAGCGCCTCGTGTGGGTCGTCGACGCGTACACGACCACGAACAACTACCCGTACGCGCAGCACGAGACCCTCTCGAATGCCACCGTGGACTCTCGCTCCACCGAGGTCGGCCAGTACGTCCAGGCCAACAAGATCAACTACATGCGTAACTCCGTTAAGGCCATCGTTGATGCCTACGACGGTTCCGTGCGCCTGTTCCGCTGGGATGACCAGGATCCGATCCTGCGCACCTGGGAAAAGATCTACCCCGGCAGCGTCGAGCCCGTCTCGGCGATCTCCGGCGATCTCATGAGCCACCTGCGCTACCCGGAGGACATGTTCAAGGTCCAGCGCAACCTGCTCGCCACGTACCACGTGACTGACGCAGCCGGCTTCTACTCCGGTGGTGACCGTTGGCGCCTGGCAGAGGAGACCTCCACCCACGGTGCGGCGTCCAGCTCCGACTCCTCCACGCGCGTGGACGAGGCGGGCAACCCCGTGCCGGCTCCGACTGCACTGCAGCCGCCGTACTACCTGACCATGCAGATGCCTGGCCAGGACAGCGCTGAGTTCTCCCTGACCTCGGTCTTCGTCCCCGGTGGCGGCGGCGAGGGTCGGCGCGAGGCCATGGCTGGCTTCCTCGCAGTGGACTCGGAGACGGGCAACACGCCGGGCCAGGTGCGCGAGGGATACGGCAAGCTGCGCCTCCTCGCCCTGCCGTCCTCGACGACCGTTCCCGGCCCCGGCCAGGTCCAAAACAAGTACGACTCCGACGAGAAGATCGCCACCCAGCTCAACCTGCTGAACCAGGCCGATTCGACGGTCATCCGAGGCAACCTCCTGACCCTGCCGGTCGGCGGTGGTCTGCTCTACGTGCAGCCCGTCTACGTGCAGGGCACGGGCTCCGCGTCATACCCGGTGCTGCGTTCGGTCCTGACAGCCTTCGGCGACAAGGTCGGCTTCGCGCCGACCCTTGAGGAGTCGCTGCGTCAGCTCGTCTCGGACGATGGGAGCTCGTCAACCTCTCCCGGCACGACGGCTCCACCGTCGGGGAATACCCCGCAGCCGGGTGCGAGCTCATCAGATGCGAGCGCTCAGCTGTCCCAGGCCGTCAGCGATGCTGCGCAGGCCATGCGTGACGCGGATGCCGCGATGAGCAAGGGCGACTGGACTGCGTACGGTGAGGCCCAGACGCGCCTGCACGACGCCCTGACTCGTGCAGAGGCCGCACAGGCAGCGCTCGGTACGACCTCGTCGGCGACCCCGAACCCAGGCACGCCGACGCCCAGCCCGAGCCCATCTGCCACGAGCGGCGGACAAAGCGGCTCATAATCGCCGATGGAAGCCGCCGCGCGCCCGGTCCCGCCGATCACACGTCGTGAGGGGGCCGGGCGCGCAGCCGTTTGGGGAGCGGCGTGAGGGGCGCTTTCCCAGCATGAGTTATCGACCGGCATGCCCCGGCGCGTCGTTGCTATGGTGAGGGCATCTGTCCCTGGGACCCATCGACATCGTGGAAGGAAGACGATGACTCTCCCCAATAATCCCTTCGCTGCATCCGCGGATGTGCCGCAGCCGGCCCAGGAACCGTCGGAAGCTTCGTCGCTGCCTGCACCGACGGGTACTCCCGTGATGGTGGCGCCAGCCGCCGCTCCTTATGGTGCCGCGCCCCTGCACACCGGCGCAGCGAGGTCGTCGCGATCCTTGCACGGACGCATTGGCGCGTGGATGGCCATTGTCCTCCAGGCGATCTCCCTGGTGCACGGATTCATTCCCTATCAGTTCGATCATCTCGAATATTATGTGAGCCGGTTCTCGAACCCGATGTTCTGGTTCTGGCGTCTGATGTACATCATCGTCATCGCTCTTGCGGTGCTCTATCTCCGCAAGGGTGCTGTCATTGCGCGCTATGTCGCCGCGTGCATCATTTTGGTGCTGTTCTTCATCGTCGCTCCGGTCACGTACTTTGTTAACGATGCTCCGTGGACCTACGCGTTCATTCCGGACCCCGAAATTTACGAGATGGGCGCCTTGGGTGCGCGCTTGCTCTTGATGCGCGCGCTCGATTGGATCTGCGTGATTGCCGCGATCCTGCTCGCGATCCCTGACTTCAAGTCGGCGCCCTCGCCCTACGTGACGAGCGCTCCCGTCCCTGCCGCAGGAACTGCTCCTGCAGGACAAGTTCCGCTTCCATCGGCGGCGCCCGAGGGCGCTTCTTCCGTGACGGCGCCCGAGGCCTCGTCCGCTCAAGCAACGAACGCGTCAGGTTTCGCTGCGCCCCAGTGAGTGCTCAGGAGGCGTGGGAACCCGCCCGCTGCCAGATACTGACCGCTGGGATGTAAATCACCGTACCCGGTTTGTGCCCTCCCCCTCGATGCGCTAGAGTATCTAGAGCCGACGCGGGGTGGAGCAGTTCGGTAGCTCGCCGGGCTCATAACCCGGAGGTCGCAGGTTCAAATCCTGTCCCCGCTACCACCACAGACCCGGTCCCGTGAGGGGCCGGGTCTTTTGTTTCACGCCCATGTTTCATGGTGTGAACGTCTTGACGTATACAACCCTCGGCGCGATAGTATTGGCTGTTCGCCATCAGGAACTGCACCTACGGGTGCGAGAGGAATACAGATGAGCACTATCGATCCGTCGCAGCTCACCGCTGCCGACTTGAGCAATCCGGCGCTTTCGGCCCAGGATCTCGCGGACATCACCGCCGCTCGCCCGGACCTGCGTCCCTACGTCGCAACGCACCCGTCGCTGTACCCTGCCCTCGGGCAGTGGCTGGCGGATCAGGGTGTCGTTCCCGCGCAGCCCCCGGCTGCCCAGGAACCGGCTGTCTCCCAGTCCGAGGCCCCCGCGGAGGAGGCCGGCGAGCAGGCAGAGCCTTTCGCCGCCCCCCACGAGGAAGCACAGCCCACGGCTGATGCCACTCCGGCCGAGGCCCCTGTCGAGCAGCCCGCGGTCGAAGAGCCGCATGTTGAGGCTCCCGCAGAACCTGAGATTTCCCACGTCGAGCCCGAGGCTCCCGTGGCCGAGGCCTCCGACGACAACCTTGAAAAGGCGATCCTCGAGGGCGCGGCGCAGTCCGAGGCCCCCGCGGGTGACGAGGCCACTCCGGCCCCGTCGACCGAGGAGCAGATCGCGCAGTCTCCCTTCAGCAACCCGCCACAGGCAGATGCTCAGCCGCAGGGCGAGCCCCAGGCAGATACTCAGCCGCAGGGCCAGCAGGCCCCCTTCGGCCAGCCCCAGTACGGCACAGCTCCCCAGCAGGGCCAGCCTCAGTTCGGTGCTCAGCCGCAGCAGGGCCAGCAGGCTCCCTTCGGTCAGCAGGGTCAGCAGGGTCAGTCTCAGTTTGGTGGCCAGCCGCAGCAGGGTCAGCAGGCCCCCTTCGGCCAGCCCGGCCAGCCCGGCCAGCAGGGTCAGTCTCAGTTTGGTGGCCAGCCGCAGCAGGGCCAGCAGGCTCCCTTCGGCCAGCCCGGCCAGCAGCAGTACGGTCAGCCGGGTTACGCTCCGGCGGGTCCGTCGGCGGGTCAGCAGTTCGGTGCTGCCGCTCAGCAGTTTGGTGCTGCCGCGAACTCGGCGTTCAACCAGTTCCAGACGGCCGTTGTGGCCGAAACGGGCAAGGTGAGCGGTCGTTCCGTTCGCGCGACCTACTCGCTCATCGGTATCGCCGCGTCGGCGGTGCTGATCCTCGTCTCGATGTTCCTGCCTTTCGTTTCTGCCTACGGCTACAGCGCGTCGATGTTCGAGGCGAAGGGCGGCTACTCGGCATTCCACCTCATCATGCTGATGGCTGTCGTCGGCCTGGGTGCCGCCTATTGGTTCACGAACCAGAAGTGGGCGTACCTGTCGGCGGGCATCGGCGCGCTTGTGGTGGCGTTGCTCGGTGTTATTCAGTTCATTGTCGCGATTAGTAATAAGTACGTCGATGCGAGCTTTGGTGCGTACATGTTGCTGCTGTTCTCCCTCGCGCTCGGCGCTGCGGGCGGCCTCCTGCTCATGGAGCTGAAGACCGGCGCGGTCGCACCGATCAACAACCCGAATGCCTTTGGCGGCGCGTTCGCCGGTGTTCAGATGGGTCAGCAGCAGGGCCAGTTCGGCCAGCAGCAGGGTGGCTTCCAGGCTCCCCAGGCTGGTCAGCCTCAGTTCGGCCAGCAGCAGGGTGGCTTCCAGGCTCCCCAGGCCGGCCAGCAGCAGTTCGGCCAGCAGCAGGGCGGTTTCCAGGCTCCGCAGGGCGGTCAGCAGCAGTTCGGTCAGCAGGCACCGTTTGGCCAGCAGCAGGGCCAGCAGCCCCAGCTGGGTGACAAGCCCTACAATCCTTTCGGCCCTCAGGCGTGATGCGCTGAGAGCCTGATGGCACGAACGAGGGGCCCGCGGTGATCCGCGGGCCCCTCGTTTACGCTGTGGCCTCTATTCGTCGTCGTCTTCGCTGATGTCGACGCCTGCGACTCCATCGAGGTCGGCCAGAGTGGTCACCAGCAGGGAGCGGGAGAGGTCTTGGCGCGTCGCCGCGGTGAATCGCGCGGTGGTCGCGCGGTCACTTGAATCCGTGTGGGTCGACACCGCCGACACCGTCCAGCCCAGGGAAGAGACCTGGCTTAGCAGCGTGGAGAGGACGCCGTGCCCGGGCGTGTAATGGACGGTGAGCGTGACCTTGTGGCCATGCGTGCGCATGAGGATGAACTGAACGAGGGGCGTCAGGAGGGCGATGACGATGAAGTGGAGGACCGTTCCGGCCAGGGCGAGCCACCACAGGCCTGCGCCACACGCCATGCCGATCGCTGCGGTCTCCCAGATGGTGGCGGCAGTCGTGAGGCCTCGAATCGCGCCGTGACGGGTGAGGATGATGCCCGCGCCCAGGAAGCCGATGCCCGAGACGATCTGCGAGGCGACGCGCGAAGGGTCGTAACGGGTGATGCCGTCGACGAGGATGTCGGAGAAGCCGTACTTGGAGATGAGCATCATGAGGCAGGCGGTGAGGCCGACGATGGCCTGTGTTCGAATGCCCGCGCTCTTGCCTCGGATCTGTCGCTCGAGGCCGATGGACGCAGAGAGGACGAGGGCGAGGAGCATCCAGCCGATGCTCATCAGGGATTGCGTCATAGGAACCTCCTGTGGTGGCGTGGGTGGGTTTAGTGTAACCGCCCAGCGTGTGTGCGGCTCGTTTGGTGGGGGCGAGGCCGTGGTGGGCAATGGGGTGACACAAGCGGAAGGGGAGCCCCGGCCTTGTTAAAGAATGAGAAAAGAATCTACCAACGTCGACACAAGCGTTTGTGGGGCTAAGATGGGACTCGACGATCAACAGATGAGGAACCCGGTCATGGAAACCCCCACTCCCGACGACATCGCCACCGATGTGCAGGAGCGCTCTAATACCGCGCTGAAGCGTGGCCTGGCGTCGCGTCACATGCAGATGATCGCTATCGGCGGCGCGATCGGCACGGGCCTGTTCCTGGCCTCCGGTGCGACGGTCGCGAACGCCGGTCCGGGCGGTGCCCTTCTCGCTTACGCGGCGATTGGCCTGATGGTGCTGCTCCTCATGCAGTCCCTGGGTGAGATGAGCGCGCACCAGCCGGTCGCGGGCTCCTTCCAGACCTTCGCCACGAAGTTCATCTCCCCGTCCTTCGGTTTCGCGATGGGGTGGAACTACTGGTTCAACTGGGCGGTGACGGTGGCTGCGGACCTTGTGGCCTCGGGCCTCGTGATGGCCTACTGGTTCCCGTCCGTGCCCTCGTGGATATGGGCAGTGGTTTTCCTGGTCATCGTCGTTGGGCTGAACGCGCTCTCCGCGCGAGTCTATGGTGAGGCCGAATTCTGGTTGGCCGCCATCAAGGTTGTCATCGTCATCGTCTTTGTCCTGTCGGGCGTCTTCATGATTGCCGGCGTGATGGGCGACAACTCTCCTGGCCTGTCGAATTGGACGATCGGGGACGCGCCATTCCACAACGGTTTCGTGGGCGTCATCGCGGTCTTTATGATCGCGGGCTTTTCCTTCCAGGGCACGGAGCTGGTGGGCGTGGCCGCGGGCGAGTCCGAGAATCCGCGCAGGGACGTGCCGCGCTCGATCCGCACCGTGTTCTGGCGCATCATGTTCTTCTACATCGGCGCGATTGCCGTGATCGGTACGCTGCTGCCGTACACGGACCCGAGCCTGCTGAGCGCGGCCGATGACTCGGCGAACAACATCGCTCAGTCGCCCTTCACGCTCGTGTTTGCGCGCATGGGAATCGGCGCGGCGGCTGCCGTCATGAACGCGGTCATCCTGACGTCGATCCTGTCCGCGGGTAACTCGGGCCTGTACGCGGCCTCGCGTATGCTGCACTCGATGGCCCTGAAGCGTCAGGCGCCCGCTATCTTCGCGCGCGTCACCAAGGGCGGCGTGCCCGCCTACGCGATGGCGGTGACGACGGTGACGGCGGCGTGCGGCTTCCTCACGCAGCTGGTTTTTGAGGACGCCTACATCTGGCTGGTGAACATCGTCGGTATTTCCGGCATCATCATGTGGCTGGGCATCGCGGTGAGCCATATTCGCTTCCGCCGCGCGTATCTGCTGCAGGGGTACCGCCTCGAGGATCTGCCGTATCGGTCGCCGTTGTTCCCGGCCGGTCCCATCATCGCTTTCGTCATGTGCCTGGTCGTCATGGCCGGACAGAACTATGAAGCGGTGCTTCACGGGCAGGTCTGGGAGGTTGCCTCCTCCTATATTGGCCTGCCGCTCTTCGGCGTGGTTTGGTGGGGCTACCACGTCGCTCGCAAGGATCGGGTGGTGCCGCTGGCTGAGATGGACGTGGCCCCCGTCGAGATCGAGCCGGTCACTCGATAACGGGGACGAGGCCGGGGCCGGGTGCGCAGCGCGGGCTCGGTGCGCGGCTTGTCACCCCTGGACGTTCCCCGGCGTGGCGGTGCCTGAGCGGCGTGGCACTTCATAGGATGGGGCCATGATCAACACGCGACGCATTCTTGCCGTGACCTCCCTGTCGGCCCTCGTCCTG
>ERZ773027.1585-NODE-1585-length-11891-cov-12.578658_pt1 | contig 11891 bp, 9 predicted proteins | sample MGYA00511032_ERZ773027 | MGnify/ENA primary metagenome ERZ773027 (study PRJEB29015, sample SAMEA2738138) | human oral metagenome | biome: human oral; feature: human-associated habitat; material: saliva | place: China | collected 2190 ... | reverse complement strand
AAGTACAAGCGCTTCTGAGTCAGCATCAACAAGTGCGTCAGAATCAGCAAGTACATCAGCTTCTGAATCAGCATCAACAAGTGCGTCAGAATCAGCAAGTACATCAGCTTCTGAATCAGCGTCAACAAGTGCGTCAGAATCAGCAAGCACATCAGCTTCTGAATCAGCGTCAACAAGTGCGTCAGAATCAGCAAGTACATCAGCTTCTGAATCAGCGTCAACAAGTGCGTCAGAATCAGCAAGCACATCAGCTTCTGAATCGGTGTCAACAAGTACTTCGGCATCAGCTGACGCATCATCTTCTGAAACACCATCAGAATCAGCAGGTAAGTCAAGACAGCAATTGCCAAATACAGGTACAGAAGCTTCCAAATCATCTGTACTCCTTGGAGCTTTGGCAGCCGTGACTGGTTTAGGTCTGTTTGCGAAACGCCGTAAACGTGATGATGAAGAATAATCGGATTAAAAATACATAGAAAGTATTGTTATTTCGATTTATGAAAAATCCCTTGGATGGAAACTCATCCAGGGGATTTTTTGCATTATTTCGTCGTAAATGTCCACTAATGATCGATAGTTGTATTCGCATTTTTCCTGTACGATTGTAGCCTATGGTAAACAAGACTTTAAGATCTCATTTTACTTGTTGATTAATATCCTTGAAGAAATAAAACTCCATTGGCATGACCTTGAATTGTGTATGATTATATTTCCGAGTTGTTAATTGTATGTAAGTTGCTTTTATTATAAGGCTATTTGTGGTAAGATGTATATAATAACAGAACGCTATATAGTACCTCTATATTAATGGTTAGTAACATTAAATTTGTATAAAAGTTTTAGTTGGATGACAAGTTATTCATATTGTAGACACACTGATAGATATAGTCAATTTAGTTGAAGGGAGAGAGTTTTAATTGCTATCTGGAAAATTTTGTTTGTTTTCACATAAAAATAAGCAACACCAACGTTATTTTCAATTCTTATCTGATGGTAAGATTAGAGATATTGGTGGAGCAGGTCATGATAATGAGCGATTTTGGAAATTAGAAGATCAAAAACTTAAATTATATTCTAAATCAGAGCAACTAACAGCAGTTTTTGAGTGTTGCTATGAAGAAGTAGGCCATTCCTACTGGGAAGGTTTACATCAGGAAACGATTCCCTTAGAAATACGAATATACGATTCGCGTTCGGACTTATTTGATTACCTGACAAAATATACTTGTCGTTATTTGATTGATTACGGAGCCTTAATGGTAGGGAAGCATACGTATGGCATTCCACAATTAATTGACTATGACCACGGAGGTCAGGTTATAATTGGTGATTATTGTTCTATTGGGCATAATGTTCAATTTATCACTGCAAATCATGATTTAGAGTTGATTACAACCTATCCATTCAAGAGTTTAGAGGTATTTTACACGGATGAGTCATTGCAGATGACTGATGATCATATTTTGAAAAGTCCAACTCGAGTTGGTAATGATGTTTGGATTGGAAACAATGCTCAAATCATGGCTGGGGTAACTATTGGAGATGGTGCAGTCATAGCAGCAGGGGCTCTGGTGACCAAGGATGTAGAACCATATGCTGTTGTAGGAGGCAATCCAGCCAAAGTGATTCGTTATCGTATAGCAGAACCTACTTTCCGTGAACAGATGTTAGAAATTGCGTGGTGGAATTGGCCAGAAGACATTATTTCTGAACGATTGGATAAAATCATGAGTAAGGATATATCAGGATTTATAAAAGAATACTTACCAAATGCTGGGGAAGTTAAATGTGATTAATCTGTTATCAGAAATATTAGAATTTATTTAGGATATATCTTAAATAATGCGCACTGTACTAGAATTGACTTTGTTTTTTATATAATGCATCAGAAAAGGAGTATATGACTGAAATGATGGAAAAAATTAGTGTTATCGTTCCTGTTTATATGTCAGAACTATATCTTGAAAAATGTTTGGATAGTATCGTTCAACAAACCTATCAAAATCTTGAAATTATTTTGATTAATGATGGCTCAACAGATGGTTCAGCAGCAATCTGTCAACGTTATCAAAATCAAGATGAACGTGTTAAAGTCTATCATAAAAGAAACGGTGGAGTTTCTTCTAGTCGCAATCGTGCCTTGGAAGTTGTAACTGGGGATTATATCGTTTTTGTAGACAATGATGACTGGTTGGAGTTGGATCATATCCAAAATCTTTATGATTTATTGAAAAAAACAGATGCAGATATTGCAATCGGAAACTTTACTCAATTTTTGGATGATCAAGCTAGTTTTTTGATTCATGTAGGAGCAGGTGATTATTTCGAGAAGACTTATACGCCATTTGAATGGTTTTATCATCAATATGACAGTAAGTATAATCTCAGTCAATGCTTTACAGTTCCGTGGGCGAAGTTATACAAGACAGAGCTGTTTAGAGATATTGTATATCCAACAGATAAAAGTGTGGAGGATGATTACACAACTTATAAAGTTTATCTTCAGGCAGATAAAATTGCTTTTATGAATAAGGCTATTTATATCCATAGGAAACGTTCTACAAGTGTTACAAGGACAGTCAATCTTGCAGATGTATATCCCTTAAAGAGTATTGAAGAACGTATGACTATTCTCCAATTAATTGGAGCTCCTCAGGAGTTATTAGATAGAGAAATTCAAGCTTATAAATGGCGATTATCTATTCATGAAGAAGAAACTCTTAAACATGGAGACGTGGAATCTTATCAACAAATTTTGGTCAAAAAAGCAATTGCAGCTAAATATTTTAAAGGTTAGCAAAACACATTTTACAAATTTGTTTTTCTCTATTTTTAGATAGAAAAAGTGGCTTATACTCAAAAATTAGAATGTTATCTAATTTTTGATGTGGGTCGCTTTTTTACGTTTATTAGATAGCTATTCTAAAATAATAAGGCTAGTTATATCAATAAATTCCTAAAAGATACTTGATATGCATATAGACGAATCATTTTTTAGATGTCTGAGATGAATTAAAAATTTATCTTTAGGATTGATCCTTCAAAAATGTTATTGTGTAACTGCAGTAAGGTTATAACGCTAAATATTTTAAATTATTCAACTTATATTTTTGGATTATTATACAATTTTTAGTTTAATTATAATTTTATACTGTATGGACGATTCTATCAATGAAATAAATATATTTTTTTAACTTGGAAATTCCTTAATAGCTTAAACAATAGCAAAAAAATGTTATAATATTAGGAAAGGAGAATAGCTTCATGACTGAAAAAATTACGGTAATTGTACCAGTTTACAATGTTGAAAATTACCTAAATAAATGTCTGGATAGTCTGATTAATCAAACTTACAAAAATCTTGAAATTATTGTCATAAATGATGGTTCTACAGATAATTCGGGTAAAATTTGTCAAGAGTATGCACAAAAAGATAATCGGATTATTTACATTGAAAAAGAAAATGGTGGTTTATCAGATGCGAGAAATGTAGGTCTGGACAAAATGACTGGTTCCTATGTAACTTTTATTGATTCAGATGATTGGGTTGAGTCGGATTATGTAGAAGTTCTATATAATAAATTAATTGAGTATCAGGCAGATATTGCAGTTGGAAATTATTGTAAGTTTAATGAGTCTGATTCAAATTTCTATTTTCATATATCTGGAAATTATTTTGAGAAACTTTATGACAATGTCTCTATAGTGGATTGTTTAAATGATTCTAATAGATTATTAAATTCAGCATTGATAGTTGCTTGGGGAAAAATTTATAGAAAAGAAATTATTTCTAATTTTCGTTTTCCAGTAGGAAGAGTGACTGAAGATGCCGTATTTAATTTAAAAATACTATTAGCTTCCAAAAGTATTGTTTATATTAATAAAGCTTCTTATATTTACAGAGTTAGGAGTGGAAGTATTTCAAATACTTGGGATGAAAAATGGGTTAGAGATTGCATATACGCTATAGAAGATAGATTGGCATTATTGTCAACGTTGGGTTATCCAATGTCAGAACATATACATGCTTATAAATCTATTTTAAATCATATAACTTTTGAAAGTAATAACAGAGGAATAACAGATTCTCATGTGTTAGATCAGATAAAAGAGAAGAAGATGTTATTAGATTTGCTTCAGACTCAAAATCAAGAGTTTAAGAAAGCAATTGTCTTGGCAGCAAACCATGCCTATGTCGAGCAGGTTGTGACGACTATTAAGTCTATCTGTTACCATAATCGCTCGATTCGCTTTTATCTGATTAATAGTGATTTTCCTAATGAATGGTTTAAACAATTAAACAAGCGATTGGAAAGATATGACTCAGAGATTATCAATTGTCGGGTTACGTCTGAGCAAATTTCGCGTTATAAAACAGATATTAGTTACACAGTATTTTTGCGTTATTTTATATCTGATTTCGTCAAAGAAGATAAGGCTCTTTATTTAGACTGTGATTTGGTTGTAACTAAAAATTTGGATAACTTGTTTGAAACAGATTTGCAGGACTATCCATTAGCAGCTGTTCGAGATTATGGAGGAAGAGTATACTATGGTAGGGAGATGTTCAATGCGGGTGTTTTATTAATCAACAATCGTTTGTGGAAACAAGAAAATATGTCCCAACGCTTGATAGATTTGACAAATGAGTGGCATGATAAGGTAGATCAAGCGGATCAGAGTATTTTAAATATGCTCTTTGAAAATAGATGGATAGAAATGGAATTTGACAATAACCATGTTGTCATTCATAAGCAATTCACAGACTATGAGTTACCAGCAGGTCAAGATTATCCTAGTATTATCCATTATCTCTCACATAGAAAGCCATGGTTTGATTTAGCTTCGCAGACCTATCGTGATGTTTGGTGGTATTATCATAGCCTGGTATGGACAGAGTTAGGGAAAAATCATCATTTACACCCACTACAAAAATCACATATCTATCCTATCAGAGAACCGCTTACTTGTTTAATTTATACGTCTTCAGATCATATTGAACAAATTGATACATTGATTCAATCCTTGCCTAATATTCAATTTAAGATTGCGGCTAGAGTGATGGTCAGTGATCGTTTGAAACAATTGTTGGTCTATCCAAATGTAACTGTTTATGCTGGAATTAATTATTTAGTAGAACTAGATCAAGAATTAATTGAGACTAGTCAGGTGCTTTTAGACATTAATCATGGTGAAAAAACAGAGGAAATGTTAGATCAATTTTCAGAAAGAGGAAAGTTAATTTTAGCTTTTGAAAATACAAAATATCGTGAAGTTGGACAGATAACCTACAAAGTAGAACAAGTTCAAGAAATGATTGAGAAATTAAGAGAAATAAGCTAATGAAGAAAAAAACTATATTAGGCGATGCCTTGATTTTGACTGTTAGTGATCAGATTGAGCAGTTAGATTATCTCCTAGAAAACTTGCCAAACATCTGTTTTCATATTGCGGCTCCCGTACAGTTTTCAGAGAAAATTTGTAAATTAGAAACTAAATATAATGTTCGTCTCATGACAGTAACTACTAGTCAACAAATTGACTTTCTAGTGGATATGTGTGATTTCCTACTAGATATTAATCATTTTCAAGAAGTTGATTCTATTGTTTCCAAATTTGTGCAGGCTGGCAAAACGGTCTTGGCCTTTGATAATACAGTTCATGAAAATCAAGGGCAAGAAGTTTTTCCATCAAGCAATCCAGATGACTTGGCTTGTCGAATGAAAGAGCACTTCAATGAAGCTAGAGTAGGTACCAATCATCAAGAGAAAATTATCCAAGATGGAAATTGGAATGTCTTTCAAATAGATGATAAGGCTAGCTTTGTAGTAGGGGATAATGTTATCTGTAGAAATTTTGAAAACTTTCATGTTTCTTCTGGTAAGTTAATACTGCGTGATGGTGTTTTTATCAATAACTCTTGTAGTTTCAACTGTATGGAAAGAATTGAAATCGGAAATGGAACTATGATGGGGGAAGGGGTTCGTTTTTATGACCATGACCATAGTTATACAGCTAAAAAAATCGAAAAAGGGCAGTGGAATACAGCGCCAATTAGGGTTGGAAAAGATTGCTGGATAGGAAGTAATGTCACGATTTTAAAAGGAGTAACTATTGGGGATAATACCATTATTGGAGCAGGTTGTCTTATTCGAAATGATGTTCCAGCAAATAGTGTAGTCTATAATGATGGTAATGTACTTGTAAAAGAACGTAGCTAAAAATAGATATTCTAGGGGATGGTTATATGGAAAATGAATTAATTAGTATTATAGTTCCGATCTACAATGTTGAAAACTATTTACGACAATGTTTAGATAGTATTATAGGGCAGACTTATAAAAATTTCGAGTGTTTATTAATAAATGATGGTTCACCTGATCATTCAGCGGATATTTGTAGAGAGTATGTTTCTAAAGATTCTCGTTTTCGCTATTTCGAAAAAGAAAATGGTGGAGTTTCCTCGGCACGTAATTTAGGTATTGAACGTTCGGGGGGGGCGTACGTTACTTTTATTGATTCGGATGATTGGGTGGATTCTGATTATTTAGAATTATTGTATATGAAAATAAATGAATATAATGCAGATCTAGCAGTTCTGACATATAAACAATACAGTATGAACGATGGATGTTTTTATCTACACGTTTGGGAACAAGATTATTACGAAAAATATTATACTGGAAACGAGTTGTTAAATTCACTACCAAATTTAGAGAATTATGACAGTACATTTAATGTATCGTGGGGGAAACTATTTAAACGTAACTTTTTAGAAATTGCTACCTTTAATGAACAACGAATAATGGGAGAAGATTTAGAGTTCAATTTTAAGATTTTTTTACAAATAAAGAGTTGCATTTATCTCAACAAGGCCCTTTATAATTTTCGCCAGCATCATTTATCTACTAGGGCGAGAAAAATTAGTGATAAGTATTTGATGGATGATGTAGAAATAAGGTTGGGTCGTCTACCGTTTCTGATTGGAAAAACTGTTGATAATAATCTTTATTTAGTTAAAACAAAAGAATTTTTGAAATATCGTATTGACAATGAGGTTGAATTTGGAATTGATAATACAAATGCTATACAGTTATATAAAGAAATTTTTCACAATTTATAAAATCACTAGTCAAGAAATAGAATAATGGAAATGAATAGAAGTCAAATTAAGGGAGAAATAGATGGAAAATGAATTAATTAGTATTATAGTTCCAATTTACAATGTTGAAAAATATTTGCAACAGTGTTTGGATAGTATTCTGAATCAGACTTATCAGAATTTTGAGTGTCTATTAATCAATGATGGTTCACCGGATCATTCAGCAGATATTTGTAGAGAGTATGCTGTTAAGGATTCTCGTTTCAAATATTTTGAAAAGGAAAATGGTGGACTATCAGATGCGCGTAATTATGGAATAATACAATCCAAAGGGTCCTATCTTACTTTTGTAGATTCAGATGATTGGCTAGATTCTCATTACATAGAAACTCTATATGAGCTGATGATAAAACATAATGCAGATATTTCCGTAGCTTGTTATGGTGCTTTTGATGAAGAAAAGGGAGTCTTTCTCTTTTTTGCATACGGAGATGAGTATGAGAAAATTTATAGTGGTAGAGAGGTAGTTGAACAGTTACCTAAATTTGAAGGGGGAGACTTAACCTTTCAAACTTCATGGGGGATATTGTCAAAACGTGAATTGTTTGACCAAATAACATTTCCAGTAGGAAGGATTAACGAAGATATAGGTACAAATTATAAGTTATTTATGCAAGCTAGAACAATAGCCTACATACATAAAAATCTATATATCTATCGCATTCGAAAGACTAGCATTTCAAATAGTGGTTTTTCAGAAAAAATGATGAGGGACGATCATGATTTGAGATTGGAACGGATTGCGATGGTAGCTTTAAAAGGATACGACATCAGTAACTACATTCAACAACATCGTTTCTACCTAGACTATTGGCATAGAACAGCCGAGGTGCAGGGATTGAGAAATAGTATTGAAACGAAGAGATTAGAAGAGTTAGATTATCTATTAACAGGGAAAATTTACGAGGAGAAATAAAGTGAGAAAAGCGATCGTTCTTGGAGCAGATAATGGTTACTTAAATAAGCTAGAGACTACAATTAAGTCAGTATGTACGCATAATAAAAATTTAAAATTTTATATTTTTAATGATGATCTTCCGAGCGAATGGTTTCAAGTTATGAATAGACGGTTAAAAGTAATTGATTCAGAAATTGTCAATATTAAGATTTCAAATCATCAATTAAAAGGTTATCATCTTCCGATTGCGTATTTGTCATACGCTACATTCTTTAGATATTTTATAGCAGATTTTGTAGTTGAAGAAAAAGCTTTATATCTAGATTCGGACATAGTAGTGACTCATTCATTGGATGAACTATTTCAGGAAGAATTAGGAGAATATTGGATTGCTGGAGTTCGTGATGTTTTTGTTAAAGGTTATGAAGACCGCTTTAATGCAGGAATGATGTTGGTTAATGTCAATAAATGGAGAAGAGAAAATCTTTCTGTGAAATTAATTGAACTAACAAATCAACACCATCAAGAAGTTTTTGGAGATCAAGGTATTCTCAATATGGTATTTGGAGAAAATTGGAAAAAATTGGATCGGAAATACAATTTTATGGTCGGTTTAGATAGTTTAATTCATATCGCTGTTGAGACAACTCCAGAAGCACTATCCTCGTGGTACAATTCAGCCCTTCCTGACGATGTTTTGCCTTATATCATCCACTATACAGGAGAGAAACCTTGGTTACATATGAGTCAAAATCGTTATAGAGATATTTGGTGGTTTTATCAAGGCTTGGAATGGTCTGATATTTTGTTACGTAAAGAAAGGGTTTTTCAGACTTATCAAGATTTAACAGTTGTACCAAAGGCTTATACAGCTATTTTCACTAATAGTTGCGAACTGGAGCAAGTAGAGTATTTAATGGAAAGCTTACCAGATGTTCATTTTTCTATATTTGCTCATACTTGGGTTGCCTCTAATATTATTGATTTAATGAGATACCCAAATGTAACAGTTTATCATCAGTATAACCGTTTTTCTTATAATAAAGTAATGAAAAAATTGGATTTTTATTTAGATATAAACCATCATGATGAGATTGATGATATTACAAATGTAGTAATGAACATGGGGAAACCAGTATTTTCTTTTTCAAATACAAATCATTGTAAAGAAGGTGCAAAGATATTTTCTCCTACCGAACCAGAAAAAATGGTTCAGGAAATAAGAAAGCATATAGATTAAGAGGAGAATTACATGGAGAAGAAAGTTATCGTTTTAGGTGCAGATAATGGTTATCAAGATAAGCTAGAAACGACAATTAAGTCAATTTGTGCCCATAATCGTGGTTTAAAATTTTATGTTTTTAATGATGATATCTCCTCAGAATGGTTTCAACTAATGTCTAAACGACTGGAACCTGTATTATCTGAAATCGTTAATGTGAAAATAAGTGGTAATAGTTTGAGAGATTATCATCTTCCGTTACCTCATTTAAGCTATGCAACATTTTTTCGTTATTTTATTCCTCAATTTGTAAAAGAGGAAAAGGCTCTTTATTTAGATTCGGATATTATAGTAAGAGGAGATATCGAAGAATTATTTTTGACTGATATGACGGATATTCCTATAAAAGCTGTCCGAGATGAGTTGGTTCCAAGCACGTTTAATGCTGGAGTTATGTTAATTAATGTTGAATTATGGAGAATAGAAGGAGTAACAGACAAACTTATTGAGTTAACAAATGAATTTCATGATAGTTCTTTTGGTGATCAAGGAATTTTAAATAGATTATTTGAAAACCGTTGGCAGAATTTGAACTCTTCTTATAATTTTATGGTTGGAATGGATACAGTTGCAAGAAATTATCAAATTGAAAATTGGTATACTGATTCATTAGAACTAGAAGAGACTGCTAAAATTATTCATTTTACAGGTGATAAACCGTGGTATCAAGTGAATTTAAATCGCTTTAGAGAAGATTGGTGGTTCTATTATTCTTTGGAATGGTCTGATATTGTGATGAGAAAGGCTGATTTTAAAAAGGGATTAAACTCACTCATAGAAGCACCACTCTATCATACAGCTATTTTTACAAATACTTGTCATATAGAGCATCTGGAATACTTAATTAGAGAATTACCGCAGGTTCACTTTTCAATTCTGGCTCATACAGGATTTGCATCTGAAATTGTTGATTTACAACGATATTTAAATGTACAAATACTACCTTCATTTAATCCGATGAATTTTAAAAAGGTCTTAGAAAAGATTGATTTCTATTTGGATATTAATCATGAAAATGAAATTGCTAATATTATTGAAGAGGTATATCAAATTGGAAAACCTATTCTTTCATTTGATAATACTTGTCATAATGTAGAAAAAGCAAGTTTTATCTGTGAATCTAAGAGACCGGAAAAAATGGTAGATGAGATTAAAAAAGTATTAAATGTTGATTGATACTAAAATAATATGGGTAATTAAAGATACCTTGCTATTACTGAGTTAAAGAGTTTGAAAACAATGATTAGTAGTTATATTAGGAGAATTTGACACTTTTCAGAAAGATACATATATTATTTACCAGTTGTTCGAAAATGACATAAACGAAGGAATCATCTATTTGTTAGAACGATAGATTATATGAGCAATGAGGTAGAAAATAAGCTTGATGCAAATACACAAGGGTATAGTGAAGGAAGAATGGAAAAAGAATTAATTAGTATTATAGTACCAATTTACAATGTTGAAAAATATTTGCGTATGTGCTTAGATAGTATTCAGAATCAGATTTATCAAAATTTCGAGTGTTTATTAATAAACGATGGGTCGCCAGATAACTCTGCTGATATTTGTAGAGAGTACGTTGCTAAAGATTCTCGTTTCAAATATTTTGAAAAGGGAAATGGAGGTCTATCAGACGCACGTAATTATGGAATAAGACAATCAAAAGGTTCCTATCTTACTTTTGTAGATTCTGATGATTGGTTGGAAAATGATGCTTTACAACTGTTATATGATGCATTGAAAAAAGAGAATGCGGATATTAGTATCGGACGTTATAATTGTTACGATTAATCACGTTGCCAATATTTGTTTTATGATTCTAATCCAGATGATTCTCTTGAAGTGATAGACGGAAAAGAAATCATAGGTAGAGAAGGTGTAGAAGAAATGAGAAATGGGAATTGGACTGTAGCTTATTTGAAATTATTCAAGAGAGAGCTATTAGAAAATTTGCCATTTCCTTTAGGAAAAATTGCGGAAGATACTTACTGGACATGGAAAGTACTTCTAAGAGCTTCAAGGGTTGTCTATTTAAACAGTTATATTTATTGGTACCGTATTGGTTTATCTGGTACTTTATCAAATACATGGAGCGAAAAACGTATATATGATGAAATAGAGGCTAGGGAAGAGAAAATCGCTATTTTAGCAAGTTTGAATTATGACTTGACCAATCATATTTTGATTTATAAAAATAGATTACAAAGAGTAATAGCAAAATTAGAAGAACAAAATATGCAACTTACGGAGATTTATAGAAGAATGATGGAAAAATTGTCTTTACTTCCGTAGATACTAATAAAAGATGAGATAATACAATATGAAACTACATTTAACAAATTTATATGGCATGGCTGGCGATAGTACTGTTATTCTAGCTCAAAATGCTGTACAAAAAATAGCCAGTAAACTGGGGTTTAGAGAGGTTGGTATCTATTTTTACAACATTGCTTCAGATAGTCCTTCTGAAATGAATAAGCGTCTGGATGGAATTATGGCCAGTATTTCTATTGGTGATATCTTAGTCTTTCAGTCTCCTACTTGGA
>ERZ773027.1584-NODE-1584-length-11900-cov-8.757113_pt1 | contig 11900 bp, 10 predicted proteins | sample MGYA00511032_ERZ773027 | MGnify/ENA primary metagenome ERZ773027 (study PRJEB29015, sample SAMEA2738138) | human oral metagenome | biome: human oral; feature: human-associated habitat; material: saliva | place: China | collected 2190 ... | reverse complement strand
TTTGCAAGAGCCTGCTTATCAGTGTTAACCGCAATAAAGGTTACACCTTGAAGATTCTCGTCAACCATTCTATTGATGGCGTTACAACCGCCGCCGCCTACACCTACGACTTTGATAATCGCAGCATTATCAGTGCTGGATACGAAGTCTGAAACAAATTCCATCATAAAGCCCCTCCTATTATCGACTAAATCTAACTAATAATATCATATTGAATCACACAATGCACTATATATACGGTTCTTTTTTGCATTCATACCACAAAATACATGGTTTTTTATTGTTTTTGATTAACAAATAAATAATATCTGTCATTTTAGAGTTCGGGTGTAAATGATGCATACCCATCGGACGAAATTGTAATTGTACCGCGCTTAATATTTCGTTTGAATAGTTCATCGAGCACCTTATGTAGTCGTCCTTTATCGATATTATCTTTAAGGTCCTTATATTTACTCTTCACAACCAGTGAATCATATACATTTGCTGTTATAAATAGCTCTGTGATATTTATTTTAGTGAAGTAAACATCCCCTGCCTCCATAGACTTAAGAAGAGATAATAGTTCTTTGAATAAATCTGGGCTATTAACCTCTACAGGCTCTCCAAGCTTAACCTTTTTAACCTTAAAGCCTGTGACAATTGTTAGCTTCGGCTTTGTTTTAGTTATTCTCAGCAGCGTGCCCTTATTATCTATTATCAGAAACTGATCTCCATAAGTCAGGGCAGCAATCTGAATTCTCTCTTTTACATTTATAACAATTGTACTCGGCAACTTTCTATAAACTCTGGCTTCCTCTATATATGGGTTTTTTTCGAGATAATTAAGCATATTCCCTTTATTAAGTTTGTAAATGATGTTCTGCCCTGTACTAGCATGCGCCATATTTGAAATCTCTTCATCGGTGAAGTATTTATTGCCTTGAACATCAATTGTATCTACTGTAAAGAAGCTTGATAAAGAAAACGCTGTAACTGCAATTATAACCCCTAGAATGATAAAGATTCTCGTAAAAAAGCCTGGCATTTTAAGCTTTCTTTTGCGCTTCATCCGGCGTTTCTCTATATCATCAGTATCTGATTTTGTTTTTCTATCAGCCGAAGTCTCGACTTCTTCATTTGCACTAGAACCTATTTCGTCAGGATTTCCACTTCCCTTACGCTGTGATGCCCTTCCCTCTACTGTCTCTTTATCCGATGAATCATCTTCTAATGATTGATCATTATCACTTTTATCATCATCTGAGGTCTCAGGTGCATCAGAATCATTATTAGCATTAGAAATACTTGGTTTTCCTTGTTCAGAATTGGTTTCTAGATCGTTTTGTGTATCTGCTTCATTCTTATTTTCTGGTTTTTCATCTTCCTTGACAGCCTTCTCTGGCTCTTTGTCAGCAGCCGACTGATCATTAGATACTATATATGCTTCTAGTTCATCTTTAGCACCGTTAAAAAGCGATTGTAGGTATTCCTCTTTACTCAGTTCAGGTTTAGTATTCTTATCCTTTTTCATTGAAACCCCTATCTTCGTCTAGCTTTTACGTCACTAATTATCTCATCACAAATTATTTTTGCAGCGTCAACTGGAGCTGATTTATAGCTTCCTTCTTCCATCTCCTCCAAAAGAGTCCCATCTGTCCTAAGAGCCTTTAATGCATTGAGCACCCTGAGCTCTACATCACCGCCTTCAGTGATAAGAACGGCACCTCCGTTATCAGCAACGGCTTTCGCATTGTAATATTGATGATCACCCGTTACGTTTGGCGATGGAATAAAAATAGCTGCTCGTCCAGCCATGGTTACTTCTGCTGTTGAAAGTGCACCTGACCTACAGATGATTACGTTGCTTGCAGACAGCATCTTTGCCATTTCAGAGATATATGGCATCAATCTAACATTTGCAGGTACTTCCTTGCCGCCAGTTTTTAGTCTAGCATTGACTTGTTCATAATAGTCCTTTCCTGTACCAAACAAGATAGTTACATTACTATTATCTCCATATTTGTTTATTATCGCGAGTCCGATGTCGTTAATAGTTTCGGCACCTAAACTACCTCCAAAAATCAAGACAACAAAATCATCTTGTGCGATGCCTAGTTCAGAACGAGCAAGGTCTCTGTTTTGCTCTCCAAATTCGTTTCTAACTGGATTCCCTGTATATACTACCTTCTCACTAGGGAAGTACTTTCGTGCTGCCTCAAACCCTAGAAACACTCTTCTAGCATACTTAGAGAGTAGCTTGTTTGCGACACCAGGATAAGCGTTTTGCTCATGAATATAAACGGGAATCTTAAGGGCTTTAGCTGCGAGCACCACCGGCACACTTACAAAACTGCCCGTACTTACGACAAAATCAGGCTTAAACTGCTTCATTACGTTAATCGCCTGTCTCTTTCCACGTTCATTTTTGAAAAGTGTCTTAGCGAGCTTAAGAGGGCTGCTTCTATCAAACCATCTGGAGTCTATATACTTTAGGTCATATCCGTATTTGGGTACGATATAGCGTTCCATACCCTCATCAGAACCGAGGTACAGGAATTCTGCATCCCTATCGATTTCCTTGAATTGATCAGCAATCGCTAGTGCAGGATAAATATGTCCACCCGTGATTCCCCCAGTTAAAATTACTCTCATCTCTACTTCGCCCTTCCTTGCTTAGATATATTTAGCATTATGCCCATAGACGCCATGAACACCCATAACGATGTACCGCCATAGCTAACGAATGGCAATGTAATACCTGTTGCCGGCATAGATGCGGTTACAACAGCCACATTTACAATAACCTGTAACCCAAGCATAATAGCAATTCCTGCAGCCATGAATAACCCTAGCTTATCCTTGGCCTTAGATGAAACCATAATACATCTCCATATTAGAACAAGATATACAATCATCATTATAAAGATTCCTACGAAACCGAGTTCTTCGCCTATTATCGCTAGGATAAAGTCATTCTGTGGCTCTGGTAGATATAGGTTCTTGGAGATACTATTCCCAAGACCTAGCCCCTTGAATCCTCCATTTCCTAGTGCAATTATTGATTGTGAAACTTGATATCCCTCTCCTTGAGCATCCTTAAATGGATCCATCCAGTTGGTAAGTCTTGAGTACCAATGCGTGTGCCTAAAAAACAGCAGAATCGAGACCATACCAACACCCAAGCTACCAAACGCAATGACAATATATTTCCAAGCTAGCCCACCTACAAATAGAATACCGATCATAATGGCCACGATTACAATTGCTGTAGATAAGTTTGGCTGCTTAATGATCAAAGCTGCATGAACCACCATAAGTGCTAATATAGTTGACATTCCGGTTATCCCTTGTTTTGCTTTATTAGGATGTTCCGCAAGGTATGTGGCAGTAAAAATTATCATGGCCAACTTTGATATTTCACTCGGGGTAATTCTGATTGGACCTATAAATATCCATCTCCTCGCGAAATTTACAGTTACTCCTAGAGGTGTGAAAAGAAGCAATAGCATCAATAAGCTAAACAGCGCAATCTGCTTGTAATACTTAGAATACGAATGATAGTCTACTTTTGAAAAAACAAGCAGAATAGCAAAGCCTGATACAGCAAAAGCAACCTGTCTCTTCAGAAAGTAATATGCATCCGTTGATTTCGCAAGTGTAGAATAATAGCCTGCACTAAATACCATCACCACCCCGAACATGGTAAGCGCAGCAACCAGTAAAAGTATAGTGAAATCGCTTTCCGTATACAAACTACTCATCGCTCCTTTAAAAAACTTACGACTCGATGATAGCTTGCTAGTCCTAGTGGAAACTTCCGCTTTAGACTTGTTATTCTTTTTTGACTTTTTTATATTGCTTGGTTTCTTCAATTTTGGCTTCCCTCTATCCCAAACTCTAATGAACACTAACCACTATCTTAGCAGTTGATTTACACAATTTTTAAAATGGTCACCGCGTTGCTCATAATTATCGTACATATCCCAACTTGCGCAAGCAGGTGATAATAGCACTTTGTCGCCTGATTCAGAGAGTTTATGCGCTCTCTTTACACAATCATTCATATCATTTTCATGGTAGATATTTGAGAATCCAACAGCCTTTGCTGCCTTCTCAATATCTTTTGCATCTCTTCCTAGTAAAACAAGTGCTTTTACGCGACCAAGCAGGTTTTCGCCGAGCTCCGTAAAGTCTTGTGCTTTTCCATCTCCGCCTGCAATCAAGATAATGTCCCTCTCTAAAGCCTTTAAGGCAATTATTGAAGCATCGACATTAGTTCCCTTCGAATCATTATAAAACTTTACCCCATCGACAATGCCACAGTATTCTATTCTATGTTCAACACCAGGGAATTTCTTAAGTGCATCAGCGATGACAGCGGCATCAATACCAGCAAAAAACGAAATTGCAGCTGCAGCAAGAGCATTCTCTATGTTGTGGTTACCGATTATTTTAAGCTCATCCTTGCTACAGATCTGATGAACTATTCCATTTTCATCTCTGATTACGATATAGCCATCGTCTATATATGCCCCAAAGTCAAGCTCTTCTATTCTGCTAAATGGTACTAGCCTAGCCTTCGTATTATCTCCAAGAGCAAGACACGCCTTATCGTCATAGTTTATAACCATGTACTCATCAGAAGTCTGGTTCCTTCCTATCGCAGCCTTACAAGCGCCATAAGCTTCCATACTACCGTGTCTATTAAGGTGATCCGGAGTAAAGTTAAGTATTGCGGATACTACAGGCTTGAACCTTGAAACTGTTTCAAGTTGAAAGCTGCTTGCCTCGGTTATCATCCATTCATCATCCGTTGAATCCTGCACCTTTGAAATAGTAGCAACACCTATATTGCCAACTACAGTGTACTTCCTGCCAGACTCTTCAAAAATTTTACCTACCAAACTTGTAGTCGTCGTCTTACCATTAGTTCCGGTAATCGCTACAAACTTACCATAAGATAGTCTATATGCCATCTCTAGTTCGCCAATTACTTCTACCCCATGGTTTCTTCCATCATTAAGAAATGCAAGATCAGGATTCACTCCCGGGCTAAGCACGACGATATCAAAACTGCCCATATGCTCTGGCGTTGATCCAAAATAATATTCTATACCCTCTCTATCTAAGAATGTTATGAATTTAGGATCTATCTTTTCTACGGTATTGATGTCCTGTGCTGTTACTGTCGAGCCAAGAGCATGGAGCTCTTTTACAGCCGCCATTCCAGAGCGACCCATACCTACAACAAGGATTTTTTTATCGGAGACTTCTCTTCTGTATTCATCAACTGTATAACTCATAATTCACTCCTCACCAGTTTTATGCAACTGAGAAATATGCAATTACACTCGAGCATACAGTTACGAGTGTAAATAGTTTTACTACGTTGTACTCTTTCATACCACCGAGTTCAAAATGGTGGTGAATAGGTGCCATGCGAAAAAACCTCTTTCCACCAGTCTTTCGAAAATATACTACCTGAATAATAACTGAAAGAGATTCCACTACATATATTATTCCTGCAATAGGAAGCAAGAATTCAGTCTTACTTACTATGGCAATCGCAGAAAGGACCCCTCCTAGAGCCATTGAGCCTGTGTCTCCCATGAATATTTTAGCTGGGTACTTATTGAAAAATAAGAAACCAATCAGAGAGCCTGCAATAGCTAGTCCACTGACCGTTAGTATGTATACATCGTGAGTGTACCCTACTACTGCAAAAAGGATTGCTACAACAAGCGTTACTGAAGACGCAAGACCATCAAGTCCATCGGACAGATTAACTCCGTTGGACATAGCGACTTCTGTCAGAATTACGAAAGGCATAAAAAACAATCCGAAATTCACATATATATTGACAAACGGGATTAGCACATCCGTACCATTGCCACCAAGTATCATGTATAGCCCTATCCCAAGGCTAAGCAATACTTGCAGCAATATCTTCTGCTTTGCTGTTAGTCCTAGATTATTCTTCTTGGCAATTTTCTCAAAGTCATCAAGAAACCCTATAGCACCAAATACAAGCATAGTAAGGATTATTGCAAAGGTGTCAGCTGCAACTCCGTTAGTGACTATCCCGGTAGCAAGCCCGGCAGCAATTCCAAGAACTATCATGACACCACCCATGGTTGGTGTCCCAGCCTTTTTTTTGTGCGCCTCCGGTCCTTCTTCTCGAATAAACTGACCAAACTGCTTCTGTTTAAGAAATGGAATCAGAAGTTTGGTCCCTACCGTCGAAATGAGTAATGATACTATAAAAACAATTACAAGTGAAATATTCATCTACCTCTTCCTTGCTAACTAATAGCTGAAATAACTTCTTCTAACTTCATACCGCGGGATGCCTTTACTAAAATTAAATCGCCCTTATGAAGTATCGTGTTAAGGTCCTTAATCGCCTCATTTTTATCTTTGTACGAGATAACTCTCGTCTTACTAGCTATACTATTCTCAGCTCCCATGAATGCGTCTTCCGCTGCACTGGCAATCGCCTCAGCATTTGATCCAATTGTTATCAGTAACTCTAGGCCAGCACCTACAGCGTATGCTCCCACGCTTCTATGGAGCTCTACCGAATCATCACCAAGTTCAAACATGTCACCAAGTATCGCCACATGCCTTTCTGCTTTAGATGCCATAAGCATCTTGATTCCTGCTTTCATAGATTCCGGACTAGCATTGTATGCGTCGTTAATAATCGTTAGACTATCACGTCTATCAATCTCAAGGCGCCCTGATGAAAAATGTGTGTTGCCCAAAGCTAAAATAGCGTCCTTCGGCTTGATACCAAGCCTGGTACCCGTAGCGACTGCAAGTGCGGCATTACCGAGATTATGTGAGCCAACGACTGGTATGGTGAGTTCGAATGTCCCGTCGTAATCCTCATCACCTGTTTGAACATCTAATATACAACTAACGCCATCTATCCCACTATCTTTAATATCGCGAAATATAAAATTATTGTCATCTTCGCCCCCTACTGTTAGAATTGTCGTTCCAGAAGGCACTATTTTGCTGACTTTCTGTCTAGTAAGCATGTCACAATCTGAATTCACAATAACAGTTTCTTTGTCATTAAAATATCTTGTGATACCTAGCTTTTCAATTGACAATTCCTCACGCGTTCCGAACACTTCTAGGTGCGAAGTCCCCACATTTGTTACCACACCTATCTGCGGCCTAACAATATCAGCAAGTTCGCTGATGTGCACAGATTCTCCAGCTCCCATTTCGATAACAGCAGCTTCAATATCATCTTCGAATCCAAACACTGTTAGCGGCACTCCATAATCGCTGTTAAGATTGCCTGGCGTCTTCCCGGTCTTGTACTTTGCCGCAAGCACTGCTCCTAGAAAATCTTTCGTGCTCGTCTTGCCAACACTACCTGTAACGGCAACTTTGATTAAATCCTTCCAGTCTGCCAAATACTGTTTTGCAAGCTGCATGAGCGCATCTCTGGTATTATTCACTAGGATTACCGTCATATCACCGGTTTCTGAAATCTTTTTAGCCCAATCGGGATTGGATACTACCGCGGCAAGACATCCGCTTTCCTTAACTGCTGGCAGAAAATCATGCCCATCATTTCTCTCACCTATAACAGCAAAAAATAGTGTTCCTGATTTCACCTGTCTTGAATCGATAGCAACACTAGTAATCTCTTTCGACCCTGCGTCAGATATAAGCTTTGCATCATGCATGGATTCAAGAATATATTTAATTCCTGTTTTCTTCATTAAACTAGTCCTTAATTATTCACTATAAATGTATACCGTACCGCCTTTAGCAATCTTATCGCCTTTCTTAGGATACTGATCGATTACAACAAATGAATCGCCAGTTCCTTCTGGCATCTTTTTAGCCTTGAGACCTGCAGCAGTAATCTTGCTTATCGCCTCACTGCTATTAAGACCTGTAACATCAGGCACAGAAATCTCTGCTTTGGCTAGGGCACTCTTCTCACTCTTCGAATATTTACGCTCTATACCCTTGTATACAAGTGTCTTTTCGAGGATTTTCTTGACTATAGGACCGGCATTGGCTGCACCGTAAATACTCTTCTTAGGTCTCGTTACCATAACGAGAATTGATACCTGTGGATCGTCCATCGGTGCCATGGCAATAAACGAAGCTATGGTCTGTTCAGAGTATCCTGAATTCTCAGCGATATTTGCAGTACCCGTCTTACCTCCGACCCTATATCCAGCCAGATATGCGCTTGTACCGCCGCCATCCGATACGTAGTACTCCATTATAGAACGCATCTTATCGGCAGTTGCCTTCGAAATTGTCTGTCTAAGGCGTCTATTCTTAATTACTTTCTTAACCTTGCCATCGGGACCTATGATTTCCTTTACTACTTTAGGCTGCATCATTATTCCGTCATTACCAAGTGAATTTATAGCAGTCATCAGCTGGATTGGGGAAATTGCTATTCCCTGTCCATATCCCATTGTGGCAAGGTCAACGTTGCTCACTTTATTCTTATTCTTAATTATTGGGTCAGCTTCTCCAGGTAAATCCACTCTCGTCTTCTGTGTAAATCCGAAGATATCTATATACTTGTAGAAGTTAATCTTTCCCATATCAAGTGCAACTCTAGCTAGTGCAGGGTTGCATGAATTTCCAACCGCTTCAGTGATATTCTGAGTTCCGTGTGGAACTGGACTCCAGCAATTCAGCTTTGTTCCATCCACATTGATATATCCAGGACAGTTGTATCTAGACGAATCGGTTGTAGTTCCAGATTCGATAGCGGACGAAGATGTTATTAGCTTAAATGTCGATCCAGGCTCATAAAGCCCACTTACAGCTGGATTGGTCCACATTCTACTAAGGTACGCACTCTTCTCCTTAGTACTGAGAGATTTAAACTTCTTCGCTTCATCACCTGACGGAGTGTATGGGTTGTTAGGATCATAGCTTGGAGTACTTGCCATAGCTAGTATGTCTCCTGTACGCGGGTCCATAACTATGCATGTAATTGACTCTGCTCCAGTGTCATCCATGCCCTCAGCGAGTGCGTCTTCAACGTAATGCTGAATTACTTCATCTATCGACGTCACAAGGCTATCACCATTCTGAGGGGAATAATATTTACTGCTACCTACAGAAAGTGCATTGCCATATATATCAGTCGTTCTAACCACTCGTCCTTTGATTCCGGCAAGTTTCTCGTTATATTGATATTCTAGGCCGTTAAGTCCAGTGTTTTTACTGTCTACTGACCCAAGGAGTGTGGATGCAAATGTACCATTAGGATATGACCTAGTAACCTTTGTCTTTACTACAATATCATCTCCCCACTCTTTCTGAGCCTTATTGACTTGACTTTGATCAAGCCCTTTTGCAAGCAAAACTAGATTGTCTTTGCCTGAAAGCTTTTTCTTCATCTCCTTACGGCTATCGCCAGATAGTTTAGATAAGTCGCGTAGATTCTTTTCTTTCGCAGAACTATCCAATCCTTTTTTCTTGTACAGGTTAAGCGAATATCCATAAAGTTCATACTTTGTGACTGTTTGTGCTAGGACTTTTTTATTTCTGTCATAAATATTGCCTCTGACGGGATCAAGCTCTGTATCTATCTTCTGCATTTCAGCAGCCTTTGCATTTAAATCATCAGCCTTAATAACCTGCCAGAACGCTAGACGAAATATCAGGATCGTAAAGCATACTACGATTGCTAGAAATCCAAAACCAAGTCTGCTTTTATTTTCAGCAGTCACCGCTGTACCTACGGCCTTGCGATTAGTGGTATTGGAGGTTGTTCTAGTCACCTTTCTTTTACCTGAAGCCTTCTTATTCTTTTTATCTAAAGGATTGTGGAACTTAGCCATCAAATTCTCCTAATTACTCTCTAATTATCCGCAACACTACAATTTACATTATATACCATATCTAGTCATTTTTTGTATATTTACTGTACATATATTTGAAAAAAGCCACCGATCCAATTTAGGATCAGTGGCATTATAATCGATATGAACTATTTATTCATAAGCTTCATCCTTGATTGCCGATGCTAGGTTTGTCTTGCTAGAAGATTTTGAGTCTCCAATAGTTATACAATTCTGCGATTCAGAATGTACCATTCCGTATTTCTCAGTTGCAGTTTTCTCAATTTTATTGATGTTGCTCGCATCGTTTATCTTCGTGTTCAGTGAATCGACCTCTGCTTGGATATAGTCGTTTTTCTTCTGAAGCTGGTTGTTCTCTTGATTGAGATTTGCCGCAAAGGCGGACATAACCACCATCATGAGACACATGATTCCCGCAATAATAACTATAGCAAGCATCCTCGAATTCTGCTTTGCTCTTGTGCTACGATTTATACTGCTAGAGCTCCTTCTTTCAACGCGAGCTCCACCATTCATTGTCCCTGCTACGTTAGTCGCAACCTGCATTTCCTTCTTCTCCCTTACTGAATACCCTTAAATTTTTTCAATAACTCTTAGCTTAGCGCTTCTTGCTCTCGGATTCGATTCCAGCTCTTGTTCGCTCGCTACTAATGGCTTTCTCGTAACCTTTCTTACATCTGCCACTTTACCGCATACACACACAGGTAGCTCTGGCGGACAGGTGCATGGATTCACTCTCTTGTTAAACGCATCCTTTACTATTCTGTCTTCTAGCGAATGGAACGTTATAACAGACATTCTTCCACCAGGTGCTAATAGATCAGGAAGTCTCTCCATCGCTAGCTTTAGATGTTCTAGCTCTCCATTTACCTCTATCCTTATCGCTTGAAATGTTCTCTTTGCCGGATGAGGTCCTGTTCGTCTTGCTGAGGCTGGAATAGCAGCCTTTATAATATCTACCAGTTGTCCCGTGGTCTCTATATATTTTTCATCTCTCGCCTTAACTATGAACTTAGCTATGCGTGACGCCCAGCGTTCTTCGCCGTACTCCTTGATAATTCGAAAAAGCTCAGCTTCTGAATATTCATTTACCACGGTCGCCGCTGTAAACATGTCGTCCTCATTCATACGCATATCCATAGGGGCATCGTGCATGTATGAAAACCCTCGTTCTGCTGTATCCAGTTGATAAGAGGAAACGCCTAAATCCAAAAGTATTCCATCCACTTCGCCAATTTCATCTCTTATCTTATCGATATCACTATAATTTGCATGAATGAACGTCTTCTCACAGCTGAACTTACTCAGCCTCTCCATAGCGGTTTCAAGCGCAACACTATCTCGATCAACCGCCACCAGGTGTCCATCTGCACTGAGTTTCTCGCAGATTCCTGAAGAGTGACCAGCTCCTCCGACCGTGCCATCCATATAAGTTCCATTCGCTTTTATATTGAGCGAATCGATAACTTCATTGAATAAAACTGGCACATGTTCAAACGTCATCATCTCTCCTAAAGCCCATACTCAGCTAATTTCGCTATGAAATCTTCGTCATCCATAGGATTGTCATCCTCATTTTCATTGAAGATTTCCTTGCTCCAAACCTCTATCTTGTCCATCGCACCAAGGGTTACCAAGTCTTTATCTATCCTTGCGTAACTCTTGAGGTTCGCAGGTACTATCACGCGTCCCTGCGAATCCAGTTTGCATTCACTCGCCTGCGAAAATAGCTTCCTTATAAACTCTCGTATAGCTGGGTCTGACTGCCTAAGTTCCTTTAATTTCTCTACTAACAGCCCCCAATCTTCCATCGTGTAGATGTAGATACAGCGGTCATACCCTCTTGATAGAACGCACTCCCCGCCGAGCTGGTTTCTGTACTTTGCCGGAATGATTAACCGGTTCTTGCTGTCTATTGAATTTTCATAAGTCCCGGTAAACATATCTTCCCTCTTTGCACACAAATTCTATTTTTTTATATTTGCTCCTCCATTTTAAACCACTTCTCTCCACAATTCAACACTTTATTGGTATTTTTATGTATTTTTCAGTAAT
>ERZ773027.1583-NODE-1583-length-11900-cov-50.251076_pt1 | contig 11900 bp, 6 predicted proteins | sample MGYA00511032_ERZ773027 | MGnify/ENA primary metagenome ERZ773027 (study PRJEB29015, sample SAMEA2738138) | human oral metagenome | biome: human oral; feature: human-associated habitat; material: saliva | place: China | collected 2190 ... | reverse complement strand
CGACCTGGATGTCTTCGCGTCTGCGTCTGGCGGGTGTGCGCTCGCTGTCGCTGCCGGTGGATATTTCGAACTACGTGATGCTGGAGACCGGTCAGCCTCTGCACTTCTACGATGCTGACAAGGTTCAGGGTGAGATTGTGGTGCGTCGCGCCGCTGCTGGCGAGAAGCTGGTGACCCTGGATGGTGTGGAGCGTACTCTGCACCCCGAGGACATCGTTATCGCTGATGATTCGGGCGTGATTGGTCTTGCCGGTGTGATGGGCGGCGCCTCCACTGAGGTGACCGATTCGACCACCCGCATTCTGGTTGAGGCTGCTCGTTTTGACGAGGTGTCGGTGGCTCGTACTGCTCGCCGTCACAAGCTGATTTCTGAGGCGTCGAAGCGTTTCGAGCGTGGCGTGGATCCGCAGATTCAGGCTGCGGCTGCTCAGCGTGCGGTTGAGCTGCTGGTTGAGCTGGCTGGCGCTCAGGTTGAGCCGGGCGTGACCGATGTGTCCCTCGGCTATGAGCCGGTCGTGATTGACCTGCCCGCTGATTACACTGCCGGTCGTATCGGCGTGGATTACTCGCCGGAGCAGATTGAGTCTTGCCTGCGTGAGATTGGTTGCTCGGTGGAGCGTACCGAATCCGGTTACGCTGTGACTGTCCCGTCGTGGCGTACTGACCTGCGCGCGAAGGAAGATCTGACTGAGGAAATCGCACGTATTGACGGTTACGAGAACATCCCCTCGACTCTGCCGGTGGCTCCTGCGGGTCGCGGTTACACTCCGGAGCAGGCGGGTAAGCGTCGTGCGCTGAACGCGCTGGCGGCTTCCGGTCTGACTGAGGTTTTCGCGTACCCCTTCGTGTCGGCTGACGCGAACAACCTGTGGTCGGCTCCGTGGGTGAGCACCCCTGAGAACCCGGTAACTGAGGTTCCTTCGGTTCGCCTGGAGAACCCGATTTCTTCGGCTGAGGGCTGGATGCGCCGTTCGCTGCTGCCGGGCCTGGTTGAGGTTCTGAAGCGTAACCTGTCTCGCGGTTTCAAGAACCTGGCTATTTTTGAGGCGGGCCACGTGTTCATTCCGGGTGAGCAGCTGGGTTCGGAGTCCATTCCGCCGCTGGGAGCTCGCCCCTCGGATGAGGTTCTGGCTGATCTGAATGCCGGTATTCCGCAGCAGCCCACTTTCATTGCTGGTCTGTTTGCAGGTACTGAGCACGAGGCGATGCCGGGTGCTGCTCCGCGCGCTTACGATTGGCGTGACGCTCTGGACGCTGTGCGTCTGGTGGCTGACGCTGTTTCGGCTGAGATTCAGGTGCGTAACGGTGTGCATACTGCGTTCCACCCGGGCCGTGTGGCTGAGGTTCTGAACGCTGCCGGTGAGCGTGTTGGTTTTGCTGGTGAGCTACACCCGAAGCTTCTGCAGGAGCTGAACCTGCCTGAGCGTACTTGCGCGTTTGAGCTGGATTTCTCGGCGCTGTTTGCTGGTCGTGTTGAGGCGCGTCAGGCTACTCCGGTGCTGACTTTCCCGGCTGCTACCCAGGATGTGGCGCTTCTGGTGGACCGCGATCTGCCTGCTTCTGAGGTGGAGCGTGTTCTGCGTGAGGGCGCTGGCGAGCTGCTGGAGGACATCCGCGTCTTTGATGATTACCGCGGTGTCGGTATTGATGAGTCGAAGAAGTCTTTGGCGTTTGCTCTGCGTTTCCGCGCGCCGGATCGTACGCTGACTGCTGATGAGGCATCGGCTGCTCGTGAGGCTGCTGTGGCTGCGACTGTTGAGCAGCTGGGTGCGGAACCGCGTGTCTAACCGGGTCTAACCCTAAGGCGTAATGCCTAGTGCTGACGGGGTGGGAGTTGTTGGCTCCCACCCCGTAGCTTTTGGCGTTGCGTGGTGGGTTTACCTGTTGGGTTGGTTTATGAAGCGTTGATAAGCGCTTTCAGTGGTGAACTCATGTGGTTATGGGTACCCTAGAAGATAGATGAAGTGAGGGAGAGAGTAATGGCTAATCGAGAGAACTCGCGCGAACAGGATGAGCTGTCGCAGTCTACTGAGGTCGAAGAAACCTACTTTGAGGATTCTGAGTACGAGGATTCTGAATATGAGGAGTACGACGAGTACGAGGATTACGACGATGAGGAAGAGAACTCCTCCCTTTTCGCGATGAGTGAGGAAGAGCTGGATGACCGCCCGGGCGTAAACTGGCTGTCGGTTCTTTCTGCTGCTGTCGCGGTTATTCTTTCCATTGTTTTGGCTATTGCGGGTGTCCGTGCTTTTGCGTCGGTGAATAATAACGCCGAGTATGCCGGTAAGAGCTGGGTCATTCAGGGCACCTACCAGGATTTGACTCCTGACCTGATTACGAAGGGCAATGTTGCTCGTTATAAGGGCAACTTGCCGGCTGATGACGCGCTGAACGGTAAGACGTATGTGTCGAACCTGAAGGATAAGTATCAAGTGACTTCGGGTGCTCCGATTGAGTTCCGTGGTTCGCAGACTGGTGACGTTCCTTCGGAGTTCCCGCGTGAGGTAGACGGCCTGTTGGTGGAGAAGGGCGGCACTCTTGAGGTCGTCTACACCGCTGAGAAGGGCACGTTGAAGCCTGTGACTGAGGACAGCGTGAATGCTGAGCGTTTTACCGGTATCGCAAGTATTGTTGGTGCGGTGCTGGTGCTTCTGCTGGGTATGGGTTTTGCTGTGTGGCTGAACCGCCGTTCGCGCGATGTCGAGTATGAGGACCTGGACGGTCTGGTGGAGGACGAGCGCTAGGCGTTCTGAATCTTGAGGATTGGCCGGTTGACGTTTTGTTGAGGGAGCCTGTTTCTGGCGCACGTGGTGTTGCTGGAGGCGGGCTCCTTTTTCGCGCTCGCCTACCGGAAAGTCTCTTGACCGGCGCAACGCGCCAGCCCACAATGTTCTTGCACGCTATGCATTCATTGCGAGGTTATGCGCCCGAATGTGTAGATACACGCTACATTCGCGGCGTTTAGTGTGACAGCTGGTGAGATAAACCCTGAAAATTCCCCCATATCTTGGAATAATCCATATTTGATGCGCATATTTATGTGCATATGTATTATCTTGGGTAGTAAAGAATGTTGCGCTGCGCCACCGTTGGGCAGCTCCGTTCTGAATTCGTGATTGGCACCGTAGGAAGAAGAGATATTATGCCTTTCCCCTCGACCAAGATCGCGCGTCAGGCACGCATCGTTGAATTGCTGCAGACCCGACGTATCCGCTCCCAGGCTGAACTGGCGCAGTACCTGACCGATGATGGTATGAAGGTTACTCAGGCGACCCTTTCCCGTGATCTTGTTGAAATTGGCGCTGAGCGCATCCGTGATGAAGGCGCCGGCTTGATTTATGCTGTGCCGAATTACCCTGCTCGTCGTGGCGGCGGCACTGCACCTGATGCCCGTATGATTTCCCTGTTTAAGGAGCTGCTGATTACCGCTGAGGGTTCGGCGAATATTACGGTTCTGCGTACTCCTCCGGGTGCTGCGCAGTTCTTGGCTTCGTCTATTGATCAGGGCGGTCTTGAAGCGATTATGGGCACTATTGCCGGTGACGATACGGTAATAGTGATTACTCGTGACCCCAATGGTGGGGCTGCGCTTGCCGAGAGCTTCTTGGATTGGTCTGCTGCTCAGTAGTAGTTGGGGCGTATCTTGCGCTGTTCTTCTGATGTTTCGGGGGAACGGTTGAAGGTACGCCCTTCTGCTGTCTTCGGGCTCTTTTTGCGGGCTTCTAGCTCGGCTTCTCTTTTTCTAGATATACCGATTTTTCTGTGGTGAGAGTTTTCTATCATGTCTGAAATGCACGATTCAGCGAACAATATTGCCTACCTTTTGGCGGAGGCTGCTTCCGGTTCTGGGGCTAAGGCGGCTTTGACGATTCCGGCTTCTGACTCTGCTGATATGCGGGTGGTGAGCTACGCGCAGTTGGCTTCTGCTGCTGCGCAGGTCCAGCGTCATGTGGCGGCGCTCGGTGTTGAGCGTGGTGACCGAGTGGCGTTGTCTATGCCGAATGTGGCGTTGATGCCGGCGTTGTATTACGGCATTGTGGCTGCGGGTGCGATTTGTGTTCCGTTGAATCCGCTGTTGTCGGGCGCTGAGCTGGAGTATCATCTGCGCGATAGCGGGGCGAAGGTGCTTTTTGCTTTTGCGGGTACTCGTCTGGCGTCGGAGGCACTCTCGACGGTGCCGGTGAAGAACGGTTCGGTTCGTTGCGAGATTTTCACCGGGGGAGAGGGTTCACCGGTGGCTCCTTTTGATGCACCTGCCGATAGTGCGCTGTCAGCTGCTGTTCTAGAGCCTGTCCCGGTGGCGGCGAGTGATCCGGCGATTATTCTCTACACTTCGGGTACGACGGGCAAACCTAAGGGGGCGACGCTGACTCACGCGAATATCCTCTCGAATGCTCGTAGCTGCGTGAGCGTTTTTGGTTTCACCGCTGAGGACGTCATTTTTGGTGGTCTTCCGCTGTTCCATGCGTTTGGTCAGACGGTGTCGATGAACGCGGCGTTTGCGGCGTCGGCTACGGTGGCTTTGCTACCTCGTTTTACCTCTGATGGCGCGCTGAATCTGATGGAGCGTGCCGGGGTGTCGGTGTTGGCTGCGGTCCCGAGCATGTATGTGTCGTTGGCGGCGGCGCTGGAGGCTGAGCCTGAGCGTGCGCGCTCGCTGCGTGGTCGCATCCGGTTCGGCATTTCGGGTGGTTCGCCGCTGCCTGCGCCGGTGCATTCTGCGTTGAAAACGCTGATTGAGTGCCCGGTGTATGAGGGCTACGGTTTGAGCGAGACGTCGCCGGTGGTTTCGTTTAATCAGGCGGAGTTTGGCATGGTGCTCGGTTCGGTGGGTCGTGTGCTGCCGGGCGTGCAGGTGCAGGTTCGTTGCCCGGAAGGTTCCGAGTGCGCGCCGGGTGTGAGTGGTCAGCTGTGGGTGCGCGGTGAGAACGTGATGGCTGGCTACTGGAATAATCCTGCGGCTACTGCTGAGGTTTTTGACGGCGAGTGGTTTGCCACCGGCGACGTTGCTCGTGTTGATGAGCAGGGCAATATTTTTATTGTGGACCGTATTAAGGACATGGTTCTGCGTAACGGTTATTCGGTGTATCCGCGTGAGATTGAGGATGTTCTCTATACCCATGAGCAGGTGCAGTCGGTAGCTGTGTTGGGCGTGCCGGATGAGCGCGTGGGCGAGGAAATTGTCGCCGTGGTGATGCCGCGTCCGGGTGCTGATGAGGGTGTGCTGCAGGCGGAGTTGAATGCGTTGGCGCGTACTCGTTTGGCGGCGTATAAGTATCCTCGCCGCTACGTGATGGTGGAGAGCATGCCGCTGGGGCCGACCGGCAAGATTCTTAAGTGTGACTTGCGGGTTGTGATTCAGCGGGGCTAATCCCGGCAGATGGTTCTTGTCGCTCATCTGAGGACAAGAGCGGGTGAAGAGGGTAGAATTTTGTAGGCGGCTTCTACCGCGTTATTGTTCCCGGGCGTTTTTTCCGGGGCTATCCCCTTCACGAAAGAGAGAGCATGAGCGTTCCCGCTTCTGAGGCTTCGCGAACCCCTATTGAGCAGTTGATTCCGGCTGCTTGCGCTACGATTCCGAATTACCCGCATGAGGGCATCCTCTTTTACGATGTGACCACTCTCTTCGCTAATGCTGAGGTGTTCAAGGCGTGCATTGATGAGCTGGCTACTCGTTTTGAGGGGCAGTTTGATGTGGTGGCTGGTGTTGAGGCTCGCGGTTTCTTGCTGGCTTCTGCGCTCGCGTACGCTACCGGCACCGGCATTATGACGGTTCGTAAGGCGGGTAAGCTTCCGCGTGAGACGTACCGTGAGGAGTATGCGCTGGAGTACGGTAGCGCGGCGATTGAGATTCACTGTAATGATTTCGCGCCGGGCACTCGTGTTCTTCTGCTGGATGATCTGCTGGCGACTGGCGGTACCCTGGTGGCCGCCGCGAAGCTGGTGGAGCGCGCGAACCTGAAGGTTGCCGGTGTTGGCGCTCTTCTGGAGCTGGAGGGTCTGGGCGGTCGTGAGGCGCTGGACGGTTACCATCTTGAGACGCTGAGCTTGGTGTCTGAGTACCCGCTGCCGTCGAAGTAGTTTTATAGAGTTTGAGGTGTACCGCCGTTTGGGTGTGTAGCCGATATTGATGAGGGGTGCCCCGCCGGTTGAGCCGGTGGGGCACTTTTCTGTATGGGCCGGTGCGGGTTTTCTACGGGGGTAATATTTCTGCCCTTCTGAGCCTGTCCTGTAAAATAGTGACCCGTATTTTTGGGTGTCTGTCGCACCCTGTCTTTGAGACACCATAGGTTTAAGGAGCTTACGTGTCATCTGAATCTTTACCCCAGCAGTCTGCTGATTCTTCGGCGGCTGAGAAGCTGTTTGCTGAGCAGATGGCTGCGGAGCGTGAGTATGTTGCTCGCGTGTATGCTCGCCTGGATGAGCTCCGTGATGAGACGGCTGAGAAGCTGGCTGCTGTGCGTAAGAATCAGGCGGTGGGCGGTCATCAGAACCGTTCGGAGCGTGACTCTTTTGCTACTCACTATGAGGATCGTTTGGCGCAGCTGAATGCTGTGGATTCTCGTCTGACCTTTGGTCGTTTGGATATGGACCGTGAGGGCGCTGATGCGGTGCGTTATATCGGTCGTATTGGTATTACGGATAGCAATCAGCAGCGTCTGCTGATGGACTGGCGTGCCCCGGAGGCGGGTACGTTCTATCAGGCGACTGCTTTCCACTCGATGGGTGTGCGCCGCCGCCGTCACCTGATGCTTGAGGGCCGCACTGTCGTAAATATTGAGGATGAGGTCTTCGATTCGGAGATGCTGCAGGATGAGAACACCCTCCACGGTGAGGGTGCTCTGTTGGCGGCGCTGAATAAGAAGCGTACCGGCCGCATGGGCGATATTGTGGCGACGATTCAGGGTGAGCAGGATGCGATTATCCGCTCGGAGCTACCGGGCGTGCGTGTTGTGCAGGGTGGTCCCGGTACCGGTAAGACTGCTGTGGCGCTGCATCGTGCGGCGTACCTGCTGTACACGAACCGTGAGCGCCTGTCGAAGGCTGGCGTGCTGGTGGTTGGTCCGTCGAATTCGTTCATGTGGTATATCGAGCGTGTGCTTCCTTCGCTGGGTGAGACCGGTGTGGTGATGGCTTCGTTGGCGACCCTGTACCCGGGTCTGCGTGCTGTGCCTGAGAAGGACCGCGCGGTTGCCGCGTTGAAGGGCGATTTGCGCATGGTGAAGGTTATTAAGCGTGCGGTGGCGGATCGTCAGAAGGTGCCGGCTCAGGTTCAACGTCTGAATGTTGAGGGTACTGATGTTGAGCTGACTCCGGAGATGGTTCGTTCGGCTCGTTCTCGTGCTCGTTCGACGGGCAAGCCGCATAATGAGGCTCGTGAGACGTTCGTGAAGATTCTGTTGAAGGAGCTGACCGCGAAGCTGGATGATCAGCTGAACCGTGCGGCGGGTCGTGTGGTGGAGCGTCCGTATCTGCAGGATGATGTGCGTGCTTCGATGGATGTGCGCCGTGCCTTGAACCTGGCGTGGATGCCGCTGTCGCCGGAGACTCTGTTGCGCTCGCTGTTTTCGAAGCCGCACTATCTGGAGTCTGCGACTCGTGAGTTGTCGAAGGCTGAGCGTGAGCTGCTGGCTCGCCCGGCGGATGCCCCCTTCACGGAGGCTGATGTTCCTCTGCTGGATGAGGCTGCTGAGCTTTTGGGTGATTTTTCGAAGGTGACCGGTGCGGCTGCTGCGGCTCGTGCTGCGGCGGAGCATCGTGCGAACCTTGAGAATGCGGCGAAGGCTTTGGAGAATGTTCACCAGTCGCTGGAGGATATTGGCGCTGATGGCGTGATTACTCCTGAGCAGATTGCGATGATGAATGAGGTTCGTGGCGAGCGTATGACTGCTGCGGCTGCGGCGTCTGCTGATCGTACGTGGGCGTATGGCCATATTGTGGTGGATGAGGCCCAGGAGCTCTCGCCCATGCAGTGGCGTTTGCTGATGCGTCGTTGCCCGATGAAGTCGTTTACGATTGTGGGCGATATTGCACAGGCCTCTTCTGCTGCGGCTGCTTCGTCGTGGTCGCAGGCGTTGGAGCCGTTTGTGGGTGAGCGTTTCACTCTGGAGGAGCTGACGATTAATTACCGTACTCCGGCTCAGATTGCTGAGGCAGCGGTATCGGTTGCTCAGGCTGCTGGTTATGAGGTGTCTGCACCTCGTGCGGTGCGTGAGGGCCAGTGGCCTCCGCTGGTTCATGAGGTTTCCTCCGAGTCTGTCGTGGAGCAGACCGTGGCTGTGGTCAGTGAGGAGGTCGCTCATTCGGGTGGCGCTCTGATTGGTGTGGTGTGCCCGCCGAGCCTGTATGTTCAGACGGCTCAGGCTGTGGCTCGTGCCCATGCTAATCGTACGGGTACCGCGCAGACTGCGTTGGAGAATCAGGTGCTGGTTCTGACTCCGTGGGAGGCGAAGGGCCTGGAGTTTGATGTTGTGGTGATTGTTGAGCCGCAGCAGCTGATTGATGATGCTGATGGTGCTGTGGGTGATTTGTACGTGTCGATGACTCGTCCGACTCAGCGCCTGCACATGGTGGGTTCGCGGATGCCCGCGGGTCTGTAGCCTGGTGGCTTGTGTAGCCTCTATCTGTTATTTCTGTGAGCCGGTGCCGCACCGGTTTGGGCGCTCGCTTGGGTTTTTCTGAGCGTTTGGGCTGGTGCGGTGCTAGGCTTGTTACATATTTTGTTCGAGCGCCTTTGGGCGTTGTTACCATTGTGAATGGGAGAAGCATGTCTGCCGAAATCCTCAACGCGCAGCATAATGACGATACCTTCGAGAATATTTGGCAGGAGCTGAAGTGGCGCGGCCTGGTGCACGTGAGCACTGATGAGGCTGCTCTGGAGAAGGCGCTGAGCGAGGAGAGCCTGACTTTCTATACGGGTTATGATCCGACTGCGGCTTCTTTGCACCTGGGTCACCTGGTGCAGCTGCTGGTGATGCGTCGTCTGCAGCTGGCTGGTCACAAGCCGCTGGGTCTGGTGGGTGGTTTCACCGGTTTGATTGGTGATCCGCGTCAGACTTCTGAGCGTGTGCTGAACTCTCCTGAGGTTGTTGCTGAGTGGGTTAAGTCTCTGCGTGCTCAGATTGAGCGTTTCCTCTCTTTCGAGGGTGAGAACGCAGCCCGCATGGTGAATAACCTGGACTGGAGCGGTCAGATGTCTGCTCTGCAGCTGCTGCGCGATGTTGGTAAGCATTTCCGCGTGGGCACCATGGTGAAGAAGGAGATTGTTGCGAAGCGCCTGAACTCTGATGAGGGCATTTCGTACACCGAGTTCTCGTACCAGATTCTGCAGGGCCTGGACTTCTTGGAGCTGAACCGTCGTTTCGGTTGTACTCTGCAGACCGGTGGTTCTGATCAGTGGGGTAACCTGACGAGCGGTACTGAGCTGATTCGTAAGGTGGAGGGTAAGAGCGTTCACGCTATTGGTACTCCGCTGATTACTAACTCAGATGGCACTAAGTTCGGTAAGAGCGAGGGCAACGCTATTTGGCTGAACCCGCAGATGTGCTCGCCGTACGCTTTCTACCAGTTCTGGCTGAACACTGCGGATGCGGATGTAGTGGATCGTCTGAAAGTCTTCACTTTCTTGACTCGTGCTGAGATTGCTGAGTTTGCGGAGAAGGTGGAGAAGGAGCCGTTTAAGCGTGAGGCTCAGAAGACTCTGGCGTACCTGGTGACTTCGCTGGTTCACGGTACTGAGGCTACTGATCAGGCTGTGGCCGCTTCGGAGGCTTTGTTCGGTAAGGGCGATTTCGCTGCTCTGGATGAGGCTACCTTGGAGTCTGTGGTTGCTGAGCTTCCTTCGGCTAAGCTGCCTGCGGATCGTCTGGACATGATTTCTGTTCTGACTGAGCTGGGCTTTGCGAAGTCTAACTCTGAGGCTCGTCGCATTCTGAAGGAGGGCGGCGCTTCGGTGAACGGCGTGAAGGTTCAGGGTGAGGACGCAGCTATTTCTAAGGATGATCTGCTGCACGGTCGTTTTGCGATGGTTCGCCGTGGCAAGAAGAACCAGGGCGCTGTAGAGCTGATCTAGTACAGAGCTGATTTAGTCTTCTCGATACATATAGATGGGGAGGGGTTCTTCTCTGCTGAGTGTTTAGTACTGAGTGTCCGGTACTGAATGTTCGGTACTGAATGTTCGGTACTGAATGTTCGGTGGGGGAGTGTCCCTCCTCTTCTGTTCCCTATATACATTCCCTACATACACAGGGCCCCTCCGTTAGGAGGGGCCCTTCTTGTATCGATTTACTGCTGTATCGTTCTGCTGCCATCTGGTTCTGTGCCTGTCTTTGTTTGCGAGGGTCTTTGTTCACGAGGGGTTTGGGTCCCTTACGTCCCTGTTTTCGGGCTCTAGTGGCCTCCAGGGAGGGGAATTCGCAGATTTTTGAGGTTTTTTGGAAGTTTTTTAAAGATTTTCCAGCACCCGTAAAACGCCCTGACTAGGCAGTTTGGTGTTTGTGAGGGTGTTTGAGACCCTTTCAAGGCTCTTTTTGTGTCCTACTTCACCCGTTTTCGGGTTGCAGGGGTGTTTGGGGGTCTGTATAGTTGTATGAGTCGCCGCGGCGAGGAGGAAAAAACGAAGAACTTCTTCGGTGTTTCTCCTAGTCAGAAGCGGTTTGACTGGCTTTCAATTGTATAGTGTTTTGGTTTCTTACTTGAAGGAAATCCGGGTTGCCGGTTGGTGATGGTGGAGGAGTTTAGGAAAGAAACTTTGTGGTGTGAATCACGGAAAACGGATTTGCATGGCAAACAAGACGCTGGTATAGTTGATTGAGTTGCCGCGGGAACGCGGTAATAAACGAAATAACATGAATGACCGTTCAACGGTAAGACTTCTTTCGAATGAAGGAGTCAAGGTGTTGAATCGGTGTGTTGCTTGAGAACTCAATAGTGTGCTTTGTTCAATAAAATCACCGAATGGTGATGGAAACTGAAACTAATACCAAATATTTATTGATATTTGATAATCATCAAATGGTTTCAAATTTAGTCAGCTTGAGTCACGCACCCCCGTGTGTGATTCGCTGTTTGAGATCAGATTATCAAGCTTTTCTATTTTTTCAACGGAGAGTTTGATTCTGGCTCAGGACGAACGCTGGCGGCGTGCTTAACACATGCAAGTCGAACGATGAAGCCTAGCTTGCTAGGTGGATTAGTGGCGAACGGGTGAGTAATACGTGAGTAACCTACCTTTAACTCTGGGATAAGCCTGGGAAACTGGGTCTAATACCGGATACGACCAATCTCCGCATGGGGTGTTGGTGGAAAGCGTTATGTAGTGGTTATAGATGGGCTCACGGCCTATCAGCTTGTTGGTGAGGTAACGGCTCACCAAGGCGACGACGGGTAGCCGGCCTGAGAGGGTGACCGGCCACACTGGGACTGAGACACGGCCCAGACTCCTACGGGAGGCAGCAGTGGGGAATATTGCACAATGGGCGCAAGCCTGATGCAGCGACGCCGCGTGAGGGATGACGGCCTTCGGGTTGTAAACCTCTGTTAGCAGGGAAGAAGAGAGATTGACGGTACCTGCAGAGAAAGCGCCGGCTAACTACGTGCCAGCAGCCGCGGTAATACGTAGGGCGCGAGCGTTGTCCGGAATTATTGGGCGTAAAGAGCTTGTAGGCGGTTTGTCGCGTCTGCTGTGAAAGGCCGGGGCTTAACTCCGTGTATTGCAGTGGGTACGGGCAGACTAGAGTGCAGTAGGGGAGACTGGAATTCCTGGTGTAGCGGTGGAATGCGCAGATATCAGGAGGAACACCGATGGCGAAGGCAGGTCTCTGGGCTGTAACTGACGCTGAGAAGCGAAAGCATGGGGAGCGAACAGGATTAGATACCCTGGTAGTCCATGCCGTAAA